>Ga0156172_1022_pt2 | contig 22891 bp, 19 predicted proteins | sample RifCSPlowO2_12_FD_107825 | JGI IMG/M metagenome (GOLD analysis project Ga0156172, IMG submission 107825) | Acidobacteria bacterium RIFCSPLOWO2_12_FULL_67_14 | reverse complement strand
CCGTCGGTGTCCCGCGCGCCACCGGCACGGGCGCCTTCATCGGCCTGATTGCCGGCATGGCATCGGTTGCATGGGTGGCGCGCTTCACCGACATCGCGTTCCTCTGGCACAACGTCATCGGCGCGGTGGCCGTGGTGATTGTGGGATCGGCGGTGAGCGCCGTCCGAGTGCGATAAAGTTCAGAAGACGGCCCCACGGGCATCGCAGGAGACTGAATGAAAAAGATCACGGTGAAGAACCCTGTCGTCGAGATGGACGGGGACGAAATGACGCGTATCATCTGGCAGAAGATCCGCGAGACGCTGGTCCTGCCGTACCTCGATATCGACCTGAAGTACTACGACCTGTCGGTGGAGTCACGCGACCGGACCGACGACAGGATCACGGTCGAGGCGGCGGAGGCGACCAGGACGTACGGCGTTGGCGTGAAGTGCGCCACGATCACCCCGGATGAAGCGCGCGTCAAGGAGTTCAACCTCAAGCAGATGTGGCGATCGCCGAACGGCACGATCCGGAACATTCTCGACGGGACGATCTTCCGCGAGCCGATCGTCTGCCGCAACGTCCCGCGCATCGTGTCCCACTGGAACAAGCCGGTGGTGGTCGCGCGCCACGGGTTCGGCGATCAGTACCGCGCCCAGGACTTCCGGTTTCCCGGCGCCGGCACGATCAGGATCAGCTGGACGCCCGAGGGCGGCGGCGAGGCGATCGAACGGGAGATCATCAAGACGAAGGGGGGCGGCGTCGCGCTCGGCATGTTCAACCTCGACTCGTCCATCGAGGGCTTCGCCCGCGCCTGCTTCACCTATGCGCTCGGCCGCAACTACCCCGTCTATCTGTCGACGAAGAACACGATCCTGAAGGCCTACGACGGCCGCTTCAAGGACACGTTTCAGCGCGTGTTCGACGCCGACTTCAAGACGGCATTCGCGGCCAAGGGCCTCACCTACGAGCACCGCCTCATCGACGACATGGTGGCCTCGAACCTGAAATGGAACGGCGGGTACCTGTGGGCGTGCAAGAACTACGACGGCGACGTTCAGTCGGACACGGTCGCCCAGGGGTACGGCTCGCTCGGGCTGATGACGTCGGTGCTCATGTCGCCCGACGGCAAGGCGGTGGAGGCCGAGGCGGCGCACGGCACCGTCACGCGGCACTTCCGGCTCCACCAGCAGGGCAAGCCGACGTCCACGAACCCGATTGCGTCGATCTACGCCTGGACGCGCGGGCTGCAGTACCGAGGCAAATTCGACAATACGCCGGATGTCGTGCAGTTCGCCGAAACGCTGGAGAAGGCCTGCGTGGATGTCGTCGAGTCAGGCCGCATGACGAAGGACCTTGCGACGCTGATTCGTCCGGATCATCCGTACCTGACGACCGAGGAGTTCATGGCGGCGATCGACGCCGAATTGCGGAAGCGGATGTCAGCCTGAGACTGTTTCGAACGCCTCCGGATTGAACAGCCCGGCGAACCACTCTCGCATCTCTTTGTGATCCGGGTGCTTCGGGTTGCACCTTTGGCGCAGCGCGGGTCGCGCGCCGACCTGTCGCCAGCGACGAGTCCCAGGGACGTGAAGGTGGCAATCTTGCCACCCCATCGCGTCTTGAATGGCCACGTGAAGATCCCAGAAGGAATAGTGCTCAGGAACCTGGATGCGGCGCCAGACCATTGGTGTTAAGCATCGCGGCCGGTTGGACGAACGGCGACGAGGTCGTCATCCCCGACCTCTCGGATGTCATTGGGCTTCAGCGTGACCAGGGCCTTTGTCCGACCGGAAGCCGCCACGAACTCCACCTCGATAGCGTCGGGAGCATACAGTTCGACGACCGCGCCCAAATCACCGCGCTTCAATCCATGCGCAGGCAGGTCGATGTTTAGTACGACTACGTCGAGAGGATGAACGCTCACCGTGCGCCTCCCGGATAAGCAGTGACAAAGCGCGGCGCGTCGCCACCGGTTGGAACGAACCAGACGCTGACGACTGGAGCCGATTGACCGGTTGGTCCCACCAGAATAGCGCGGATTGTGTATTTCCGGCCGTGAACCGTGGGCGGGCCGGCTTCGGCGTCTTGCGTCAAGTGCTGAATGCGAAGCGCCTCGGCCAACTCTTCCCAGCGCTCCGAGGCAAAGCCGAGGCTCAGGAAGAACCGCGCCTTGAATCGACCGATCGGATGCGTCGTTGACAGCAAGTAGTCCCGCAACTTGGCCCGGTCGATCCTGGCGCGCTCGGCATTGGGAACCAGCACGCGTGAATTGTAATCGGCCGATGAGTGGAAGGCCCGCTCGGGGCATCGGACACCTCCTGTGGTTAGGGTGTGTCTACTTTATCGAGGGAAGTTCCGCCGCCGGCTGCAAGCGATGGAATGGACTCCTCCTGCCGATGCGGCATCATCGTGCCAGGTTGAAGCGGCCTCTTTGAGGGCCACGGACAGGAGGAGTCCACATGGAGCATACGACCATCGCTGTCGATCTCGCAAAGTCGGTATTTCAAGTCGCGATCTCGCATCACGCCGGTCGCGTCGATGAAGAACGGCGCCTTTCCCGCGATCGCTTCCTCACATTCTTCGCGCAACAGCCGCCGGCGACCCTCGTCTTCGAGGCCTGCGGATCGGCGCACTACTGGGGGCGCCAGCTCCAGCCGTTCGGCCACACCGTGCGGCTCTTGCCCGCCCACGACGTGCGGCGCTACGTCCGCCGCAACAAGACCGATCGCACGGACACCAAGGGCATGCTGGAGGCGAACCGGAACGAGGAGATTCACCCGGTCCCCGTGAAGACCATCGAGCAACAGGCGATCGCCTCGTTGCATCGGCTGCGCTCCACGTGGCTCGCGACCCGCACGGCACGCTTGAACACGCTTCGCGGGCTGCTCCGGGAGTTCGGCGTCTTCATTCCCGTCGGCGCTCACCATGTCGTGCCACGCCTGCGCGAGCTGCTGGGAGAGCCGACCGACACGGTCCCTCTGGCGGTGCGTGGCACCTTGGCCGCCGCGTGTGCGGAACTCGATGGGCTCGAGGCGAACATGCACGACGTCGAACGGCAACTCGCGGCGCTGGCCCGGCAACTGCCGGACGTGACGCTACTGCAGACGATCCCCGGCGTGGGCGTGCTGACCGCCACGGCGCTCGTCGCGCTCGTGGGCGACATCCGGCGGTTTCGCTCCGGCCGTCACTTCGCCAGCTTCCTGGGCCTGACGCCGAAGGAAGACTCCAGTGCCGGACGGCGCCGCCTCGGCGCGATTAGCAAGCAGGGCGACGTGTCTGTGCGCATGCTCTTGACCCACGGCGCGCGCTCCGTCGTCTGGCACGCGAAGGCCGCCGCACAGGCTACGGCGCTGCAACGGTGGGCCGTGCACACGGAACGGCGACGCGGGCGTAACGTCGCGGCCGTGGCCGTGGCCAATAAGCTCGCCCGGATCGTGTGGGCCGTCTGGGCGCAGCAGCGCCCGTTCGCGGCTGACCACCGGTCTGGGCAACTGCGGATTCGCCTGTCGCTCACCTGGAGGACTGCACCGAGCGCATCGCACCATGGCGCCCCGGTCGGACCGGCGCGGGGTCACGCCGATAACTCGGCTGGCCGTGAGGGGCCGTGCAAGCGATTGGCGCCCCGCGCGCGGATTTCCATGATGGCCCGGAGCCGAGACGGCTCCACGGATGAGGCCGAAGATACGACTGCAGTCCGACTCTTCGGGCAGCCATCCGGGTACGGCGAATAGCCACGGCGCTCCGCGCGTGTCAAGGCCCTGCGGCCGCCTTCGGCGGTGCGCTGCGCGCCGCCTTGACCCGTGCTCCCGCCGTGGCCTGAGTACAGCTATGCGACGAAGGCAGGACCTTCGTCGCCCTTCTCAACGGGAGGACTTAGCAGGCCGCTTTACTCGACGCTTTCTACTTGACGGAGGAGTCCAGATACGTGTTAGGCGGCGCTTGCAGGCAATGTCAGATATGACATATCATCAATCTGATGAACCCTCGTGATAAGCCGCTCGTCTGGCTTCGAGGGCAGGTCAAGACGCCGCCTTTCGGTTCGGGCGCTCGCCTTGAAGCCGGATTCCTGCTCCGCCGACTGCAACGCGGAGAGATGTTGGGGTTGCCCGCTTCCAGGCCCATGCCGGACATCGGATCGGCCTGTCACGAGTTGCGGATCGTGGATGGCCCAGTGAACTGGCGGATTGTGTACCACATCGCGACTGACGCGATTGTCGTACTCGAAGTCTTCGCGAAGAAGACGCGGGCGACGCCCAGGCGGGTGATCGCTAAATGCCGGGAGCGGCTTGCGGCGTTCCAGCAGGCCAGCGCTCGCCAGAAAGGGATTCGCGATGCGCGCTGATAAGCGACGCCGGCTCGAACGGGCCGGGTGGTCGGTGGGTGATGCCGGTGATTTCCTCGGGGTGTCCGCCGAAGAGCGGCGTTTCATCGACGTGAAGTTGGCGCTGGCCGATGGCCTGCGGCGGCGGCGCGAGCGGCTCGGGCTCACCCAGACCCAGGTAGCGGAGCGCTTCGGCTCGAGCCAGTCGAGGGTCGCCAAGATGGAAGCCGCCCACCGCTCGGTGAGCACCGACCTGCTACTCAAGTCGCTATTTCGATTGGGTGCAAGTCCGAGCGACGTCGCTCGTTTGGTAGGCCAGAAGTCACGAACTCGCGCAGCCTAGTCAATGCATCACCAGCGGCGCTCCACGATTCGACGAGCGCCGTCTGGTGCCTGCAGTGTTATGCCGCACCTCGCGAACCATGGAGTGCTTCGGCGACCGCTTCGGGATTCTTGGCCGCGACCCGCAGTAACGCGAGCGCCGGACCATCGGGTGTGCGCCGCCCTTGCTCCCAGTTGCGCAGCGTCGCCACGCTCACGCCGATCATGAGCGCAAACTCGCTCTGCGATGCGCCGAGTGTGGCTCGGACCGCCTGAATGTCCGTCGGACGGAACACCGTGATTCGTCCGGCCTTCATCCGACCCCGGCGAATCCGACCTGCTTGCCGCACGCTCGCGACGAGTTCCTGAAACGCCGCTGCCTTCATTTGAATTCCTCCCGAACGATCTGCCCAAGCCGACGGGCCTGGGCTGGCGTCAGGTCGGCCTGGTCGCTCTTCAAGTACGCGTACAACATGAAGAAGGCGCTTTCCTTCGGAGTCCAGTAGTAGATGACCCGCACGCCTCCGCGCTTGCCAGCCCCAGCCTTCGCCCACCGAACTTTGCGCAGACCACCCGAGCCCCGGATGACCGGCCCTGTGCAGGTCGCAGCATCAGCGCGATCTGCAACCCCCGATAGTCCTCGTCATCGAGAAGCCCCGTGATGACCTTGGTGAAGATCGGCGTCTCGACGAACCGCATGAACCACTATACGCCAATGGCGTATCGTCCGACACCTCGCAATGGGCCGGTGGCCGGATTGCGGCATAACGAATAAGGGAGTAGACCGCTACGCGCTCAGGCAGCCAACGACACCGCCGTTCCTCAGCGCAGGTCGTCCCCAAGTTTTGGGCAGGCGGGATGTTAACACGCAGCGCGCCCCCACCTCTGGAGCGGCGTTGGCTGCCGGGAAGAACGATATGTGCGTGGCCTTGCAGCTCAACGGGCGGCGCGCAGGCGTGGCGGGGAGCGCAAACCCCGGATCGAGCGAGACTTCCCATGCTCGGCGCGGCGTCCGCTCCACCATGACATCCAGCCGGCCGCGGCCAACGGCCAGTGGCTACAGCTGATCCGCCGGACTTCGCACGCCAAGCGCTCCGCGGTGCAGCACGTACGCCTCCTCGGTCCGCCGGCTGTAATGCCGCGCGCGAATCGCCTCTCGCACGCGCTCGAGCAACTTGGGATTATTCGCATCCATCCGACGACGATGCCATCGTCGCAGGCCGCGTCGCAACAAGGAGTGCGGCCGGTCCGGCTGACGCCGGACACTACGTACACACAGAGAAGCACGGAGAGAAGCACCGAGAAGAAATCTCTGTCTCTGTGTCTCTGTGGCTCTGTGGCCACGTGGAAGTGAACGGCAGCCCAAACAGTTCACGGCTGCAGGGCCTCGTCGATGCTGAGCGCACGCACCGGCGCCAGCTCGAGCGCACGGACGCCCGGCTCGATGGTCTTGCGGTCTCCGACGATCACGACGATGAAGCGTGAGGGCTGGATGTAGGTCTCCGCGGCGCGCTGCACCTGCGCCGCCGTGACGGCCATGACGTTGGCGATATACCGCTCGAAATAGTCGTCCGGCAGCCGGTACACAATCAGCTCCTCGAGACGCCGCGACAGGTCGGTCGTGGTCTCGAACTCTCCCGGAAACGCCAGCGCGATGTAGTTCCTGGCCTTGGCCAGCTCCTCCACGCCGACCGGCTGGCGGATGCCGTTCAATTCCTTGAAGAACTCCCGGAGCGCGTCGGCGGTCTTATCGGTCTGCACGCCCGCTGCGGCGTAGAACGGGCCCGGCCCGAGACGCATGTCGAACCCGGAGCTGGCGCCGTAGGCGTAGCCGTGCTCCTCCCGCAGGTTCTGGTTCAGCCGCGACGTGAACGCGCCGCCGAGGATCGTGTTGAGGACCAGCAACGGAAAATAGTCCGGCGTCGAGCGGGGGACGCCGACCGAGCCGATGCGGATCTGCGACTGCTCCGCATCCGGCTTGTCCACGATCACGATCTCCGCCTGGTCTGGCGGGCGCGGCGCTGCAAGCGGCGTCGGCCCGCGAGCGGATCTTCCGCGCCAGTCTGCAAACGCGCTCCGAAGCACGGGCATCACCCCGCTGGCGCTGATATCTCCGACAACGAGCAGCGTGGCGTTCGAGGGCTGGAAATACGCGGCATGAAACGCACGCAGATCGGCTGCGGTCAGCGTTTTCAGCGACGTTTCGGTCCCGATCGTGCCGGTGCCATACCGGTGCCCCGGTCCGTACACCAGGCGCGAGAACACCATCCCCGCCACCGAGGCCGCATCGTCGCGCACCTGGAGCAGGAGGGTGAGCCGCTCCTGCCGAAGCCGCTCGAGCTCCTTCTCGGGAAACGTGGGGCGCAGCGCCACGTCGGCCAGGAGCGGCAGCCCCTCGGCCAGACGCTGCACGGGGACGTTCAGCCGGACCGCCGAGGCATCGAACGAGCTTGCCGTCGTGAGCGCGGCGCCGAGAAACTCGGCGGCGTCGGCGATCTCGAGCGCCGACCTGGCGCCGGCACCCTCATCGAGCATCGCGGCGGTCAGGCTGGCGGCGCCGGCCTTGCCCGCGGGATCCTGTCCGGCCCCGGCCCGCACGAGCAGGCTGAGCTGCACGACCGGCACCTCGTGCCGCTCGACCACCCACACGGCAAGCCCGTTGGGGAGCGACTGCTTCTGGATCGTGGGAAGGTCGAGGGCCGCCGGCGGGCCCGGCAGCGGCGGCCGGGAGCGGTCGGGCCGCTCCTGGGCCGCGACGAGGCTTTCCACGGCAATCGCGGCGACAACACAACCACGAAGCACACGAAGATCGCGAAGGACACGAAGAACGCTTACTGGGTTTCGTGATCTTCGCGACCTTCGTGGCCTTCGTGGTTGAGTCATCCTTGCGTTTCGGGTTCCACGATCAGTTCCACCCGTCGATCCGGCGGCAGCCAGCGGCGCACGGCCGCCTGCACGTCCGACGGCGTCAGCGCCATGTATCGCGCCAGGTCTTCGGCGAAGAAATCGGGCGCCGCTCCCGCGAAGTAGTACGCGTTCATCTGGTTGGCTTTGCCGCCGAACCCGCCCACCCGCTCCAGCGAGCGGTAGAAGGACGCCTCGATCTGATTGAGAACGCGCTGCAGCTCCCGAGGGGTTGGAGGCTCCCGGCGCAGGCGGTCGAGCTCCTCGTCGATCGCCTGTTGCAGCTCGGCCGCGGTGTGGCCGGGGCGCGCGGTCGCGACGATCAGGAACGATCCGCCGAGCGCAGCGCCCTGCTGGTACGCGGTGACGTCCTGCGCGATCTGGGTCTCGTAGACCAGACGGTTATAGAGGCGCGAGTTCTTTCCGCCTGCGAGGATCGACGAGGCCGCGTCCAGCGCGGCGTCGCCGGGCGCATAACCCCGCGGGGTCAGCCATCCGAGGTACAGCCGCGGAAGCCGGACCTGGTCGGTGATCGTCTTCCGCTTGACATCGGCGAGGACCGCGGGAGGCGGCGCAATCGGCTGGACGACGGCCCCGCGGGGGACCTCGGCGAACCACTGCTCGACCAGGGCGCGCGTCTTCGCAAGGTCGATGTCTCCGGCGATCGCGAGCGTGGCGTTGTTCGGTGCGTAGTAGGTCTTGAAGAACGCGACGATGTCGTCGTGGCTCGCCGCGGTCAGGTCTTCCATCGATCCGATCGTCGGCCGGCTGTAGGGGTGCCCCTCGGGCCACAGCATCCGATCGATCTCGAGGGAGGCCATTCCGTAGGGCTCGTTCTCGTAGCTCTGGCGCCGCTCGTTCTTGACCACTTCCCGCTGGCCGTCGACCCGCTCGGGCGTCATCGTGTCCAGCAGGTACGCCATGCGGTCCGACTCGAGGAAGAGCGCCAGCTCCAGCGCGTTGGCCGGAACGTCAATCAGGTAGTTCGTACGGTCGTTGTCGGTCGAGCCGTTGCTCGTCCCGCCCGCCGCTTCGAGCAGCGTGTCGAAGTCGCCCTCCGCCACGTGGGCGGACCCCTCGAACATCAGGTGCTCGAAGAGGTGCGCCAGCCCGGTCCGCCCGGGCCGCTCGTTGGCCGAACCGACGTGGTACCAGACATTGATCGTCGCCACCGGCACGCTCGCGTCGCGGTGAAGAATCACGGTCAGGCCGTTGCCCAGGGTGAAGAGCTGGTAGGGGACGTCGAGCTTCGGCGGCTGCGCCGTCTGCCCGCTCGCCGTGAGCGAGCACATCGCAACAAAGAGCAGGGCCCAGCGGACGCGCATGCGTGGTCTCGCGACGAGTGTATCCCACGCCTCGCGGACGAGCCGGGCGGGGTGGGGTAAGATCTCGACTCCACATGGACCGTCCTCTCGTAGCCGTCGTCATGGGCTCCTCGTCTGACTGGGAGACGATGAAGCACACGTCCGAGGTGCTCGATCGATTCGGCGTCTCCCACGAGCGCCACGTCCTGTCCGCGCATCGGACCCCTCTGGAGGCGGCCGAGTTCGCCGGCGGCGCCGAAGCGCGTGGGATCGAGGTCGTCATCGCTGCGGCCGGAGGCGCCGCACATCTGGCGGGTGTCGTTGCCGCCCACACGGTGGTCCCCGTGCTCGGCGTCCCCATGCAGAGCGTCTTGCAGGGGCTCGACTCGCTGCTCTCAACCGTGCAGATGCCCGGTGGCGTGCCCGTCGGCACGCTGGCGATTGGAAAGGCAGGCGCGACCAATGCCGCCCTGCTTGCCGTCGCCATTCTGTCGAATTCGCGCCCGGATCTGCGGGCGAAGCTCCGCGCCTATCGGCAGGAGCAGACCGAGAGGGTCCGCCAGGAACGGCTGCCGTGACCCTGCCGCATGCCGCGGCCGCCCCGCCCCGCGTCATCGGGCCAGGTGCCGTGGTCGGCGTCCTCGGCGGCGGCCAGCTGGGACGCATGTTCGCGGTCGCCGCCCGGCGGCTCGGGTATCGGGTCCACACGTTCACCCCGGATGACGATTCGCCGACGGGGCAGGTGTCGGATCTCGAGATCACGGCGTCCTACGAGGATCTCGACGCGCTGCGCACCTTTGCAGGGGGCGTCGATGTCGTCACGTTCGAGTTCGAGAACGTGCCGATCGACTCCATCAATATCGTAGAGGAATTCGTACCGGTACGTCCTTCGGCGGTGGCGCTGCACACGGCGCAGCAGCGGGCGCGCGAAAAGATGTTCCTGGCCGATCGAGGTGTCCCGACCGCGCCGTTTGCCGCCGCCGATACCCTCGACGAGCTCTGGGATGCCGTGGCGCGGATCGGCACGCCGGCGGTCATCAAGACGGCGGCGTTCGGCTATGACGGCATGGGCCAGCACACGGTGACGGCTCCGGCGGAGGTGGAGCGCATCTGGACGGCCATCGGCCATCAGGAAGCGGTGGTCGAGAAGTTCATCAGCCTGCAGGCCGAGATCTCCGTCATTGCCGCGCGCGGCGTGGACGGCGCCGTCGCCGAGTCCCCGCCGTTCGAGAACCGCCACCAGCGCCACATCCTCGACCTGACGACCACGCCCGCGGCCATTCCGCCGGCGGCGGCAAAGCAGGCGACTCAAATCACCCGGACCGTCCTCGAGGAGCTGCAGTACGTCGGCGTGCTGTGCGTCGAGTTCTTCCTGAGCACCGACGGCGAGCTGCTCGTGAACGAGCTGGCGCCGCGGCCGCACAACTCGGGCCACCTGACGATCGACGCCGCCGTGACCAGCCAGTTCGAGCAGCAGGTGCGCGCCGTCTGCGGCCTGCCGCTCGGATCGCCGGAGATGCCGCGGCCGGCGGCCATGGCGAACCTCCTGGGCGATCTCTGGGTCGACGGCGAGCCGAACTGGGCGGCGGCGTGCCGGTTTCACGAGGTCAAGCTGCACCTGTACGGGAAGACCGCGCCGCGGCCGGGACGCAAAATGGGCCATCTCACGGCCACGGGTCGCACGGTGCAGGAGGCGCAGGACCGGGTGATCGCGGCGAGGGATGCGCTGTTGATCTGAGGTCGGCGGGTCCGCCGGTCGTTGCGACCGAGTCTCCGGCGGCACCCGCCCCACGAACGTACGTGGGCCGGGTGCCACGGCGAGCAGGTGACCATCGAGCCGTGGACCCGGCGTCACAATGCCGCGGCGAGCGGCCGGGCATCGAGCCGCGGACCCGGCACTTAGGGGTGCAGCGTCAGGGTGTGGGCTGCCGGGCCCGGCAGGAACGGCGTCGGCTCGCCCCTGACCCATGCCTCATGTGAGTTCGCATAGAACGGCGAGAGCGGGTGGCCGCTCTGCCCGGTCGGCATGTGCAGGATGCCTTCGGCCTCCTTGCCGGGCGACACGACCATCCGTTCCGATGCGCCGATCGCGCCCCAGTGGACGCGCGGCGTGTAGAGGTCGCCCGGCAGTTCCGACCGGGGCATGTCCAGCCAGCGGCCGATGAATGGCAGCGAGGCCGACAGCGGATGCCGGTACGCCGTGACGTTGTATTCCGACCAGTGCCGGTCGCGCAGCTCGCCCGGCGCGCCGCGGGTCGCCTGCTCGATCACCTCGTCGGCAGCCTCGAGGAGCAGTCCGTCCCACGTCTCGTAGGCCGGATCGAGCAAGTGCGCCGGCTGCGTGATCGCCAGCTGCCAGATCGGTGCTTCGCGGCGCCGGACGGCGGTGTAGTCGAACGAAGGGTCGGCCTCGTAGCACTCGGCGAGGACGAAGCTGATGACGCGCCTGAAGACGGCGTCCCGGAACCCGCGCACAAGACGGTACGCCGCCGACTCGGCGGCCGCGGTGCCGGACCAGCCCCCATCCACGACGTCTTTGAGCGCGGCGCGCGCCGCCACGCCGCCGGCCGCCTCCGCCGTCAGCGTCGAGAGGAGCAGTCGCCGCCACCGGTCGAGAAACGCGCTGCTGGTATCGAGCTGAATGGCGAGAAGGTCGCGCGCGTCGAAACGGTCGCGCGCCAGCAGCCGGTCGCGGATGATCCGGGCTCGCGATCCGATCTCGTAGCTCCCGTCGCCGAGCTTCGCGAGCATGTCGCCGTCCACCACTCGCGCGTTGGCGGTCCACAGCCTGCCGTTCGGCGGATCCAGTACACGCGGGTATTCCGCGGGATCCAGCCAGCCGTCCCAGCCGTGTGAGCCCGTGGCCCACGGGACCGGCAGCCGTCCGTCGAACCCGGTCCGCCGGGGAATCGATCCGTAGACGCTCCACCCGATTCGGCCCGAACGATCGACGACGAGGATGTTCTGGCCGGGGGCACCGACGCCGTTCGCCTGATCGAACGCCTCTTCAAGCGTGCGTGCCGTCTCGAGCGGACGGATCGACACCGCCAGCCGCTCGGGAGAGTGCGCCACCCAGCGGTACGCGCGCGGCCGGCCCCTGAAGTCCGGCTCCATCACCGGCCCCCAGGTGGTCCAGTCGACCGACGTCCGCTCGGAATCGCCGCCCGCCGCGTCGAGCACTTCCTCGAAGCGGTCGAACCGGCGCCATCCTTCCGCCGTGCGGTACTCGCCAGGCCGGCTGCGGTCCGTTTCCAGGAGGACGATGTCGCTCCAGTCGGCGTAACTATTGGTAAACCCCCAGGCGACGCGGCCGTTGCTGCCGGCCACGATGGCCGGGACACCCGGCAGGGTCACACCTGTAATCCGGTACACGCCGTCGGGAGCGGAAGGGTCCGGCCACTCGAGCGACGCGCGATACCAGGTGTTCGGCACCCGAATGGAGAGGTGCATGTCGTTGGCGACGAGCGCCCGGCCGTCCGCGGTCAGTCCGCCCGCAACGGCGAAGCTGTTGCTGCCGATCGCCATCGCGTCACGTTCGCTGCCGCCAGGCGCCAGCCCGGCATCCACCCGGGTGAAATCCGGCAGCAGCGATTCCGGGATTGGTGTTCTGGGCTTTCCCCTGCGGCGTGCCCGCAGGTCGTAGACCTCGGGCCCCGGCACCGGCGGCGTCGCAAACGGCGTCCCGACGACCGGTGCGTCCCACTCGGACCCGGCCGGCGCGAGAAAGTCGAACATGGCCGGCGGCAGCAGCTCCCGCATTGTGGCCAGCGTGGCCTCGTACGATCCGTCATCGTCCTGCAGCGTGACGAACATCGACAGCACGACGAGCAGCGTGTCCTCGGGCGCCCATGCGGCGGGAGTCTGGCGGAGCAGGAGGTACTCGAACGGCGGCCTGGCCATCTGCCGGAGTCCCGCGTTGACCCCGTCGGCGTAGGCGTCGAGGAGCGCGCGATCGCCGGTGCTCATCAGCGGCAGCGCGCGTGCCGCGACCGCACGGAATCGATGCCGGCGGATCTCGCGGTCGATCGGCAGCGCGCGTGCGCCGACGAGCGCGGCCAGCTCGCCGGCGGCGCGGCGGCGGGCGAGGTCCATCTGGAAGAAGCGATCCTGCGCGTGGAGGAACCCCGTGGCCCGCGCGACGTCGGCCCGCGACCCGCCACGCACGGTGGGGATGCCGAGCGCGTCGCGCGTCACCCGCACCGGCGCGTGCAGGCCGGCCAGCCGGACCTGGCCGTCGAGGATGGCCAGGCTGCCGCGCAGCTGGGCGCGGGCCCACCAGGCGCCGGCGGCCGATGCGGCCACGAGCGCCAGCAGCAGGGCCACGATCACGCCGAAAAACCTGCGCATCCTGGGGGTCATCTTAGCTGCAAGGTACAATTCCCCCTCGCGAGAGCGATCTGATGCCGACACGCTTTGGCACGTCTCCCTGGATCCAGCGCTTCCCGGCGTCGCGCGTGCCCGCATTTCCGCGCTATAGCGGCGACCGGGTCGCGGACGTCGTGGTGATTGGCGGGGGCCTGACCGGCTGCGCGGCGGCGCATGCCTGTGCGGCGGCCGGATTGACCACCATCCTGCTGGAGCGCGACCGCATGGGGCACGGGCGCAGCGGCCGTGGGCTCGGCCTGCTGAGCCCGGAGCCGGGGCCGGCGTTTCGCGACGTCGTTGAAGCGCACGGTCTCAACGCCGCCCGGCGGGTTTTCGACGTGTGGCGCAGGGGGGCGCTCGACGGCGCGGCGCTCCTGCGGCGTCTGGGCGTGCCGTGCCATCTCGATCCAAGGGAAGCGCTCGTGGTGGCACGCGGCGACCAGGAGCGGGATCTGCGCCGCGAGTACGAGGGCCGCCGTGAGGCCGGCCTCGACGTGGCATGGCTGAACCGGCGCCAGCTTCAGGCCCGGATGCGGCTCGACGCGGCGGGCGGGCTCAAGACGCGCGACGCGTTCATGCTCGACCCGTACCGGGCCTGTCTCGGGCTGGCCTCGGCGGCGGCGGCGCGCGGCGCCCTCTGCTTCGAGCGCTCGGCCGTCAAGAACGTGCGGTTTACGCGCAAGCTGGCCGAGGTTGTTGTCGATCACGGCAGGATCAAGACGAGCCGCGTGATCGTGGCGACAGCCACGGCGACCGAGGAATTCAGGTCGCTGCGCCGCCATCTGGATCGGCGCGAAACCTATCTCGTGCTGACCGGGCGGATGCCGGCGGCGATGCGCAAGGAGCTGGGCGATCGACGGGTCATCCTGCGCGGCGCGGGCGTCCCGCCCGACCATGCCGGCTGGACGCACGACGATCGGCTCGTCATCTCGGGCGCCGACCAGCCCGAGACGCCGGCCCGGACGCGCGAGGCGGCGCTCGTGCAGCGCACCGGCGAGCTGATGTACGAAGTGCTGAGGCTGTATCCCGCGATCTCGGGTCTGCAGCCCGAGTTCGGCTGGGAATCGGTGTACGGGCAGGCGGCCGACGGACTGCCGTACATCGGCGCCCATCGCAACTACCCCCATCATCTGTTCGCGATCGGCGGCCATCCGGCCAGCGCCACCGGGGCGTTCGCAGCGGCTCGGATTCTGCTCCGGGCCGTGCGCGGAACGCCCGAGAGCGCAGACGAGGTCTTCGGCTGGAATCGATGAGCGCGCAGACGGCTGCGGTGGACATCCTCGCGTTCGGCCCTCATCCCGACGATCTCGAGATCGGCCTTGGCGGCACCCTGGCCAAGCACGCGGCGCTCGGGCATCGCGTCGCCCTCTGCGATCTGACGGCAGGGGAGATGGGCAGCAATGGCACCGTCGACGAGCGGCTGCACGAGGCGGAGGCCGCGCGCGCCATGCTCAACGCGGAGTGGCGCGAGAATCTGCGGCTTCCCGATCGGGCGATCGGCAGCGACCCGGGCCATGTGCGCGCCGTGGCCGAGATCGTCCGGCGCGCGCGCCCCCGCGTCGTGGCGGTGCCGTACTGGGCGGACCGCCACCCCGATCATGCGGCAGCCAGCCACCTGATCACGGAAGGGGTGTTCAGCGCGGGTCTCCGGCGGTTTCCGGCGGCGGGCGAGGCCTGGAAGCCCGAATCGGTCTGCTATTACTTCATCAACAACGCCGCCGAACCGTCATTCGTGGTGGACGTGAGCGATCACTACGAGACGAAGCGGCGGGCGCTGGCCTGCCACGCCTCGCAGTTCCGTCCGTCCGGCCAGGGCACCGTGGCCACGCGGCTCACCTCGCCGCGCTTTCAGCAACTCGTCGAGAGCCGCGACGCGCAGTTCGGCGCGCAGGCCGGGGTGGCGTTTGCCGAAGGGTTTGTCGTCCGCGAGCCTCTCGTCCGGGCGCATCTGCTGTCGCGGGGCTGACCGGTGAACATCGGCATCGTCTGTTATGCGTCGGTCGGAGGGAGCGGCATCGTTGCGACCGAGCTGGGCAAGGCGCTCGCCATGCGCGGCCACCAGGTGCACTTCATCAGCACCGAGACCCCGTTCCGGCTCGGCGAATTTCAGGCCGGGATGGCGTTTCATCAGGTGCTGACCCCCACCTATCCGCTCTTTCGCGAGCCGCAGTACCTGCTGTCGCTATCGAACACGATCGTGCAGGTGGCCCGGGAGTTCAGCCTCGACATCATCCACGCGCACTACGCGGTTCCGCACGCCACCGCGGCGTTTCTCTCGCGCCAGGTGCTCCGATCCGGCAACGGCGGTCCGTCGCCAAAGGTCGTCACGACGCTGCACGGCACCGACATCACGCTCGTCGGTAACGATCCGTCCTATTCGCAGATCGTGGCGTTCTCCATCGAGCAGTCGGACCGCGTGACGGCCGTCTCGGAGAGCCTCCGGGCATCGACGTATGCCGAGCTCAAGGTGACACGCGAGATCAGCGTCATTCCGAACTTCCTGGACTGCGCCATCCACCGGCGGCAGAGCCTTCCCGATCTGCGCCGGCGATTCGCCGGCGACAACCCCGACACGAAGATCGTGACGCACGTGTCGAACTTCCGTCCGGTCAAGCGCATCGATCTCGTGCTCGCGATCTTCGATCGGATCCGCCGGGCGGTGCCGGCGCGGCTGCTGCTCGTCGGCGACGGCCCGGAGCTCGGGACGGCGTACCGGCTCGCCCGCGAGTTGGGCATCTGGCAGCTCATCGACATCGTCGGCGCGCAGGAAGAGGTCGTGCCGCTGCTCTCGGTGAGCGACCTGTTCCTGCTGCCGTCCTCGCAGGAAAGCTTCGGCCTCGCGGCACTGGAGGCGATGGCGTGCGAGGTGCCGGTCGTGGCGTCGCGCGTCGGCGGGGTGCCGGAAGTCATCGAGCACGGCATCAGCGGCTTCCTGCATCCGCCCGAGGCGATCGACGAGATGACCGCCAGCGCCGTGGCGCTGCTGACCGATCCGGCCCGCCACCGCGAGATGGCGGCGGCCGCGAGGCGGCGCGCGCTCGACCACTTCTGCGTGGACAAGGTCGTGCCGATGTATGAGGACTGCTATCAGACGCTGATAGCCGATAGCCGATAGCCGGTAGCCCGTAGTGTCCGGCTTTAGACGGATCGGGCTCCGCTAAGCAAACGGCGCCAGCTTCCTGAACGTAGCGAGGACCCAGCGGTACCCGTCGGGATCGGTCACCGTCGCCACGCGGTCGCCCCAGGGCTTCTCTTCGGGCGCGTCCACGCCCGCCCCGGCCTCCCGCGCGCGGGTGAGCGCGTGGTCGACGTCCTCCACGTAGGTGTAGAGCGCCGCGGCGCCGCCGGTCGCTGTCGTGGCGTCGCCCTTTCGCACCAGGATCACGGCCGCGTCGCCATGGCGCACCTCGGCGTAGCGCAGCTGGCCGTCGGCGTCCGCGAGGGCCACGCCGCGGGCAAATCCAAAGGCCCGCTCCAGGAAGTCGACTGAGGCCGCCACGTTGGCGACCGCGAGGTAGCTGCTGATCGGCTGCATGCCGGGCGCCACGCCGCTGTCCGACCGAGCGCGCCGTCCGGCCGGCTTCTCCTGCGGACGGCGGCGGGCCGCCGGTTTCCGTCGCGGTGCCGACGTGCGGCGCCGAGTCGGTCGCGGTACGCGTGTCCGGGGTTTTCGGGCCATTGTGTGCAGCATGATGCCGCGCCCTGCGGCCATCGGCAAGGGCAGACGCCAGGCGGGAGGCTGTGGCAGAGGAAATTCGCCGCCCGCGAGCGGCGGGTCCAACTAGAATTGCGTATACACCGCATCCGATGGCACGAGAGAACTGGCAGGTCGAGCACCTCCTGCGACGGGCGGGCTTTGGTCCCTCGCAGGCCGACCTGCTTCGCTTCGCGGACATCTCCGCCTCGATCCTCGTCGATTACCTGGTGAACTTCGAGCGGCAGCCCGACGACGTGGACACGAAGATCGGGTCGCCGGAGTACGTGTCGGTGACCACGCGCGGCGGCGAGTTCTCTCCGAACACGCGCATCGAGGATGCGCGTCAGCGATGGCTGTTCCGGATGGTGCACACGCAGCGCCCGCTGCAGGAAAAGATGGCGCTGTTCTGGCACAACCACTTTGCCACGGCGTACAGCAAGCTGAATGGCGCCGTCGGCAGCATCCAGGCGACGAAGATGATGGCGCTCAAGCCGGGCGATCTGCCGGGGCCGCCCGGGCAGATCGAGCTCTTCCGCCGCCACGCGCTCGGCAACTTCCGCACGCTGCTCATCGAGGTGGCGCGCGACCCCGCGATGATCGTCTGGCTCGACGGGCGTCAGAACGTCCGGAATCGACCGCAGGAGAACTTCGCTCGCGAGGTGATGGAGCTCTTCACGTGGGGCGTCGGGAATTACACCGAGCAAGATGTGTACGCCGCGGCGCGCGTGTTCACGGGCTGGAACCTGAGCGCGCGGCAGGGGGGTGCCAACAACAACGATCCGAACGCGTACTATGAGTTCGCGTACAACCCCAATCAGCACGACGCGACGGCCAAGACGTTCACGTTCCCGATCTACGGCGACGGCAGCCGAACCATCCCCGCCCGATCGGCCGCCGACGGGATGCAGGATGGCATCGACCTCCTCACGGCGCTCGCGCACCACCCCGAGACCGCACGCCGCCTGGCGCGCAAGCTCTGGAACTTCTTCGTGAGCGAGCTGGACGCTCCCGATCCGGCGTTCGTGGACGAGGTGGCGCGGGAGTATCTCCAGAGCAACACCGAGATGAGGCCCGTGGTCCGCTACATCCTGCGCTCGCCCTGGTTCTCGAGCCCGGCGCGGGTGTACACGCGCTATTCGTGGCCGGTGGAGTTCGTGGTCCGGGCCATTCGCGAGATCGGGTGGACCGGATTGTCCGTGGACGCCGCGCGGACGCCGCTGGCCAACATGGGGCAGACGCTCTTCGAGCCGCCCGACGTGAACGGATGGGAGCCCGGCGTGGGGTGGTTCGCCACCGGATCGATGCTGGCGCGCATGAACTTCGCGGCCACCCTGGCGGCAAATCAGCGGTTCAATCTGGCGCGCGCCGCGGCGCCCTGGCGGGGGACGCCGAACTCGCTGCTCGAGTTCTTCTTCGACCGGCTGTCGCCGGTGGCCTTCGACGGCGCCGCGTATCGCGATCTCCTGACGTACATCGAGGCGAGCGCGCCATGGACCGGCTCGGACGCGCAGCTCAACGCGAAGACCGAGGGGCTGGCCCGTCTCATCACGGGGTCGGCCGAATATCAGCTGGTGTGAAGGCGATGATTACCCGCCGAGCGTTCATCCGGGACGGTGTTGCGGCCTTTACGGTCAGCTTCGCCGCGCCCGCGTTCCTGAGCGAGATCGCCCGCGCGCAGGGCGCGCGCAGCCGCAATCTCGTCGTGGTGTACCTCGGCGGCGGCAACGATGCGCTCAACACCGTCGTGCCGTATCAGGATGCCTTCTATCGGAGCCGCCGGCCGAACATCGCGATTCCTGCCGGTCAGGTGCTCCAGATCGGTTCGGATCCAGGCGGCAAGGCCCTTGGGCTGCACCCGCGTCTCACCGGCCTGCAGGAGATCTTCAACCAGGGCCGGCTGGCGATCGTGCAGCGGACCGGGTATCCGAACTCGAGCCGGTCCCACTTCCAGGGCACGGATATCTGGGGCACCGCCAATCCGTCGTCGCCGACCGGCCCCGGGTGGCTCGGGCGCTATCTCGACACCCTTCCGTCGCCCGCCGACCCGCTGGTCGGCTGGAGCGCCACCGGCGAAACGCCGCGGGCGCTCGTCTCACGCACCGTCGCTGTCCCCGCCATTCCCGACGCCCGCGTGTACAGCCTCTCGAGTCCGAACGGCGGGGCGGAGGCGCAGAACGAGCGTGCCGCGGCCTCGCGGATTGCGTCGCACGAGCCGCTCGATCGCCCGCACCTCGCGTTCGTCAACGGGTCGATTCTGGCGGCCATGGGCACGCTCGACCGTGTGGCCAGCATCAACAGCTACGTGCCGTCGGTGACGTACCCGAACAACGGCTTCGCGCTCGCGCTGCGGACGGTGGCCGGCTCGATGGCCCGCGGCATCGGCACCCGCGTGTACTGGGTGCAGACCGGCGGCTTCGACACGCACGCGAACCAGGGCAACGCCGGCGCCGGAGGGTACGCGAACCTGATGGGAACCTTCGGCGACGGGCTGTTCGCCTTCTACGGCGATCTCCGCAACCAGGGCCTGCTGAGCGACACGCTCGTCCTGCAGTTCTCCGAGTTCGGGCGGCGCATCACGGAGAACGGCAGCCAGGGGACCGATCACGGCGCGGCCGGCGTCATGATGGCGATGGGGGGCACGGTGCGCGGGGGCATTTACGGCACGGCGCCGTCGCTCAACCCCGACCCGTCCAACCCCACGCTCGAGAACAACGGCGCCGATGTGCGCTACGAGACCGACTTTCGTTCGGTGTACGCCCGGGTGCTCGACTCCTGGCTCGGCGCCGATTCGGCAGCCGTCCTGGGCGCCACCTTCCGCCAGGGCGCTCCGGCGATCGTGTGAGGAAATTTACGAATTTACGAATTTACGAAGTGAGCGTATTTGTATTGGGTGATGAATCCATCAATTCGTAAATCCGTAAATCCGACGATGCCATTGATGGCCGCCGCCGTTGTGCTGGCGGTCTGCTCGTTCCCGCCCGGCGTCAACGCGCGCCAGGAATCAGACGAGGCACGGCGCGTTCGCGAGGCGATAACCGTCTTTGGCGAGATCATGGCGGCGGAGGACAAGGCCATCCCGAGGGCGATCGTCGGCCGCGCCGAGGGGATCGCGATCTTCCCCAGCACCATCCGCGCCGGGTTCATCGTCGGCGGCATGCGCGGGCGCGGCATTATCAGCGCCCGGAACGAAGGGCGCTGGTCGGCGCCTGCGTTTCTGACGTTGACGGGCGGGAGCTTCGGCCTCCAGATCGGCGGGCAGGCGGCCGACCTCATTCTCGTGATCACCAACCGGAGAGGGCTCGAGAACCTCGTGGCGAACCAGTTCAAGCTGGGCGCGGACGCGGCGGTGGCCGCGGGCCCGGTCGGCCGCGATGCGCAGGCCGCAACCGACCTGCAGCTTCGGGCCGAGATTCTGAGCTACTCGCGGTCGCGGGGGCTCTTTGCCGGCGTGACGGTCAACGGAAGCACCGTCCGCCAGGACCGCGACGCCAACGAGCGCTTCTACGGCAAGCGGCTGGAGACCAGGCAGATCATCTTCGGCCCGGCGCCCGGCACGCCGACGCCGGTGCCGCTCTGGCTCGACGTGCTCGGCCGCTACGCGCGCTGACCGTACTTCACATCCACGGGCCACAGAGACACAGAGATACAGAGGTTCTTGAACCAAATCTTCTCTGTGTCTCTGTGACTCTGTGGCAACGTGGGAGAGATCGCGCCCGCCGCTACGGATAAATCGCGCGCAAGGCGGATTCGACCGTCGGGTACTGGAACTCGAACCCGAGCGCGTGCGCCTTCTCGGGGAACACGCGCTGGCCGGCGAGGAGTACCTCGGCCATCTCCCCCAGCACCAGCTTCAAGGCGAACGCCGGCGTCGGCATGATGGCGGGGCGGTGCAGCGCCTTGCCGAGCGCCCGCGCGAACTCGGCGCTGGTCACCGGGTTCGGCGCCGTCGCGTTGAGCGGTCCCGCCACCGCCGTTGTCATCAGTGCCCACCGCACCATGGAGACCCAGTCGTTCCGATGAATCCAGGAGATGTACTGCGTTCCGGAGCCCAGCGGGCCTCCCACGAACAGCCGGAACGGCAGCGCCATCTGCGGCAGCGCGCCTCCGTCGCGGTCGAGGATGACGCCGCTGCGGAGCAGCACCGTGCGGGCGTGCGGTCCCGCCGCCATGGCTTCCTTTTCCCACGCGGCGCCAAGCCCGGCGAGAAACCCTGAGCCGGAGCCGCTCTCCTCTGTGATCGGCTCATCGCCACGGGGCCCGTAGACGCCGACGGCCGACGCATTGAGGAGCGTTGGAGGAATGCGCCGCACGCTCTTCATGGCGGCGACGAGCGTCCGTGTGGCCGTGACCCGGCTGTTCCACATCGCCCGTTTGTGCGCGGCGGTCCAGCGGTGATTGATCGGCGCGCCGGCGAGATTGATCACGGCGTCGACGTCTTCGAGTGTCTGGGCCCACGTCGAGAGCGCCCCGGCCGGATCCCAGCGCGCATGATGTGAGGCATTCGGCCGGCGGGTGAGCACGGTCACGGCATGGCCGTCCCGCTGCAGCGCCGTGACGAGCGCCGACCCCAGGAAGCCGGTGCCGCCGGCCACGACAATGCGCATATGGCCCTCACATCGTACACGGCCCGGCTGAAGCCGGGCACTACGTACACGGCCCGGCTGAAGCCGGGCACTACGTACGACCGGCGTAGTGCTTGGTGCGACCGGCGTAGTGCTTGGCTTTAGCCAAGCCACCGTGGCCGACCTTGACAGGGTGACGGCGACCGGATATTAACTAACTGGTTGGTTAAGTCAGTGGCGCTGAAAAAACGGGTCCGGGGCGACTCCCAGGCCGCCGTCTTTCAGGCGGCGGCGCACGAGTTCGCCGAACGGGGATTCGAGGCCGCCCGCGTCGACCGCATCGCCGCCCGTGCCCGCGTGAACAAGGCGATGCTCTACTACCACTACCGCAGCAAGCACGCCCTGTACACCGAGGTCCTCCGCGATATGGTCCGCACCATCAGCGCCCGCGGGCGGGCGATCGCGGATGGAGCAGCAGCCGCCGACGTGAAGCTCGACGACTGGGTGGCCGCCATTGTCGAGGAAGCGGCGGCGCGGCCGTGGTTCCCGCCCATCATGCTCCGCGAGCTCGCCTCCGGGGCGTCTCACATCGACGATGAGACGTTCGCCATGATCAACGGGGTCTACCTTGGCTTCCGGGACGTGATGGCGCAGGGGCAGCGCGACGGCACGTTCGGCGACGCCGATCCCGTGCTCACCTACTTCACCATCCTGCCTTCAATCCTGATCTTCTTTGCGCGCCAGCGTGTCATCTCGCAGCGCAGGGGCATGCAGGGCCTGGCGGCGGCCGCGCCGCGCAACACCGGCGAGTTCATCCGGCACGTGCAGATGACGGCGCGTGCCACGCTGCGGAGAGACAGATGAGACGAATCATCCCGGTCCCGTTCGTGTTCGCGCTGGCCGCCGTGGCCGCATGCGCCCAGCCCGAGCCGTCCAGCACGGTCCGCGTGTCGGGGCACGTGGAGGCCACGGAAGTGCAGGTCGCTGCCGAGGTGGGCGGGCGGCTGCTGGAGCTTCGCGTCGCGGAAGGCGATCGCGTCGCGGCAGGAGACACCGTGGCACGGCTCGATACGCGCGACGTCGAGCTGCAGATCGACCGTGTTCGAGCGGATCGCGCCGCCGCCTCCGCCCAATCCAGATTCCTGCAGCGGGGCGCGCGCGTCGAGGACGTCCGGCAGGCGCAGGCACAGGTGGACGCGGCGACCGCCGAGGCCGACGCTTTCGCAATCGAGCTCCGGGCCGCGCAGAACGACTTCGAACGGTTCGACGCGCTGCTCAAGTCGAACGCCGGCTCGCAGAAGCAGCGCGACGATGCCCTCGCGAGGGTCGATCTGCTGCGCGAGCGTGAGCGGAGCGCGCGGGACCGCGTTCGTGCGGCGCGTGAAGTGGTATCGCGCTTGGAGGCGGGCGCGACGCGCGAGGAGCTCGACGG
>Ga0156172_1137_pt3 | contig 23204 bp, 30 predicted proteins | sample RifCSPlowO2_12_FD_107825 | JGI IMG/M metagenome (GOLD analysis project Ga0156172, IMG submission 107825) | Acidobacteria bacterium RIFCSPLOWO2_12_FULL_67_14 | reverse complement strand
CGATGTCGAGGTCGCGAATAAGCTGCTCGTAATTCGCCAGAAGGAATCCTCGCCGGCACGCCTCGAACGCGGCGCGGCGCTGGCCGGGAGTGCCCTCGACGACGGCGGCGGGCGCGTCGGTGAAGAGTTGCCACTCCCGAAGCCACTGCGGCTTGAGCGCGGCGGGCACGATGATGAGACCACGGCGGACACGGCCGGTGTGCCAGAGCGCGTGGCACGCGGCAATCGCCTGCGCGGTCTTGCCGAGACCCATGTCGTCGGCCAGAAGCAGGCGCCCGCGCGCGAGAAACCGTTCAACGCCGTCTCGTTGATAGCTATAGAGCGATTGTTTGAGGGTGTGGAGCGCGTGGTGCAGCTGCCTCCGGGTGCTCGCCGTCTGGATCTGGCGCGCGAGTCGCGCTCGCTCTTCCTCCAGCAACGCGTGCAGTGCCGGTTCGCGGTTACCGTCGTGCAGCGCGACTAGCAATCGATCCACCAGCGCCAGCCGCTGCTGCAACGTTTCGGGAACTCGGACCGTCCAGCCGTTGCCCCTTGCTGCACGCAACCAGCGCCGCAGATCGCGGTCGGGTCTGCCGTCCACCCAACGAACGCGCGCCAGCCAGTCGCCAGCGCCGGTCAGCGGACGGACCGGGTCCCAACGCAACGGCGCCTGCTCGGAAGCCACCCCGCGCCCGGCATCGCCGCGAGGCCGCTTTGAGGCGACGTGCTCGACGACAGCGACCAGGTGCTTGCACAGCCCGAGCGAGTTCCGGAGGAAATCGGCGCACTCGCAACTGCCGTCGAGCGGCTCGATTCGGCGGAGCAGCGTGCGGTACGGGCGTGCACGCGACCCTCGACGGCGAGTTGCGTACAGACCCAACGGCCGGACCCTTGGCCACCCGACGATCTGAATCTCGTCCGTGTGCGCGGACGCGCATCGGCGAAGCACCGCCTCGAGGGCATCGCGCTGGACGGGCCAGTCGCCTCCGTGCGTGACCGACAGGACGTGGCGTACGATCCGTTCGGGCGGCACGCCACCCGTCCGCCGGTGTGCGCGCGCGAGCATCGTCTGATAGGTCTCACTCTCGGTGATGGCCATCGCCTCGGACTCCACCCCACCGCGCAAAGTCCGCGCGGCGGGGACCCCGGACTGAGATGAACGGCTCGGCATATGTTCGCCGCTGTCGGCAATTGGGAATTGAGGGCTGCGAGTTGACGTATTCTTTCACAGGCACCCGCGAGCGGAACTGCGCCGAGCTCCGCTACTGAGAGCACGAGGTGGGAGCATGGCGAAGAAGCGTCGAGCACACGACGAGGGGCGTGGACGAATGCGAAGAAGATCTGCCGGCTCACAGCGCGGCAAGTCGAAATGGCGCGCGCGCTCGGCATGAATCCGAGGAAGCTCCCCGGTTTGCGCCCGAGCCCGCAGGAGCGATGGAAGCTCCCGTGGGCGAGTTCATCGAACAGCGCTACCGGAAACGGCTCGGCGGCCATCCCCACGACCAGGACTCGCGTGGACCAGAGCAGAGAACGCGCAAGCCTTCGATCGGCGTGGTGGCTACGAATGTGGACGCGGACGTGTCGGAGCGCGTCCGGCTCGCCGACGCGCCTGGCGCGGACGACTACACTCAGGATCCTGAGCTAGAATGGACTCGAGATGGCTGAAGAGCTGATCGTCTCCGATCCAGCATCCGGCGCGTCAGGTGGCTGGTAATCGACTCCAGAACGTGATCGGCGACGCCCATTTCGGCGGGTGCCTGGCACTGCGAGTGCGAATAAGGAGCAAACGATAGCCATTTGACGTTCATGCCCAAATCGGGCATGATTGTGCCCATATTGGGCACGAAGGCCGCTGGGCGACCCCGCCGAAAAAGCCTTGCCGATGCGCTGTTCACCAAGACACAACAGCGCGTCCTGGGTGTGCTATTCGGCCATCCCGAGCGCAGCTTTTACGCATCCGAGCTGATTCGGGACGCCGGCACCGGCTCCGGTGCGGCGCAGCGTGAGCTTGCCAAGCTGGAGAAAAGTGGGCTGATCGTGGCCCGACGGATTGGCCATCAGAAGCACTACCAGGCTAACGCGGCGTCACCGCTGTATTCCGAACTGCGAAATATCGTGCTGAAAACGGTCGGTCTCGCGGAGCCGCTACGCGATGCCCTGAAGCCCTTGTCGAAGGCGATTCGCGCGGCCTTCGTGTACGGTTCCGTGGCCAAAGCGACCGACCAATCGGCAAGCGACATCGACCTGATGATCATCAGCGACAGCCTCACGTACGGCGAAGTCTTCGGCGCTCTTGAGCGGGTCACGCGCGCCGTGGGTCGGAAGGTCAACCCCACGGTGTACACCGCCGCCGAGTTTTCAAAGCGCGCCCGGACGGAAAACGCGTTCGTGACGCGGGTGCTCGAGCAGCCGAAACTCTGGGTGATTGGATCGGACGATGACCTTCCCCTCGCCGCTTGAGCGCCTCACGGGTCCAGGAAACGTTCTCGCGAAGGAAGCTCCCGATGCGAAGGAGTTTGCGGGTCTCGTCCGTTCGGGCCTCGCGCGGTTGAAGGATGCGGAGAACGAAGCAAACTCGCTGGACAGCAGGTTCGATCTCGCCTACAGCGCCGCTCACGCACTCTGTCTGGCGGCGCTCAGGCACCACGGGTTCCGGCCGTCGAAGCGGTACATCGTTTTTCAGGTGCTGCCGGACACTCTTGGCCTGGGACCGGAGGTCTGGCGAGTCCTGTCGAAGTGCCACGACATGCGCAATCGGACCGAATACGAAGGCGTCCTCGATGTTGATGACAGGCTGGTCTCGGATCTGATCGGCGCCTGTCGCAAAGTCGCAGCGAAGGTCAGAGGTCTGCCGCCGATTCAGGAAAAGTCGAAGTGAGCCCCAGGTAGACATGGCCCTCAAGAAATCCGAGCTCTATTCCTCGCTCTGGTCCAGCTGCGACGAGCTGCGCGGCGGCATGGACGCCAGTCAGTACAAGGACTACGTCCTCGTTCTGCTCTTCATCAAGTACGTCAGCGACAAGTACGCGGGCCAGCCCTACGCACCGATCACGATTCCGCCAGGCGCCAGCTTCAAGGACATGGTGGCGCTCAAGGGCAAGCCCGACATCGGCGATCAGATCAACAAGAAGATCATCGCTCCCCTGGCCAGCGCCAACAAGCTGTCTGACTTTCCGGATTTCAACGACGCCGCGAAACTTGGCACCGGAAAGGAGATGGTGGACCGGCTTACGAACCTGGTTGCCATCTTCGAGAACCCGGCGCTCGACTTCTCCAAGAACCGCGCCGAGGGCGACGACATCCTCGGCGACGCCAATGAATACCTGAGTCGAGCGAGGGTCCGCTTGTGTGGGTGATTCAGGAAGATCGGTTGACGTACGAGCCGGGCGAAGGCGGCGGCACGACTAAGCGGCGCGTCGAAGAGACCGGCGAGGGACTACACGAGTTGCTCGACGAGATCGGGAACCGAGACGGCATCCACGGTGTGATCGACTTTCTGCAGCACTTCAACATTCAGTTCTTCGATGGTGACGGCAACCGCGCGCTGAGCCGTAGGTTCCAGATTGCAATTCGGGATCCCTTTCAACCTGATGTCGCTCCAGATTGGCTGAAAGGGGGACCTGACAAGACGAAGGATCTGGAAACGGCCGTCATGGAGTTCGTGGAGCGGCACGAGAGACACCGCCTCCGGCGACATGCCAAACACGGCAACGTCAATGGAATGGAGAACTTCCTGGACATCTTCACGGCGCTCGTTCGGCTCCTATACGTGTACGCTGAGCCTGGTGATATACGCGCACGATCAGCAGCTCGCCGGGGTGGCGCTAGTAGTAGATGCGAAGCGGCGGGGCGGCCCACTTCGCACGAACGCGCCGATTTCACAGAACAGCGCAGCCGTGCTACCGGCCACCACCGAACAGCTCTCGCTCGTCGCCTCGCTCGGTCATCGCCCGGACGATGCCCGCACTCCTCGGTTTTGAATGGCGGCGGTACTGCTCGAGCACGGGGGCGAGGTGCTGACGGATGAACTCGGAACGCGAGACGCCGCGTTCGCGGGCAGCCCTGGAGAGTAGCCGATAGTCCTCCGGATCCAGAGCGATGGTGGTCGCCTTCTTCCTGGAAAATGCCATGAAAGCAATTTGACTCGACCAGGGCGGACGGTCAAGGGCAACCCCGGTTCCGCGGCGACAGGCGGACGGGGCGCGCCGGCGCACCTCGTGAGGCAGCTTCGAACTGAACACGCCTGAACGCGTGCTCCTTCAAGGCCGCGCGGACTGTGACGTAACTGTGACGTGACCCTGTCGATTCAGCGAGATCTATCGAGGTTTACAGCGATCGACCCCGAGTAGACGCGATCGCGGTTAAGTGGCTGGCTTCGCAACGGTAATCGAAATCTGTAGCACGCCGTCGCAGACCGCCAGAGCAATTTCCAAGCGTGCGCCTTCAACCACTCGGACATCTCTCCGTATGTTTGGAATCAGCGGTTTACGAGCGAGTGGATCAGCCTGCAAACCCTTGGTGCTCACCACAGCTTCATGGCTACTTTACAACGGGGGGCCGACCGTCGGCGATGCCGATGAGCCTCTGGACCCCGTGGACGTGGTCCAAGAGCTCGTTCCGACTGTCCAGGCGGCGGCAGGATGAAGCCTCTACGGAACACGCTTGCCTTTCGGCGCCTGTCCCGGCAGCAGAAACGTCTTGATCAACTCACCCTCGCCGCAGACGGTCATGCCGGACAAGTGCTTGTACCACTCCCCCTCCGGGACCTCGGGCTCCGTGTCGAGCCATGTCGCGAGCAACTCAAGCTGCGTCGCCGGGACCTTCCGACTCTGGATGCGCTCGAGCAGATGCTGGAACAGCGCGGGCGGAAGATTTCGTCGGCGGACTTTCGGCACGGCTGCTCAGATGCCGTAGAAGCCGCGCGTCAACCGCTCCTTGATGCGGGCGGCCTCGATCGGATCGGGTGCGGCCGCGAGCTCTTTCGCCAGCAGTCCCAACTCTTCCGGACTGAGGTGATTGCCCTTCCCTTCGAGCGCACTCAACTCCGCCGTCTCGAGCGCAACCTCCTCGCCCGTTGGCTTGCGCGCGATCACTCGGCCACCGGTCAACGCTTGCCGGACGAACCAGTGGTACACGGCCAGCGCGCTCTTGATCACGTCGGTGCGCTTCGAATGCGTCAATTCGGCCATCTGGTCAACCAGGGCCAGCTCGGTCGCGCTCAGGACAGGTTGCACTCTTGCCATACTCACCTCATACTCATTTTAGACTCACATTATACTCCTATATGCTCACATATATCTAGACGCGGCGACCGTGACGTAGCTCGATGTTGACATTGGCCACGACCCCACCATAATCGGCACACCCGTCCGCCTGTCAGAGGAGGCACACGTGCCGAACCGCAGAGACTTCGTGAAACAGATCGCCGGCGCGGCCATGAGCGCGCTCGTCGGCGGCCCGGCCCTCGCCGATGCGGCGGCCGCCGCCCTCCAAACGCCCGCCGGCCGCCGCCGCGTCACCATCGGCGGCCGGCGCGTCACCGTCGTCGACATCCACGCGCACACGTTCGTGCCCGAGGTGTGGGACCTCGTCAAAGATACGCCGCTGGCGGCGGCCGCCAAGGACAACCTCACCGGCCCGATCGCGCTCGGCCCCGGCATGGCGGCCCGGCTCCAGTACATGGACAAGGAAGGGATCGACTACCAGGCGATCAACGTGAATGCCTGGGGCTATAACGCCGATCGCGCGCTGGCGCGCGATCTCATCCAGCTGCAGAACGAGAAGATCGCGCAGGCAGTCGCCGCCCACCCCGATCGGTTCGTCGGCATGGCGACGCTCGCGCTGCAGCACCCGGACCTCGCCGCCGAGCAGCTCGACTTCGCGGTGCGAAAGCTGGGGATGCGCGGCGCCGCCATCGGCGGCAGCATCGAAGGCCAGGAGGCCGCGGACCGGAAGTTCGACCCGTTCTGGGCCAAGGCCGAGGAGCTCGGCGTCATGCTGTTCGTCCACCCGCAGCAGGCGCCAGGGACGACGCAGAACGCCAGGCTGCAGGGGCGAGGGGGCCTGGGGAACACGATCGGCAACCCGCTCGAGACGACCGTCTTCCTCTCGCACCTGATCTTCGAGGGGACGCTCGACCGCTTCCCCGGTCTCAAGGTCTGCGGCGCGCACGCCGGCGGGTATCTCGCCTCGTACACCGGCCGGTCGGACGCGCTCTGCGGGCGCGGCGGCGCCAACGGCGACGACTGCCGCGCGCTCAAGCGGAAGCCGAGCGAGTACTTCCGCAGCCAGCTCTACATCGACTCGATGATCTTCCGCGAGGACGGCCTGCGCCATCTCGTGGCGGAAGTCGGCGCCGACCGGATCTTCTACGGCACCGACTACCCCTTCGACTGGCCCGTCGGCATCGACTTCATCGTCAACGCGCGCTCGCTGACCGACACGCAGAAGGAAGCGATCCTCGGCGGAAACCTCGTGAAGCTGCTGAACATCAAGGCGTAGCGCCTACACCTTCGCCGCTGCGGCTGCCGGGCGGGCGGCGGGCTTGTACATCAGGCCGATGACCGTCCCGACCAGGAGCAGTTCCACGAACGAGGCGATCGAGGCCATCAGCCCCAGCCGGCCGTCGATGTTGAACGATCCTAGATCGCAAACGACACGAAGCCGGTCATGAAGACCGCCAGCAGCAGCCCGAAGCGGAACCCCTCCGCCACTCCGCTCCCCCCTCGTAGCCTTTCGCGTACACGTAGACGAGCGAAAACATGCCGACGAGGCCCCCGACGAACATGAGCGGCAGGTACGTGTTCATGTCGGCCTCGGAGCGGAACACCAGCGGAAACCGCGCCATCTCGCCGCCGAGTATCCCCATCCAGACCACCATCGCGTAGATCGTATCGACGACCCAGGCCACCACCGCAGCAAGCGCCACACGCTTGAAATCCATGGCTCCTCCTCGATCGCAGGTGAATTGGCGTGTCCGACTGACGAGCGGCGGCATTGTAGCCGCCTTCGACGTACACTGCTCTCCATGCGCGTCCGTGCGTCCACCGCCGCCGCCGGGGCCGCGCTGCTGCTCGCCAGCATGGCCTCCGCGCAGTTCGCCAGGGGCATCAATCCACGCGTCGCCGCCCACATCGCCAGGCCCGAGAGCTTCGACGGCCGCTTCCACTACTGCCGCGCCGCCTACCGGATCGACCCCCGCGGAGACGGCGGCGGCTGGCTGACCGACTTCCCGCTCGCCGATATCGACCTGTCGATCCGCCTCGCCGAGCTCACCCGGACGCCGGTGGCGTTCAACGCATCGGGCGAGCCCGAGCACCTGATCGTGACGCTCACGGGCGATGAGCTCTTTCAGTGCCCGTTCATCATGATGCAGGAGGTCGGGACGCTGTACTTCTCAGACGAGGACGCGGCACGCCTGCGAACGTACCTGCTCAAGGGCGGGTTCCTCTGGGTGGACGACTTCTGGGGCTCCTACGCGTGGGCCATCTGGGCCGCGCAGATCCGGAAGGTGCTGCCGCCCTCGGAATATCCGATCGTCGATCTGCCCCCGGAGCACCCGATCTTCCACTCCATGTTCGATCTGCCGAACGGCGTACCGCAGATCCCGAGCATCAACCACTGGTACGGCAGCCGCGGCGGCACGTCGGAGCGTTACGCCGACAGCGCCCAGGCCCACGCGCGCGCCATCACCGATCGTCACGGCCGCGTCATGGTGTTCATGACGCACAACACCGACGTCAGCGACTCATGGGAGCGTGAGGGCGAGGACCCGCAGTACTTCCTGCGGTTCTCGGTGGTCGGCTATCAGGTGGCGGTCAACGTGCTGCTGTACACGATGACGCACTGAGGGAGCGGGTAGCCGGTAGGTGAGAGCCGGCAGCTAGCTCCGGAAGTAATCGGGCTCGTTGCCCTTCACCCACTTGATGTTGCAGCCCAGGCTCGGTTTCTGGTCGGCCGGCACGGGCCTCCCCGCCAGCAGCGCCTCCACGGCTGCCTTCAGGTCCTTGCCGGTCACCGGCACGGCGCTGTTCGGCCGGCTGTCATCGAACTGGCCGCGGTACACGAGCCGCTGCCGCCCGTCGAACAGGAAGAAATCAGGTGTGCAGGCGGCGCGGAACGCCTTGGCCACCTCCTGCGTGTCGTCGTAGAGATACTGGAAGGTATAGCCGACCTCCTCGACCTCCGTGCGCATGCCCTCGGGGCTGTCTTCGGGAAACGCCGTCACATCGTTCGAGTTGATGGCAATCACCGAGACACCGCGCTGCTGATACTCGCGCGCCTGTCTGGCGAACTCGGTCCGCACATGCCGCACGTACGGGCAGTGGGGGCAGATGAAGGCGACGAGCACGCCCTTCGCCTGCGCAAAATCGTTGGACGTCACCGCCTTGCCCTCCAGATCTCTCAGCCGAAAAGCCGGAATCGCGGTGCCGAGCTCGAGCATCGTTGAAGCTGTCGCACCCATGATTCCTTATGGTACCCCAAGCCTGCGCGGCGACGCGCCGGTGACGTCGCGCCGATGTACGAAGCGGAAGGCCGCCGCGCAGGGCCGATATAATTCGAGCCATGGCGCACTCCACCCCACCGCGCACCTGCGGGCCATCCGCAAGGGCGATCGGATCTTCTACTATCACACCGGTAAGGAGAAGGCCGTGGTCGCCGTCGCCCGCGCCCTCGGCGACGCGTATCCCGATCCCTCGGACGGCTCCGGCAAGCTGTTCGTCGTCGATCTGGCGCCTGACGAGGCGCTCGCGCATCCCGTCCCTCTCTCGGCGATCAAGGCGGACGGCAGCTTCGCGTCGTTTCCGCTCGTCCGCCTGCCGAGACTCTCCGTCATGCCGGTCAGCGATGCCGAGTGGAAGCGGATCATGGCGATGAGCCGTCCGGGTCGTTCGTAGGTGAAACGCCGTACCTTCCTGCTCGCGCTGTCGACCACGCTGATCGTGGCCTTCAGCTCCGCGCAGACGCCGGAGCCGCCGTCCATCCTGGTCTCCCGGCAGCTGGCCGAGACCGAAGGGCTCGCCGAAGGCGACGTCGTGCGGCTGGCCCTCGACGCCGCCGGCGCCGGCGCACGCCCGTTCCGCATTGCCGGCGTCTACGAGCCGACGCCGGATCCGATGCGGCTCGGCACCGTGCCACGCGAGGTGCGCATGCACCTGCCCGACCTGCTGGCACTCACCAGCGACGACGACGCCCCGACCGGCGCCGAGCATGTCGCGCGCATCAACATCGCGCTCGCGGACCCCGCCAACGCGCACGCCTTCGCGCGGAGCGTGAACGGCCGCGCCCCGGGCGTCTTCGCCCGCCGGGCCGCCGCGACCGGGTCTGCCAGCACCTTCGTCGTGCTCGAGCGGTTCCACCTGGCCATTGCGGTGGTCACAATCGTGGCGGCGACCGTCTTTCTGCTGGCGCTGACGATCATGCTGGTCGACGAGCGGCGGGAAACGGTCGGCGTCCTCCGGCTGATCGGCCTCCCGGCACCGCGCATCCTGCTGCAGGTGCTGCTCGAGGGGCTGCTCATTGCGAGCGCCGGCGCGCTGTTCGGCCTGGCGCTGGCCTGGGTGTCGGAAGGCCTGATCAACCGGTTCTTCCAGTGGCGCTACAACACCGCGCTCATCTTCGTGCAGGTGACCCCGCGCGTGGCCGCGCTCTGTGTGGCGATTGCCGTCCCGCTCGGCGCGAGCGCGACGCTCGCCGCCTCGTGGGCGCTGATGCGCAGAGGCGCGCTGAGGCTCGCCCGCCGATGAACGTGCTCGGGTTCGCGTGGCGCAGCCTGGTCCGCCAGCCGGCGCGCAGCACGCTCGGCATTCTCGGCGTCGCGGCGGTCGGCGCGCTGCTCTTCGACATGCTGCTGCTCTCGCAGGGCCTCCTGCTCTCGATGCGCGGACTGCTCGATCGCATGGGGTTCGACGTGCGGGTCGTCTCGAGCGACCAGTTCCCCGGTCCGGGGCCCGATCTCGACGACGCGCAGACGCTTGCGGCGCAGATTGCGGGGCTCCCGTCCGTGCGGTCGGTGGTCACGATCCGGTCTGAGTCCGCCGACCTCCAGAGGGCCGGCGGCGAATCGGTACGCGTGACGTTCCTCGGCGTCGGCGGCTCGACCGTCCGGCCGTGGACCGTCGTCTCCGGCCGCGATATCGCCGCCGACCGCGAGCTCGTGCTGAATGCGTACGCAGCCGAGGAGCTGGACGCGGCGCCTGGCGACGCCGTCCTCGTGAAGGCGTTCTGCTTTCCGGAGGACACCGCCCCGCCGCAGCAGACGTTTCGGATTGCCGGCATCGCGGAGTTCCTCTTCGACGCGCCCGACACGCTGGGAGCCGCCACGACGGCCGACGACCTGGCACTCGCGTGTGCACAGGAAGCGGGCAAGGCCGACTTCGTGGCGGTCGTGTCGGCCGGCGACCCCGAGGCGGCGGCCGCGGCCATTTCGGCACAGCACCCGGATCTGCGCGCGATGACCAACGAACAGGCGGTCGGCCAGCTGCAGCAGCGCGGCTTCACCTACTTCCGCCAGATCTCCACGGTGCTCTCCACCGTCACCGTGTCATTTGCGCTGCTGCTCATCACCGTCCTGCTCACCGTGTCGGTGAATCAGCGGCTCGGCGAGGTGGCGGCGCTGCGCGCAATTGGGTTCTCGCAGCGGCGCGTCGTGCTCGACGTCCTCTGCGAGTCGGTGCTGATTGTCGGGATCGGGGGCGGCCTGTCGCTGCCGCTCGGCTGGCTGCTCGCGCAGTGGCTCGACGGGATCCTCAAGCGGATGCCGAACATTCCCGTCCAGCTGCACTTCTTCGTGTTCGAGCCGAACGCACTGGCCGTTCACGCCCTCCTGCTGGGCGCCACGGCCATCCTTGCGGCCGTCTACCCGATGCGCATCGTGGCGCGGCTTCCGATCGCGGCCACCCTGCGGAACGAGACGGTCTCATGACGAACGCCGTTTACCACGACACAGTTCTCTTCGCCGACCGCGTGAGCCGCGTCTTTCAGATGCCGGCCGGCCCGGTCGTGGCCGTGCGCGACCTGACGCTGACCATCACCCAGGGCGAGCATGCCGCCATCCGGGGCCCCTCGGGCTGCGGCAAGTCGACGCTCCTTCACATGCTGGGGTGCGTCGATACGCCGACCTCCGGCCGCCTCCTCTTCGACGGCCACGACGTGACGACGCTCGGCGACCGCGCCCGGAGCCTGCTGCGGCTGCGGCAGATCGGGTTCGTGTTCCAGCGGTTCTTTCTGCTGCCGATGCTGACGGCCGCCGAGAACGTCGAGCTGCCGCAGGCGGAGGCGGGCGTGCCGAAGGCGGAACGGGCGCGCCGCACTTTCGAGCTGCTGGACTATGTCGGCCTCGCGCCACGGGCCGGCCATCGGCCGTCGCAGCTCTCCGGTGGAGAGATGCAGCGTGTGGCCATCGCACGGGCACTGGCGAACCGGCCGCGCCTGCTCCTGGCCGACGAGCCGACCGGCGAGCTCGATCAGACCACCGGGGAGCAGGTCGCCGCGCTCCTCGACCGCGTGAACGCGGACGGCACCGCCCTCGTCATCGTCACGCACGACCCCGCGCTGGCCGGAAGGGCGCGCCGCATCCTGACGATGCGGGACGGCCGGATCGAGCACGAGGCGACGCAATGATCGGCCGGCTGGCGGTCCGGTCGCTGACGGCGCATCCGATCCGAAGCGCGGTGCTCGCCGGCGGATTCGGCCTGGGCGTCGGCGTGATGGCGATTCTGCTCGGGATCGCGCAGATCGTCCTCGAGCAGGCGCGGGCGCCGGCGCTCGTCGGCGGGGGCGACGTCCTGATCTCGCTCGCGCCTCAGGTCCCGGGCCGGCTGGTCATGGACGGCACGCTCCAGGCGGAGGATCTGCGGAGCCAGATCCGGGTCGCGGCGCCGTTTCACACGGCCGATCTCTACCTGTTCAAAGGGTCGTCTGCCGTCCGCGTCGAGGCGCGCGGGGGCATCCCGAGCCTGGAGCGCCAGCTCGGCGATCCGGAGACCTCGACGCTCGACGTGTGGCGCGACTCTCCGGAGGACATCGCCTGGACCACTGCCGGCCCCGAACAGACGCTGCGCCACATCGACCGGTTCCATCCCGTTCCCGACGCGCCGGCCTGGTCGCAGTCCTGGGCCGAGTGGCTCTACTTCAACGGCAGGAGCGATGAGGCCCGCTTCTACCTCACGTTCCTGGTCGGTCCGGTGCTCGAGGACGGCCGCCGCGCCGCCGGCGTGCGGCTGCAGCTCGATCGCCAAGGCACAGTGGAAACGTTCGCCGAGGCGCAGCCGATTACTGCGGCCGAGGCGCTTCGGGCGCCCGACCTGACCATCGGCGCAAGCTCGGTGCGGCTCGAAGGGATGCGGTACCACATCCGCCTCGACCTGCGGGACGCGAAGCGGAGGCGCATCCGCGGCGAGCTCATCCTGGAGGCGTCACCGGGACGGCTGGTCCCGCCGATCGAGCTCAGCGGAAGCCGCGGCTGGAAGACCGGCTACGTCGTTCCCGTCATGAGCGGGCCGCTCAGCGGCACGCTGGACCTGGACGGCCGGCGCATCGCGCTGACCGGCGGCACCGGGTATCACGATCACAACTGGGGGTTCTGGCAGGGCGTGTCATGGCAATGGGGCCAGGTGCAGCATGAGGGGCTGTCGGTCCTGTACGGCCGCGTGTTCCCGCCGCCCGATGCGGCGGATCCGGAGCGCATTCCCGGCTTTGTCGGCGTGCTCGGGCCGGATGGCCCGCTCGGCTACACGTCGGCAGTCACGATCTCGGAGACCAACGACGCACGGGGGCAGCCGCAGAGGATCGTGGTACAAGCCAGCGACGCCGGCCTCAAGCTTCGGATGACCTTGAACGTGGAATCGGCGGTGGTCACGCGTTCGGCGGGGACGGGGCCGCTCGCCAGCGGCCTCGACTTCTTCCAGATGCGCGGGGCCTACACGGTGAGCGGACAGGCAGGCTCGCGCTCGATCGACTTCACCGCGCCCGGCAGCGCCGAAACGTTCAGAGGCCCAGCGCGCGGCGCGCCTTGATCTGCGCGCGACGCCGCCGGCGGCCGAGCGCTTCGAGCGTCTGCTCGAGCGGAAGCCGCGCCTGCACGGCGCGCGCTGCCTCCTGGCGCCGGCTCACCTCTGCCCGGAAGCAGAGGAAGCAGAGCGTTCGCGGCCTCTCCAAGGTCGGATCGTCGTCGTAGTGCGACCGGAAGCCGTACCGAGCTTCTCGAGCACGGCAGGATGCGCACATGACCACGTGCGGCTGCGATCGGCGATCGGCACCCTCGCGGCCCGGCGGCGGCCACGGCGTCTGCCGCACCCGCCGTTCGGGCATGTCGTACAACGCGAGCTGAGCGGACATGACGACCTCCTGGCTGGCTGCTTCCATCGGTCGTGACGCTCGCAATTAACGCGCCACCCATTCAGCGTAGACGGGCCGTGTGACAGACTAGGTCATGGCGTCGGAAACCGCCGATCTTGATGGGCTTTTTCGTCTTCCCCTGGACGAGTTCACGGCCGCCAGGAACGCGCTGGCCGCCAGGCTGAAGTCGGCCGGGCGGGCGCCGGAGGCCGCGCACGTCAAGGCGCTGCCGCGCCCGCCGATCTCGGCGTGGGCGGTCAATCAGCTGTACTGGCGGGATCGCAAAGCGTTCGATCGCCTGATCGCCGCCGGCAGCCGTCTGCGCCGGGCGCAGGCGTCGCAGCTTCGGGGCAAGGGTGGAGACCTGAAGCAGGTGCTCGACGAGCGGCGGCGCGCGCTGGCCGACCTCACCAGGCGCGCGGCGGCCGTTTTGCGCGAGGCGGAGCATGCCGCGTCGCCGGACGTCATGCGCCGCATCACGACGACGCTCGAGGCGCTCGGCATTGACGGTGGCGGGACGGCCCGCCAGGCCCCCGGCCGCCTCACGGCCGACATCGACCCGCCAGGCTTCGAGGCGCTCGCCTCGCTCGTTCCACGCCAGGGAGGCGGCACCCGCCGTGGCAGCGCGCCACGGGTCATTCCCTTCACATCAGTGCCGGCTCGCAGGAAACAGCCTGAAAAGGTCGACAAGAAGGCGCTGGCGCGGGCCGCCTCGGCTGCGCTCATCGCGGCGGAACGCGCGCTCGCCGAGGCGCGCCGGGCGGCCGCCCACGCGGAGACGGCGCTCAAGACCGCAGCGGCGAAGGCAAAGGGGCGAGAGCGGAAGAAAGACGCACTGGCCGCGCGCCTAGAAAAAGCGGCGGCCGAATCGGACGCGGCACGGCAGGACGCACGCCAGGTGGCTTCACAGGCGGAAGAGGCGGCGCAGGCGGTGACGGATGCCGAGCGCGCGCTGGAGGACGCGAGGCGCGCCAAAAAATCATTTACGAACTGACGAATCTACGAATTGACGAATTGCCATCCGTGCCAAATTCGTCAATTCGTAAATTCGTCAATCCTCTGTCATTCCCACTCCAAGCTCTCCCGTCCATCTCTCCGCGCCCGGCACCTCGATGCCGAACTGGTCGAGCAGCCTGGCCACGGTGTGCTCCACGATGTCGGTCAGCGAGCGGGGGTTGTTGTAGAACGCCGGCACGGGCGGCATGATCACCGCGCCCATCCGCGACAACCGCAGCATGTTGTCGAGGTGCACTTCGCTCAGCGGTGCCTCGCGGACCGCGAGCACCAGGCGCCGGCGCTCCTTGAGCACCACATCGGCCGCACGGTGGATCAGGCTGTCGCCGTACCCGTGCGCGATCGCCGCCAGCGTCCGGGCGCTGCAGGGCGCCACGATCATTCCCGCCGTGGTGAACGAGCCGCTCGAAATGGCCGCCCCCATGTCGCCGTGCGCGTATACGGTATGGGCGAGCGCCTCCACCTGCTCGCGCGAGTACGGGGTCTCGTGCAGCAGCGTACGGGCCCCCCAGCGGCTGATGACCAGGTGCGTCTCGACGTCCGCCTCACGCAGACGCTCGAGCAGGCGGACGCCGTAGATCGCGCCGGTGGCGCCGGTGAGGCCTACGATGAGCTTCATGACAAATCCCAAATCCCAAACCCCAAAACCCAAATCTCTGGGATTTGGTCATTGGGATTTGGGATTTCTTACAGGCTATCATCCTTCAGGTGATCAGGCGTCAAACCACCGGATCCGTGATCTGCACGTCGTGCGGCGTGCTGGTCGGCGTCAACGACGACCGCTGCTACAACTGCGGGCGCCGGAATCCCGGGCTGTGGGGGTTTGCGCCGGCGCTGCGGGCGCTCGGGCACGACATGGGATTCGTCCCGTTCGTCATCGGGACGTGCGTCGTGCTGTACGTCCTCACGCTGCTCGCCTCGCAGGGCAGCATCGGCACGGGCGGCGTGTTCTCGTTTCTGGCGCCGAGCCAGCGCAGCCTCTTCCTCTTCGGGGCGAGCGGGGCCATTCCCGTGTTCGTCGCCGACCGGTGGTGGACGGTGCTCAGCGCCGGGTGGCTGCATGGCGGTGCGCTCCACATCCTCTTCAACATGATGTGGGTGCGCCAGCTCGCGCCGGCAACCGCGGACCTGTACGGCCCGGGCCGGATGGTCATCATCTACACGGCGGCATCGATCGGCGGGTTCGCGCTCAGCTCGTTTGCCGGCGCGTACCTGCCGAACCTGCTGTTCCTGCGCGGCGGCCAGTTCACGGTCGGCGCGTCGGCGCCGATCTTCGGTCTGCTCGGCGCCCTCGTCTACTACGGCCGCCGCGGCGGCAGCCGCATCGTCGGCAGCGACGCGCTTTCATACGCGCTCATGCTCGGCGTGTTCGGGTTCCTCATGCCGGGCGTGGACAATTACGCGCACGCGGGAGGGTTCGGGGCCGGCTACCTGGCCGCGCGGCTGCTCGATCCCCTCAAGCCGGAGCGCATCGATCACATCGTGATCGCGGTCGGCTGCCTGGCCGCATCCGCGCTGTCGATCGTCGCCTCCATCCTGCACGGGATGCAGTTCTTTGGATAACGCGGCTCCCGCGGCGCCCGCCCTCAATCCCGTGCGCAGCATCATCGCGGTGCTGGGAGGGATCGGGCTCATTTCGCTCGTCACCGAGGTGCTCGAGTTCACGCTGGTCCGCGCCGTGGCCGGCGGGCCGATGGCCGACATGACCGCGTACTTCGCGGTCCGCAACAGGCCTGCTATCCTTGCCGCCAAGCTCGCGTACACCCCGCTGGCCGCCGTGCTGGGCGGCTATATGACGGCAAAGGTGGCTGCGGGCCGCGAGCTGCCGCACGCGGTGGTGGCGGCAACCGTGCAGACGATGGCGCTGATCTGGGGGGTCACGGCCGGCGCGTACGCGCCGTTCACGCCGGTCTGGATGCGCGCCGCGCTGGTGCTGCTGACGGGACCGGGCATGGTCGCAGGCGGCGCCATTCGCGCCAGAGCGGCCGCGGCGGGCGGTGCGCCGCCCATGACGACTCACACACAACCATGAGAATCGCCTATCAGGGGGAACCGGGAGCCTACAGCGAAGCGGCGGCGCTGCTCTACTCACCCCATGCCGAGACGCTGCCGTGCAAGACGTTCGACGAGGTGTTTGCGGCGGTCGTGCAGAAACGGTCGACCCACGGCATCGTGCCGATGGAGAACTCGATCGGCGGCACGATCCACCGCAACTACGACCTGCTCGTCGACCACGAGCTCTCCATCACGGGCGAAGTCGAGCTCGATGTCGTCCACTGCCTCCAGGCGCTCCCGGGCACGCGGCCGGAGGACGTCACGATCGTCTACTCCCACCCGCAGGCGCTCGCCCAGTGCGAGCGGTATCTGAAGAGCCTCGGCGTGACGGTCGAAGCGGTCTACGACACGGCCGGGGGCGCCAAGCTCGTGGCCGAGCAGCGCCTCGAGGGCGCGGCGGTGCTGGCATCACGGCGCGCCGCGGAAGTCTTCGGGCTCGAGGTGCTTCAGGAGGCGGTCCAGGACTTCGAGTTCAACATCACGCGCTTCTTCGTCATCGGCGGAACGCCCTCGCCCGACGGCAACAAGACCACCATCGTCTTTGCGCTGCCGAGCACGCCCGGATCGCTCTTCAAGTCGCTGAGCGTCTTCGCGCTGCGCGACATCAACCTGAGCAAGCTCGAAAGCCGCCCGATCCGCGGGCGCCCCTGGGAGTATCTCTTCTACGTCGACATCGAGGCGCGGCGCGACGACCTCAACTGCGCCCGCGCGCTGACCCAGCTCGGCGAGTTTGCGAAGTGGGTCAGGGTCCTTGGCACGTACAAGGGGTGGGAGCGGAAGCAAGTGGAAAAGTAGAAAGTGGACGCGTTCAACTTTTCCACCTGACGATGCCTGTCATTCGCGTCGGTGATCCCACTGACTCCGCCCTGGCCGACTACCGCAACATCCCCGACGCCGAAGGCTCCGGCGAGACCTCGCCGAAGCATCGCGGAGGCGGGCCCACAATCCAAATCCCACACTCATAGTCGTGCTCGAAGGCGTGGCCAACGCGGACAACGTCGGCGGGATCTTTCGAACGGCCGCGGCGCTCGGCGCCGGCGCGGTGCTGCTCGACCCCACGTCCACCGACCCGCTCTACCGAAAGGCGATCCGGACGTCGATGGGCGCCGCGCCGGTCGTGCCGTTTGCGCGCATGGAGCCCTGGCCGGCGGCGCTCGCGGCACTGCAGGCTCTGGGGTTTGCGACCGTCGCGCTGACGCCGGCCGCCGCCCCGACCGTGCGGGATACCGCGCGCGCCATTCAGGCCGGCCGCGTGGCGCTCGTGCTCGGCCACGAAGGCGAGGGGCTGACGCAGGCAGCGCTCGATGCCTGTACGCACCGGGCGCGGATTCCAACCGCGGCGACGGTCGATTCACTCAACGTGGCTGTCGCCGCCGCCATCGCGCTCTACGAGATCGGGACCACCTATACTCGTGCGCATGCATGACGTCGTCGGCGTCGGCGCCAACTCGGTCGATCGCGTCTATCGCCTGCCGCAGTTCCCCCGGCCGGACAGCCCGGCAGCCAAGCTGCGCATCAGCGCGCACCGCGTCTCGTACGGCGGCCAGACCGCCACGACGCTGTGCACGTGCGCGACAATGGGCCTCCGCACGAAATACGTCGGCGCCACCGGCAGCGATGCGCACGGGGCGCAGATGCGCGAGGAGCTTGGCCGCCGCGGCGTCGACATCACTGCCGTCGTCGTCCGCCAATGCGCCAACCCGTACGCGGTCATCCTTCTAGACGAACGGCAGGGCGATCGGATCGTGCTCTGGGATCGAAGCCCGGCGCTGCAGCTGCGCGCCGAGGAGGTTGGGGCTGCCCTGCGCGAGCGCCCGCGGCTGATTCATGTCGACGATGCTGACGAGGATGCGGCCGTCCGCGCAGCCCTGCTCGGGCGCAACGCGGGCATTCCGGTGACCAGCGATGTCGAGCGGGTCACCGCGCGGACCGAGGAGCTCGTCGCCGCGGTGACGATCCCGATCTTCGCGGAGCATGCGCTCGAGTCATTCACGGGCGAAGCGGATCCTGAGCGGGCGCTGCGGAAAGTGCTCACAGTAGCGGGTCCGACGGCCGGTCAGCACCCGGGGCCGTCGGCACCCGCCCCACGTACGATGGTGAACGCGCGCATGGTCGTCGTCACACTGGGGGCGCGCGGCGCGATGCTGGTCGAGGGCGACCGGGCGTGCCACGAGCCGGCCCTGCCGATTCTGGCCGTCGATACGACCGGCGCCGGCGACGTCTTCCGCGGAGCGCTGATTGCGGCACTGCTGCGGGGAGACGCCCCGGCCGACATGCTGCGATTTGCCAATGCGGCGGCCGCCGTCAGCTGCACGCGCGAGGGCGCGATCGACAGTGTGCCGACGGCCGCGGAGGTGGAAGCGCTGCTGCGCGAGCAGACGGCCTAGACCGGTTTCATAACCGACGTAGTGCCCGGCTTCAGCCGGGCTGAAGCCCGGCACTACGTACTCGAAAAATCTATTTCTTCAGCAGAAGAAACGCGAGCGGCGGGACCGTCAGCGAGAGCGACTGGTCGAACCCGTGCGCCGCGACAGGCTCGGCCTGGACGCCGCCGGCGTTGCCCGTGTTGCTGCCGCCGTACGCCGCGCCGTCGCTGTTGAGCAGCTCCCGATACAGGCCGCTTTCGGGCACGCCGATCCGGTAGCGGGGGCGCGGCACGGGGGTGAAGTTCGCCACCATGACCGTGAAATCCCCGGCTGCTCGCGCGCGCCTGATCATCGAGACCACGCTGTTCTCGTTGTCGCTGCAGTCGATCCAGCTGAAACCGGCCCCCTCGAAGTCGATTTCATGCAGTGAGCGCTCGCGCTGATAGGTGTGGTTGAGGTCCTGCACCCAGCGGCACAGGCCGGCGTGCATCGGATCGTCCAGCAGATGCCAGTCGAGGCTGGCGTCGTAATTCCACTCGTTCCACTGGCCGAACTCGGCGCCCATGAACATCAGCTTCTTGCCCGGATGCCCGAACATGTAGCCGTAGAGCGTGCGCAGCGTCGCGTGCTTCTGCCAGACGTCGCCCGGCATCTTGTCGAGCATGGCGCGCTTGCCGTGCACCACCTCGTCGTGCGAGAAGGGCAGCACGAAGTTCTCCGTGAACGCGTAGAGCATCGAGAAGGTGATCCGGTTGTGATGCCACCGGCGGTGGACGGAGTCTTCCTTCACGTACTGCAGCATGTCGTGCATCCAGCCCATATTCCACTTGTAGCTGAAGCCGAGCCCGCCCACGTACACCGGGCGGCTGACCGCCGGCCACGCCGTCGACTCCTCCGCCACCGTGACGGTGCCGGCCACGCGGCCCTGGGTCAGCGTGTTCAGATGCTGCAGAAACGCCACCGCCTCGAGGTGCTCCCGTCCCCCGTACTGATTCGGAACCCACTCGCCTTCCTGCCGTGAGTAGTCCAGGTACAGCATGGACGCCACCGCGTCGACGCGCAGGCCGTCGATGTGGAACTCCTCCAGCCAGTACAGCGCGTTGCTCAGCAGGAAGCTGCGCACCTCGCTGCGGCCGTAATTGAACACGAGCGTGCCCCATTCCCGGTGCTCCCCCTGGCGCGGGTCGGCATGCTCGTACAGGGAGGTTCCGTCGAACTGCGCGAGCCCGTGATGGTCCTTCGGAAAATGGCCCGGCACCCAGTCGAGGATGACGCCGATGCCGTGGCGGTGGCACTCGTCGACGAAATAGCGGAAGTCGTCCGGCGTGCCGAAACGGCTCGTGTGCGCGAAGAAGCCGATCACCTGATAGCCCCACGACCCGGCGAAGGGATGCTCCATGACCGGCATGAGCTCGATGTGCGTGTAGCCCATCTCCCGGACGTAGGGCACGAGCGTGTCCGCCAGCTCCCGGTACGTGAGGGGCCGGTTCCGCTCCTCCGGCACGCGCCGCCACGACCCGAGATGGACTTCATAGACCGACATCGGCCGATCGTGCCAGCCGCCGAACGACGCCCGGTCCTTCATCCAGTCGCCGTCGCGCCAGGCGTACCGGCCGCCGGACCAGATGACGGACGCCGACTTCGGCGGCACCTCGCAGCGACGCGCAAACGGGTCGGCCTTCTGGAGGAGATGCCCCGCCGCCGTCCGCACCTCGTACTTGTAGCAGGCGCCCTCGGGCAGCCCCGGGACGAAGATCTCCCAGACGCCGGCGGGGATCAGCCGGCGCATCACGTGCACGCGGCCGTCCCAGCCATTGAAGTCGCCGATCACGCTGACGCGCTGCGCGTTGGGGGCCCAGACGGCGAAGTGGACGCCGGCGACGCCGCCGATCGTCATCGGGAGCGAGCCGAACCGCTCCCACGCGCGATAGTGGGTGCCTTCCGCAAACAGATGCAGATCGAAATCGCTCAGGACGCGGCCGAACCGGTACGGGTCGACGACGTCGCGGGTCGTCCCTCGTTCGCGGACCCGGAAGAGATAGGCGAGCTCCTCCGGCGCGCGGCCCCCGAGCGGAACCGTCGCTTCGTACAGCCCTTCGCGCCGGCAGCGCTCCATGGCGGCCACTCGATCCGGCATCACCAGATCGACGCCGGACGCCCCCGGCTGCATCGTCCGGACGACCACGGCGGCGCGGCCGTCCACGGTCGCGGGATGACGGCCGAGCACGGCAAACGGCTCGTCGCTGCGGCCTGCCGCAACCGCGTCGAGCGCGTCATCCACCAGCGTGCGCGCGGCGGCGTTCACGATCTGCATGATATCCTGTTGGACTCACGCCCATCGTCGACAAGGAGTCACCGTTGCCGGGGTTGTACGCGCAATTCGCCACTACCGAGGGTACGTTCACCGTTCGCCTCTTCGATCAGGAGGCGCCGCGAACCGTGGAGAACTTCGTCGGCCTCGCCGAAGGCACCAAGCCGTGGAAGGACCCGAAGACCAACCAGCAGGTCACGCGTCCGTACTACGACGGCCTGATCTTTCACCGCGCGATCGACGGCTTCATGATTCAGGGCGGCGACCCGCTCGGCCAGGGCATAGGCGGGCCCGGCTACACCTTCGCGGATGAGTTCCATCCCAGGCTGCGCCACGACCGGCCCGGCATTCTCTCGATGGCCAATCGAGGCCCGAACACCAACGGCGGCCAGTTCTTCATCACGCTCGCCCCGACGCCTCATCTCGACGACCGCCATTCCGTGTTCGGCGAGGTCGTCGAGGGGATGGACGTCGTGCGGGCGATCGGCAGCACGCCGACCGACAGCCACGACCGCCCGCTCAAGAACGTCACGGTTACAAGCGTGACAATCGAGCGGCGAACATAGGGTGCCCCCTCGTACGTAGTGCCGGGCTTCAGCCCGGCTAAAGCCGGGCACTACGACACACACTCTGCACGGCCGAGTTCGGATTGCCGTCACGGGTCGTCCAAACGACACGGCGCACCAGCCGTCTCGTCTGCAGATTAGCTGCCGCGAACGCGGGGCGTGCCAGCTTGCAGATCCGGCGCTCGCCTCCATCCCGGCGATTGTCGTGACCGTCTGCGAGGGCAACCACGCCGAGCGGGCGGCGCTCAAGCCCGAGGCCTGGGTCGAGAAGCCGTACCGGTTCGACGAGCTCCTCGAGATGGTCAGGCGGTATGTCGTGTCGGAAGGAAGCGCGCTGCAGGTCGATCAGTAGGAAGGCGGAACGGACGCCCGGGCGCGGCCGCAGGCCGGGCCCGGACATCCACGATCGAGAGCCGATCTAGCGGCTCGAGGTGACCACGGGGGCGCGCGACGCCGAGTACTCCTTCGTGAACCCGTTGCGCCCGTTCTTCACGGTCATGCTGCCGTCGTTCCTGGCCGTGACCCTGATGAAGTGGCCCGGATCGTCCTTGGTGAAGTTGGCGACCATGTTCTCGGCCGAGTTCTGGGCACCCGGGTTCTCCGACCAGTGCAGCTGCCACAGATCCTCGAGGCCGGGCGAGCTCTTGACGGTCTTGAACGTGAGCGCCACGCCGCCTTTCGTCGGATTGTTGTTCATCACCGCCACACGCGGCTGCACCGAGTGCACGAGCGCCGGCGAGCCGGACCACTGCGCGCCGTGCCGCGTGGTGCGATAGAGCTGCACCTGGCCCAGCAGGTTGTTCGGGCACACGAGCTCGATTTCCTGATTCCACGTCAGGTCGGCGAGGTCGAGATAGCGGAACTTGCCGAACTCGACCACCACGCCGATGCTCTCGGCGTTGTTGGGCGTGTTGTCCTGGATCTGGCGCATCGGGTTGTTGCACTGCGAGTTCGCGCTGCGGCGCACGCCGTTGAGCGGCGTCTTGAGCAGCTCGCCGGCGACGGAGACGACCGTGACGTCGAGGCCAGCGACCGGGATCTTCTGACCCGCCTTCGGAACCGAAACGGGCAGGATGTTGCGAACCGGCAGATACGCCATGAAGCCGGACTCCCGGTTGCCGTTCAGCTCGGGGGTGACGGCGCCCGGGTCGTACACGCGGCGGATCGTCACCTTGTCGGCCAGCGCGGCCGCGCCGCCGACATGGTCGCCGTGATAGTGGCTGACGATCATGTGGTCGATGCGCTCCGGCACGCCCGCGTCCTTCAGGGCGGCAATGATGCGCTCGGCGTCGCGGCCGGGCGGGTTCAGATTGCCTGGATCGATCAGGAACGTCTCCCGCGTCCCGTACATCCCGATCGCCGGCGACACCAGGAGGACCGACTGGCCGCCCTCGGTGTCGATGAAATAGATCTCGAGCGGACCCACGACCGTTCCGGGCGCCTGGGCTCCGGCGGCCGGCGCATCAACCACAACGGGCGCCTGGCCCATCTGGGCGGCCGCGGCCGTTCCCAACGCCACCGCGATCACTGCGACCAACAACTTACGCATGCCTTCCTCCATTCAACGCCCAACGC
>Ga0156172_1125_pt1 | contig 23502 bp, 21 predicted proteins | sample RifCSPlowO2_12_FD_107825 | JGI IMG/M metagenome (GOLD analysis project Ga0156172, IMG submission 107825) | Acidobacteria bacterium RIFCSPLOWO2_12_FULL_67_14 | reverse complement strand
CACACGCACTTTTTCGATGAGCGCGGGGCTGCTGACTTCGACGGTGACACCGGGCAGCACGCCGCCCGTGGCGTCGCGTGCCGTGCCCGTGATGGTGCTCGTAACCTGCGCGAACGCGTCCCCTGCCCCCAGCACGAGCCAGGCGAGCACGACGAGACAGACGCTCACACGCGAAGATCGGACCATGTTCGGCCTCCTGAAGTGAACACAACGCATACTGCTCATGACACCCACTATTCTTGTCGATCTTTGACTACGCTTCTGCCGGAATCTTCAACAGCGTCGCGAGGTTGCCGCCGAGGATCGCGATCTTGTCCTCGTCGCTCAACGGCGCGTCGAGCACGTCGTCGACGCCCTTGGTCGGCCAGGGCGCCGGATGATCGGTGCCGAAGACCACCTGCTTCGCGCCGTACATCTCGACCCGGTGGCGCAGCTCCTCGGCGTTGAAGACGAGCGAGTCGCAGAAGAGCTGCTCCCGGAAGTAGTCGCTCGGCTCCTTCTTGAGCGGCGCGCACTTCTGGCCGGGACGATCGCACGTGGCGTCCGACCGTCCGATGTACGCCGGCAGGAAACCGGCGCCGTGCGCGCCGCAGATGCGCAGACCAGGGAACTTGTCCAGCGTCCCCTCGAAGATCAGGTGCGTCAGCGCCACCGTCGTCTCGAGCGGATGGTGGATCGTGTTGACCCCCTGAAAGCGCTCGAGCGTCCCCGCCGGGTAGCTCGCGCCGCCCTCGAAGCCGCCGCTCTCGCCCTGCGGGTGGATGAACACGAACGCCTCGAGCTCCTGGACCTTCGCCCAGAAGGGATCGAAGCGCGGCGAGCTCAGCTCCTCGCCCGCGACGTTGCCGTTCAGGCTCACGCCGGGCATGTTGAACTTCGTCATCGCCTCTTCGAGCTGCTGCGCCGCCAGATCCGGGTACTGCAGCGCCACCGTGGCGAACCCGGCGAACCGGCCCGGGTACCTGGCGCAGGCTCCCGCCAGCGCCTCGTTCTGTACCGCAATCAGCTTCGTCGCCAGGCCGCGCTCCGCGGCATACCAGTAGCCGTTGATGCTCAGCGCCTGCACGTCGACGCCGTGCTCGTCCATGAACCGCACGCGCTCGGGCCCGATGATGTCGGGTGTGATGCGGACGCCGCGGTCGGCCCGCTCCGCCGCCTTCACCTGCTCGGCCCACGGGACATCCTGCAGGAGCGGCAGGACCTCGAGAACGTAGCAGTGCGTGTGGACGTCGATCGTCCGGATCCGCTGACCGCCGACGATGACCTGCCGGCGCGGCACCTGCTCGCCCCGGCGGCAGCCGGCCATCAGGCCCGACCCGGCCACCATCGCGCCCGCGGCAGCGGTGCCGATGTGTCTGATGAACTCGCGTCTGTTCTGCATATGTTCTACCGGCGGGTCCGCTCGCGAATGGCATCGAGCCGCTTCGCGGCACCCGCCCCACACAAATGGTCAGGTCGTCGCCTCGAACTGGGGGATTCGCAGCAGCTTCGACAGCGTCCCGCCCAAGATGGCGAACTTGTCATCGTCGCTGAGCCCCTGCGTGTCGAGCACGTGATCGACCGGACGCACCGGCCAGGGCGCCGGATGATCCGAGCCCAGCACCACCTGCCCCACGCCGTGCTGGCGAACGCGCAGCCGCAGCTCGCCCGCGTTGAAGACCAGCGAATCGGACATCAGCTGATCCTTGAAGTAGTCGCTCGGCTTCCGCTTGATCTTGCAGTTGGCATCGGGGCGCAGGCAGTTCGCGTCGTACCGGCCGATGTACGCCGGCATGTATCCCGCGCCGTGCGCGCCGATGAACCGCAGCTTCGGAAACCGGTCGAGCGTGCCGTCGAAGATCAGGTGCGAGAAGGTGAGCGTGGTCTCCATCGGGTGATGGATCGTGTTGCTCAGGTTGCCGCTGCCGGCCAGCCGCGTCTCGAACATCGCGGCGGGAAAGCTGCGCCCTTCTTCGAATCCGCCCCCCTCCACCTGGGGGTGCACGAAGACAGGGACCCCGAGCTCCTGGACCTTGGCCCAGAACGGATCGAACCGCGGCGAGCTCAGCTCCTCGCCTGCGATGTTGCCGGGGAGGGCGATGCCGGGCATGCCGAGCTTTGCGACCGCATGCTCCGCCTGCTGCACCGCCAGGTCGGGGTGCTGGAGCGATATCGACGCCAGCCCGGCGAACCGGCCGGGGAACTTTGCGCAATCGGCGGCCAGCCCTTCGTTCTGCATCGGGATCAGCCTGGCCGCCATCGCACGGTCGGCCGTGTTCCAGTACGGGTTGATGCTGATGCACTGGACGTCGATCCCCGTTTCGTCCATGAAGCGGACGCGCTCGGGCCCGAGGAAGTCGGGCGTGATGCGGCCCCCGCGCGTCCCCGATGCCGACGAGAGGATGATGTCCGCCCAGTCGACCTTCGAGCTCCGGAGCAGCGGCACCACCGCGCGGGTGAAGCCGTGCGTGTGGATGTCGATCGTCTTGACCCGGCGCCCACCGACCATCACCTGGCGGCGCCGGCCTCCCTGAACGGCGCGGGCGGCCGCGCCCGCCACGCCGCCGCCGATCATGACGCCGGCGGCGGCGGTGCCGACGCCCCGGATGAACTCTCGACGAGTAGCCATCTACGCCTCCGCCGGGATCTTCAGCATCTTGAGCGCGTTGGTGCTGAGGATCGCCTCTTTCTGCGCGTCGTTCAGGAACTGGTTCCCGAGCACATCGTCCACGTTCTTGGTCGGCCAGGGCGCCGGATGGTCGGTGCCGAGCATGATCTGCCCGACGCCGTACTTCTCCACCCGCAGGCGCAGCTCGTGGTCGTCGAAGACCAGCGAGTCGATGATGATCTGCTCCCTGAAGTAGTCGCTCGGCTTCTTCTTGAGCGGGCCGCACCCCTTCGGGGTCCACTCGCACGAGGAGTCCGCCCGGCCGACGTAGGACGGCAGGAAGCCGGCGCCGTGGGCGCCGATGATCCGCAGGCCCGGGAAGCGGTCGAACGTGCCCTCGAAGATCATGTGGGCGAGCCCGATCGCGGTGTCGAGCGGCTGGCCGAGCGGGCCGATCGGCGCCAGGCGCTCGTTGAACTCCTCAGGCCACCGGCGGTTGTTGAACTGGCCGCCTTCAGCCTGCGGGTGCAGGAAGCACGCGACGCCGAGCTCCACGCACTTGGCCCAGAACGGGTCGAGCGCCGGCGAGCCGAGCTCCGTGCCGTTGATGTTGGAGGCAATCGCCGCGCCCGGCATGTTGTACTTCTTGACCGCTTCGTCGAGCTGCTGCGCGGCCAGCTCGGGGAACTGGAGCGCGACGCTCGCCCAGGGCGCGAACCGCCCCGGAAACTTCGCGGCGTTGGCGGCGAGCGCTTCGTTCTGCGCGGGAATCAGCTCCGACACGATCCCGCGCTCGCCCACGAACCAGTACGGGTTGATGCTGACCATCTGTACGTCAACGCCGTGCTCGTCCATCCAGGCCACGCGCTCGGACCCCATGAAGTCGGGCGTGATGCGGTTTCCGCGCGTGCCCGCGTCCGAGGACAGCAGAATGCTCGCCCACTCCTGGCCCTTGACGATCGGCACGACCTCGCGCACGAAGCAGTGCGAGTGGGTATCGATGGTCCTGACGCGGCGGCCGCCAATCATCACTTGCCGGCGTCCCGTCTGCTCGCCGCGGCGGCAGCCCGCCAGGAAGCCCGACCCGGCGACAAAGGCGCCGGCCGCGGTCCCTACGTACTTGATGAACTGTCGTCTGTTCTGCATGGCGTCTCCCTTACGTTGTCGCTTCAAACTGCGGGATCCGCAGCAGCTTGGACAGGTTGCCGCCCAGGATGGCGAACTTCTCATCGTCTGTCAGCCCGGGCGTTTCGAGCACGTGGTCGACACCGGTCGTAGGCCACGGCGCAGGATGGTCCGTCCCCAGCACGACCTGGCTGACGCCGTATTGCCGGACGCGGAGCAGCAGCTCCTCGGGGTTGAACACCAGCGAGTCGGAGATGAGCTGTTCCCGCATGTAGTCGCTCGGCTTCTTCTTGAGCGCCGCGCACCGCTTTCTGGCCCCCTCGCTGAACTCGCAGTTGGCGTCGAGGCGCCCCGAGTAGGAGAAGATGAACCCGCCGCCGTGGGCGCCGACCACGCGCAGCCCGGGAAAGCGATCGAGCGTCCCGCTGTAGATCAGGCTGCCGAACGCGATGCTCGTCTCGGTCGGGTAGCCGATGACATTGCCCAGGTTGCCCATGCCGCGCAGCCGATCGGCGAACCCTTTCGGATACGCGCGCCCGTCGAACTTTCCTTCACCCTGTGGATGGACGAAGATCGCGGCGCCGAGATCGACGCACGCCTTGTAGAACGGGTCGAACCGCTCGGAGCCGAGCTCCTCGCCGTTGATGTTGGCCGCAATGGCCACGCCCGGCATTCCGTGCGTCTTGACCGCCTCCTCGAGCTGCTGCGCCGCCAGATCCGGAAACTGCAGCGCGCAGGTCGCGAGGCCCACGAACCGCCCCGGGAACTTCGCGCAGTCCCTTGCCAGCGCCGCATTCTGCACGGCAATCAACTTGGTCGCGAGCGCGCGATCGGTCAGCGAATACCAGTACGGATTGATGCTGCGCGCCTGCACGTCGATGCCGTGGTCGTCCATCCACCGCACGCTTTCCGCGTCGAGGAAGTCGGGGGTCAGGCGGTTGCCGCGGGTGCCGGAGGCCGCCGATTTCACGGTGCCGCCGATATCGACGTTTCTGAGGAGCGGAATGACGTCCCGGACGTACACGTGCGTATGAATGTCGATCGTCTTGACGCGGCGTCCGCCGATCGTGATCTGGCGCCGGCCGCCGGCCGGGCGGGTCTGGGCGCCCATCTGGCGGGCCGCGCCGGCAATGAGCATCCCTGCGGCCGCCGTGCTCATGCCTCTGATGAAGGTCCTACGGTCGGGCATCGCCTTATCTCCTGATATGACTTGCAGTTCTCGGCCAACGTGCGGGGCTGGGGGCGGGCCAGTCTTACACCAGCCCCATGGCTCCGTCAACACTTGTGCTACTGGAAGCAGTTACAAAAAGGGCGGCTTCATAGCCGACCAAGGGCACCAATTTCGTACGTAGTGCCGGGCTTCAGCCCGGCTAAAGCCGGGCACTCCGTCGGTTATGAAACCGTCTCCATAGAGTAGTTCTCTATTCCAGCGGCTGTATCCGGACGATGTAGCCGTAGTTGTCGCCGTACCAGTAGGTCGGGGGATCGGTCGAGTCGTCGATCCAGGAGTGATAGTCGAAGCTCCAGGGGTTCGGCAGCACGTACTCGATCCAGCGGAACGTCTTCGGATTGAACCGCGCGACCCGGCCCCCCTGCATCTCGCCGGCCCAGATCTCGCCGTTCTTGTCCGCCCGCGCCGTGTAGAAATGGATGTTCGGCGTCGGCGCCGCGTACTCCCCGACCGCGCCGGTCTTCGGGTCGTACTTCACCAGCCTGGTCGTGCCGATCCAGATGTTCCCGTCGCGATCGAAGTCCCCGCGGCCGCGGCCCCTCGCATCGATGGCAATCTCCCGTAGCTCGCCTGTCTGTGTGTCGAGCCAGACGATGCCGCTGCCGCCGCCGCCGAAGTAGCGGCCGTCGCGGCTGAGGAAGTTCCCGTAGGTGCTGTTCAGCCGCGTGAGGTCGTACTCCTTGACGGGCTTCCCGGTCTGCATGACCGTTGCCGTGTCGTACTGCTTGATCTTCCGCTGGTCGGTGCGCCAGACCGACTTGCCGTCCGGCGACAGGCCGACATTTCCGTGCAGGCCCGTGAACACCAGCTGAATATCGCCGGTGCGCGGGTCGAGCCGGCCGAGCGTGCCCGCCCACGTATCGGTGAACCAGACGGTCCCGGTGTGGCGATCGACCTGAATCCAGTGAGTGCCGGGATAGAGACCCGCCACCGGCTTCGGATAATCCTGCCGCTCGCTCGGCGCCATGCCGGGCGGAATCGGAGGCGCGGGCGGGAGGCGGTATTCAGCGATCGCGCCGGTCTTCGGATTCAGCTTGCCGATGATCGGGTTCTTGTTCGGCGTAAACCAGATGTTGCCGTCGGCGTCACCGGCGACGTCGTGGATGTTGTCGGCCAGGGCCCAGGGCAGCTCGTACTCCGTGATGACGGCGCGCGTGGCGGGGCCATACGGGCGCGGGAACGGCTCGATCGGCGCCGGGGGCGGAGCGTCGAGCCCATGGTTTCGTCCAAGCCACTTCACGATCAGCTCGTTCTCATCCCGGTCGCCCGGCTGCGGGAAGAGCAGCACCCGGAAGCCGTAGTCCATCATCCGGTGCACCAGCTTGCGCCAGCTCGCCTCGTCGAACCGGGCCCGATAGATATAGTCAGGACCGTGGCACGCGGACCCGCAGCCTTCGAGCGCCATCCGCTCTTCAGGCGTGGCGCGCATGCTGGTGAGGATCTCCGCCCCCGTCAGCTGCGTCAGGATGCTGGCGGTCGGCGGCAGGAACGGTCCCTTCGTGACCCGCTCGGCCACGATATCGGGCAGCGCCGTGGGGCCATCGATGCGGATCCCGCCCCGGACGTGGCGCTGGAATTCGAGGGGCCGCGGGAGGCGGAGCGTGTACTCACCGGCATCGACCGGCGGGAACTCGTACCGGCCGAGCTCGTCGGTATAGACCGTCGTCCGGATCGAGGTGCTGGCCGAAATCAGCTGCCCCATGAGCCCGCCGACCGGGCGTCGATCGGCCGTGCGGACGACGCCGCGCGGCCCACCCCTCAGCCGTGAGGCCGGTGCTGCCTGACCGCCCGAGGCTGCCACGGCCTGCCGCTGATAGAGGGGGTCCGCGGGCGGATTGTGCAGGTCGAAGCAGCCGGCGTCGGTCGGCGCGCTGCTGCTGCAGCCGACCCGGAGATACGACAGCAGATCCGCCAGCTCCGCATCGCTCACCATGGCCGTGGTGTACGCCGGCATCCGCGGGCTTCCGCGGCGGATGTGCGCCGCCACGGTCTCATCGCTGACCGGCTGCCCGCTGACGCGCAGCCGCGGCTGTTTGTAGAGGTCGCGAAGGCTTGGCGCGGCGCCGGGCTCGGCCGCCACCGTGTACTCGTTGTGGCAGTTCCAGCAGCGCATGTAGAAGACTTCCTGCCCGCGCCTGGGCCCGCTCGACGCCCCCGAGCGGCGCATCGCCCAGAGCGCCAGGTTCCGGTCGTACGGATCGCGCTCGAGCTCGGCCACCGCCTCGTCGGTCGGCGTGAGCGCGGCCTGCGCGAGAAGCGTTCGCCAGTCGGTGCCCCATGACCACGACAGAATGGCTGCAGCAATCACGATTGCCGCTGTCTTGACACGTTTCGAAGGTTGGTTATGCATCGGCGCGTTTACAGGCGGGCCTTCAGCACCGCCTACTCCATCGGCTGGATGTGCACGATATAGCCGTAGGTGTCGCCGTACCAGTAGGACGGCGGATTCGTCGAGTTGTCGATCCATCCAGTCTGGTCGAAGCTCCAGGGCGACGGCAGCTGGTATTCCGTCCAGTGGTGCGTGTCCGGGTCGAACTTCGCGATCCGTCCGCCGTGCATCTCGCCCGCCCACACGTGCCCGTTCTTGTCGACGCGCGCGGCGTAGTACGTGACATGCGGCGTCGGCGCCCGGTAGTACTCGACAACGTTCAGCTTCGGGTCGTACTTCAGCAACGCGCGGCTGCCCGCCCAGAGGTTTCCCTGCCGATCGAAGTCACCGCGCCCCTTGGCGCTCGATCCGGTCACGACGTTCTGGACTTCGCGGATTTCTCCCGTCTGAATGTCCATCCAGACGATGTTGTTGGCGCCGCCGCCGAAGTACCGGCCGTCGCGGCTGACGAAGTTACCGTAGGTGTTCCGGACATTCTTGAGGTCGAACTCCTGGACCGGCTTGCCCGTGTCCATCACGGTCGCCGTGTCGTACCGCTTGATCTTCCGCTCGTCGGTGCGCCAGATCGACCGGCCGTCGGCCGTCATCGAGACGTTGCCGTGAAGCCCCCAGTACACCCAGCGGCTGTCGCCCGTGCGCGGATCGAGGCGGCCGAGGTTGGCCGACCACGTGTCCGTGAACCAGACCATGCCCTTGGGATCGACTTCGATCCAGTGCGTGCCGGGATGCACACCGGGCGGGTCCGTCACCGTGTACTCGAACGGCTGCGGAATCTGCGGCTTCGGCGTGCGGTACAGGGCGATGCGTCCCGTCTTCGGATCCAGCTTGCCGACGTACGGATTCCTGTTCGGCGTGAACCAGATGTTGCCCTCGCGGTCGCCGGTCACGTCATGCACCTGGTTGTTGATCGACCAGGGCAGGTCGTACTCGGTGATCACCGCGCGGGCGGCCGGCCCCTGCGGGCGCGGAAACGGCCTGATCGGCATGATCTCGGCGCCCGGCGCGCGGTACGTCGCCAGCCACCGGACGACCCGCTCCTCGACCTCCTTGTTGCCCGGCGCGTAGGTCCCCAGCCACCGGAAGTTGTAGTTGTTCATCCGGTGGACGAGCTTGCGCCAGTTCGCCTCGTCGAACGTCACGCGGAACAGGTAGTCGGCGCTGTGGCACGCATTGCCGCAGGTCTGCGTGATCGTCTCCTTTTCCTGGCCGGTCCCCGGCATGTTCGCGACCCACTCCGCGCCGTACAACTGGGTCAGGAGCTCGGGGACCGGCGGCAGGTAGTCTCCCTGCGCGATCCGCTCGACGACGATCTCGGGCAGCGCCGTGGCGCCGTCGATCCGGACGCCTTCCCGAACGTAGGGCCGGAACTCCAGCGGCCGCGCCAGCCGCAGCGCGTACTCGCCGGCCGGCAGCCTCGGAAACTCGTACTGCCCCGCCGGGGTCGTAAAGACCGTCGTCCTGATCGACGTCTGCTTCGAGATCAGCTGGACCATCTGGCCGCCGACCGGCTGGCCTGCAGCGGTCTTCACGGTCCCGCGCGCCCCACCCTGTAGGTCTGGGCGCGAGGACGCCTGAGCCGACTGCGCGTGCACGGCCGCGTCGAACGACGCCGGCTGCAGCAGGGCACCCCCTGCCGCGCCGCAGAATACGAGAGCCGCGAGCTGCACTGTGCGTCTCATGGCGCTACCGCACCAGCTGGGCCTGATTGCCGCCCGGCTTCGGTCGCAGCTTCTGCACGCGGCCGCCGTAGTCCTCGGTCACGTAGAGGTTGCCTTCGCTGTCCACGTCGAACGCGTGCAGGCCCCAGAACGCGCCCGGCATCGAGCCGAACGTTCCCCAGGACGCCAGAAGCTTCCCGGTGAGGTCGAATTTCAGGAACTTCTGCGCGTAGCCGTCTCCGACCCAGATGGACTGGCCGTCGGCGGTCAGCCGGATGCTCATGGGATAGAGGATGTTGGACCACATCTCGAGGAACGTCCCGTTCTCGTCGAAGATCTGGATCCGCGAATTGTCCTTGTCGTTGATGTAGACGCGGTGGTTCTTCGCGTCGATCGCGATGCCGTGCACCCCGGACATCTCGCCCGGCGCCGTCTTCCCCGCCTTGCCCCATCCGAGCAGGTACGTGCCGTCCTTCGAGAACTTCATCACCCGGCTGCCGCCGAGGATGTACATGTCGCCGTTCGGGAGAAAGCCGATGTCCTGAAAGCGCCCGCGCGGCTCGGCCGGGGGCACGTCCTTGTCGCCGAGCGTCATCACCAGCTTCGTGCCGTCGTTCGTGAACTTGTGCACCTGGTTGGCGCTCTGGTCGGCCACCCAGATGTGCGCCGGGTCGTTCGGGTTGCCGGTGATCCGGTTGGGCCCCTTGATCAGATCGTTCCACTGGTCCCATGACTCGAGCAGCTTCCCGTTGCGGTCGAACACGAGCAGGATGTGCTCCCACCGGCCGCCTCTCGAGGTCATGTTGCCGGTCATCGGAATCAGCTTTTCCGTGCTTTCGGGCGCCCAGCCGCGCTCGTACAGGTGCGGCACCTCGCCGCTCGTGGCCACGTAGACGCGGTCGGGGGTCGGCGCGTACACGCCGGCCACACGGCCCGTCCGGAAGTCGGTGTGCAGCGGCTGCGGCCAGCTGGCGACCACCTCGTACGGGCCGCTGATGTCGGTGCCGCCCTTGCCGTTGACGGCCTCGAGCGCCGGGCCGAACCGGTCGGGCATCGGGTCGTGCAACTCGCCGGCCTGACGGCCGCGCTGCTCCTGGGCGAAGGTCAGCGCCCCAACCCAGAGTCCGACGCTCACGATGCAAATACGGGCAGTCTTGTTCGGGCTTCGCATACGCACCACCTTTTCGTCACACGTCCTCGCCGGGTCCGACCGCCTTCGCGCTCTGCGCTACGGCGAGTCTCGCCGAAGCCTTGGCGAAGGCGGACGGAGCCGGCCTACTTGGCGAACTGTGATTTCCAGAGCTCCCACTCGCGATCGTAGGGATTGTCGCGAAGCGCGGCTTCCGGATTCACCCGCGGGTAGTTCGGCGTGGCCCCCATGGCCAGCGCGCGCGCCAGAGCCTGCGCGTTGTTATCGAGATCGAACTCGAGGATGTCGTCGGCCGTCACGGTGGCCGGCGCAATCGCGCGGGAGATCAGATAGCGCTGCGGGTTGTCGGGGTGACGCACGCTGATGTGACCCCGCGCGTCGACGATCCCCATGGCCGCCAGGATGCGGTTGCCGGCCACGAGATCCTCGATGATGGCCGTCCCCGCGGGCGCCTGCCCGGCGCTCACATAGACGGTCGCGGCGCCGATCGCCATCGCGGCCGCCGCCATCCTCCGTGTCATGAAGCCCTCCTGCCCAAACGACGGCCCGAGTCTAACAGAGAAGGCCAGAGTCCGGATGGCCAGGTTGACGAGCTCATTCGCCGGGCCCTACACTCCGGGCGTGCGGTTCATCTCCCTCGGGTTGTTCGTCGTTCTTTCTCTCAGCGTCGTCATCGGGTCGCAGGGCCGTCCGCTGCGCGCGCAAGGGGTCGAGGCCGGCGCGAAGGCCATGGCCGCCGACAAATACGATCGCAACGCCCAGGTCTGGGCGCTGCAGCGCTCGGGATTCGCCAGCGGCTGGCAGCGCGGGCAGGAGATCTATTTCATGCGCTGCTGGATGTGCCACAACGACTACACGGCGATTGCCGAGCCGACACGCGGCGTCTCGCTTCGCAATCTGTACCGGCAGGCGGAGTCGCCCGACGATCGACGCGCAGTCGACGACCGGATCCGGCGGCAGGTCCGCAGCGGCAGCGCGCGGATGCCGGCCTACTCGACCAGCGCGATGGCGGACAACGACCTGGAGGATCTGGTCGAGTACCTGCGCGAGAAGTGCGGGACGTTCACGACCGGCAGCGGCTGCTTCGACGAGCACAATCCGCCGCCGAATCCGAACTACAAGGGGAACTGACGCCTGGGCCCGGCTGAAGCCGGGCACTACGTACCGCAAGGCACCGTACTGCGTACCGCAAGGCACCGTACTGAGGCCGGAGCCCGGCTGAAGCCGGGCACTACGTACCGCAAGGCACCGTACGTAGCGCTCGGCTTTAGCCGAGCCATCCCTACTTCATCGGATTGATCCGGATATTCAGGAACACCAGCGTGCTCTCCACGTCGCTGATCGTGTGCGGCGTGTTGATCGGAATGACCACGACGTCTCCGACCGTGACGCGCTGGGACGTGCCGCCCTGGATGACGGGCCGCGCGTCTGGCGCCGCCCCGGCCGGGCGCACCAGCGTCCCGCCGGTCGTCACGGTCGCGGTGCCCTCGATGATGTGGTAGACCTCGATCAGATCGGGATGCACCCCGCCCGACATCGTGGCGCCCTCTTTCGTGCGATGGCCGATGTTGACGAATACGTTGTTCGGCGGCGCCGCAACCTTCTGCGCAGTCACGTCGCTCTGCGGCTTCTCGTAGGACTTCTTCAGGACGGCCGTCAACTCGGCCTGTGACACGTAGGTGGCCGGGGCCACCGGACCGGACTGCTGCCCTGCCGCGGGCACGGCCGCCAGCGCGAGGAGCACGAGCGCGAAGCTGAGTGTGCGAATCATAGCGATCTCCTTCCGGCGGGTCCGAAAGGACCCGCCCTACACCACGACAAGAGGCTGACGTAGGCCGGGTCCGCTTGGACCCGGCGCGACCGTGTGCGAGATACTGACATACGAGGGGTCACTGGCGGGCACCGGCGTTCCGCAGCAGCCGGACGATGGCATCGTGGCCGCCCTGGGTCGCCGCCTGGAGGGGGGTCATTCCATTGGTGTGTCGTGCGTGCACGTCGGCGCCCGCCTGCACCAGAAGTTCCACGACCCGGACGTGCCCCTTGAGTGAAGCCAGGATCACCGGCTCGTGCCTGGGCGAGTTCGGGTCGGCTCCCTCGAGCAGCAGCGGCGGCAGCAGATCCGCGTGCCCCGATCGTGCGGCGAGATACAGGGCCGTGGCGCCGTCGCTCGCGCTGAGATCGACGCGGGCGCCGGCGCCAAGCAGCGCGTCGAAGACCGGCCGATGGCCGCCATCGGCCGCTTTCATCAGCGCCGTCCAGCCGAACGCGTCCTGCGTGTCGGGGCCGGCGCCGTGCGCCAGCAGCGCGTCGACGAGGTCGGCGCTCCCCCGTTGAGCGGCGATGATGAGCGCGGTCAGCCTGTCTGCGGAGTCCCGCGCATTGGCGTCGGCGCCCGCAGCGAGCAGGAGGCCGGCCACGGCCGCGTGGCCTTCCTGGCAGGCGAGCATGAGCGCCGTGCCGCCGTCGCGCCGCGCGGCGTTGACATCGGCGCCTCTGCCGAGAAGAGCACCGACGGCGGCGGCACGGCCTTCCTGCGCGGCCATGTGCAGCGCGGTCACCCCCAGGCCGGACGCGGCGTTCACATTGGCGGCGTGATCGAGCAGCGCGCCGACGATGGCCGTATGCCCGCCGCCGGAGGCAATCATGAGAGGGGTGAAGCCGTTGCGATCGGCCACATCGGCGCCCGCCCCGGCCTTCAGGAGCGCCTCGACCCGCGGGGCATCGCCTTCTCGCGCCGCGTTCAGCAGGCCGGCCGGGTCAGGCGGCGCCTGCGGCGCACAGCCAGCGAGCGCACATTGAATGACGAGGGCAGACGCGAACGCGTACGCCCGGGCCGTGGAGCCGGGGTCGCAAGCGACGTAGTGCCGGGCTTTAGCCCGGCTGAAGCCGGGCACTACGTACAAAGGGTCATTTCGCCAGATACGCGGGGTTCGGGGCGGGGTTGTGCTCGATGCCGTTGGGGCTGCCGTCAAAGCACCAGCGCGGTGTCGTGCCGCACTGGCGCATGTAGGCCAGGATGTCCGCCACGTCCTGATCGCTGAGGGTCGCGGCGGTGAAGGCCGGCATCTTCGGGCCGCCGCTGCGGATAATCGCCATCACCTGCGTGGCGACCTGCTCGTTGCTGGCCACCCGTTTGTACAACGGCACGAGCGACGGCGCCGGAGTGCCGCCGCCGCGCTTCTCCTCGTCAATGGTGTACTCGTTATGGCACATCCAGCAGCGCATCTGGAAGAGCTCCATGCCGCGCTCCCAGCCGCTGCCGGCCAGCCGCGAATACCCCCAGACCCGCGTGTTCCGGTCGTAGGGATCGGCGACCTTGCCGGCCGGCGCGGCCTGCGACATCAGCGGCACCGATCCAAGCGCCACGACGAAGATCAGGCCCGCGAGTGCGGCGAGCCGGGGAAAGCCAGCTGCTCCAGGTGTCATAGGGTTCTTACTCCAGCGGCTGAATCCGCACGATGTATCCGGAATCGTCACCGTACCAATAGGTCGGCGGGGTGGTCGAGTTGTCGATCCACGAGTTGAAGTCGAAGCTGTGCGGCGTCGGCAGCACGTACTCGATCCAGGTGCCGGTCTTGGGCTTGAAGCGTGAGATGCGGCCGCTCTGCATCATGCCGGCCCAGATGTCGCCATTCTTGTCCGACTTGGCGGAATAGCCGTTGACGTGCGGCGTCGGGGACACGTATTCGACCGTGGCGCCGGTCTTCGGATCGAACTTGAGGATCCCGCCGTTGCTCGACTTGCCGCCCGCCCACAGGTTCCCCTCGGGGTCGAACGAGCCGCGGCCCGAGCCCATGTAATGGCGGCTCGTGTTCTCGATCAGTTCGCCGGTCTGGAGATCCAGGCGCACGAAGTCCGGACCGACCGCGCCGAAGTACCGCCCGTCGGCGCTGAAGAAGTTGCCGTAGGCGCCGCGCACCGATTTGAGCGGCCACTCCTGCACGGGCTTGCCGGTGTCGAACATCGTACGGGCGTCGAACTTCGAGATCTTCCCGTTGTTGACCTTCATGACCGACTGGCCGTCAGGGGACAGCCCCAGGTTGCCCGAGACGCCGGTGTGCACCAGCCGCACGTCTCCGGTCTTCGGATCCAGCCGGCCCACGCTGCCGGCCCAGTTGTACGAGAACCAGACCGCGCCGGTCTTCCGGTCGATGTCGAGCCAGTGAAGCCCGGGCTCGATGTTGACGTCCGGCTCCGGGTGCAGCGGCGTCCCTTTCCCGTTCGGGATCCGGAACGACACGACCGTGCCGGTCTGCGGATCGAGCTTGCCGACGAAGGGGCTTCGATTGATCGTGAACCAGATCTGCCCGTCCGCGTCGCCCGCCACGTCGTGGACGCGGGTCGGCGCCCATGGCAGGTCGTACTCGGTCACGACCGCGCGCGTCGAGGGCCCGGTCGGCCTCTGGAACGGCTTGATCGGCGGGATCTCGGAATCAAGGCCGCGAATCCGAGCGATCCAGTTGATGACGATCTCGGCTTCCTCATGGGTGTGCAGATAGGTCGGCCTCACCGGATCCTTCCGGAAGCCGATGGCCATCCGGCCCTGGTAGTAGATCATGCGGTTGAGCAGCTTGCGCCAGCTCGCCGCGTCGTGCTTGACCCGGAACGGGTAGTCGAGGCTGTGGCACCCGATGCTGCAGCCGCGGAGGAACAGCCGCTTCTCCTGCGCGGTCCCTGGCATGTTGGCCATCCACTCGGCCGCGGTGAGCTGCGGCAAGAGCTCCGGCAGCGGCGGCAGGAACTCGCTCTCGGTGATCCGCTGGACGACGATGTCGTCAATCCGCGCGGCCCCGTTGATCCGGACGCCCTCCTTCACATAGGGATGAAATTCGAGCGGCCGCGGAATGCGGAGCGCATACTCGCCCGCCGCGAGCGGGGGGAACTCGAAGCGACCGACCTCATCCGTGTAGACCGTCGTCCTGATCGACGAGGCCTTGGAGATCAACTGCACCATCAGGCCGTCGACAGCGACACCCGCCGACGTCTTGACCATGCCCCACGGCCCGCCGCGCAGCGCGGGGCTCGCAGTCGATCCGCCCTGTGCCGCCACCACGTGTGACGGGATGAACGGGGCGCCGAGGAGGACGAGAAGCAGGGTCCCGCTCGCAATCAGCCAAAGGCGCCGCATGTCTGCCTCCTTGTTAAATGAATGACTGCCTGCCGTGTACACCCCGCGGGGCGGGATTGTCAATCGAATTGACGCCTCATCGAATTGACGCCTCAGCGCATCAGCTCGGTGATGATGAACAGGACGGCCGCGGCACCGGCGGTGTGGATCCACATCTCGCCCCGGTCGCGTACGAACAGGAGCGCGGCGACGATCAGCACGGCCGCCGCCATGAGAAACCGCCAGTAGAGCTCCTCGGTGCGCTCTTCGGTCCCCCGCGTCCCGGCGCGCTCGCGCGCCGCGCTGATGATGGTCGAGGCGATCTCCCGGTCGGTTTGCTGATCCAGCTCGAAGTAGTAGCCGCCGGCGGCGGTCGCAATGTCCCGCAACGAGGATCGATCGAGCAGCGAGTGCACGAAGACCGGCTCTTCCTCTTCGGCCCCCGGCTCCAGTTCCTCGCCCGTCGGTACGTTGGCGGGCGCCGGAATGATGCCGCCGGCCGAGGTGCCGACGCCCACCGCGTAGAGCGGGATGCCGTATTTCCTGGCGGCGAGCAGCGACTCCTCGACCTTGCCGCTCCAGGCCTGACCGTCCGACACGAGCACGAACACCTTCGAGTTGGGCGACGGACCGTGCAGCTCCTGGTCCTTGTCGATCAGCCGCAGGCCCCAGTGAATGCCGGTCTCGATGTTCGTGTCCCACGTGGTGTCGTCTTCGAGGCGGAACGGCGGCGCCTGATCCAGATGGTCGAGGAAGAAGAAGAAGGTGTTGGGGTCGGTCGTCAGCCGGATCTGCGGCGTCGCGAGGTTCGCAAAGAGCGCCAGCGCGATGCGATCCTCCCTCCAGCTCAGCGACTCGCCGAGGATGCGCAGAAACCGCATCGAGCGCTGCCATCGGTTGCCTTCGACGTCCTGCACGTGCATCGACGCCGAGGCGTCCTGCAGGATCACCAGGTCCACGCCGGCCGTGCGCAGCAGCGACGTCCGGGCGATCGGCCGCGCCAGCGCGACGATCGTGCTGGCGGTCGCCAGGATGACGCACAGCCAGAAGAGCAGGCCGCCGAGCGGCCGGAACCGCTCGCGCAGCGGGACGCTCCGGTGGCGGCGCAGGCGGTGCATGTCGCCGGCGCGCCGCGTCACCTGCCAGATCCAGAGCGGCACCAGGGCGAGCGGCACCACCAGCAGCCAGAGCCGCTCGGGCGCATCGAACCGCAGCGTCTCGAGATCGATGAACGGCAATTACCCTCTCCGAAGCGGACGCGCGCCCTCGCCGGCGCGGTCGGGCGTGCCCTGCCGCTCCTCCGGCCGCATCGGCACGAGCATCTTGAACTTCGCGTTGTCGGAGGCCTCGGGGGGCGCGCCCGGCTGACCGTGCAGCGTGGGCCCGGCCGGCAGGTCATAGGCGGCCGCGGCGACCGCCTCACCGGTCTCCCCGGCGGCAGGCGTCGTCGCGCGCTGCGCGGTCCTGGGGCGCGGACCCTCACCCGGACGCGCCGCCGCCTCGCGTGTCCGGACCGCATACTCGTAGTTGTACGCCGCCTCGACGTGTCCCGGCGCCTTCCTCAGGACCTCGGCGTAGTTGGCCACGGCCTCATCGAGCGCGCGGACGGCGGCCACGCGGTCGCTGCCCGACCCGATGCCGGCCCGGTACGCAGCGTTGGCCGCCGTGAAGAGAATCTCCGGATCGCTCTCGACCAGCTGGCCGGCGGCATCGCGCTCCAGCTTCAGCGATCCGTAGCGCTTGTCCCAGTAGAGGGCCGTGGCACGCCGCCCGGCGAGGTCGACGACACCCGGCGTCACCCGCGCCGGAATCTGCGACACCAGCCCGATCGATTCTTCGATGGTGTCGTACGCCTCCAGCGAGTCCTGGTAGCGCAGCACGATCATCCGCCCGTTGGCGTCCGCCAGCCGCGCCTGCAGCGCCCCGGCCGACCAGCAGACCCAGCCGGCGCCAACCAGCAGCAGGGCGATGACCGCGCGAATGCTTCCCGATCTGATGGACATGCTTCACGCCCTCCGATTACGGAAACGTACTGAAATGCGGCAGCGTGAGCTTCATGAGCGCCGCAAGCGCCCAGAGCATCACCGCCACCGCCGCGAACGGGACGAACCGGTTCTCCTGCGTGCTGTACCGGGTGACGGAGATCTCGCCGACCGACGCCTTGTCGATGTCGTCGATGGCCTGGAGGATCGTGTCCTCGCCGGCCGCGGGATAGAAGCGGCCGCCGGTCCTGGCGACCGCGGCGGCCCACTGCCGGTCGGGGTTGTCGCGGCCCAGCCGGCTCTCGTCGGCCACCCGGATCATGTACACGGGGATCCTGGTCTCGATGGCCGTCTGCAGGATCGAGTTGGCGCTGGTGCCGTTCACGATGTTCGAGTCGAGGCCGTCGCTGAAGATCACGATCACGTTGCCCGCGGCCTTCTCGAACTCGAAGGCCTGAAAGAGCGCGACCCCCTCGTTGACCGCGGGGCCGATGAGCGTGCCCTGATCGGGGAACCGGCGCCATTCCGCGGGGTCGCCGATGAGCGCGATGCTCAGCAGGATGTTGTCGTAGTCGTGCGTGAACGGCGTGATGACGTAGGCCTCGTTCCCGAACTCGATGAGGCTCATCAGATCGCGGTACTTGCTCTGCCTCCGCAGCTTCACGAAGTGCTCGGCGGCGGCCACGCTGGTATGAAAGGCGTTGGCGGTGTCGCCGCCGGCCGACGGATTGAGCTTCTCGGCGCGGAACGGCGCCAGCATGCTGGACGAGGCGTCGATCATCAGGGCGACGCGCCGGCCCGGGAACGTCTCCTCCTCGCGGGTGAACGCCGTGTACGGATCGGCGAGCGCGAGGACGAAGAACGGGGTGCCGGCCAGGAACGGCAGCACGGCCGCGTGCCGGACGAAGGCCAGCGGCGACCGGCGCATCGACGGCAGCACCGCGGGCAGCGCCACCCGGTCGCGCCGCGACCGGCGGCTTCGTGCGTAGCGGACCGCGAGCGCCACGAGCGCCAGCCCGGCCAGCGACATGGCCATCAGGTTCGCGGCGTCGCGATGCCAGAACTGCAGGTCGGCCATCGAGAGCCGCTGCAGCTGGTCGACGCTGTCGCCCAGGAACCCGAGCAGGCGCGTCAGCGTGACCACACCCGCCTGCCGAATGCGGCCGCGCGCCCGGTGAGCGCGTCGAACTTCTTCACCGGCCAGCGCTGGCGCACGGCCAGCCGCCGCGCCAGCGCCGCCGAGCGATCGACCGATTCATCCAGCCCCGCCTCGTCCACGCCGCTGCCGGCGCGGCCGTAGAGCGCCGCGGCAAACCGCGCGAGCGCGGTCTGCAGATCCTCGAGGTCGAGCCGCCGGGCGTCGCCGGGCGAGACGTCGCGCAGCGCCCGCGCGACGCTGGCGGCCGTCACCGCGCCCGACACCAGCACGCGGGTGTCGCGCATCCAACCGCTGACGACGACGAGGTGCCCCTCGTGCCCGAGCGAATCCGGCGCCTTGAGGGCATCCACCGCCTGACCGGTCCTGCGGGCGAGCGCGTAGGCGCCGACGATCCGCAGCGACGCGAACGCGCGGGCCACGAGCGTCTCGGACCACCCCTCATGCGCCCGCTGCCGCCGCACCGCGTCGAGATCGCGCGCGGCCCGGCGGAGGACGAGCGCGGCCGGCATCAGCTGGCGGACCGCCGCATCCTCGCGGAAGAACTGCCGTCCGGCGCGCACCAGCGTCTGCAGGATCATGATGCCGCCGAGGCTGAAGAGCACGATCGCCACGAGGCGCAGCCCGCTCGCGCGGAACGCCTGAGCGTCGAGCTCCGCAAACGTGCCTCCGCTCGCGTCGCGGATGTCGGCGGCCTCGCCCGCGACCAGCGACAGCACGCGCAGCGCCAGCGGCGGCAGAATGTAGATCTGCTCGCGGCCGTCCACATTGGACCCGTCGGACGCGCGCGTGCGGATCCGGTACTTGATCGCGAGCGGCGGCAGCGCCACGTCGCTGCCGAAGACGTCCTCCTGGATGATGCGGGCCTGATATTCGTACTGGAAGAACCGATGCGCCGCCGTCCGCCGGTCCCCGAACCGGCGGCCGCCGATCACCTCGAAGGGCGGCAGCTGGATCGCGGTCGGCTCGATCTGCGACTGATCGGGCACCACCGAGTTGAGCGGCGTCTCGACCACCGCGCAGGTGAGCACGATGGAGAAGGGCTCTCCCACGCGGACGGCGCCGCTGCTCGTGCGCCACCAGCACTTGATCGGATCCAGTTCGACATCGACCATCGCCTCCGGATCCGGCTGCTGCGCCGCGGCCGCGCCGGCCACGGCCACCACCAGCGCAAGGCCGGCCAGGGCCCGGCGGGCCGTCCTCCGCACTACACGTTCCACGGCAGTCTCCCTACGTCGAGGTTTTCCGCAAACGCCGCTCGGCTACGAACTCGATCAGCGCGATGTCGCTGAGTGCCTGGTCGGGGCCGATCCGCAGCAGGTCGAGGCCCACGTCGCGCGCCACGCGGGCGATCCCGTCCTGCCAGTCGCGGACCTTCTCCGCCAGCCGGCGAAGCGCCCCGCGCGACATCACCCGGGCGGTCGAGGTTTCCACGTCGAAGGCCTCGATCCAGCCCGACGAGACCCGGGGCAGATCGAAGGCGAACGCGCTGTCGATCATGACGAGAAAGGCGTCGTGGCTCGAGTTGAGCAGCGACAGCTCCTTCAGCACCTCGGGCGCGCCGGCAAACAGAAAGTCGGAGATGACCGGGACGAGCGTCGTCTTCCGCAGGAAGCCCGCAATCGTCATGCTCAGCGTCCCGATCTGCTTCAGGTCCTGCACGCCCCGCCCGCACTGATACGCGTCCAGGCAGTGAATCACCTGTCCCTTGCCGATGCGCGGCCGGATGGCGGCCAGCCGGCCGAAGCCGGTGTCGAAGGTGATCAGGCCGAACATGTCCTGGAAGAACACCGACGACATGCCGAGCGTCGCAATCGCGCGGGCAATCAACGCGGCGATCCGCTGGCCGTCGATGCCGCACCGCGTCGAGAGCGACATGTCGGCCACCGCCACGACGGTCGCGGTGCTCGGCTGCTCGAACTCGCGCACCATGAGCGGCCGGAAGTTGGTGAGCGTCGACTGCGGCCAGTCGATCGACGAGAACCGGTCGCCGGCCTGCCATTCGCGAAGGCCGACGAAGTCGAAGCCGGTGCCCTGAAACTGGCTTCGATGCTCGCCGATCGAGAACTCGCGCATCCGCCGCAGGATGATGAGCTCGACCTCGGTGATCTCCGAGAGGTTGACGAGGGGGGCGTCGAGCGCGTCGCCGGCGGCAGCCGGGGCGTCGCCGCGCGTGTCGGGTCCGAGCGGCCAGTCCTCCCCGTGCTCGCGGGTTCTCACGGCACCGCTACCCGGTCGAGGACGTCTTCGATCACCAGCTCGGTCGAGAGGCCGTGGCTCGCGGCCTGCGGGCCGAGCCAGATCCGGTGGCCCAGCACGTACGGCGCGAGCTCCTGTATGTCTTCCGGATACACCTCGGTCCGGTGATGGACGAGCAGCGCCCACACCTTGGCGAGCCGGCCCCAGCAGATGATCGCGCGCGGCGAGGCGCCGAGATCGACGCCCCGCTCCACCAGCTCCGAAGGCGACCGCGTGAACCAGTCGGTGTCCGGATTGTAGGGGCGGGTGGCCGCCACGAGCCGCTGGATGTACGTGCCGATGCGCTCGTGCAGGAACACTTCGCGGTTGATGACGCCGCGCAGCTGGATGATCCGCTCCTTCGACATCAGCTTTTCGAGCCGGACCTTCTTGAAGTCGAAATTCACCAGCTTCCGCTCTTCCTCGGGCGGCAGGTAGCCGATGTTCACCATGATGGCGAACCGGTCGGTGGCCGCTTCCGACAGCGGAAACGTCCCCTGGCCGAGCTCGATCGGGTTCATCGTCGCGATCGCGAAGCTGAACGCGGGCAGCTCGTAGGTGGTCTTGCCCACCGTCACCGAGCGATCCTGAAGCCCCTCCAGGAACGCGCTCTGCGACTTCAGCGGGATGCGGTTGATCTCGTCGAGCAGGATGACTTCCGCCGACGCCAGCGGACCGAACTCGGTGACGAGCTCGCCGGTGGCCGGATTGATCATCTGAAAGCCGACCACCTCGGTCGGCTGGAGGTCGGCGCGGCCCTGCAGGCGCGCGAACTTCGCGTTGCTGATCGCCGCCAGGATGACGCCGAAGAACGTCTTGCCGACGCCCGGCACGCCCCGCAGGAGAAGATTGCCCGCGTTGACCTGGCGCTCCTCGCGCTTGTCGTAGGTGGTCGGGATCTCCGACAGGAGGACGACGTTGGCCAGCGCCTTCGCGATCTCGTAACCGACGAGCGCCTTGCTGCCTTCGGCGACGATCGCCTTGTGAAAGGCGATCGCCTCTTCGAGATCTGGATGCACAGACGTCGCCACCATAAATAACCCCTGAATCGACCCGCGGCGCCGTCAGGCGCCGACCTGGTTGAATGCCAGCGTCGGGCGCAAAATCATACCCTAGAAAGAAGGGCGCCGGGCCCTCGCCGACGCGGGTGGCGGAGGCGGAACGCGGGGCTGGCGCGGCCTCGTTTTGGAATCGTCTCGCGGAATTGTCCGCCGGCCGGCCTACTGGGCTTTGTACCGCGGATTGGCGGGAGGATTCATCTCATCGTAGCAGCTGCCGCCCTGCGAAGCCGACGCCGCACAGGTCTCCCGCAGGAAGGCGACAACGTCCCGCAGGTCCTGGTCGCTCAGCAGGCTCGGGGGATACCCCGGCATGCGCAGGCCGCCGCGGCGAATGATCCCCGTCACCTGCTCGTCGGTGATGCCGGGACGACTGAACGTGTCCGAGAGCCTGGGCGCCTTGATCTTCGTGGTGTCGATGGTGTACTCGTTGTGGCACATCCAGCAGCTCATATAGAAGATTTCCCGGCCCCGCTCGGCGCCGCTGCTGGCGAGACGCTGGCGGTACCACAGCCGCGCGACCCGGTCGTACGGATCGAACTGCGGCGCCGACGCGGCCGGCGCCTGCGACGGCGAGGCCTGCGCCTGTGCGGAGACCTGCGGCGCGGCAATGCCCTGCCACAGGCAGAACAGAAGCACGGCGCCCGCCGCCGTCAGCACCGCGTTGCTCACTGTCCGTGGCTTCATGGTCTGTCCCTCCCTAGGGCGTGCTGTTTGGATGCGCGCGACGGCCCCATCCTAGGATGGGGGTTACCCGTTGTCAATGTCACCGTGGCGGGTAGGCGCAACCCTGTATTGACCGGGTGAAGAAGCGGGTGTATGTAGGCCCACAGTACGTCCGATCGCACGTGGGACTGGGACGGGAAAATCGTGGGAGCCTACCTGTTCCCGGCCGACGTGATGGTCTCGGTCAACTACCGCCACACGAGCGGCGACGCCTTCGCCCGCCAGGTGCTCTTTCGAGGTGGAGAGACCGTTCCGTCGATCGTGCTGCACGTGGAGCCGATCGGCACGCATAGCCGGTCCATCATGCCGCCTCGTATTCTGGAGCTCAGCCTGGGATATCAGTTCTGAGGGACTATCGATACACTAGAACCGGTTTTATAACCGACGTAGTGCCCGGCTTTAGCCGGGCTGAAGCCCGGCACTACGTACGAGATTGGCGTCCGTGGTCGGTTATGAAACCGCTTCTCTAATCGGTTCGTCGCACGACAGGAGGACGTATGCGCTGTTTTGTTCGGGTGAGCCTCATGGGGTGCCTCACCACTGCCGCCGCACTGACGCTCGTCCTGTCCGGCACGCTGGCGGCGCAGGCGCCATCGGCGCCGGCGCACCTGCGCGGCGGCCCGAAGGGCGTCGTGAAGACCACGATCGGCCGGCCGGTTGCGGGCATGATGGTGCAACTGATCTCGGACGCCACCGCGATCCGTACGACGGCCTACACCACCGAGTCCGGCGCGTATGAGTTCCCGCGGCTGCCGGCGGGCGCCTACACCCTGCGCCTCGCGCGTCCGCTGGAGTACAAGCCCTACTGGAAGGACGGCGTCCAGATCAGCGGCGCCACGGTGCTGCCCGACATCGTCGCCGAGCGGATCAGCAGCTCCCAGTTCATTCCGCCGAACCCGGAAGTGCTGCCGCAGCTGTCGGGCTCCGAGTGGGTGGCCAACCTGCCGGGCACCGCGCAGGAGAAGAAGTCGTTCGTCAACGCGTGCGGCGGCAGCTGCCACAGCTTCCAGATGCAGATGCGCGCGCGCTTCGACGAGGCGAACTGGCGCAAAGTCGTCCTGCGCATGTCCAATTACGGCGGCCGCACGCTGGTGG
>Ga0156172_1130_pt1 | contig 23561 bp, 21 predicted proteins | sample RifCSPlowO2_12_FD_107825 | JGI IMG/M metagenome (GOLD analysis project Ga0156172, IMG submission 107825) | Acidobacteria bacterium RIFCSPLOWO2_12_FULL_67_14 | reverse complement strand
TCCGATGTCGGCTATGCGCTCTTCGCCGCCCAGCGCGGTGAGGAATACCGGTCGGTCAAGGCGTTAAAGGGATTCGGCGGACGCAGCGTGCTCGAAATCGTCGCGCCGCATGACGGCGATACGTATCGGGCCGTCTATACGGTGAAGTTCGAAGACGCGGTCTATGTGCTTCACGCGTTTCAGAAGAAATCGACGAAGGGAATCGCCACGCCTCAGCGCGAAATTGACTTGATCCGCCGTCGATTGGCAGACGCTGAACAGCACTACAAGGGAAGGCAGAACTGAGATGGCGAAGAAGAAGACGAAGATTGACGTCGAGGAAAGCAGCGGCAACGTGTTCGCCGATCTCGGCCTGCCGAATCCCGAACAGGAGTTGCTCAAGGCCGGTCTGACGCTCGAGATTTACCGGATTCTCAAGGCACGCAAGCTGACACAGACACAAGCCGGCAAGATCCTCGGCATTCCGCAGCCGCACGTCTCCGACTTGATGCGTGGACGAGCCCGCGCCTTTTCTGCCGAGCGCCTGATGGAGTTTCTCGCCGCCCTCGGCCACGACGTAGAGATCCGCGTCACGCCGACGCGCAAGGCGCACGGCCAAGTCTCGGTCGTAGTGGCGGCCTGATCGCGCGTCGGCGCGTCAACGTCCCGAGCTTCGGACATGGCACCGAGTACGCTACCTACAAGCTCAAGACGGTCGCGGTCATCCTCGCTCACCGACTATTGATGGCGTCAGGACGTTCACATCGTTGAACAGCACCGTTACCCTTCCATTGCCGTCTCATCTTGACATCAGGCCCATTGCACTCATAGAGTGCTCAGCACTGCGTCGGTTCGCCTGCATTCCAGGCGTCGCAAGAGGGAACCCGGTTGAAATCCGGGACTGCCCCGCAGCGGTAATCGGGAACGAACGCGTCAACAGCACTGGCTCTCACGAGCTGGGAAGCGACGCTAGTAGGCACGGCACACGCCACCGCCCGTAAGTCCGAAGACCTGCCGACGTGTCATCGCCGACCCGAACCTCCGAGGGGGAGGTGGGAGGCTACGCCACGTCAGGCGTCCTTCCTTTTCCCTTTTCAGTTCGGATCGGCTCATCCTTGCGCCGCGAGGGGCGGCGAGGAGGAACCATGTCCGCGCCACGTCTGTCTAATGTTCTCTGGAGCAGCATGCTTGCGCTGCTACTCTCCCTGCCTGCCAGCGCGCAGTCACCGCCACACTCGCTGACGATCCACGTCACCGATCCGGCCGGCGCGCCGGTCGCCGGCGCCCGTGTCGCAGCGGCGCTGCGTGACGACCGGTTGCTTGTCGTCCGAGTGAGCGACACCACCGGAAACGCCCGATTCGAGACGGTGTCACCGGGCACCTATGTCGTCGACGTCGACGCGCCCGGCTTCGCGACCGCCGCGCGCACGATCGCGGTTCGCGCTGACACGCCGCCCATCACCATCTCCCTCAACGTGGCTGCGGTGGTCGAGCACGTCGTCGTCACGGGCGCCGGTCATCTTCAGACGGCGTCTGAGGTGTCGAAAGCCGTCACGGTTGTCGACGCGGGAGAGATCGCGGCACGGAATGAGTTTTCCGTCGCCGACGCGCTGCGCACGGTGCCGGGGGCGACCGTTCAGCAGCTCGGGGGACCAGGGTCCTTCACGTCGGTGAAGTTGCGCGGTCTGCGCGAACAGGACACAGCATTCCTGATCGATGGCGTCCGCTTCCGCGACGCGGCGGCGCCACAGGGCGACGCGACCGCGTTTGTCGGCGAACTCTTCATCGCGAATCTCGACCGGATCGAAGTGCTTCGCGGCTCGGGCTCGTCGCTGTACGGATCGCACGCGATCGGAGGCGCGGTGAACCTGATCACCGCCAGTGGCTCCGGCCGGCCAACCGCAGGCGTGAGCGCCGAGGCCGGCGGCCTTGGATTCAGCCGAGTGACAGCCCACACAGCAGGCGGCGCGCTCGGGGATCGCGCAACGTTCAGTCTTGGCGCCGGCCACACGCGCACGCTCCGTGGCGTCGACGGAGACGATGACGCGAGGAACACGTCGGTTCAGGGACGAGGCAGCGTGCTGCTGGGCGCGTCTGCCCGGGCGACAGTGCGGGTCTACGGGTCGAACGCGCTCTCGTCGATCAACGAGTCTCCGGCCGCGATCGGGCCGCTGCCGGCGACCGGCTTCGTACAGGCAGAGCCGGGCACCTTCGCTCCCAGCGCGAACGATCCGGATAACGTGCGCGCCAGTCACTTCGTGTCGATGCTGATGCTGTTCGAACAGCGCCCCTCATCAGCCTTCGGCTACACCGTCTCATTTCATCGTCTCGGTACCGACAGGAGGTTCCGCGACGGGCCGCTCGGAGTGTCGGCGTTCGAGCCCGTCACGCAGACGTCATCGCGATTCAAGGCGACGATCGACACGCTTGACGCGCGCGCCGATCGCGAGTGGAGCACGCGACAGACCACGAGGGTCGCCTACGAGTTCGAGCGCGAGCGTTACGTGAGCGAATCGCTGCCGGTGAACCGTGCCCTGGCCTGGAACGCCGATATTATTCAGGACAGCCACGCAGCATCGGTGCATCACGAGGTGAGGTGTGACGCGCTGCAGGTCGCAGGAAGTCTGCGCGCGCAGCGCTTCGCGCTGAAGGACGTGGCGCTGGTGCCGGCCGAGCGCGCGCCGTTTGCCGCAGCCTCGTTCGCGTCGCCGCCGTCAGCGCTCACGGCGGATATCTCCGCCACGCGGCTGTTCGCCCGCACCGGCACAAAGCTGCGAGCGCACGCCGGCAATGCCTACCGCGCTCCTGCCATGTTCGAGCGCGCGGGGGTCTCGTTCGGCAGCCGCGGCTACAGCGTCTTCGGCGATCCGGGGAGCGAGCCCGAGCGGTCGATCTCGGTCGACGCCGGTGTGGATCAAACACTGTCGCGCGGGCGGGCCCTCGTCTCGGCGACGTGGTTCCACACGCGCCTCACCCGCGTGATCTCATTCCAATCGATCGATCGCACCACCGATCCGTTCGGCCGATCGTCGGGATATCGAAGCGCGGACGGCCGCACCGCGCGCGGCGTGGAGCTCAGCACCCGGCTTCAGCCAACTCGCACGCTGCAGGTCAGCGTAGCCTACACGTTCGCTGACGCGCCGCCTCCCGCCGGCGGCCGCGACGGTCTCCCCCGCGCCTCGGCCATCTCAGCGCACCAGTTTTCAACGCTCGTCACACACATCCTCGGGCCGCTGCAGCTCTCCTTCGAGCTGGAGGCCGCAGGCGACCACTACGTGACGCTGTTCGACCCAGTCAGCTTCGGTTCGCGAGCGTACCGATTCGCCGGGGTCACGAAGGGAGATCTGGCCGGAAGCTATCGGATCCCGATGCGTCGCGCCGGGATCCGTTTATTCGGCACGGTCGAGAACGTCTTCGACCGCCGCTACTTCGTGCAGGGATTTCGGACGGCTGGCCGAACCGTCCGCGGCGGCCTGGCGGTGGCGTTTTGAGACGTTTGCTGCTGATCGCGCTGGTGTGGGCAGCGGCCTGGACGCCGACGGCGGCGCAGGACATGCCACGGCGCATTGTCTCGCTGGCCCCGAGCGTGACAGAGGTGCTCTACGAGGCCGGCGCCGGCTCTCGCGTCGTTGGCGTGACGAGTTATTGCCTGTTCCCACGCGAAGTACTGGCGCTTCCAAAGGTGGGCGGTTACCTCACGCCAAGTTACGAGGCGCTGGTCGCGCTGCAGCCGGATCTCGTCGTGACCCTCGCTGAACATGCCGATGTCGAGCCGAAGATCCGCGCACTCGGCATCCCGATTTTGCGGCTCGACCATCGCAGCCTCGACGGCATCGTTCGCAGCATCGAGCAGGTCGGTGAACGATGCGGGACGGCCCCACGCGCAAAGCAAGCTGCGGACGCGCTCCGGCAGACGCTGGCCGGCGCGAAGCGCTCCGCCGGGGGTGCACGTCCACGCGTCCTCATCTGCTTCGGCCGCGCTGAAGACTTCCGCCGGCTGACGGCCGCGGCGCCTGGGACGATCCACGATGACCTGATCACCCAGGCGGGGGGCGTGAACGTGCTGGCGTCCCCCGCCATCGCCTATCCCACGCTGTCGGCCGAAGGGATCATGCGCCTGGACCCTGACGTGGTCATCGAGTTCTCGTCCGGCGGCACGGATGCGGCGGCGCTGCGCCGCCAGTGGAACCGTCTCGATTCCGTGCGGGCGGTCAGGAACGGCCGCGTCTACGTCTTTACCGGTGAATTCCTGTCGGTGCCAGGTCCCAGATTCGCGCGCGTCGCCGAGACCATCGCGCGATCGATCAGAGGTGAACGATGAGTGCTGCGCTTCAAGACGGATTCACGGTGTTGCCCGCGATCTTCAACCAGGAAGAGATCGGCACCCTGCGCCAGGCGATTGCCGATAGCATCGACCGCGTCGCCCGCGTCATGCTGACGCCATTCGCGGCGAGCCTACCGTCGGCGCCGATCGAGGAGCGGCTCGAGCGCGTCACGCGGGAAGACCGTGCCTACGCCTCGGCATTGCTGCAGGTCGTCATGGCCGATGCGCAGCGGGATCCACGCGTGGCCGCGATCGCCACGCATCCGTTGCTCAGCGAATCGATCATCACATTGCTCGCACCAGAAGTCCCGACCGGCCACGTGATTCGCACTCGCGCGGCCATACCCGCATTCAGAGCGCGGATCAGTCCGTGGCACCAGGACGTGCCGCGGCCACAATCGGGCACCGGTTGCGCCACCGTGAAGGTCGCCTGCTGGATTCCGCTGTCGGACGTTGACGAGCACAGCGGCGCGCTCGAAGTGCTTCCTGGCGCATGGCACGCCCCCTGCCTCCATGAAGCTGGCGACGATGGGCACTTCGGGATCCCGGAGGAGGCGCTGCCGGGCGTCGAACCGCGCGTCGTGCCCATGCGATCGGGCGATGTGCTGTTCCTCGACCGGTTCATCCCCCACCGCGCGCGGCCGACGCGTGGGCTGCAGGGACGGTGGTCGGTGGTGATGTGGGTGAAGGCGGGAGGCCAGCGATCCTCGTGCTGAAGCACGCCTGGCTGCCGATCGTGGCCGTAATCACCGTGGCCGGGGCAGTCGCGCTCGGGCCTCGCGGCGCGATGTCATCGCTGATGCCAGACGACCCGATCGAGGCGCGCATCCTGAGCGAGGTGCGGATTCCGCGCGTCACTCTGGGCTTTCTCGCCGGGGCGGCGCTGGCCACGGCCGGCATGGCGTTTCAGGCGCTCTTTCGAAACGCGCTTGCCACGCCGTACACGCTCGGCGTCTCTGCCGGCGCCTCGCTCGGCGCGGCGATCTACGTGCATCTCGGCATCACCGCGAGCCTCGCGGGCATTCCCGGGTATTCCTTCGCCGCACTCGGCGGCGCTCTCCTGGCGATCGCGCTCGTGTATGCCGTCGCCCGCGTGACGTACGGCTTCTCCTCGTCGACGCTGCTGCTCGCAGGAGTCGCGATCAGCTTCCTGTTTACGAGCGTGATCCTCGCGATTCAATACATCGGCGACGTCACCACGTCGTTTCGGATCGGCCGCTGGCTGCTTGGCGGCCTCGAGGTCGTGGGCTTCCTTCCCGTCATCCACGTACTGCCGTTTGCGGTGGTCGGCATCGCCATCCTGCTCGCGATCTCGCGCGACCTCGACCTGCTCGTCGTCGGCGAGGAATCGGCCGCGTCGCGAGGGGTCTCGGTGACCACGGTGAAGAAGCTGATTTTCGCGGCGGCATCGCTCATGGTCGGCGGCGTCGTGGCGACATGCGGACCCATCGGATTCGTGGGGCTCGTGGTGCCGCACATTGGACGACTCGTCCTCGGCCCGAAACACCGCACGCTCGCACCATTTTCGGTGCTGGCGGGAGGCACGTTCCTGGTCGCATGCGACGCGGTCGGCCGCACGGTCGTCGCACCGATCGAGATTCCGGTCGGCATCATCACCGCGCTCATCGGCGGACCGTTTTTCCTCGCCATGCTCGTTCAGGGACACACACGACAGCGGTTGAGGGGGTAAGCATGAGTATCGCGACACAAACAGGCGACACCGGACAAACAAGTCTCGTCGGCGGCAGGCGGATCTCGAAGGGCGACGCGCGTGTCGACGCGTACGGCACCGTCGACGAGCTGATTGCGCAGATCGGGCTGGCGCGCGCGCTCTCAGCCCACGCCGAGGCGGCGTCGATCGCGAAAGAGCTTCAGCGGGATCTCTTCGCGGTGGCCGAGGCGCTTGCCAGTGACGACGAGCCGCCCAAGGGCATAGACGCGGCGCGAGTGAGCGACATCACGAGTCAGGTTCATCGGATCGAGACCCAGAACGGGATTCTGATCGACTGGGCGATTGCAGGCGACGATGCGGGCGGCGCGGCATTCGAGGTCGCGCGAACGGTGTGCCGCCGGGCAGAGCGACTGGTCGTGCGCCTGGTCGACGAAGGCGAGCGTATCGACCGTAGCGTCATCGTGTATCTCAATCGCCTCGCCGATTTGTTGTGGCTGCTCGGACGGCTGATTGAACGGGATCACGGCGTCGATGCCGCCTTGAGGCGTCCTGAGGACGGCGGCTCCCGGTGGTCGAAGGCGTGGCCATGACGTTGAGCGCGGTGCCCCGCCTGCATGAGGCTCTTGGCCGCGTGCGGCCGGTCGACGTCACCTGGCGCGATCGCGCCGAGGCGCGCCTCGACGAGCTGACGAAGCCGCCACGCAGTCTTGGCCGTCTCGAGTGGATCGCCGCGCGGCTGTGCGCGATCCAGGAGACCGTGACGCCGCGAGTCGTACCACGCCGGATCGTCGTCTTCGCGGCGGATCACGGCGTGACCGAAGAAGGCGTGAGTGCCTATCCATCCGCCGTGACCGCGCAGATGGTCGGCAACTTCCTTCGCGGCGGCGCCGCGATCAACGTGCTGGCCCGTGCGGCCGCTGCCGACGTCTGCGTCGTCGACGTCGGCGTGGCGGGCGACATCGAGGCGGCAGGACAGGCGGCCGCGTTCGTCTCGCGGCGGGTTCGGCCGGGCACACGGAACATGACGAAGGGGCCGGCCATGTCGGAGGACGAACTCGCGTCCGCCCTCCGCGTCGGTCTCGACATCGCCGACGGCGCCGCCAGGGACGGCGTGGCGGTGATCGCCTGCGGCGACATGGGTATCGGCAACACGACGGCGGCGAGCGCGATGACGGCGGCATTTCTCGGGGTGGCGGCGGCCCAGGTCACGGGCCCCGGCACGGGTATCGACGGCGAGATGCTCGCGCGCAAAATCGATGTCGTCAGACGCGCGCTGGCCGCAAATCAGCCGGGTCGCGATCCACTCGCGATTCTCCGCACGGTTGGCGGGCTCGAAATCGCGGCGATCGCCGGCGCCTACGTCGGCGCGGCGGCACATCGGATGGCGATCGTCGGCGACGGGTTCATCGCCACCGCGGCAGCGCTCGTCGCGGCGTCGATCTGCCCGCCATTTCTCGACTACTGGTTTGCGGGCCACCGCTCGTCCGAACCTGGCCACACGGTACAGCTTGGATTTCTGCGGCAGCAGCCGCTGCTCGATCTCGAGATGAGGCTCGGCGAGGGCACCGGCGCGGCGCTCGCGATGCCGCTGTTCGCCGCCGCCGCCGCGGTGATGAACGAGATGGCCACCTTTGACAGCGCTGGTGTCGCCGGGCGCGCCGAAAATCCGGGGCGAATGGCCATCCTTCCGTGAGAGGCGTGCTCGTCGCGACGGCCTTTCTCACTCGCGTGCGTGTGCCGGTCGTCGCGGGCGCGGTCGATGTCGGCCGCGCGGCGCGCTGGTTTCCTCTGATCGGCGGCCTGCTCGGTGGGGCGACTGCGCTGATCGCGTGGACGATGACCGAGGTCATGGATTTTCCGGCTGCGCTGACCGCCACGCTGGTCGTCGGCCTCGGGGCCTGGGCAACCGGCGCGATCCATCTGGATGGCGTGGCCGACACGGCGGATGGTTTTGGCGGGGGACGGGATCGCGAAGAGGTGCTTCGCATCATGCGCGATCCGTTGATCGGCTCGTACGGCGCCGCGGCGCTGGTATTCGTTGTCGGAGTCAAGGTGACCGCAATCGCCGCGCTGCTCGATCGGGGCGCCGCGCTTCCCTTCGTCGTCGCTGCCCCGGCGATCTCCCGGTGGACGATCTCGGCTCTTGCGGCCTGGCTGCCCTACGCCCGCACGGAGGGAGGTCTCGGACGGGCCGTCACCCACGAGCGAGACGCCATCGGTCTGGTTGTGGCGACGGCGGTCACGGCGCTCATCGCGATCGGGGCGCTCCGCGTGGACGCGCTCATCGTGTGGGCAGTCGCCACGCTGACCGCTGTCTGGATCGCCCGCACCGCGCGGCGGCGCATCGGCGGCGTGACTGGCGATGTGTTCGGTGCCAGCGTCGAGCTCACCGAGACGTCCGTGCTGCTGTGCGGGGTGCTTTTGACAGGACGCCCATGACGATTGCGCTTCCGCCCCGGGGCAATGGAACGACGCGGCTCATCCTGCTGCGGCACGGCGAGCCAGAAGAGACCGTCCATGGCCGCTGCTATGGGCGGCTCGATCCTGGCCTGTCGCATCGGGGACGCGAGCAGATGCGCCAGGCGTGGCGGCTCCTGGACAATCAGCCCCCGTCGGCCATCTACAGCAGTCCGAGTCGCCGCGCTGTCGAAAGCACGGCTCTGCGTTCGATCGACACTCCTGCGGCGGCCGTCGACGAGCGTCTTCGCGAGATCGACTTTGGCGCGTTTGAAGGCCTGACGTATGACGAGATTTCGACTCGGTACCCGCAGCAGTACGACCAGTGGATGACCCGACCGACTGACGTGGTGTTCCCGGACGGCGAGAGCTTCGCGACGATGTCGGCGCGCGTGCGCGAGGCGCTCGAGCAGATCCGCCGGAAGCATTCCCGCGAGACGGTTGTCACTGTGTCGCACGGGGGCGTCAACCGGGTGGCACTCGCCCAGGCGCTCGACCTCGATCCGCGCCGCATCTTCAGGCTTGCCCAGTCGTATGCGTGTGTGAACGTCATCGACTACGCCGGGGGCGAATCGGTGGTGCTCGTGATGAATGCGACCGTCCAACCACTTGTCCGCCGTAGCTTCAGCGAAGGCGGATGCTGACGCTCGTCTTGGGCGGCGCGCGCAGCGGCAAGAGCCGATTCGCGCAGTTGCTGATTGGCGACCGCCAGGCGATATACGTCGCCACAGCCCGTCGAACCCGCGACCGCGAGATGTCGGGCCGCATCGAGCGGCATCGCGCGGACCGTCCCTCGTCCTGGACCACCATCGAGGAACCCGAATCCGTTCCCCGTGTCGTCCGCACGGCGACGCCGGTGGATGCGCCAGTGATCGTGGAGTGCGCGACGCTCTGGCTGTCGAATCTCTTCGAGCGGGAATCTCACACGCCGGCACGGCGGCAGCAGGACATTCTCATGGCGGCGGTGCGCGAGCTCGCCGACGCGTCGCGGTTGCGCGAGGTGGTCGTAGTCAGCAACGAAGTCGGTGGAGGGATCGTCCCGACCACGCGCGTCGGCCGCCGCTTTCGCGACCTACAGGGATGGGCCAATCAGATTCTGGCCGCTGAAGCGCAGTCAGTGGTACTCGTGGTTGCGGGACTGCCAATCGCTTTGAAACGCGCAGACTCTTGAACTGCCGCCTGCGAAGTTCGATAGTGCAAATTGGCTTCTTCGTAAATCGTTTGAATAGAGACGTTTAGGAGGTGGCTCCTCGGGCTGGACTCGAACCAGCAACCCTCCGGTTAACAGCCGGATGCTCTGCCATTGAGCTACCGAGGAATGCAGGAGTGCGCCGCCCTGGGCGGCGACCGCGGTCAGGACTAACCTTTCAATCTTATGGCTTCTTCCGGCGGCGGACAACCCGGCCCTTCTCGCCGCCGGTGATGCCGAGCTGCACGCCGGTGCCGATCGCGCCGAGCGCCAGCCATGCGTAGGGAATCCACTGCTGGCCCGGCACCGGATTCATCGGATACGCCACCCAGACGTCACCCGCGGCGGCCGCCGCCAGCGCCGTCTGATCGCCGACGAGCGCCATCGCCCCCACGATCATCGTCCACGCGCCGCCGAACCCGGTGCCGACGATGATGAAGTAGCGCTGCAGGTACATCGACGCGGCCGCACCGGTCACGGCCAGGAACACGACGGCCAGGAAATGCGGATCGCGGCCGCCGGTCGTGAAGAGCAGGTGCGCCACGAACGCGCCGAGGCCGGCGCCGATGAGCGCCACGCCGACGAAATACGCCGCAATGAGAATACCGGCCCCGAGGAGGCCGCCGACCACGGCGGCCACGATCATCGGCCCCGTGTCGCTCATCCCGAAGATGGAGCTGGACGCGAGCGCGCCGAGAATGAACCCGAAGATCGCCAGGACGATGCGAAAGAGGCGGTAGCCGAAGAAGCAGGAGACGACGCCGCCCGCGAGCAGCACGATGGCGGCCGGTAGCTGATAGGTCGCAGGAAGCATCAAATGTCGCGCCGACCCTCCATCGCGCGGGTCATGGTCACTTCGTCCGCGTACTCTAGATCAGAGCCGACCGGAATGCCCATCGCAATCCGCGTGACCCGCACGCCGAGCGGCTTGAGGAGCCGCGCCAGATAGAGCGCGGTCGCCTCGCCTTCGACCGTGGGGCTGGTGGCGAGGATCACCTCCCCGACGCCGCCCGCGCCCACCCGCTCGAGCAGCCCTTTGATCGTGAGGTCGTCCGGGCCGACGCCGTGCAGCGGCGACAGTACGCCCATCAGCACGTGGTACATGCCGCGGAACTCGCGCGTCTTCTCCACGACCATGACGTTCTGCGGCTCCTCGACCACGCAGATGAGGCGCCGGTCGCGCGAGTCGCTCGTGCAGTACACGCAGGGGTCGACGGCGGTGATGTTGTGGCACACCGAGCAGTACGTGACCTGCTCCTTGACGTCGCGAATCGCCTCGCAGAGGCGCTCGGCGTCGTCGCGCGGGTTCTTCAGCACGTGAAAGGCGAGGCGCTGCGCCCCCTTGGCGCCGATTCCGGGAAGCTTCTGGAGCTGCTCGATGAGGCGCGCGAGCGGTTCTGGAAGCGACATCTAGAGGCCGGGGATCTTCAAGCCGCCCATGAGCCCGCTCATTGTCTGCCCGAGCTGCTCGTCGACCCTGCGGGCCGCATCGTTGACCGCCGCCACGATGAGGTCCTGCAGCATCTCGACCTCGTCGCGGCTGACCACCTCGGGATCGATCCGGATCGACTGGACCTGCTTGGTGCCGTTCATGACGACCGTGACCATGCCGCCGCCGGCGGTGGCCTCGACGCGCATCTCGGCCATCTGCTGCTTCAGGCGCTCCTGCATCTCCTGCGCCTGCTTCATCATGGATTGGATGTTCATGGCGTATTGTCCGGCGGGTCCGAGGCTCGATGGACGGCGACTCGCCTCGGCACCCGCCCTACATTTCCTCGACGTCGCGGATCTCGGCCGGGAAGACGTCGAGCATCGCCTGCACCGCCGACGAGGCCATCGCCTCCGCCTTGAGATCGCGGGTCTGAGCGGGCGGCGGAGAGGCCTCGGGCTCCGCGGTCGCGGCCGGCGCGCCGGCCGCCGGCGGCTCGGGCGCCGATGCCGCCTGAGCCGCCCGGACGGCGATGCGCCGCCCCGCTACGCGCTCGGCCGTCGACTCGAGCCACGGCCTCGTCTGCTCGAACTGCTCGCGCAGCGCCCGATGCGTCGGGAGAAACGTGAACGTAATCCCATCGTCCGCCACGTCGATCCGCTGCGCCTGCGCGACGACGGTGTTGTAGAAGAAGCCCTTGCCGGCGCGGACTTCGGCGAGAAAACGATCTTTCAGGGTGCCTTCAGATGGTGCGATCGGCGCCGTACGAGCTGGTGCGACAGGGCTGGCGCTCGTCGGTGCAACCGGTGGCGTTCTTGTCGGTGCAATCGGCGCCGCAGGCGTCGGTGCGGCTGCGCTCCGAGTCATCGATCCGCTTTGGGATTTGGGAGTTGGGGTTTGGGATTTGAGCTGTTCCATCAACTCCGTGAGCGGCACCAGCTTGCGCAGATGCATCCAGCGGAGCAGCATCATCTCGAAGTGGTAGCGCGGCTGCCAGGCGGCGCGGATCTCCTGCTCCGCCGAGGCGAGCAGATCGAAGGCGCGCATCAGGTCTTCGCGCGAGAACCGCGATCCCAGCTCCTGCAGACGCTCGCGCTCGCCCTCGGCCAGGTCGCCCTCCCCGGCGCGCGCCGGGTCGACCGTCACCACCATCAGGTCGCGCACGAGCCGCGAGAGCTCGCGGACCACGAGGCGGAGATCGTGCCCGGCCTCGACCGCCCGGTCGGCGACGGCGAAACCGCTCGCGGCGTCTTCCGCCACGACCGCCTCGATGAGCTCGAACAGGAGGTCGCGTCCGACGAGGCCGAGCACCGCAGAGACTTCGTCGACGCCGATCCGCTCGCCGGCAAATGCCATCACCTGATCGAGCGCGCTCTGCGCGTCGCGCATGCTGCCGTCGGCCGCGCGCGCAATCAGCGCCAGTGCGGCATCGGACGCGTCGATCCGCTCCGCATCCGCAATCGTCCTCAGCTGCGCGGCAATCGCCTTCGGCGTGATCGTCCGGAACTCGAAGACCTGGGACCGCGACAGAATCGTATCGGGAATCTTGTGCAGCTCCGTCGTCGCCATCATGAACACGACGTGCGGGGGCGGCTCCTCGATCGACTTCAGCAGCGCGTTGAACGACTGGGGCGACAGCTGATGCACTTCGTCGATGATGAACACCTTGTAGCGGTCCCGCACGGGCGTAATCGCCAGCCCGGCGATCACCACCTCGCGGATGTTGTCGATGCCCGTATGGCTCGCGGCGTCGATCTCCAGGACGTCGATGTCGCGGCCCTGCGCGATCTCGACGCAGGCGTCGCAGACGCCGCACGGCTCGGCGGCCGGCCCCGCCACGCAGTTCAACGCCTTCGCCAGAATACGGGCCGTCGTCGTCTTGCCGCAGCCGCGCGGCCCGGCAAAGACGAACGCGTGGGCGATGCGGCCGCTGGCAATCGCGTTGCGCAGCGTCCGCGTCACCGGCTGCTGGCCGACGACCTCGTCAAACCGCTGCGGGCGCCACTTGCGGGCTAAGACCTGGTAAGACATGGATCACAACCCAAAGCCCAAAGCCCAAATCCCAAAGGAGCGTGGGAGACGGGACGTTGGGTTTTGGTCATTGGGATTTGGGATTTCTGATGGGCCCCACCGCGACCCGGTGCACCTGCGGCGCTCCTCAGGGTCTACTTAGCGCTGCTGCCTTCCGGCCCTGACGCGGTTCGCAGGCTGAAGTCGCACAGGGTCCGGGCCGCGGCGCGGCCCACCAGCCAGATCGTCAGTCTAGCATTGCCGGCGGGTCCGCGCCTCGATGAACGGTCACTCGCCGCGGAACCGCCCTACGTACTGAGCAGGCGCGTGGCCAGCTGCTCGTAGAGGCCGACGGCGGCGTGGAGCTCATCGATGGCCAGGTGCTCCTCATCGGTGTGCGCCACGTGAATCGACCCCGGCCCGAGGAGCAGCGGCGTCCCCCATCGGCTCAACAGGGGCACGTCGGTGGTGTAGGGAAACACCGCCGTCTCGAAGCCGTCGACGGTGTGCAGGCGGATCGCCGGAATGTCGAGCACGTGCTCGACCGTCACGAGGCTCTCGATCACGCCGAGCGCCGCGCGCACCGGCGCGGAGTCGCCGACGAGCCGGAACATGACCTCGGCCGAGGCGCGCGGCGAGACGACGTTGGGCGCGACGCCGCCTTCAATCAGCCCGACGGTGTAATGCGTCCGTCCGAGCAGCGGGTCTTCGGGCAGCGGCAGCCCGCGAATCACCATCAGCGCGTCGAGCAGCTTGTCGATCGCCGACTCGCCCAGCTCCGGAAACGCGGAATGGGCGGCACGCACCTCCGCATGCAGCCGCACCCGCAGCACGCCGCGGGTCGCCGCGCCCAGGCGGTTGTCGGTCGGCTCACCATTGATCAGGTACCGGATTCCCGCCGGCGCAGTCTCGTTGGCCGCGCGCGCACCATCGCTGCCCCGCTCCTCGCCGGCCACGAACAGCAGCGCAATCCGCGTCTCCCCCCGGGCACGCAGGCGCTCGGCCGCCGCCAGCTGCGCCGCCAGGATGCCCTTGGCGTCGCAGGCGCCGCGCCCGAAGAGCAGCCCCCGCTCCTCGCGGCTCGGAAAGTGCGGCGGCACGCAATCGAAGTGCGTGGACAGGACGACGCGCGGGGCCTCCGCCAGCCGCGCCAGGACGTTGAAGCGCCCGCCGGCGAGCGGCTGCTCCACGACCGTGTATCCACGGTCCCGCAGCAGCGAGGCGAGCCATCGGCCGGCTTCACCCTCCCGGCCGGTCGTCGAATCGATGTCGATGAGCTGCCGTGCGAAGGAGACCGGATCGAAGGCCCGGCTAAAGCCGGGCACTACGTACCCGCCACGTCAGCGTACCCTCCACGTCAGCGTACCCTCCACGTCAGCGTACCCTCCACGTCAGCGGGTCGATCTCCGTCCACATCAGCGGATCCAGCGTTCGAGCTCGGTGCGCGCATCCGTCCGCTCGTCGCGATACTTGACGATGACCGGCGTGGCGAGGGAGAGGCCCCACTCGCGTCCGGCGCCCACCGTGACCGCGCGCGCGCCAGGCACGACGACCGCTCCCTCCGGAACCACGAGCGGCTGCCCGGCGGCCGGGGTGATGATGCGGCCGTTCGGCAGGTCGTAGATGGGCGTCGACCCGGTGATGATCGTGCCCGAGGCCAGCACCGCCCGGCGCTTGATCACGGCCCCTTCGTACACGCCGCAATTGCCGCCGACGAGCACCTCGTCTTCCACGACGACCGGCATCGCACCGACCGGCTCGATCACGCCGCCGATCTGCGCGGCCGCGCTCAGGTGCACCCGGGCGCCGATCTGCGCGCACGATCCGACGAGCGCGTGCGAGTCGACGAGCGTGCCGTCGCCGACCCACGCGCCGATGTTGATGTACATCGGCGGCATGCAGATCACGCCCGCGCCGAGATAGGCGCCGTCGCGCACCGACGAGCCGCCGGGGACGATCCGGACGCCGCTGGCCGCCGTGAACCGGCGGAGCGGCATCGTGTCCTTGTCGAAGAAGGTCCAGCGGCCGTGATCCACCGTCATATCGGCGAGATCGCCGAATCGAAATCCGAGCAGAATTCCCTGCTTGACCCAGACGTTGACGCGCCAGCCGGTTGCGGCGGAGCCGTCCGGCTCGGCGGCGCGCACGCGTCCGGCCGACAGCTCCTCCCGCAGGCGCAGGAAGGCGCTGCGCGCCGCGTCCCGCGGCGCAGCACTCCCCTGCTCGAAGAGCGCGGTGATGTCGTTGACGAGGTCGGTCACACGCGGGCGGCGGATCCGAGGAGCTTGAGCTCCTGCAGCACTTTCATGATCCTGTCGCGGGCCGCGGGGCTCGGCGGCACGAGCGGCAGGCGGTACGCCTCCTCAATCAGCCCCATGGCCGCCATCGCCGCCTTCACCGGGATCGGGTTGGCCTCGCAGAAGTTCACCTGCAGCAGCGGGAGCAGCCAGCCGTGCAGCCGCCGCGCGGCCGCGAAGTCGCCCTTCTCGGCCAGCTCGATCACCTGGACCATCTCCGAGGGCACGGCGTTCGAGGCGACGGAGATGAGCCCCCGGCCGCCGATGGCCATCACCGCCACGGCCAGCGGGTCGTCACCACTGAGCAGGAAGAACTCGGCCGGCACCGCGGCGAGAATCTCGCTCATCTGCACGACGTTGCCCGAGGCTTCCTTGACGCCTACGATGTTGTGGATCGAGGCGAGCCGGACGACCGTCTGCACGTCGAGGTTGACGCCGGTCCGGCCGGGCACGTTGTAGAGCACGATCGGCAGCGCCGTGCTCTCGGCAATCGCCTTGTAGTGCTGATAGAGGCCTTCGGGGGTCGGCTTGTTGTAGTACGGCGTCACGGAGAGGATGCCGTCGACGCCCACCCCTGCCAACTCGCGCGCGAGCGCGATCACCTCACGGGTGTTGTAGCCGCCGGCGCCCGCCAGCACGGGGACGCGCCCGGCGGCCTCCTCGACCACCGTCCGGCAGACGCGGACCTTCTCCGCATCGCTCAGCGTCGGCGCTTCACCAGTGGTCCCGCAGGGCGACACGAAGTGGATGCCGGCATCGATCTGGCGGCGGACCAGCCGCCGCACGGCCGCCTCGTCTATGGAGCCGTCCCTGCGGAAGGGGGTGATGAGCGCGGTGCCGATGCCGGTGAATCGCGTACGCATGATCAATGCTCAATGCACAATGCTCAATGCCGAATGCTTAAACGGTTGGGCATTCGGCATTCGGCATTAGGCATTCGTGAGTACATCCGTCATGGTGAACCAGCCGCGGCGGCCGGCAACCCAGCGGGCGGCAACGAGCGCGCCGGCTGCGAACCCCCGCCGATCCCGGGCCGTGTGCGTCAGCTCAATGGTATCCGACGGGCTGTCGAATCCGACCGTGTGAATGCCGGGAATCGCGCCCGCCCGCGTCGACGACAGGTCGATCGGACGGCTGTAGGAAGCCGCCGTCATGACATCCCTCAGCAGGAGCGCCGTCCCGGACGGCGCGTCCTTCTTGGTCGCATGGTGCGCTTCGTGAATCCACGCGCCGTACTGATCCTGCCGCTGCATCAGGCGGGCTGCCTCCGCCACGATCATCTGAAACAGGTTGACGCCGATCGAGAAGTTCGCCGAGGCCACCACGCCAATCCCGGCCCGCTCGGCCGCCTCGCGCAGCCGCGGCGCGTCGGCCGACCAGCCGGTCGTTCCGATGACCACCGGCAGCCGGCGCTCGACGTATTTCGGGAAGTTCTGGCGCAGCGCCTCGGCCGTGGAGAAGTCGACCGCCACGTCGGCTTGCGCCGTCCAGTCGCCTTCACCCACGTCGACGCGGCCCGCCACCTCGCAGCCGTGCTCCGGCGCCATCTCCTCGACGAGGCGCCCCATCTTGCCGTAACCGACGAGCAGCAGCTTCATCGTGCCTCGACGGGGGCCGCGACCGGACGGCCGAAGAACTCCTCGTGCAGCCGGTGCATGGCATGGGGCAGATCCGCCTGCCGCATGATGACGGTGATGTTCCGGCGCGACGCCGCCTGCGAGATCATGCGCAGCGGCACCTCTTCCAGCACGCGCACGACGCGCGCGGCGATGGCCGGGTCCGCGCGCAGGCGATCGCCCACCGCGCAGAGCAGCGCCATCTCGGGCTCGATCGCCACCTCCCCGAACTCCGACAGCGCGTCGACGATCGCCTCGAGGTGACGCCGGTCGTCCACCGTCACCGACACGCTCACCTCGGACGTCGTCACGACGTCCACGGCGGTCTGGAACCGCTCGAACACCTCGAAGACCTGCCGGAGAAATCCGTAGGCCATCAGCATCCGGCTCGAGGTGATGTCGATGACGGTGACGTCGCGCTTGGCCGCCATCGCGGTGACCGCGTCGCCGCCGGGAGCCGGTTCGGACGTGATCAGCGTCCCCAGGCCGTCCGGTTTGCGCGAGTTCAGGATGCGGACGGGGATGTTGCGCTCCACGGCGGGGTGGATCGTACTCGGATGCAGCACCTTGGCGCCAAAATAGGCGAGCTCGGCCGCCTCCGCAAATGAGAGGTGCGGCACCAGGCGCGGCTCGGCGATCAGCCGCGGGTCTGCCGTCAGCATCCCGTCCACGTCGGTCCAGATCTGAATCTCGCTCGCCCCGACGGCCGCCCCGACAATGGCGCCCGAGTAGTCCGATCCGCCGCGGCCGAGCGTGGTGGTGCGCCCGTCGAGCGTCGCGCCCACGAAGCCGCCCAGGACGGGGATGCGGCCGGCGTCGACGCGCGGGAGCACCACCGCCCGCAGGGCTGCGGCGGTCTCGCGCATGAGCGGCACCGCGCGCGTGTGATCGCCGGTCGTGACCATCACGCGCCGCGCGTCCACCCATTCGCCCGGAAGATCTGCCTGCACGAGCGCCGCCGCCACGATGCGCGAGCTGAACAGCTCGCCCATCGCCGCCACGACGTCGAGCGTGCGATCGGAGACCTCCCGCAGTACGCCGAGCGCGCGGGCGACGGCCGCGAGCTGATCGAACTGATCGGCGATCTCGGCGTCGAGGGCGGTGCGCTGGTCCTGGCCGACGAGGGCGCGCGTCATCGCCAGGTGCCGCTCGCGCAGGCGATCGATCAGCGCGAGCGCGTCGGCGGTCCGCGCGGCGCCCGCCTCGGCGGCCACGGTCAGCAGCGCGTCGGTAACGCCGCTCAGCGCGGAGACGACGATGATGGGGCCGCGGCCATCAGGCGCACGGCCGGCGCGGGCAATCGCGACGAGACGGAGAACGGCGTCGGGATCGGCGACGGACGTACCGCCGAACTTCTGGACGATCACGCCACCGACGCAGACGCCGGCCGTCGCGCCTCGGAGGCGGCGCCGAGAATGATGCCGAGCACGCGGCGGAGCGGCTCGGCCGCGCCCCAGAGGAGCTGATCGCCCACCGTAAACGCGGCCAGGTACTCGGGGCCCATCGCCAGCTTGCGCAGCCGGCCCACCGGCACGCGCAGCGTCCCGGACACCGCGGCCGGTGTCAGCTCACGCAGTGACGCCTCGCGCTCGTTCGGCACGACCTGCACCCATTCGTGCGCGCCGGCAAGCAGCGTCTCGATCTCGCGGAGCGGCACGTCCCGCGTCAGCTTGATGGTCAGGGCCTGGCTGTGGCACCGCATCGAGCCAATGCGGACGCAGAGTCCATCCATCGGAATGGGCGACCGCTCGCGGCCGAGGATCTTGTTGCCTTCGGCCATCGCCTTTGCTTCTTCCTTGCTCTGACCGTTGCCGACGACCGTCCCGTCGCTCGAGGGGATCCAGGGCAGCAGGCTTCCGGCGAGCGGATGGCCGAAGTGCTCCACCGGAAGGCTCCGACTGCGAAGCATGTCGGTGACGCCCCGGTCGATGTCGAGGATGGCGGACGCGGGGTCGGCGAGCGGCGCGGCCACGGCGTCATGCAGCACGCCCATCTGCGACACCAGCTCGCGCATGTTCTTCGCGCCGGCGCCAGAGGCCGCCTGGTATGTCATGGGGCTCACCCACTCGACGAGCTCTTCCTTGAATAAGCCGGCCATCGCCATCAGCATCAGACTGACGGTGCAGTTGCCGCCGATGAAGTCGGTCACGCCGGCATCGAGCGCCCGGTCGATGACCTCGCGGTTCACCGGGTCGAGCGCGATCACCGCGTGGTCCTTCATGCGCAGCGTCGAAGCGGCATCAATCCAGTACCCGCTCCAGCCGGCCGCGCGGAGCCGCGGGTGGATCTCGGTGGTGTAGTCGCCGCCCTGGCATGAGATGAGGACGTCGGCGTCCATGAGCGCGTCCAGATCCCGCGCGTCCTTCACAGGCGGCGCCGGCTTCCCCACCGCCGGCGCCGGGGCACCGGCCTGCGACGTCGAGAAGAAGACAGGGTCAATCAGGTCGAAGTCGCGCTCGTCCCGCATCCGCTGGACGAGCACGGACCCGACCATGCCGCGCCACCCGATGAGTCCTACGTGCATATGAACTATCGATTCTATCAAACCACGTTCGTAGTCAGCTGGGTTCGAAGTTCAGCGCCACGCCGTTGATGCAGTAGCGCAGGCCGGTCGGCGGCGGGCCATCCTCGAACACGTGGCCCAGGTGTCCCCCGCAGCGGCTGCAGTGCACCTCGGTTCTCGACATCCCGAAGCTGCGGTCGACCGTCGATCCGATGGCGTCCTCGAGCGGCGCAAAGAAGCTCGGCCATCCCGTGCCGCTCTCGAACTTCCGTTCGGTCTTGAAGAGCGGCTGCCCGCAGCCCGCGCAGTTGAACGTCCCCGCCCGGTGCTCCGCGAGCAGCGCGCACGAGCCGGGCCGCTCGGTGGCGTGGCCCCGCAGCACCGCGTACTGCTGCGGCGTGAGGATCCGCCGCCACTCGTCGTCGGATTTCTCGACTGGAAACGGCTGCGTCTTCATGGATTCCTGACGAAAGCTTCACGCGGATGCCGGGGCCGGGATGGAACTGGGGGTTTAAGACAGAGGAGGCAAGCGGGCAAGGGAGCAAGGGGTTCGGGTAGCCCCCTCGCTCCCTGACCCCTCGCCCCCTGCGTGTATCTACCTCGCCAGCGGGTTCGGACGGACCTGGAACTTCACCACCTTGCTCGTCGTCCCCTTGCCGCCCTCGGAGTGGAACGGCGCGCGCGTGCCAAAGGTCGACCAGATCGCCTTGCCCTTCCAGCCCGCCTTCGGATCGTCGATGCGGCCGTCGTACCCCTTGGCGAAGAAGCCCATGGGATACGGCACGCGGAACGTCTGCATGCGCCCGTTCACGAGCGCGACGAGCGCGTCCGACGTGTTGCCGGTCACCATCGGCACGTTGTTGCTGCCGGTGCCGAGCAGGTCGAACCGATCCACGAACGCGTAGTACGGAGAGTCCGCGCTCCCGGAGGCGGTCGAGTTCTGGTAATTCGGGCCGGGCAGCGCGTGGACCATGAACCCTTCCTGGCAGTGCTGCCCCATGGCCTTCGGGCCGTTCAGCGGCGCCTTGCACTTGCGGCGATCGAAGCTCACCAGGTGCCCGCTGGCCGTGCCAATCCAGACCACGCCGTTGCGGTCGACGTCCATGCCGCGTGGCGAATAGGCCTGCACAGGCTTCCCGTCGCTCATCGGCAGCTCGTAGAACTCGGCAAGCGCCGTCTGTGACGGATTCGACCCCGGCACCAGACGGACGAGCGCGCCCGGGAACCCGGTCACCGAGCCCCAAATCGATCCGTCGACCGGGCTTGGCGCGACGCCGTAATACGGCGCGTTGATCCGTTTGTCTTTGGCCGGATCGAGCGGGTCGTTCGGCTCGACGTACAAATCGCGCCTGCCGTTGCCGTTGGTGTCGAGCACCAGCACGGTCCAGCCCTGCGCCTTCTGTTCGTCGCCCGTCTGATCGAAGACTTTGGTGTTGAACCAGCCGACGACGGGGCCGCCGCCGCAGAACCACAGCGTGCTGTCGGCATCCTCGGCGAAGTTCAGGTGATGCGTGCCGAAGCAGGTATCGATGGTGGTGAGCTTCTTCGACTTCGGATCCCACATCGCCACCTGCCGGCCGCTCTGATTGATTGGAAACGCCTGCGCCGAGGGATGGCTCGACCCCTCGCGGCAGAACGCCGGAGTCTCCTGGGGCCGTACGCGCGACGCCACCCAGACCCGCGCCTGCGCGTCCATCGCAAAGCTGTGGGCGTTGGCCTGGCTGTTCCAGATGACCTCTTCACCCCAGTAGGGCGACGCCGCCTGCGGTCCGGTCGCGGCCGTGCTCGGTGTCCGCGGATCGCGCACGCCGAGCTTCACCTGCGTCGTCTGATGGGTCGCGGGGTCGACGACCGGCATGTAATCGGCGCTGGCTTCGAGCGCCCCGTACACCGGTCCGTTGGCGTTGACGAGCGGATTCCGCTTGTCGCTCGTAATCTCGTCGTGCAGGTACACCTTGGGGTCCGCCCAGTCCCACAGCGTCACGACCACGTTGCGCTCGATGCCCTGCGGCCGCGGCGGCGCCGCCGCCGGGTACTCGCCGGCGGCAATGCGGTCGGTCCAGTCGCCGTACATCCCCAGCGCGCGTCCGCGGCCGACCTGCGTGAGGCGGCCGATCATCGTGCCCCCCGCCTGGCCCGACTGGATCCGCCGCTCCCACGCGGCGGCCGACGAGTCGAACACGCCCAGGCTCGCCGGAATCGTGCGCGTCGCCTTGTTCCCGAGCTGATGACAGCCGAGACACGCGTCGGTGCTCACGGCCCCCGCGATCCACTGCGCCTGGTTCCTGATGTTCGCGGAGATGCCGTTGCCCGTGGGGCCGGTCCCTGGAAATTCGCTGTCGCCGGGGATCCGAAGCAGAGACAACCAGTACTGCGCCGGATAGTATTCGGCCGCGGCTTTCGCGTTCGGGGCGGGAACCGCCGTGAGACTCACGACATTGCCGGGTGTGTGCTGCACCTTCGGCGAGTCGACCAGTCCGTAGCCGCGCACCCAGATGTTGTAGGTCGCTTTGGGAAGGTCGGGCACGAGGAAGCGCCCCTGGTCGTCGGTCACGACGATCCGCACGAACTTCGTCGGCAGACCCGTGGTCTCGGCAATCACCCAGACGCCGGCCTCCGGGCCGCGCGGCCCGGTGACGACGCCGCCGATGTCGTCGCCGTCGATAGCCACCGCCGGGCGCTGCCCGTCGAGCTGATGAGTGCCCACCCCGAGGAGCCCGGCCACTACCACAGCGACCGCAGCCGCGGCGGCCCGCCGATATCGAATTCGTGTAGCCACGCTGACCTCCTTCAATTGCCGGTAGAGAGAGAGGACAGACTACGCCTCCCTACTGGAGGGATCAAGGGCGATTGGGGCTGGCCGTCGCATTGCAGCCTCCGGAATTCCGTACGTAGTGCCGGGCTTCAGCCCGGCCAAAGCCGAAGGTCAATCGTGAAGCTCAAGCCACCCGGCCATCAGGTCCTGGTCATTACGGGCGCCTCCAGCGGAATCGGCCTGACCACCGCCGAACTCGCGGTGACAAGCGCCGCCTGTTCGACGTGAACTTCTGGGGCATCGTGTCCGGCCACACTAGAATACGGGTCCACACGCTCACGCGCGGAGGAGGAACGATGAGACGAATGACTCTGGCGGCCGGGGCGGCCGCGATGCTCATGACAATCGCCGCCGCCGGCCTGGCGCAGCAGCAGGCCGGACAGGCCTTCTTCGTCGGCAACCGCCTCGGGCTGCCGATCAATCCCGGCGACGGGGCTTTCCAGGCGATGTCGTCGAATGTGAAGGTCTACGGCGCGATCTACTCGGCCGAGAGCTGCTCGTATGACGCCGACCGCGGCGTCATCGTCGTCCCGAACCGGGGCGTCGCGCAGAACGTCCAGACCAACAACGGCTGGGTGTCGTTCATCAACCACGACGGGTCGGTGCACACGGCGCGGTGGATCGGCATCCAGACTCCCGACCAGCGTACTGCCCTGAAGCCGCCGCTCGTCCTGAACGAGCCGCTCGGCAGCGACATCGCAGGCGGCATGCTGTATGTCGCGGACCGGGATGGCGGCACCGCTCCCAGCGATCCGGCGGTATCGGTGGTGCGCCGGTTCAATATGAAGACGGGAGCGCCGGCCGGGGAAACCCGGGTGGAGCGGTCCACCGGGTTCAACGACATCGAGGTGGCCGACGACGGGACGATCTATGCGACGCAGACGGGTACCGGCGGTCAGACGCCGGATCCGATGAGCTGGCAGGTCTGGAAGATCACGCCGGACGGCAACGCGTCGATGTTCGTGCAGGGAGCCCCGTTGCGACAGCCCAACGGCATCGCCTTCGACCCGCAGGGCAACATCGTGGTCATCAACATCGGCACGGCCGACGTGCTGACGTTCTCCCCGGCCGGTCAGCTGCTGAAGACCGAGACGGCGGTGCAGCCGGGCAACGACGGCCTCGTCATCATGAAGGACGGCACCAAGTACGTGAGCAGCGTGCAGAACGGCGGCGTCTCGCGCATCCGCCCCGGCCGGCCGGCCGAGCTCATCGCGCAGAACATTCCGAACCCGGCGTCCATGTGCTACGACGCGGGAGCGAACCAGCTGGT
>Ga0156172_1115_pt1 | contig 23672 bp, 20 predicted proteins | sample RifCSPlowO2_12_FD_107825 | JGI IMG/M metagenome (GOLD analysis project Ga0156172, IMG submission 107825) | Acidobacteria bacterium RIFCSPLOWO2_12_FULL_67_14 | reverse complement strand
CGGCCGCCGTTTGCCGCCTATATGCGAATTTTGAGGCCGGCATGATTGCCGGCTATCTCCGGCAGAAGGCCGAGCGCGATGCCCGGCTGGCCTTGATCGGCATGGAAGGGCAGCGCGTGTGAGCGACCGCACGTGTCTGATCGTGATGTACCACTACGTGCGGGACACCACCGCCACGTCATTTCCGGACATTCGCGCGCTGCCGCCGCAGCTTCTTGCGCAGCAACTCGACTGGCTCCAGCAGCACTACACGGTCATCGATCAGGCCGCGCTCGAAGCGGCGGCGTGCCGCCACGCGCCGCTGCCGCCCGATGCCGCGCTGCTGACGTTCGACGACGGGCTCGTGGATCACTATCGGACGGTCTTCCCGCTGCTGCGCGCGCGCGGGCTCCGCGGCACCTTCTTCATCGCGGAAGATGCGTGCGCCCCGGCGCCGCGGCTCCTTGCCGTTCACAAGGTGCATTTCCTGCTTGCGTATCTGGGTGCCGAGGCGTTCGGCCGTGCCGTGCTTCGAGCCTGCGAGGCGATCGGGCTGCCGCGCACCGGCAGCCCCGAGGTGCTCGGCCGCGACCGCTGGGACGATGGCGGCGTGCGCGCCATCAAGCATCTTGTCAGCTACGAGCTGCCATTCGATGCCGCTGACCGCATCCTGGACGAGCTCTTTGCCGGGCACATCGGAGACGCCGCCGCGTTCGCCCGTGAGCTGTACCTGGCGCCGGCCATGATTCGGGAGATGGCCGCTGCGGGTATGGCGTTCGGACATCACACGCGCACGCACCGGATGCTGGCGCGCCTCACCGCGGCCGAGCAGGACGCCGAGCTGCGGGGTGGTGTGGCATGGATTCGTGGAATGACCGGGCAGGAGACGGTGTCCTTCTGCTATCCGTGGGGCGGCCCCCAGACCTACACCCGAGACACGCTCCGCATCCTGCGCGAGTCGGGCTACTCGGTCGCGTTCAACACGGTGCGCAGGCGCATGCAGCCCGAGGATCAGCGCTACGAGCTGCCGCGGATCGACACCCGCGATCTTCCGCCGTACACGGCGTCGGAGCCGGCTCCGGCGCCCGCGTTCTCCGCAGAGGAGGCATGATGCCGGAGCCGCGTGTCGTGCTCGGGATGACGCTCTACAACAATGCGGAGCAGCTGCCTCACGCCATGGAGTCGCTGCTCGCGCAGACCTGCAGCGGGTTCAGGCTGCTGCTGCTGGACGATGCGTCGACGGATGCGACGGAGGAGACCGCGCGCCGGTATGTGGCGCGCGATCGGCGCGTCCGCTACGCCCGCCATGCGACCCGGCGCGCCATGATCGACACCTGGCGGGAGGTGGCCGAGACGGCGATGCGCGACTGTCCCTCCGCCGAGTACTTCGCCTGGGTCAGCGATCACGACGTGTGGCATCCGCAGTGGCTGGAGCGCCTGCTGGCGGACCTTGATTCAGATCCGGGCGCCGTGCTCGCGTACCCGATCACCCGCCGTCTGATGCAGGACGGCGAGGAGATCGACAAGGGTCCGCGTCTGTTCGAGACCACGGCCTTCCGGGACCTGCAGACGCGCTGGCGATACTTCTGCCGCGAGGGGGTCGGGGCCGGAGACATGGTCTACGGGCTGATCCGGGTGGAGGCCCTTCGGCGCGCCGGCATCTTTCGTCCGGTGCTGCGGCCCGATCGGCTGCTCGTCGCAGAGCTCACCCTGCAGGGCCGCATCCGGCAGGTCCCGGACGTGCTCTGGTTTCGGCGGCAGTCCGCGGCCGCCAGCGTCGAGCGGCAGGGCACGACGCTTCTGCTTCCAGAGGACGCGCCGGGCTGGTTCTTCTGGCCGCCGTGGCTGCAGCACAGCCTCGTGCTCTGGCGGGAGTATGCGGCCCGTGAGCCCAGGCCGCTGCCGCTCACGCGGCGGCAGTGGGTCGGAATGCTCCTTCGCTACCAGTTGACCTACGGCTGGCGCCACTTCCGCAAAACCAACGCGTCACACGCGCTCGGCCGCAGCATCAGCCGGATCGTCTGGCTCAAGAAACTGACCAAGCACTACTACCACCACGGCGTCTACAACCTGCTCGTGGGCGCGCGCGCGGCACGCGGCCGGGTGCGCCGCTGGATACGGCGAGGGATCTACGAAGTGCTCATGCTCACGCACCGCCTCGGCCTCCGCGGCCGCGGGGAGACGCCCCAGCCCTAACCCCCAATGCCTTTCGGATCTTCGGCGCTGGCGGGCAGGGGCAGGGGCCGTGGGGGCGATCCCGTTCGGCGGCGCGGAAAACACGCGCTTCCGGCCGGTGGACGGCGGCCCACGTTTATCTTCCTGGTCATGTCGGCGGGATCTCGCCACCTGGTGCGCCTCCAGCGCGTGTTTACCGGCGTCGCCTTATCGCGCCGCCTCAAGGGCTCACCCCCAGGGCCCCTGCCCCTGCCCGCGGGACGCCCGACGGGCCCGACGGGCCCGACGGCCAGGCGGTGCCGGCTCGCGCGACCCAGGGCCGTCCACACCGCCGCGTTCGGCGGCAACCTGCGAATATCCGAAAGGCATTGGCCCTAGAGCGATGCTGGGATTGCAGCTGCACGCAGGGGCCGCCTCGTTCTGGCGCGAGTACTACCGTGAGCTGCGCCGGCACGCGGGCAACGGACGTCTGCCGTACGGCGTGCGCACCACGCTGCGGCGGGCCGCCGACGGGGCGTTTGCGCGGAGCGTGAGGGAAGAGGCGCGCACCGTTCGGCCGCGATGGAGCCGGCACGCGCTCCGGAACGCCGAGAAGATTCAGCTGGCAACAGAGGAAGCCAAGACTGCGGCTGAAATGGCTTCGTCGGTCGGCATCAGGGTCGACAGGCCGATTGTCGCCCTTGAACCCGGCCGGCGCGCGGACCTGCTGGCCCGCGCCCTGGAGCTGCTGGCAGATGAGGGCTATCAGATCGTTCGGATCGGGAATCCCGCCGCGGGAAGGCTGCCGAACAGGTCCGTCATTGATGTGAGCGCGTCCGGGACTGCACCGACGGCCCTGATCGCGTATCTGCTCCTGGCGAGCAAGTTCCTGGTGTGCAGCAGCGCCGACCTGCAGCAGCAGGCCTGTCTGACGCACACGCCGTCGCTGCGGATTGACGCGCGGGATCCCTTCACCGCGTTCCCGATCAGGCCGGACGGCCTGTTCGTGCTTGCGGCAGTTGTCGATCTGGATACGGGCCGGACGCTGGACGCTCGCGAACTGCTCGCGGAGCCGTACTTCCGCAATACGCGCAACTGCGGGTATCGGGCCACGAGTGCCGGCGACATCCTCTCGGCCGTGCGGGAAATGACCGAAGGCCTCCGCGATGGGTGGCACGACAGCGACGCACAGGCGCGATTCCGACGCGAGGTGACCGAGGCGGGTATCGCGCTCGGACCTCGCGTTCACCACATTGTCGAGTGGGATGCGGCGGGCGGGTTCGTCGGCGACGGCCGGCTGGCGCGCGTGCAGGCGGAGCGGGCGCTGTGAGCCGGATTCTGTTCGTCATGCTGCACCCGGGCTTCGTCCGGTACTACGACGAGGCGCTCGAGGCGCTGGCGGCGGCCGGCCACGATGTGCATGTCGCCTTCGAGGTCAACCGCACGAAGCTCGGTGAAGACGTGACCGCCGCGCGGCTGTCGGTCGTGTCACCCCGTCTGACCTGCGGCACGACGCCGGAGCGGCGCGAGAGCGTCCGCGAGTTTCTCGCGCGGAGCGACCGCGACGCCACGCGGAGCGGCGGCCATCGCCCCTCGCCCTGGTCGCGCCAGGGGCGCGAGGACGCCTGGGAGAGCCTGGCGACCACCGTCCGTCTGGCGCTCGACTACCTGCGTTTCTTCGATCCGGTCTTCGCGCATGCGGATGCGCTGCGCGAGCGCGCCGCCAAGCGGGTGCCGCGCCTCTATCGCCGGCTCATCGGCCTCGTCGCCCGCGGTGGGGCCTTCGCGCGCGCACGGCTCGCGGGCATGCTTGCCGGAATCGAGCGGATCATTCCGCCGAACCACGCGATTGACGCCTTCCTGCGCGGGCACGCTCCCGATCTCGTGCTGGTGACGCCGCTCGTCGAGCTCGGCTCGCAGCAGGTCGATTACGTGAAGAGCGCCCGCCGCCTGGGGATCCGGAGCGCGCTCTGCGTGGCGAGCTGGGACAACCTCACGAGCAAGGGGCTGATCCGGGTGCTGCCCGACCATGTGGTGGTCTGGAACGAGGCCCAGAAGCGCGAGGCGGTCGACCTGCACGGCGTGCCCTCCGAACGCGTCGTCATCACAGGAGCGCAGCTGTTCGACCGCTGGTTTGAGGCGCGCCCCAGCCGTTCCCGAGCCGATTTCTGCCGGACCGTCGGCCTCGATCCGGATCGACCGTTCGTGTTGTATGTCGGATCGTCCATCTTCATTGCGCCGGAGGAGGTGCCGTTCGTCGAGCGCTGGGTGTCAGAGCTCCGTGCCAGCGGCGATCCCGCACTGGCGCGCGTCGGCGTGCTGGTCCGTCCTCATCCGGCCAACTCGCGCCAGTGGCGGGCCTTCGACGCAGCCGAGTTCGACAACGTGGCGGTCTGGCCGCCGGTCGGCACCGACCCGAACGCGCCCGACTTCCGGCGCGACTATTTCGATTCGCTCCATCACAGCGCCGGCGTCGTCGGCGTCAATACCAGCGCGCAGCTCGAAGCCGGCATCGTTGGACGTCCCGTGTTCACGATCCGGGCTCCCGAGTTCGCTCACGCACAGGAAGGGACGCTCCACTTCCGGCACCTGGTCGACGCCGGCGGAGGCCTCGTGCAGGCTGCGGCCACCTTTGACGAGCACGTCCGTCAGCTTTCCGCGGCCGTCGGTGCCGTATCGAACGGAGCAAAGAACCGCGAGTTCGTTCGATCGTTCATCCGGCCGTTCGGCCTCGACGCGCCGGCTGTGCCGCGGTTCGTCGGCGCGATTGAGGACCTGGCGCGGCTGCCGAGTCCCCGGGCCGCAAGACGCCGCCTGTGGACGCTCGTCCTGCGTCCGCCGGCATTTCTCCTTGCGCGGATGGCCTGGAGCGCCGCCGAAGATCGGCCGCTCTGGGTCCACGGGCTGCGGCCGGTGATGACGATCGTGTTGTGGTCGTGGGCCGCTGTCTATCGACTGCAGGAGACCGCCGGCCGCACGGCCGGCCGCCTGGTGCGGTGGGTGCGGCGCGACGTGCGCCGCCTGTTGTACGAGACGTCTCACGAGATGCGCAGATACCGGCACCGCATAGGGAAGAGGCTGACGACGCGCCTTCGGACGACCGGGGTGGCGCTCAAGCGTGCGGCGCGCTCTTCCACAAGGCTCCGATGAAGCTGCTGTTCTTTGCCCGCCACTGGTCGTACCTGCGGAATTTCGAGTCCGCCATCGAGGAGCTTGCCCGGCGCGGGCACCGCGTGCACATGGTCGTCAGCGTCGTCGAGGCGCTTGGCGGCCGGCAGATGATCGAGCGGCTCGTCTCCCGGTATCCGGAGCAGCTGTCGATGGGCGAGGCGCCGGTCCGGGCCGTCGGATCCTGGTTCGAGCTGGCGCGCCGGCTTCGCCATGCGCTCGACTACCTGCGTTTTCTCGATCCGCGCTACGAGCCGACTCCGCATCTGATCAACCGGGCCCGCGAGCGCGCGCCGGCCATCGTGCTGGCATTGCTGAAACTCTCGATCTTCCAGGGCGCCCAGGGCCGCGATCGGCTGGCCCGCCTGCTGCGCGCGTTCGAGCGTGCGCTTCCTCGGGTCAGGGCGTACGAGCGATTCATCGCCGACCAGCGGCCGGACGCGGTGCTCATCACGCCGCTCGTCGACCTCGGGTCCTCTCAGGTGGATTACCTGCGGGCTGCCAAGGCCGTCGGATCGCGGACCGTGCTGCCGGTGTGCAGCTGGGACCACCTCTCGAGCAAGGCGCTGCTGCGGCTGCTGCCGGACGCCGTCATCGTCTGGAACAACATCCAGCGCGACGAGGCGATCGACATGCACGGCGTGCCGCCCGAGCGGGTGGTCGTCACCGGCGCCCAGTGCTACGACCAATGGTGGCACCGCCGTCCCTCGCGCAGCCGCCAGGCCTTCTGCGAGCGCGTGGGGCTCAGGGCCGACAAGCCGTTCGTCCTGTACGTCTGCTCGTCGCTCTTCAGGCATACCGTCGACGAGCCGCCGTTCGTGCTCGACTGGATTCACGCGCTCCGTGCGAGCGACGACCCGCGGCTCAAGGACATCGGCATTCTGGTGCGCCCGCATCCGGCGCGGCTCAAGGAGTGGCAGTCGATCGACCTGTCCGGCTACCGCCAGGTGGCGTTCTGGGGCGCGCATCCGGTGGACGAGGAATCGAAAGACGACTATTTCGATTCGATGTACTACAGCGCGGCCGTCGTAGGGCTGAACACCAGCGCGTTCATCGAAGTGGCTGTGGTGGGCAAGCCGGCTCATACCATCCTGCTCCCGGAGATTTCGACCGCCAACCAGGAAGGCACCATTCACTTCCATTACCTGATCTCGGGGCTGCTTCGCGTCGCGCGGTCGCTCGACGAGCACGTGCGGCTCCTGGCCGACTCGCTGGCTGGAGAAGGAGGCGGAGATCCGAAGTCGCGGCAGTTCGCCGAGACGTTCGTGCGGCCGTTCGGCCCGGATGCGGCGGCGACCCCCCGCTTTGTGGCCGCGATCGAACAGGTCGTGGCCGCGCCCGCGCCGCCGGCCGACAGGCCGGACCTCACGGAGTTCGCCCTCCGGCTGCCGCTGCATGCCGCGGCCGCGCTGATCGCCCTGCAGATACGGGCGCAGCTATGGCGGAAGCACTTCCGCAACCGTGTCCGCAAGGACTACAAGATGTGGAAGCGGCGGGTGCTGGTGGACCTCAAGCGGTTCGCCGTTCAGCGGCTCGCGTCTACGCGCCCGCGGGTCGAGACGCCGCCGCCGCCCTCGGCGCTGACCCCGAAGCCGGGGCGGCACCGCGATCCAGCGAAGCGTTCGTGGGGGTGGGATGCGCCGGAAGCGGACGACGTGCGGGAGCTCGTCACGCTGCTCGGCCGGAGCGACAAGCCGATCCTCGTCGGCCCGTGGCTTTCGGAAACGGGGTTCGAGCTTCTCTACTGGATTCCGTTCCTGGCATGGGCGAAGACCTACGGCAATCTGGATCCGGACAAGCTGATCGTCATTTCCCGCGGCGGCGCGGCGCCGTGGTACTCCCATCTGACGACCAACTACGAGGAGCTGCTGTCCTACTACACGCCGGACGAGTTCCGGCGGCGGAACGAGGAGCGCGTGGCCGCACAGTACGGCCGGCTCAAGCATCTCGATATTTCGAAGTTCGACCGCGAGATCATCCGCCGCGTCTCGGATGCGCGCGGCCTCCACGGCGCCGAGCTCCTGCACCCGTCCGAGATGTACGGGCTCTTCGAGCACTTCTGGTTCCAGCGCGCGCCGGTCACGATCGTCGAGGCGTTCACGCAGTTCAGCCCGCTCCCGCCGATGGAACCGTTCGCGCTGCGCGGACAGCTGCCCGACCGGTATGTGGCCGCGAAGTTCTACGGCAACTCGGCATTGCCGGACAATCCCGAGAACCGTGCGTTTGTCGCCGCGTTCCTCACCGACCTCGCCCAGCATATCGACGTGGTGCTGCTGAACACGGCAGACCGCTACGACGACCACGACGACTATCCGGCGCAGGTGCGGGGGCGCATTCACCGTATCGAGCACCTCATGCAGCCGACGAACAACCTGGCGGTGCAGACGCAGGTGATCCGCCACGCGGAGGCGTTCGTGGGCACGTACGGCGGCTTCAGCTATCTGGCGCCGCTCGTCGGTTGCAACACGCTGGCGTTCTACTCGCGGGCGACCGGCTTCCGGTTCGATCATCTCGAGGTGGCCAAGCGGGTGTTCTCGGGCCTCCGCTGCGGCGCGTTCGTCGAGCTCGATACACGCGCGGTCGGCGTCGTGAAGCTCGGGTTTGCGGGGTCTGCCGCCGCGCTCCTGGAGAGCGTTCGGCGGTGACCGGATGGCTCGCCGCGGCGGGCAACCTGGCGCGCAAGGCGCAGCGGCGCATCGCCGGCCGCGCGAAAGGGGCGCTCAAGGCCGGCGAAGAGGGCGTGAACGACGCGCGGCACGCGGTTCGCCGGGCCGGGGAGGGCGTTCGCGACCGGGCGATGAACAGGGCCAAGGAGTGGTTCCGGCGCGTCCGCCGGCCGGTGCGCAGGGTGATGCGCCGGCAGCGCAGGATCAGCGAGCGGTTGACGTACTACCGGACCGAGTGGGACATCGAGCGCGAGCTCGAAACCACCGTGGGTCGCGGCCGGCTGCTCGTCGTCGGTCCCTGGCTGTCCGAGGTGGGGTTCGAGACGCTCTACTGGATTCCGTTCCTCCACTGGGTGAAGGCGGCCTTCAGGATTCCCGAGGATCGCGTCGTCGCCGTCTCGCGCGGTGGCGTCTCCAGCTGGTACCAGGGGCTGGCGTCCCGATATGTGGAGATCTGGGAGCATTTCGACCCGGCCGAGTTCGCGCGCCGGAATGCGGAGCGGGGCGTCACCAAGCACTACGAGCCATCGGCTCTGGACCGCGACGTTCTGGACGTCGTTGCCCGGCAGGTGGGGACGCGCGACTTCGACGTGATTCACCCGGGACTGATGTACCGGCTCTTCACGCTGTACTGGTCTGGGCAGCGGGCGATGGGATTCGTCGATACGCATACGCGCTTCCCGCGCCACTCGGTCGCGCCGCTCATCGACCCCGCGCTGCTGCCCCGCGACTACATTGCGGTGAAGTTCTACGGGGCGCGGTCGCTGCCCGACACCCCTCACGTCCGCGCGCTGCTGCGGGGGATTGTGACCGCGCTTGCCGAACGGCTTCCTGTCGTGCTTCTCGATACGGGCCTGCTGCTGGAGGACGATCACGCCGACTACACGTTTGGCGGGGGCAACGTGATCAGCGCCCGCCCGTGGATGACTCCGCAGACCAACCTCGGCGTGCAGACGCAGATTACCGCGGGCGCGCGCGCGTTCGTCGGCACCTGCGGCAGCATCGCGTGGCTCGCGCCGCGCCTGGGTGTCAACACGTCGGCGCTGTACATCGACCCGGAGTGGCTGCACGCGCACATCGCGGTGGCCATGCGGGCCTATCACCGGCTCGACGCCGGACGATTCGCAGTCGCCGACCTGCGCGCGCTGGACCCCGCCGACACCGGCAGCCTGCTGGGCGCTGCGCGGGCGGATGCCCGATTGTGACGATCCTCTTCATCGCGCGTCACTTCACGTACTTCCGGAACTTCGAGTCCGTGATAGCCTCCCTCGCCGGGCGCGGCCACACCGTGCACCTGGCCGCCGACCGCGAGGAATCGCTCGGCGGACGCGAGCTCGTCGACCGTCTCGCCGCCGGCTGCCCCGGCGTCACGGTCGGCTTTACTCCTGTTCGCGAGTTCGGCCGGTACACGCGCCTGGCGCGGGCGCTACGGCTCGGGCTCGACTACCTGCGGTATTCCGACCCGCGCTACGACACGATGCCCAAGCTCCGGCAGCGCGCCTACGAGCGCACGCCGGCCTTCGTGCTCGCGCTGGCGCGGCTGCCGTTCCGGGCCGCGACGATGCGCCTGCTGGAGCTGGTGGAGGAGGCGGTGCCGTGCCATCGCGGGGTGGAGGAGTTCGTCGGCGAACATCGGCCCGACCTCGTCCTGGTGACGCCCCTCATCGAGCTGGGATCGCCGCAGATCGATTACGTGCGGGCCGCGCGACGGCTTGGGATCCGGACGGCCCTGTGCGTCTGGAGCTGGGATCATCTCTCCAGCAAGGCGCTCATCCGGGTGCTGCCGGACTACCTGATCGTGTGGAACGAGATCCAGCGCGAGGAAGCGGCGCGGTTCCATGGGGTGCCCGCCGACCGGGTGCTCGTGACCGGCGCGCAGTGCTTCGACCGCTGGTTCGGGCGGATGCCGTCGCAGGATCGGGCGGCCTTCTGCCGGCGCGCCGGCCTGCCAGACGATCGGCCGTTCGTTCTGTATGTCTGTTCGGCGCTGTTCCGGGGCAGCCCCTCGGAGGCGGCGTTCGTCCGCGAATGGGTCGCGGCGCTCCGGGCGTCCGGCGAACCGGAGCTGCGCCGGCTCAACATTCTGGTCCGTCCGCATCCGCAGCGGCTCGACGAGTGGCGGGACGCTGCGCTCGAAGGGGCGGTGCGCTGGGGCTCCAACCCGATCGACGAGCCGGGGCGCGCCGACTACTTCGACTCGATGTACCACAGCGCGGCCGTCGTCGGCCTCAATACCAGCGCGCTCGTCGAGGCGGCGATCGTGGACCGGCCGGTCTATACGATCCTGCGGCCCGAATTTCGCGACAACCAGGAAGGCACCTTTCACTTTCATCATTTGCTCACCGTGGGGAACGGCTTTCTGACCGCCGCTCGAACCCTCGAGGAGCATGCGGGGCAGCTGGCGGCCGGGCTGCGCGGCGAGCGGCGCGCCTCGAACCAGGCGTTCGTGGAGCGGTTCATCCGGCCCAGGGGGCTGACGGTTGCATCGACGCCGGTGTTTGTGGAGACGGTCGAGCGCATAGGCGCCTCGTCGACGCGGGAGCGGCAGCGGGTGCCGGCGCGGGCCCTGCTGATGCGGCCGCTCGTGTACGCTCTTGTGCTGGCGGGCCGGCTCCCGCTGGTGCAGCGGATCTACTGGAACCCGCAGAAATTCAGATCGCTCGCAAACGCATGACTGGACAGCATCCGGCGGTGCAGGGACTGGGGCAGGGGCGCTGCCTCATCATGGCCGATGTGGCACTCACCCACGACGGCAGTCTGGGGCTGGCGCACGCCTTCATCGACGCCGTGGCCGGCGCCGGCGCCGACGCGGTCAAGTTTCAGACGCATATCGCGGCGGCCGAGAGCACGCCGTCCGAGCCGTTCCGCGTGGCCTTCAGCCGGCAGGACCGCTCACGGTATGAGTACTGGCGGCGGATGGAGTTCACGGAAGAGCAGTGGCAGGGGCTCGCGGATCACTGCCGCGATCGCAACGTGCTGTTTGTGTCGTCGCCGTTTTCGATTGACGCCGTCGAGATGCTCGAGCGCATCGGCCAGCCCCTCTGGAAGATTGCCTCGGGCGAGACGTCCAACGCGCCGCTGCTCGATCGGGTGCTTCGAACGGGCGCTCCCGTGCTCCTCTCGACCGGCATGAGCCCGCTTGCGGAGATCGATGCGGTCGTGCAGAAGGTCAGGTCGCACGGGGTTCCGGTCGGCGTGTTCCAGTGCACGACGGCGTATCCGTGCCCCCCTGAAAAGATCGGCCTGAATCTGATCGCCGAGTACCGCGACCGCTACCGCTGCTGGGTGGGGCTCTCCGATCATTCCGCGACGATCTACGCCGGTCTGGCGGCGGCGGCCATCGGGATCGACATGCTCGAAGTGCACGCGACGCTGTCGAGAGACATGTTCGGCCCGGATGTGATCGCGTCGGTGACGACCGCAGAGCTGCGGCAACTGGTCGAGGGCATCCGGTTCATCGAGCGGATGCGGGCCAGCCCGGTTGACAAGGATGCGGCTGCGCAGGACACGGCGCCGCTGCGCCGTCTGTTCACGCGCAGCCTCGTGGCACGGCAGGCGCTTCCGGCGGGCACCGTGCTGACGCGCGAGCATCTCGCCATCAAGAAGCCCGGCACCGGTCTCGCGCCAGAGCGTCTGGACGAGGTGATCGGGCGGCGGCTGCGGCGGCCGGTCGAGGCCGACCACCTGCTCACCGCCGACGATATCGATGGATTGATCCCGTCGTGATACGAAAAATCTGCGTCGTCGTGACCGCCCGTCCGAGCTATTCCCGCATTCGATCGGCCCTGCGGGCGATCGCCGATCGCCGCGACCTCGAGCTGCAGCTGGTCGTGGCCGCGTCGGCGCTGCTGGATCGGTACGGCAACGCCGTGCAGGCGATCGAGCACGACGGGTTTCACATCGCCCAGCGCGTCTACCTGATGCTCGAAGGCGAGAACCTCGTGACGTCCGCCAAGTCGACCGGCATCGGCCTGTCGGAGCTCGCGACGGTGTTCGACAATCTGGCCCCCGACGCCGTGGTCACCGTGGCGGATCGCTACGAGACGCTGGCGACCGCCGTGGCGGCGTCGTACATGAACATCCCGGTCGTGCACGTGCAGGGCGGGGAAGTGACCGGGTCGATTGACGAGAAGGTCCGGCACGCGGTCACCAAGCTGTCGAACCTCCATCTGGTCTCGACGGCGCTCGCGAGGGAGCGCGTGATCCGGCTCGGCGAGCGCGAGGACACGATCTTCGTCACCGGGTGTCCGTCTATCGACATCGCCGCCGAGGTCGCGGCGAGCCCGGATATGGACTTCGACCCGTTCGCGAAATACGGCGGGGTCGGTCCGCCGGCGGATCTGTCGAAGGGGTATCTCGTCGTGATGCAGCATCCGGTCACGACCGAGTACGACCAGGCGAGGGCGCAGGTCGACGAGACGCTGTATGCCGTCAAGGATTTCGGCCTTCCCGTGCTCTGGTTCTGGCCCAACCCGGACGCCGGCTCGGACGGCACCTCGAAGGGCATCCGCATGTTCCGGGAACGCGAGAAGCCGGAGAACTTCCATCTGTTCCGGAACATGTATCCGGAGGACTTCCTGCGGCTGCTGGTCCACGCGACCGCGATCGCGGGCAATTCCAGCGTGGCCATCCGCGAGTGCTCGTACCTGGGTGTGCCGGCGGTGAACATCGGGTCGCGCCAGGAGGGACGGGAGCGCGGCGCGAACGTCATCGACGTCGACCACGATCGGGATCGGATTGCCGCCGCGCTTCGCGAGCATGGCCGCCGGGGCCGGCCGGCGCCCGATCACCTCTATGGCGACGGCAAGGCCGGCGGCCGCATTGCCGAGTGCGTCGCGACCGCCGAGCTTTCCATCGAGAAGCGCCTGACATACTGATGCCGGGGTCCGTCGCCGCCAACCGCCGCGAGCGCATCGACGCGCTGCAATTCGACTGCGCCGCCCAGCCGCGCGAGGCGGTCTCGTCGTGCAACCTGTGCGGATCGAGCCAGTTCGTCGCGATCGCACACTCGGATCGGTACGGGTTTCCGGCCGCGGCGCACGCGTGTGTACGGTGCGGGCTCGTCTTCCTGAACCCGCGGCTGACTGCGGATGCGTACGCCCGGTTCTATGAATCGGTCTACCGTCCGCTCGTCAGCGCGTTTCACGGGCGCCTCATCGATGCGCGGACGATCCAGGACGAGCAGCGTGCCTATGCCGCAGACCGTGCGGCGTTTCTGCGGCCGTTCATGTCGCCGCAGCTCAGGACCCTGCTCGACATCGGGGGGTCAACCGGCGTTGTGGCCTCGCAGATTGCACGCGAGTTCGGGTTGTCCGCGACGGTGATCGATCCCGCGCCACTCGAAGTTGCCGAAGCGGCGCGTCTCGGCCTCACGACGCTGACGGGACTCGTCGAGCAGCACGACTTCGGCGACGCGAGATTCGACGTCGTCATCCTGTGCCAGACGATCGACCATCTGCTCGACGTGGCGGACACGCTTGCACGGATCCGGAGACTGCTCGCGCCGAAGGGGGTCCTCTTCATCGACATCGCTGATTTTCGTGCGGCCTACCTGAGATGCTGGTCGATTGAAGGTGCGATTAAGATCGACCATCCGTATTATCTGGTCGAGGCGACAATGACGGCGTACCTGCGTCGAGCGGGATTTGAAGTACTCCGATCGGAGTACGAATCGGATCACCTGCACATCGGGTACGTCTGCCGTCCCGTGGAGCCCGAGGCCGGCATCCTGCCAGACGCGGAGTCGGTCCGGGAGCTGCTGCGGGAGGTTCGCCTCGTGCAGAACACGAGCGGGCCGTCGCTTACCCCGTGACGACCGCGGCTGCCCGGCGCTTGCGCCTGAATTCGTGCGTGCCGAACTGGCCGTCCAGCACGGGGGCCTCCGGCGTCGGGTTCTCGAAGGCAAACCGGGCCGCCACTTCGACGGGCGCGAACGTGAGCCCGAGGCTCTCGAGCTGGGCTCGATACATCACGCACGCGATCACATCGTCGCGGCAGCTCTGTTTGACCTTGCCGCGCCAGACGTAGCTCTCATTCGGCAGCGATGACGTCGCCTCGAGCAGCCGTTTCGACCGCAGGCAGAATCCGCTGTTCCCGACGCGGTATTCCGTGCCGGTGTGCCCTGGAGGCCAGGGCGCGCCGATGTAGTCGTATTCCAGCCAGCGGTCGTCCCACGCGGACGCGTTCACGATGTGGCTGTCCGAGTGGATGGTGAGGCAGTGGCTGGTCACAATGTACGCGTGCAGCCGCGCCAGGCAGAATTGGTTGTAGCCCTTCAGCGACGTCGGCGGGATTTCGACCCAGCGCCAGTTCTCCCGCCATGTCCCGCCCGCCGGCGCCACGGGAGAGAACAAGACCACGCGGCCGAACGCCACGAGCGACGCCGCGTGGGCGAGAGACGCTTGAGTCGCTCCGGAATTCATCGTGCCGTCGACCGCCACGAGCGTCACCTGCGGCAGCACGGGCCGCGTATCGGCAGATGGCGCGGCGAGGTCGTTCGCGTGGATCACAGCTGTCCGATCCGAATTGTAGTCAGAATCGTGGAAGGTCCATGCCTGTCCTCGGTCTGATTCCGGCCCGCGAGGGATCGAAGGGTGTGCCTGGGAAGAACACCCGCTTGCTTGGCGGGCGTCCGCTTCTGGACTACACCGCCCGCGCTGCGCTCGAGTCGGGCGTGCTCGATCGTGTGATCCTTTCGACCGAGTCTGCGGCGATTGCGGACTGCGGCCGGCGCGCAGGTCTCGACGTGCCGTTCATGCGCCCGGCCGCGCTGGCCCAGGACGACACGCCGATGCTCCCGGTTGTCGAGCACGCGCTCGGCGAGCTCGAAGGGGCCGGCTGGCACCCGGACGTGGTGGTGCTGCTGCAGCCGACGTCGCCGCTGCGCACGCCGGCGCACATCCGATCGGCGGTGGAGCTGCTGCGCGCCTCGGGCGCCGATTCGGTGGTCGGCGTCGTGCTGCTGCCGCTGCATCTCTCCCCCGACTACGTCATGCGAATCGAGGACGGGCGGCTCCGGCCCTTCCTGCCGGACGGCGCCCGCGTGATTCGCCGTCAGGATGCGCGCCCGGCGTACGTCCGGGACGGAACCGTCTATGCCTTCCGGACCGCCACGCTGCAGCGCTACGGATCGATATACGGCGACGATTGCCGTCCGCTGCTGATCGATCCGGCGGACTCGCTGTCCATCGATACCCCGGCAGACTGGGTTGCGGCCGAACGGGCGCTCGCGGCTCGATGACGTGTCCGACGGGTCCGCGGCTCGATGACGTGCACGCTCGCCGCGGAACCATCCGGCATTCAATGCGCGGGCTGGTGCCCGGGGCTGTCCGCCGCCGTCTGGCCGGTCCGGTCGGACGGTACCGAGGGGCACGGATCCGGAGCCGGCTCGCGGCGCTTGCGGCCGGCGGCCGGCCGATTCTGGCCGGTCCATGGATGGGCGAGGTCGGGTTCGAGATCCTGTACTGGGCGCCGTTTCTGCGCTGGGTGGCGTCGGAGTTCGATATCGCGCCCGAGCGCTTCTGGGTGTTGTCACGAGGCGGCACCAGCTCCTGGTACGGCGCGGCCGCCGGGCGCTACTACGACGTGTTCGACTACCTGTCTCTCGAGGAATTCAGGGCGTGGCACGAGGATCGAATCAGCGAAACCGGTGAGCAGAAGCAGACGCGCATCACCGACCGCGAGCGGCGGCTGCTCGATCGGGTGCTCGAGACGACGGGTGGTGGAACCGACATCCTGCATCCGGGCGTCATGTACGAGCTGATGAACCCCTTCTGGTGGCGCCATCTCGACGAAGGGTGGGTGCGCCGCCATACCGTCTACCGAAGGCTGGAGCGGCCGCCGAAGGTGGAGGGCCTGACGCTGCCGGAGCAGTACGTCGCCGTCAAGTTCTACTTCAACGATTGCTTTCCGCCGACGGACCAGAACCGCGACTTCGTACGCCGGACGATTGCCCGCCTGGCGCAGGAGGGGCCGGTCGTCTCGCTCTCGGCGGGCCACGCCCTCGACGATCACGGTGCGTGCGCGGTGTCGGCCTACGGCGTGCTCGACGTGGCCGACGCCGCTCCGGCGAAGAACCTGCAGGTGCAGAGCGCCATCGTGGCGCATGCCGCCTCGTTCGTGGGCACCTACGGCGGCTTCGCGTATCTCGCCCCGTTCTACGGCGTCCCATCGACGTCGTACTACGGCGATCCCGGCGGCTTCGCGCGATCGCATCTGCAGATGGCGTCGGCCGCGTTCGCCGCGATCGGCTCGCCCGGCCTGCTGGAGGTGCGTCAGACCCCTGACGTGTCCGCATGGAGTTGACATGAGCATCACCGACGTTCTCGTAACAGGCGGCGCCGGCTACATCGGCTCCCATCTGGTGGACGCGCTCGTCGCGCGTGACTACCGTGTGACCGTGCTCGACAACCTGGAGCCGCAGGTGCACCGGTCCGGTACGTGGCCGTCGTACGCGAATCCGCGAGCGACGTACGTCCGCGGCGACGTGCGTGACCGGTCGGTGCTGGAGCCGCTGGTGCTGGCCGCCGGCGCCGTCGTCCATTTCGGCGCGGCGGTCAGCGTCGGCCAGAGCATGTACCAGATCGACCGCTATGTGGACGTCAACACGCGCGGCACCGCGCTGCTGCTCGACATTCTGGTGAATGCGAAGCATCGCGTGCAGAAAGTCGTGGTGGCATCGTCCATCGGCGTCTATGGCGAAGGGGCCTACCGCTGCGCAACGCATGGCGCGGTGGCTCCCACGATTCGACCCGAGGCGCAGCTGGCCGCCCGCGACTGGGAGCAGCGCTGTCCCGTCTGCCACGAGCACGTCGTCTCGATTCCCACGGGCGAGTCCAAGCCGCTCTACCGCGACAACATCTACTCCATGACGAAGTATCACCAGGAGGAGATGGTGCTCCTGATCGGCAAGACCTACGGGATTCCGGCGGTCGCGCCGCGGTTCTTCAACGTCTACGGTCCGCGCCAGAGCCTCAGCAACCCCTATGCGGGCGTCGCGGCGATCTGGTTGAGCCGGCTGCTCAACGGCCGCCAGCCGGTGGTCTTTGAAGACGGCGGCCAGCTTCGCGATTTCGTCTCGATCCACGACGTGGTCGACTGTCTGCTGCTGATGATCGAGAAGAGCGGGGCCGACTTCCTGCCGGTGAACGTCGGCTCCGGCGACACGGTCACCATTCTGGAGATTGCCGCGCTCCTGCGGCGGCTGCTGGGCGTCGACATCGAGCCGCAGGTGACGCAGACCGGGCGGCGATTCGACATCCGCCACAACACGGCCGACATTACGCGCGCGCGGGAGACGCTGGGCTTCGAGCCGAAGGTCTCGCTGGAGCAGGGGTTCTCGGAGCTCATCGAGTGGGCGCGAACGACGCCAGACGTCGCCGAGGACTTTTTCGACCGGGCGCTCGACGAGCTGAGCCGGAAGGGGCTGCTGGTCTCGTGATCCTGGAATTCGAGGCGCTCAAGGAGTATCGCGGCCGCGTCGCCATGGTCGACGGCGCTTTCGACCCGCTGCACCGGGGCCATGTTGAGTATTTCCGCGCGGCCGCCGCGCTCGACGTACCGCTGTTGTGCAACATCGCGTCGGATCGCTACGTCCGGACCAAGCATCCGCCGCTGCTGCCCGAAGACCAGCGCGCCGCCGTCATCGACGCGATCCGGTACATCAGCTACACGCACATCAATCAGTTCGACACCGAAACGGTTCTGCGGGAGCTGCGTCCGCGGTACTACGTCAAGGGGAAGGATTGGAACGGTCGGCTGCCGGCCGGACAGGTCGCCATCTGTGAGGAATACGGCATCGGCATCGTCTATCTGGATACGGTTCTCGATTCCTCGAGCCGGATCCTGGAGCAGTTCGCGCAGCAGAGTCAGTCCCGGATGCCGTAGCCGGTTGACGACGGTAGCTTTCGGCGCGGGAGCGCGCCCAGGAACGCGATGGACATCAACGAATTCGAGACACGGGTGCACGAGCAGAAGCCGGTGGCGTCGGGCCACTACGATCCGGCGTACTTCACCGGCAAGTGGCGCGACGGCGGCAACAACTACTCGCTCGAGACGCGCCGGCAGATTGAGGCGAAGAATCCGTTTCTGATCAAGGAAGTCTTCCAGCCGAAGAAGGTCCTCGATCTGGGCTGCGGCCCCGGCGCGCTGATGCACCTGTTATGGGAGATCGGCGTCGACGTCGAGGGCATCGATTTCGCCGACAGCAGTCCGCGGCTGGCCACGCCGGAAGTCCGCTCGCGCATGACGGTCGGCCAGGTCACCGATCCGACGATCCAGCCGGCCAACGCCTACGACCTCGTGATCTGCCGTGAAGTGCTCGAGCACCTGACCGTCCTGCAGGTCCGGCAGGCGGTCGCCAACATGGTCCGGATGACCTCGAAGTTCATCTACGTGACCACCCGCTTTCATCCCGAGCCGGCCAGTCTGCTGGATTTCACCACCCAGTTCGATGTCGACCCCACGCACATCACGCTGCTGAACAAGGACCTGCTGCGGCTGCTGTTCGTGCTCGAAGGGTGCCGGTCGCGTCCGGACCTCGAGGCGAAGATGGACTGGGGCCGGAAGGGCCGCGTGCTGGTACTGGAGAAGAGCTGAGACGTGCCTGGAACCGACGCGAACGTGATTCCGCTCGTCGACCTGCAGGCGCAATACCGGTCGATCAAGGGCGAAATCGATACCGCCCTGCAGGCCGTCCTCGATCAGGCGCAGTTCGCCCTCGGCCCTGCGGTCGCCCGATTCGAACGCGCGCTCGCCGGCTACTGCGGCACGGCTGAGGCGGTCGGCGTCAACAGCGGGACGAGCGCCCTCCATCTGGCGCTGCTGGCCGCGGGCGTCGGACACGGGGACGAGGTCATCACCGTGCCGTTCACCTTTGTCGCCACGGTCGCCGCCATCGAGTACGCGGGGGCGACGCCGATCTTCGTCGACGTCGACGAGACGTACTACACGATGGACCCGGCGCGGATCGAAGCCGCCATCACGCCCCGCACGCGGGCGATCGTGCCGGTGCATCTGTACGGGCAGTCCGCGGACATGGATCCGATCCTGCAAATTGCCGAGCGCCGCGGGCTCACCGTCATCGAGGATGCCTGTCAGGCGCACGGCGCGGAGGACCGCGGCCGCCGCTGCGGCTCGATCGGCCGGCTCGGATGCTTCAGCTTCTATCCGGGCAAGAACCTGGGTGCCTACGGCGAAGGTGGCGCGGTGGTCACACACGACCGCGCCCTCGCCGAGAAGATCCGGCTGCTGCGCAGCTGGGGCGAGGAGACCCGGTACATCCACAGCCATCGCGGGTTCAACTACCGGATGGACGGGATTCAGGGAGCGGTGCTCGACGTCAAGCTCCGCCACCTGGAGCGCTGGACCGAGGCCCGCCGTGCCCACGCGATGACGTACGAGCGGCACCTCGCAGGCACCGCAGCGGTCCCTCCGCGCGTGCGCGAAGACGCGCGGCCTGTGTACACCGTCTATACCGTTCGAGTGCCGCAGCGGGACGCGCTTCGCGCGGCCCTGGCGAGCGCCGGGGTCCAGACGGCGGTTCATTACCCGGTCCCGCTGCACCTCCAGCCCGCGTACCGCGATCTGGGATACGGCCCCGGCGATTTCCCGGTGTCGGAGCGGCTGGCCGCCGAAGTGCTGTCGCTGCCGATGTTTCCGGAGCTCGAAGACGCGCAGATCGCGCGCATTGCCGGCGTCATTCGCGCGGAGATGCCGGTGAGCGCTTCAGCGCGGGATTCCTAGGGATGGACCCGGTCACGGCCTTCACGAACCTGAGCCGCAAGGCGGCCGTCCGGCTCTTCTCGGCGCACAAGCCGGTCGTCCGCGCGCTGCGGCGCCGCACGCGGGCCGCCGAACGGGACGCCATCACCACGTCGGCGCTCGCCGTGGAAGCCGAGATCGCGCGCGTGGCCGCCTCCGGCGGCCCGATCGTCGCGGGCCCGTGGCTCGGTGAGGTCGGCTACGAGGCGCTGTACTGGCTGCCGTTTCTCCGATGGGTGCAGGATCGCTTCCGCATTCCGTCCGATCGGCTCATTGCCGTCTCCCGGGGCGGCGTCGAGCACTGGTATGAGGGGCTGGCGTCGCGCTATGTCGACCTCTTCGACGTGGTGACGCCGGGCGAGCTTGCGGCGCGCAACGAGGCACGGCAGGCGCGCGAAGAGGGCGGCGGACGGAAGCAGTCGCGGCGCGGCGAGCTGGACGACTGGCTGCTGACGCAGGCGGCGCTCGACGGCGGCGCGGTCCTGCATCCATCGCTGATGTTCCGATTGTTTCGCGACGTGTGGCAGGGCAACCTCGCGCTCGATTTTCTCTTCACGCGCACGCACTTCACCCGTGTCCGGACGCCGCCCAGGCCCTCCTTCGCCGGGCTCCCCGCCGAATACATCGCCGCGAAGTTCTATACCGGCACGGCGCTGCCGCAGACCGGGGAGAACCTCGAGGCGCTCCGATCGGTCGTCCGGAACGTCGCCCGGCGCGTGCCCGTGGTCATGCTGGAGACCGGCATGGCCGTCGACGAGCATCGCGACTACGAGTTCGACGGCATTCCCGGCGTCACCAGCGCGCGCGAGTGGATGACGCCGCGCACCAACCTCGGCGTGCAGTCCGCGCTCGTCGCGCACGCCCGGTACTTTCTGGGCACGTGTGGAGGCCTCGCCTGGCTCGCGCCCTTCATGGGCGTTCCGGCCGTTGCGGTCTATGACGATGACGCGCTGCTGCGGCCGCATCTGACGATTGCGAGGCTGGCCGGTGAGCGGGTGCGCGCGGCCGAGTTCGCGTCCCTCGATCTGCGGGCGCTCCGGCGCATCGACGCCGGCCAGCTCTGTTGAGAGGCGGGGCCGTGCGATAGAATAGGCGCTTCCTGTGTGTTGCACGCCTTGAGGCCGGGGCCCGGGGTGCGGAGTCTTGAGGCCTGATGATCGACTGTATCGCGGGATATCACTTGAACCCGTGGACGTGCGGCATCGCCAAGTTCAACATGATCCTGGCGCAGCAGCTCGGCCTCCCGGTCGTCGGGATTCAGGCGGACGCCCTTGCCGGATTCACGCGGCCGCTGCTCTCCATCAAGATGTCCGAGTTTGCCGACGCCGACGCGTCGGCGCTTGACGGCTGGGCGCAGGCGCACGCGGGTCGCTTCGAGCTGTTCCTGCACGCGTTCGACGGCACGCCGGTGGAGCGGCGGCTGCTGGCCGCGGCCGGCCGCGTCTCGGTGGGGAACGCCGAGCTCTATCGGACGCTGCGGACGCTGCGCCCCGACGTGCAGGAGTTGTTCTGCCCCGGGACGATCCTGAACCCGCAGCGGTTTCAGCGGACCGAGCTCTCGGTCTTCACCTTCGGCATGGCGCACAAGATCCGGGTTCCGCTGTACCGGCGGCTTCGCGATCTGCTGGACGCGACCGGCCGGTCGTACTCGGTGTACGTCTCCACGGCGCTGCATGAGAACACGAGCTTCGACGGCGAGTTCGTGGTCCGGTTCGAGGAGCTGCAGTCGATCTTCGACCGCCATGTCTACTTCATGGGCTATCTCTCCGACACGGCGGTCTACAACCAGCTGATGGACTGCACGTTTGTCGCGGCGTTCTTCGAAAAGGGGCTGCGCGCCAACAACACCACGGTGAGCGCCGCGATGGAGAGCGGGTGCGCCGTCATCACCAATCTGGACGCCGATTCGCCGGCCGGGCTCGTTCACATGCAGCACCTGATCGACATCGCGACGTGCGACCGGCTGCCGGACGTGGAGCAGACGAAGCGGATCGGGCTGGCGGCGCGCGACATCGCACACAGCCGCTACGGGTGGGACCAGCTGGTCTCGCAGCTGCGGTCGGTCGTGCAACTGTAGGAGCAAGGGGCTTTGGCAGGGACAATCAGAATCGGACAGCACGAGATCGGCGATCGCACGCGGTGCTATGTCATCGCCGAGATCGGCCACAACCACCAGGGCAGCCTGCAGAAGGCGCGCGAGCTCTTTCGCGAGGCCAAGCTCGCCGGGGCGCAGGCCGTCAAGCTGCAGAAGCGGGACAACCGCGGGCTGTACACGCGGGCGGCGTACCAGAAGCCGTACGACAACGAGAACAGCTTCGGGCCCACCTACGGGGAGCACCGCGAATTCCTCGAGTTCGGCCTGAAGGAGTATCAGGAGCTGCAGCGCTACGCCCGGGAGCTCGGGATCGACTTCTTCGCCACCGCGTTCGATGCTGCCAGCGCCGACTTCCTCGAAGGTCTCGACGTGCCGGCGTACAAGATCGCGTCCGGGGACGTCCGGAGCACCCCGCTGCTCGCGCACGTGGCCCGGTTCGGCAAGCCGATCATCCTCTCGACGGGCGGCGCCCTGATCGACGACGTGCAGCGCGCGTACGACACGATCATGCCGATCAATCCGCAGCTGGGCCTGCTGCAGTGCACGGCCGGATATCCGGCGGCCTTCGAGGAGCTGGATCTCCGCGTGGTCGGGCAGTACCGGGAGCGGTTCCCCGGCGCCGTCATCGGCTATTCCGGCCACGACAACGGGATCGCCATGCCGGTCGCTGCCTACGTGCTCGGCGCCCGGATCGTGGAGAAGCATTTCACGCTGAATCGCGCGATGAAAGGGACCGACCACGCGTTCTCGCTCGAGCCGGTCGGGCTGCGCAAGATGATGCGCGACCTCGAACGGACGCACGCCGCGCTCGGCGACGGCGTCAAGAAAATTTACGAGAGCGAGAAGGCGCCGATCGTCAAGATGGGCAAGAGCCTGGTCGTCGCACGGGATCTGCCCTCCGGGCACGTGCTCGGCCGGAGCGACCTGGTGATGAAGTCGCCTGGCGGCGGCATTCCCCCGTATGAGCTCGACAAGGTACTCGGCCGGATGACGCTGAAGCCGCTGTACGAGGATGATTTCCTGTCCTTCGACGTACTCAGCAAGCCGAATCCCGAGCTCGCTCGTTCGTGACTCGATCGCTCTTCAGCCTCGACAACCAGATCGCGATCGTCACCGGCGCATGCGGGAAGCTGGGGCCCGTCTGGGCCGACGCGCTCCTCGAGGCGGGTGCACGCGTCGCCGCCTTCGAGCTTCCAGGCGCGCCGGCCTCGCCCGTGTACGCCGCTTTGGCGAAAGGTGCGGGCGACCGCCTGCGCCGGTTCGACTGCGATGTGACCGACCGCGCGTCTCTCGAGGCGGCGGTGGCGCGGCTGGCAGCCGATGTCGGGGAGCCGACCGTCCTGATCAACAACGCCGGCGTGGACCAGCCGCCCGACGCGGCCGGCCGCCGGTCCCGGATTGGCGAGCTGCCGATCGATCAGTTCCGGCGGATGGTCGAGGTCAATCTGCTGGGGACGTTTCAGGCGACGCAGATCGTCGGCACCCGGATGGCGGCCCAGGGACGGGGATCGATCGTCAACATCGGGTCGCTGTACGCGTCGGTCTCGCCCGATCAGCGGTTCTACGATCATCTGCCCGGCGACCTGCCGTTCCTGAAGTCCCCGGCGTATGGCGCCTCCAAGGCGGCGGTCGTGAACCTGACGAAGTACTTCGCCACGCTGTGGGGGCCGTCGGGTGTCCGTGTGAACACGTTGTCGCCCGGCGGCGTGGCGGGAGGGCAGGACGATCAGTTTCGGACCAAGTACGGAGCGCGGGTGCCGCTGGGCCGCATGGCGCAGCCGGAGGACCTGAAGGGGCCGCTCGTGTTTCTCGCGTCCGCAGCGTCGAGCTACGTGACCGGACACGAGCTG
>Ga0156172_1046_pt2 | contig 24152 bp, 23 predicted proteins | sample RifCSPlowO2_12_FD_107825 | JGI IMG/M metagenome (GOLD analysis project Ga0156172, IMG submission 107825) | Acidobacteria bacterium RIFCSPLOWO2_12_FULL_67_14 | reverse complement strand
TCAAAGGGTCCGGAAGAAAGACGGTCCGCCAAGTCCGGCAATGTAACGGCGCCCTGATGCTGGATGAAGAGGTCACGAAAGTGACCGATGCTGAGGTTCAACGCGGCGATGCATACAACATAGCTCGCGGTGGCCAAGCCGCCGAAAGCTTTGAGCGCTGGGTTGACGTGGCGAAGGTACGGCAGACCGTAGCGTGCGAAAGAAAAACCGAGACCAACATTGAAAAGAGAAAGGACGACCGCTTGCGCGACTCCGCCGATGAGGCCCAACTCGCTTCCTTCCGCGAAAAAGAGACCGTTCATAACGGACTCGATCGATACCAATAGGACGATCACCATCCATCGCAGAGCCACTCCCTTGGGCAGTCGCGGTAAGCGATCAAGGCGATTCGCGGCGCGGAAGGCCTCGAATTCCTGAAAAGCTCTTGAGGCGCGGCGCTCGATCTCGGCGCGTACGTCACTCTCTGCAGCAGACTCCGAAAATGAGCCGTCGAGAAGCGGAAGATTCGCCTGGCCGTCGTCGCGTCCTCGGGTATCCAACCGGAGCTCCGCCGCTACTTGATCCAGATCGATGGCAGGAAACACTTGAGCGGACGGAAGAACACCCTCGCGGGACCCGGTTAGCGACTGTACGAGGTCAGACAATAGGCCGGACATCTGGAACCGCGGCGATTCTAGTCTGTCCTACGAGTGCCCGCTCCGGTTCGTCTCATGATTCACCGCCCAATACAGTCCCCAGCCGGCCTGAATCCCGCCGCCTCGGCTCCCGCGCGCGTCGCGAACTTCCGCGTGCAGTTCTGGCAGTTGGCGTTGCGGCACGTCAGCAGGTGGTAAACCTTGCTCCTCACATTGCCGACGAAGCCACTCGTCGTCGCCAGCCGAGGAGTCGCGATGGATCCTACCTGCGCTTCGCGCGCGACGCATGCGGGCTGCTGGGCGCCGGCAGCCCAGAAGCCGAGCCGCGCGGCCCGCGCGCGGTCCTGAGCCGCGTCGAGTGCCGAGTCCGATACGTAACGCCGGAAGGTGCACCCTAGCCCAGCCGCAGTGATGGCTTCGCTTGCGTCGGCGCCGTCCACGACAATTCGTGCGACCAACCGGCCGTAGGTGTCTACCTCCTTACCGGTGACCTGCACGTTGCGCGAGAAGATCAGGACCCGCGTGAAGATGCGCGCCTGTTGGGTGAAGGGTTCGCCAGACTCGGGGGTGTCCACGCCATGCAGCCGCACGCGCACGCGGCGCTCCGGCGGAATCAGGATGTCCACCGTGTCGCCATCGATCACACCAACGACCTGCGCAGTGACGCGCTTGTTGACGAGATCGGTCGGACGCTGCGCATGCAGCGTGACGAGTGCCAGCGCTAGGAAGGCACCGGACAAGACTATGCGCGGGATCACTCGGGGGATTATGAACTATACGGGGTTGGCCCGAAGCACGAACTTGGCGGTGTTTTGGCTGTTGTCTGAAGCGTTCTCTGGCGCGGGCAGTAGCGGCTGGTCATCACGATAGCGACGATCAGCACGCATCCAGCCTCGGTAAGACCGCTTGAGTGCGCACCGCAATGCACGTCAACGCGTGTTGAACGCAGTTACAAGCGTGGGGGGAGCGACCCTCGCCGGACCGACGCGGCACGTGGTGCCGGGTCAAGGTGCGGCGAAAAAAGGGGGGGGCGCTCCCCCCACGCTTGTGACCCTCGGGTCGCCCCGGGCGGCACAAGACGCCGCCCATTTTTGGCGCTGTGCGCTGGCCGCACAGGGGCCATCAACGGGGCCAGTGCGGGGGCCACCGCGATCCGGAGGGGTGGCGCCCATCAGGCAACCCTGTCGGAGGTGGGAATCGTTCGGTTAGATGGGTCTGCGATGGTCGACGACAGTAGCCAGACCCCATGCGGTAGAGCACCTGGCGGGCGGCCCCGTTTTCGAACCGCGAGATCGTCGGTTGCGAGGCGAGGCGCTCACCGGCGATCGGATCGCGACCCAACAAGAGTTTCTGCATCGGATCGTCCCCCAGTCGATCGGCATCATTCGCGTCGGGATAGCCGCAGGCCAGGCCAAAGATCCGCTGCGCTACCAGATCTGCGAGCGAGTGCCGTACCTTGCCGGTTTGTCGATCCTCCACCAGACACCGCGCGAAGCCGTCGACGAGCTCGTACTGGCGCTCAGCCGCCTTCAGCAACACGGCGCCGCCGTCGGAACTCGCATGCGGTTGATCGAAGGTGGCAACGAGGGGGCGATCGAAGAGGTCCGGAAAGAGAACAGTCTGTGGTCTCGTCTCGTCGTTCAACGCAAACGCCTCCGTGGTGGAGCAAGATCGTATGGTAACGACTTTCTACCATGCGGAGGCGTTTCGGTCGGCGAGAACATTGCCCAGCTATGCGAATGGAGGAACACCTCACCAAGACCAGCGGCCGACAAGGCCTCGAGCTCCTCCTCTGTCAGCGTCTCGGGCATCCGTTTTTGTGCCAAGCGGCGAATCAGGGTGGTGGTCTTGCCTGTCCCCGGAGGCCCGAGGAGAACGAGTCTTCGGTCAAGAGGCAATCGAAAGACCTCGCCCTGGTAACGATCAAGGATTGGCTGATCGCGCAAGGAGATCCGTTCGATCACCTTGCGTTTCAGCTTCTCTCGCGCCGACGACGCGTCCTTCGCAACACCGGCCTGGCGCGCATGAGCCATGGGGTTAGCTTCGAAAGCAAGAACTTGGCGAGGGTCTGTCACCACAGTACCGGCGAGCCTTCCGCTCGCCCTCTGAGCGACGGCGTCGAGTGCCTCCAGAAGCTCCGCAGCGACGGCGGTCAACGTCAGTCTTTGTTCGTCGCTCAGGGCCATACGGAGAATCCTCTGAATCTATTCCGCCAGCGCCTTGAACACGGCGTCTGCCGCATCGCTATAGAACTCGATCTTGATCTTCGTCCACAGATCGTCGGGCAAGTCGTTCAGCGCCCGCCGGGCCGCCACAGGTATCAACAATGTCGCCGCCTGCTTGTCGACTGCCAGTTCAGCTATCGACACAGGATTAGCGATCAACTCCAACGAGCCGCCTAGATTGAGAGGCCCGACGATAACCGTGCCGCCTCGCGTACTCCGCTCAAGTAATGCCCCGGTCATGGCGGCCAGAACAGGGAGGCCTAAACCGATCCCGGACTTGTCCGCATCAAAGGGACGTGACTGAATCGAGTACTCGTGCGCGCGAGGATCGCGATCGCCGATGAGATCCTTCGCCCGGGTATAGAGGTTCTGCTCTCCAACCTTGGCGCTCTCACGGAACGCAGGTGGCACAGGTTGATTGAGTATCTTCAGGCCACCGCCCGGGCCAACCGTTACTTCGATCCGGTACAGCCCGGCGCCGGTCTCTCCGGTGCCCTGACCGATCGCCCACACCTGGCCGGGCGGAAGCGGATCGCCGTCGATCGCCTCATCGCTGTGGAGTTCTGGGGTAGCGACGAATTGCTCCACGCCTTCGGGCCCCATCGTGTAGGAGAAGTGCGTGTTTCTGAATTCACTCTTGAGACAGCGCTTCTGCTGCTCCTTCACGCGGCGGCGCGCTTCAAGCGCTAATCGCGCCATCCACTCCAGGTCGTCGTCCTCGATGCGCATGGAGGGGTCAGGGAAGAGGAGCTTCAGCAGCCCGGATATCGTCTTGTTGACGGCCTCGATGTCGCGGCCGCTCAACGCGCCGCCCCAGAACACACGACTCTGAAACGCGGCCAGCCGCCCCGTATGGCGCATGCGGTCCCAGCACTCGCTGAGAAAGTCGCTGACGAGACCGAAGTGGTTCGTCAAGTGATCGGAGGGATTGAGCTTCGGAAAGTCCCAGCCAGGCGCGTACCCGTGAATGCGGTCGTGGAACGCCGTGTCGTCGCGCATTTCCTTTGGCAACGGGCTGAGCAGGTGCCCGATCCGCTGCTGTTGCTGCACATCGACGTCGAAGTTGCCGACCATGACCAGGCTGCCTTCAGCGCGGATGCTCTCCTTGCCGCGGCTGAACTCACCAGAGGCCATGTAGCCCTTCATGATGTTGACGCCGTCCTTCTGATCGAACGAGATGCCGGACACTTCGTCGAAGCAGACCACGTCGTACTGACAGACGAGACCGCGCTGCCCGTTGGCCATATTCACGAACATCTTCGCGACCGTCGCTTTGCCGCCAGAGAGCAGATGCGCGTACGGTGAAATCTGCTGATAGATGTGGCTCTTGCCGGTCCCCCGCGGGCCGAGCTCTACCATGTTGTAGTTGCGCTCAACGAACGGCACCATGCGAAGGAGCGCCACCCGCTGCGCGCGTTCGTCGAGATTCGAAGGCTCCAGCCCAATCGATCGAATCAGAAAGTTCCGCCACTCAAGCGTCGTGAAGCCCCTGCGTCCCTGGGCCAGCACGTCCAGCACGTCTGGCTTAGACATCTGGATTGGCCGGAGCGCCGCGATGCGAAACGGAACGCCCTTGTTCTGCTGTGCGAGCATGGCGTCATATTCGAGCGTGACCTCGGCATAGAAGCCGTCCGTCAGCATCCGCTCGTTCGACTTCACCATGTCGTCGGCAATCATGATGTCGCGCAGCATCAGGCTCGGCAGCTCCGCGACGTAGCAGTCGTTGCTCTGATCGAGCTTGGCGCGGACGATGTCGATGAGCTTGACGGAGCCTTCCTCTCGCGCGCGAGCCTTGAAGAGTTCCTGCTCTCCGGCCCGAACGGTGCGGCCCTGCAGCTGCTTCTCGACAATCGCGAGGCCCTCCTGAATCTCTTTCTCGTCGGTACTCGCGCAGTAGCGGCCGAGCAGAAACTCCACGACGTACGTCGGCACCGGGTACTGGCGCGCGTAGCGCCGCACCAGATCCTTGCGCACGAGGTAGCCCGGAAACGCCCTGGCGGCGACGTCGTCCAATTGATCCATTTCGACGGTTGCTTGAGTCATGAATCCTCTCCCACGCGCGTGGTCCGCTGCGCCAGGATCTGTCCCTCTTCGCTCGTCAGCACCAGCACCAGCGACGCGCCCTCGTGCTCGTCGTCACCCACCACCAGGCTCACGGCGCCGTCCGATTCCACAGGCTTGACCGCGGCAGCGACAGACGCGCCGTTTGGCCGCTCCAACCTGAGATCTGCGCTGACGCCGCTGCCCTTGACACTCGCTTCAACCAGGCACCGCATGCCCCGCCATGTGATCGACTTGATACTGGCAACGAGCACCGTGCCGCCCGAGCGTTCAACCAGGAGATCCGGCGTCAGGCACTCCTGCAGGCTGAGGCCGCCATGGGTGTACTCTTCGGATGCCCTGAAACAGGCGACGCCAGGAGCGGTCGCAAACCACTCACGCGGATTCCAATGCCACGGCGCGCGCATCGCGTCCGGCGTGGCACCGGCAGCGATGACTGCACAGCGCGACCACCGACTCTCCGTCAGGTGCCGAGGCAGTTCGACCTTCGGGAGTCCGCCAGGCATCAACAGCCATCCGTGGTCGGTTACGACGCGCACGGACCTCCACCCCGCATCCAACAGCCCGACGACGCGCTCGGCCAGGCGATTCAACTCATCATCGAGTTGCCGCGCGAGACCGATGCGCAGCGTGTGTCCCAGTGAATCGATCGCCGCCGTTTCGAGCCATCCTCGCGCGGGGTGGGACGCCGGCGCGTCGAACATGCCGTCGCCTAACACCTGATAGCCTCGCGACCGCATCACCTCACGCAGATTCTCCGCGTCAGCCGGCTTTCCGGTGTCGGTCAGTCTTGGCGTGAAGTCTCCGCCTAACCCCTGACCGTTCACCGCATCGGCGACTGGCGTGGCTGCCGGCTTGGCCGTCGGCGTGACGGTTGGCAACGCGGCCCAACGGTGGCCAACGGTCACACGACACCCACGCCCCTCGAGGCGTTCGGCGACCCGACGTCCAAGGTCGTATCGCAGGCCGTCCACGAAGACCAGGCAACTGTCGTCGTCGGCCGTAACCGCTGGCTGCGACCCGGCGGATGGCAGCACTTGTCGTTCGGCAGCGGCTTGAAACGCCCTGGCTGAGTCATCCAGCCACGGCAGCAGCAGCGTCCGCACCAGGTCGCCAATCAGCTTCTCGTCACCGGTGGGAGCCGCGGCAATCGCTTCCCATGAGGCGGCATCGGCCTGCCAGCCTCGGTCCACATACGCGCGAGCGGCCTCGTCCGGGGTGCCACCGCCCATCACGACGGCTGTGGACGATGCCAGTTTCGCGAGAGGGTCGAGGGCCAGCGCGAGGGGCGACAGCCCCAGACGCGTCCACACCCACGTGCGGCGCCGGCCGTGTTGCGCTTCAAGTCGGAAGATCGCTTCGCGAGCCGCCGCGGGCGCCAATGATGTCAGCTTCGTCAGCTCGCTGCGGAGTGTCTGCTCGTCTTCGTCGTTGATGTGCGGCCAGCGATCGCCCTCACCGAACGCGAAGGTGGCACCCTTTCGGCGACTTCGGCGCAGCAGCGAGACGATGCCCGGATAGTTGACTGGCGATTCCTTGAATCGCTCCCAGGCAAGTTCCCAGCCATCCTGACCATCAGCGAGCAGGCCGCCGGCGACGACGTCCGCGTTGGTTTCCGGATCGAAATCCAGATCGTCTCTGCACCGATTCCGAAACGCGGCCCATCCGTTCTCGCCGAGACGTGCTTTGGTTCCGTTGGGATCCCCCATCCATCGCAGGACATCGCGGATGACATCGGCGGTCAGCAGGCGATCGAAATCTTCGGCGTGGAGCGGCTTATCAGACAGCTGGCTCACCGGCGTCAGCGCGACCTCGGCCAGCGCCCCTTGCAGCGCCTGCACCGTGCCCTCGTCTCTGGCCACGTCGAGGCCAAGGCCCCGTAGCGATGTCAGAAATGCGAAGACGGTCCAGTCCGTGCCATTCGGCTGCAGGAACATGGCGCCCCGGAACATGAGCTCGACCAATGGCTTGATATCGTCTCGACAGTCGTCGCCGGCACGCAGATCCTGCCGGCCGACGCCGGGCAAGTAAACGATCGGCGGACGGTCGGGTGGCAGTTGCGGGTCGTTGAGCGCGCGATCGACCAGGCAGCGAATCCATATTGCCGGGCCGGTCCTCGCGTGCGGGTCGTACGACCCGAGAGTCACGAACTCACCAAGTCGCTCACGCAGAGTCGCGGCCAGGCCGTTCCACTCCTGCTTCGGATCCGTCCACAGGATCGCGACAGGGCGCTCCTGCCCATCGTGGACAACATCGCGGGATCGAAGATGCTCGACAAGTCGGTCGAGCACGGTCGGAGAGCCGACGTCAGTCGCCGCGCGCGTCATCGCCATGCCCGATTCGGTTTGGGCTCGCGGCAGAACGCCGCCACTTGTGCGGTGACTTCTGCGGTCACTTGTGCGGTGACACGCGAGGTCATTCCACGTCCTTCCCGCCGCGTCTCGTCAGCGCCTTTTCACCTTCCTGAGTCAACTGGTATTTCTGCAGGCGACTGCTAGGTTTGTCGGGCAGCGTGTGTCTGATCCACCCGGCCGCCAATGCGGGGTGCAGATAGTTCGCTCTGAAGGTCGGGCGATGCTTGATCCGGAGCGCGGAACGCAGTGCCCCTGCAGAGATCTCCCCTCGTGCCAGGCAGGTCAGCAACCGATCCACCGGGTCGGTCGACTGGGTCGCCGACTGGGTCGGCAGCTGGGTCGTTGACGTGGCCCCCGGTCTCTCCGCCGTGTCCTCGACGACCATCTGCGCTCTGAATGTCACAATCAGGAATCCCTGCCGCTCCTCGAATACCGGGGGATCCGATCCGTGTTTCCGGCACATCTCGATGACACGGTTGGTGCCGCGGCCCCAGTAGTCGGCGCCGGTTATGTGCGCACATATCGAGTTCATAATGCTCATTCGCCCCGTAAAATCAGCCCGGACTGCGGCACATAATGCGCGCCACGCCGCTCGCCCTCGATGCGGAGGAACCCCTCATCGACGAGTCGCCGCAGCTCCCGCACGGCGGCATACCGACTGAGTGTGAACATCTCGCGGTACTCGGCGTTCTGAAGCCGGGGCCTCGTGCGGAAGTGCTGGCGCAGCTTGGGCAGACGCGCCTCCAGAAACGCACGCGCCTGGTGGAGGTCCGATGCAACCCGGTAGACGGCTCCTCGGCCGGCCGCCTCCGCCGATGAGAGGATGCCCGCCGCGATCATGTCCTGGATCTCGCGGTAGGCCTGGTCCCGGTTCACGTGGTTCAACGTCCGATAGTCCTCGTTGGTGAAGCCCGTCGGACGCGCGAGCAGCACCCGCTGCTGTGCGGTCGTGATCGGAAGCTCCCGCACCAACTTCTTCCATTCCGGACTCGGCCCTTGAAAGATCGGCTCGTTGAACAGCGTCACCCGAAAGCCGCCGTGCTCTTCGCCAAGCTCTGGCGCCTTCAGGAAGCTCTCTTCCATCTCGTCGAAGATCCGTGGAATCCCTTCCCCTTCCTCGCGCATGATTCCCGCATCGGCGAGCAGGCGGACGATGAGCGGATTGCGACTGGCGTGAACGGGTTCCCGCTGTCGGAGTGCCTCCAATGTGACCGGAGCAATCAACGCGCCCGGACTGCGGATCTCCATCCGGTCGTCATAGAACCAGACTTCAATCTCCTGCCCCTGAACTCCGTAGTCGCGATGCGCGAACGCGTTGACGATGGCCTCCTGCCAGGCGAACTCGGGGTATTCGGGAGTCTCTCTGAAGAACAGGTCGTGGAGCTGTTCTGAGTGCCGAATCTGCTCGCGGGCGAGACGGTGTGCCTCGACAATGGCGCTGACCACCGGGAGATCGATGCGGCCAAGCTGCCCAACGTTGCGAGTCACACCGTGCTGGCGCTCGGTGCCATTGACGCGGAACAGACGGATCCCGGCACGCGGGTGCCAGCGGGCGAGCGGCGGCTTGCCGAACAGCAAGAGGGCGGCGTTGGTGACGCCCCATCCGCCCGAGCGCGCGAGCAGCAGCCCGTAGCGATGCAGTGCTGCTTCGATGGGCCGGCTTCCAAAGGCGGTGGCCTTGACAAACCGCCCGGCCAGGTCGAGATCGAGGTCCTCCAGCGTCGCGTCGAGTCGTACCTGCTGCTCGTATCCGACGCGGCGGTACGCTTCCTTCCGCTGGTTGATCACTTCCTGCGGCTCGCGAACGACCCGGTCGCCGACGCGGTACGGAAAGCCGTTCGCCTCAACCATCACGGCCTCTGGCACGTTCGGCACGTCGAAGGCGAGGATTTCGGCGCCGTCAATCGCGATGCGCTCAACGGGACATCTGACGGCCGGCCTGAGACGGCGCTCCGGCACCAGGAGGAAGTCTGCAATCGCCTCTTCCGGGTAATCATGGCCAGTCGGACGTCCGTCGTCCTCGACCCCCAGGAGAAGCGTGCCGCCATCGGCGTTTGCGAAGGCTGCGACGTATTCGGCGATCGTGTCGCGAACCTGCCGCCGTTCAAGTGATCGCCGCGTATCCTCGCCCTGGTCCCAGAGCGATTTGAATTCAAGGAACTGCCCCTCTTCGCGGGCAAGCATCCCTCGAATCTCCTCCTCCAGGAACCGGACGGGCCTCTCCGCGCTCACGGGGCAACTCCAGACACGCGAGACCCGGCAAGCCCGGCCGAAGGTTCACACACGGCTGACCTCCCGGGCGGCTCGCACGCGCGCCGCCAGCTTTTCCGCGGTCGAATAGTACAGGTCGTTCCAGCGGCAGCCGTCGAACTCGGGGCCGCCCTTGAAGTCGGTCCGCTCATCGAGAGATCCCTCGCCAGGACAGCCCCAGAACCAGGGGAATTCCTCGCTGGGGCGAATGCTCTTCGGCTCGGTGCCGCGGTCCTTCCTCCAGGTGATATTGGGTTTCCACCGAAGAATGCCGGAGCCGGCGCGGCCGCCCTTTCGCAGCGCCACCGACATGAACGGCCGGATGTTGATCCTGACGCCGTCATTGATATCGGGATCCCAGCCGACGGGTTGCTCGTGTAGCGGCTTCCATCGCACGAAGATGTCGTACGGCGGTTCACCGGCGAGAATGGGTTCGAGCTGAGCCTGCAGATCCAGGGCTGCGGCCAAACGACCATCGGCGCCGTCCTTGCCGTCTCGCTGATCGGCCTTCTGCCGTTCGATCCAGTCTCCGAGATAGCTGTACGTCAGGGCTTCCATCGTGCGCCGGCCCTCGCCATTGGGGCCGGCGAGCTTGTCGTAGTTGACCAACGCATGAAAGCCGTCCGGACGACCATCCCAGATGTGCCAGATGAACGGGACATCGTGAAAGAGCCTGCAGTGCTCCTGGAAGAAATCGTTCCTCAGCCAGTCATCGAGGTCTCGGTCGGGCTTCAGTGCGCAGGCTGACAGAAGCGCCAACAGCCGATCGGCCGCTGGCTTTTCGCCACGAACGCTCGGAATACAGACGATGCCATCGTTATCCGCAAATTCAGCGAGTTCGCCGCATCGCTCAACGAGGCCCCTCGCCCGTGTGCTAAGGCGCATACTCGGGTCCAACTCGGCCGGCCAACGAATTCCAAGCAGTCGAATAACAGCAACCTGCATCGGCGCGTCAGAGTGCTCGGGGCGCCCATGGAATACCCACTGCGATGGGTCATTGCTTTCTGGTTCTGGCCGTCCGGTCGCGAACGCGTGCTCAGCCCCAAGCCGCCAACGCTGAATGTCGAAGGGAACCTTGCTGACATAGCCATTGTTGACGCTCAGCTTGGAGTTCACCTTCCGCAACTCACCACGAAAGCTCGATGAACTCACGAATAGCCACAACGCTCCCAAGTCGCGCTCGTGCCTTGGGACGATGACAGGGCTTGAGTCTGCGAACAGCTCACCAGAATAAAGAGTCGCAGGCAGCGCGCTAACCTGTCCGATCGCGATGCCCAGCTTTCCCCAGGCGTTCCGGCCTCGAAGGGCGGCATCGATCGTCCCGCTAGAGAGAGTTAACCAGTCGATGATGGCTTCACGGCCGGCGAAGTCACTGGTCTTTGCCGGCGGGCCTTGGAATAACCTCCACCGGTTTCGAAGGGAGTCCAGCTCCCAGAACGACCGCGCAAACCTCGGGGCGTCCGTCGATGACAGGCCCTGGTAACAATCGGAAAAATGGCCTAGCGTGCGGTCCGAGCCGATGGGCTCCGACAAGATCGCGGCATCCTGGTTCGTCAGCTGATCTGATTGCAGAACCACGCGGACAGCCGATGCAGCAGGGCCGGTCAAAGCAGCTGCCTTGTCAGCAGCCCTCCGCTGCGCCGCCACGTCAATATCCGCCATCTTTGCGCTCTCGGGCGGAACGCCGGCGGTGAGGGCGAGCAGCGCGACATTTACTCGTTCTCCGGAAATCGTCTCGAACGCCCGAGGGCCAAGTCTGGCAACGAGATTCCACTGGTCTGTTCTGAGTGACCTTTCACGAAGGGTGGCGTACGTCGTCAGGAACAGCCAGTTCTGGGGTGTGACAAGTGCGGCCGTGCTGCCCTTTCGACAAAACGACAAGCAGCGAATGACAAAGGCGGTCGCCAAGTCAGACTTACCCGCCGCGTAGTGCTCTTCGATGTGTGTCTTCAGGTCCTCGCCTTGGTTCCCGCTACCAAGGTACGGGACATTCGTAATGACAAGTGTGTACTGACCCGCCAGCACCTCAGCCGCCATCGCCAACCCCTGTGCGGCGACGCCCATTTCATTGCGTTCCGGCGCGCCCTCGGTGCTCGCTACGGCCGCCCCGAGAGCGGCCAGCAGAGCATCGGTGCCCTTCCGATCGAGCATCCCACCGCCCTGGAATCGGCGCGGATCGATGAGGCTGCCGAGCGAAGGCGCCTTGGAAAAGAGGTCGTACAGCTGGCCGAATGCGAAGCGCGGTGACGACTCGGTCCCTTCGCCAAGCAGCCCAAGCCACTCATCCCGCGTTCCGCCAACAGACTGCCCCGAGCAACTGATATTGAGCGGCGGCAAGTCAATCGGTTGGCCCAAGAGCTTCCACGCGGCCAGCGCCAGATTGAACGCAGCGATCTGCGTGCAGCGCGCGTCGATCTCGAGACCGAAGAGGTTCTCCGCGAGAACGCCGCGAATCGCCTCGTCGACCGAAAGTCCCTCCTCTTCCATGCGGAGGCGAACGAGCAGCTCGAAGCCCTCGACCAGGAAGTGCCCGCTGCCGCAGCACGGATCGAGCACCTTCAGCTCGGCGGCGTGCGCCGGCCAGCCGTCGAACGTTCCCGCAGCCGGTCGCCACGGTCCGCTTGGCGTCTCGTCGGCATCGGCGTCAGCATCACGGTCCGGCTGAAGCCGGACACTACGTACGCTGGTATCGCCCTCGACACGCTCACGGACGAATCGCAAATACGAGAAGTCGTACCCGCCCTGTGCCGACAACCGAACCGCGCGGCGGAGTTCCTCTTCGTCACGCGCATTTCTGGCGAGCTCAGGACTCGCCGCCAGCATCCTGCCGGCCCGCCAGGCACCGATGGTGTTGTGAAAGAGGAAGAGCACCATGTAGTGCTCAGTGAAGAGCTGCGTGACAGCCGGCAGTTCGTCAGCGCCGATCTTGACGCCGGAACGGTTGACATCGTCCTTCCTCTCAGCCTGCCAGAACTGATACGTCCATCCCAGCGAGTCATCTGCCGTGAAGACGAGGGACGGCAGGGTCTGAAGAGTGCGTTCGAGCGCCAGATAGGTTTCCGGAGGCAACTGCACTTCGAGCACCGGATCATCGACGCGAAAGATCCTCGGCAACATCGTCTGCGCGTACGACGCGGCGAGAGCCCAGGGATTGCCTCCCTGCGCACGCGCCAGTTCTTCGCACTCCTCCATGGAGATCGCTACGCCATGTGTCGGTTCGATGAGTAGGTTGTTCTCGGCGAGAAATCGCGCGAACAGCATGCGGTGCCAGTGTTCGTACGCCACTTCGTGCGCGAGGCGGTCGATCTGCTGCGTATCCTTGACCGGATCGCGCACATCGCCAAGCTGCTTGCCGTGCGCGCGCAGGCGCCCGCGTAAGCTCCGCCCGGCGGCATCCATCGAGTCGTGTGCTTTGCCCAGGTGCACGGCCAACGACTGGAGCGCCTTGCGGGCGCCGGCCTCGCCCTCGCGCCGGGCCTCCTGAATGGCGCGGGCAAGCTGGTTACGAAGGTCAACCGGAAGCGGAGCCATGCTCTTGGCTTATCCCTCATCACGAAGGCATGCCTGGCCGGCCCGGATGAACTCTTCAGCCTGGGAGATCACCTCGACGGCCTGATCGCTCGATACCTCGGTCCCCACCCCGTAATCACCCACATTCCGGATGTCCTGCCCATCGATCAGCCACCGATGAAACTTGACATCAAGCTTCCCGGTCTTGGCAAACTCCTGTCCAAAACCGCCGAGCACGCCAGCGTGACTGCTGTAAGACTTTCCGAGAGAAGCCAGTAGCGCCTCGGCGACGTAGAACATCGCGTAGTAGGCACGGGCGGCAGCGAAACCGTGGTACCCCCGATCGAGAAGGAGCCTCGCGGCGGCAAGACTCTCCTGTGCCTTCGCCATGAGAGACTGGAGGTCTTCGTTCACGCAGGCACCCCTTCACGCCTGACGTTCATGAAGAACGGAAGGTTGCGCGTCTTGAGATCCGCCTCGGAGACGAAGACACGCGACAGAACGACGTCGTACGCGAGGCTCAGGCTCGCGGTGAGTTCGGAAGATCTCCGGACGGCCTCCCCGTAATCGAACGGGCCGCGCAGGACGCAGAGCACGTCGATATCCGAGTCCTCGCGCCCTTCTCCCCGCGCGAAGGAGCCGTAGAGGGTCACGCCGACAAGCTGGTCTCCGAACAGCTTCTCAAGACCTTCTCGATATTCGCGGACGGCCTTCTCAACCTTCGATTGGTCCATACTCATCGGCCTCCCTCACACGATGCTTTTTGCACGTCCATGAACGGCACACGCCACGATGCTAACTCACGATCACAGGACCGCTCTTCGCCGCCCCGAGGAGCCTGCGTTCGTGCTCCTCGATCCACATGCGGACGGCGGCCTCGTCCACCAGCGTGGCCCGCCGGATCGCGACAGTGGTGGTCACGCGGTGCGGCTCGTCCGGCATCGATTTCGCCGCGGCCGCGCTCAACGCGCGCGACAAGCGCTGCAGCACCGCGTCGGTCTGATCCCCCCACGAGGCAAGCGCCCGCTCGTCCAAGGCGTGCTGCAGTGCGGCGTCAGTGGAGATCTCGAGCGGCGCCGGCACATCGAGACCCACCTCCCGGCGGACGGCCGCTTGGGCCGCTTGATCGAGTTTTGCCCAGCCGGCATCCGCGGCGAGTGCAGAGGCCGCATCGGCGATCGCCGCTACCAGGGCCGCGTGCGCACGCGTCAGATCTGCTCGAAGCGCGGCGGCCAGTCTCGACACCAACGGGCTGACATGGTTGGTCTCGTCCAGGAGACTGCGCTGCGCGGCGATGGCGTCGAGCTGCCGCGCGGCCTCCTCACAACCAGGTAAGCTCCCCGCGTGCTGCCGCAGCGCGGCCGCCAGGTCCCACTCCTCTCGACGAGCCGACGCCCGCTGCGAGATGGCTGACCACGCCTCGATGCTGGCTTCCAACTCAGCTTTGCTGGCAAGAATCGCGCTCAACTGCTCGGCGCCAACGAGCCGCTTCAGGTCATCAACCGACCGTGTATCAGCCGGAGCCGGCAAAGGCGGCGCCCCACCGGTTCGCTCGGCCAGGTTGACGAGGGCATCGAGAAACTGCGGCGCGCGCTGCTCCTCTTCGTTGCTCTTGCAACTGATGCCGACCTTACTGAACAGACCGCGAAGCGCGATTCGGTCGCCGGCGGGAATGCGGATTCGCTCGGCGCGAAACTCGGCGGTCTTGAGGGCGGTCTGATCCAGCGAACCCGGCGCCACGGCCTGGCCGTTCTTCGTGGCGCGCAGGTGACCGCTGCGGTGGAGCGCCGTCAGCGCGGCGTCGATCGCGTCCTGGGGCCACCCGCACGGCGCCGCCTTCAACGCTCGCTGGAGCTCACTGCCCTTCACAGCCGATGCGGCGCGCTGCAGCACCTCCCTCGCGACTGGGTGCTCCTCCGTTGCGCCATCCCATCCGACAACCTTCAGAGGCTGATCCGAGCCCTGTTGCGCACGCTTGAGCGCCGATTCCCACGCCTTGTGATCGCCCTCGTGGAAGCGCGGAAATAACCGGGCCAGCGACGCCTGGGCGCCAGCGTTGATCCTGGCCGTGAGGTCGTCACCGAAGAGCTCGTTGCCACCGCCCTGAAACGCGACCGCCGCCCGCAGGACGTCGCGCACGATCTCGTCTCGTGCGGCCTCGGCGTTGCGCAGACGACTCTCCATGCTCGCTTGCGCTTCCTTGCCTTCGGGAGGAACCTGCGGGCCGTAGTGATCCAGCACCTGGCGGGCTGCCTCCACGTCGATGATGCGGTCGCGGAGGCGATCGTCGCTGCGCCTGGGCAGGAACACATGAACGGTGGGGTCGTTCTGGCCCAGACGCCTGGCGTCACGCTCGGCGTCTTTCTGCGAGCATGCCCACCCATCACGCAACCAGACGCTGATATGGTCTACGCCAGCCTGCGGCGCCTCGTTCGCCACGTGGAGCACCATGGTCCGTCGCAGCCTGGCGTCGCCGTGAATGAGCTTGACGGTGCTGAGAATGTCCTGAAGGGCTTTACCAAAGAGCTGGTCGCGGCGCGCGCCAATCTCGGGCTCGTTGCCGCGGACGCCCTGCTGACGCTCTCGAAACGCCAGGTCCCACGCGGCACCCTCAGTCGTCTGGAGGCGGAACTCCTCGCCCACCTTCATCAGCACGCCTTCGGTGGCCAGAGTCTCGAGCGTGTCGCTAACTTGCTTCCGGAACGAGCCGGATTCCTTCGAGATGTCCGACACGAGCAGATCGGCGATCGTGTTGGCATTCGCCCGAACGCCCAGGTCGACGCCTTCCTGTTTCGGCAGCTTGCCGACCAGGAACGCGATGCCGCACACGTCACGGCGCAACCGCCCGCTCTCCGTCCCGTCGTCCAGCTTCTGAATGCGCGTGTTGATCTCATTCAACAGGACACCGGAATTCACGAGGCTCGGGGCGAGCGCATCGAACAGATCGCTCGCCGGGATGGCCGCGCCGAGTTCCTGATTGGCGATGGCGTGCAGCGAGTCGTGCAGGATGCGAAGCTGCGACCGGAGTTGGCTGTGTGTGCCGGGCGCGTCGGCCGCCTGAAAGCAGGCCTCCCAGAACCGGCGTCGGACCGGCAACAAGGGATAGTCGTCAACGCGATACTTCCGATCATCGGACCGGGAGCCCATTTTCGTGCCTTGAAGGTGCCGGGCAATCTCACCGGCGTGGGTCTCGAATGTCGCCTCGATGTCCGGCCGGGCCGTGGGTTTCTTCTGCAGGAGCACACGCCTGGTCACGGCTTCCACGTCAGCGTCGGTCAGCTCGACGGCGATCCGGAACCTGTCTCGCAGCCACATCAGCGAATGAGTGCCGGCTGAAAGCGCGGACTGTCCGGCGCCCACGAGCATTACGCGGCTATCGAATTGCGTCTGCAGCGCCTCGGCGAGCTCGGTTATCGCAGCGGCGCGATCGGTGTCTTCATTGATGTACTGCTGCACCTCGTCCAGAACCAGGATCGTGAGCGGCAGCGTCGCGTCAGGTGACAGTGCATTCTTCGCAGCCGCCACAAACTCCGCGGTCGTGATGTCCGTGTTCCTTTGCGGAAACTGCCGGATCAATACCTGGCGCGCGGCCTTCTCATCCACCGCAAAATCGGGATCGACCTGAATCAGCGCTCGGGCGATGACAGGGCTCACGTGCAGGTCACCGAGCTCCTTGAACCAGTCCTTGCCCGCGGCTTCAACAGAGCGGCGGACCTCGCCAAGATGGCCGCTCTTGCGCAGCCAGAAACAGAACATCGCCTGCGAGTACTGCGACGGCCAGCCGGTCGCCTGAAGCAGGACGGACAGCACCGTCTCGCGAACCCGGTCAACGATGCCCCCCAGCATCGATCCGGCGGCAGCCACCGCCGGTCTGCCAGTGCGACGCGCATGGGTATCCAACTCTCGAAGCTGTGCATCGACCTCGTCGGGAAGGCCGCCGCGCACAAGACTCCGTGCAGTTGCGCCGTCCTCAAACGTAGTGTTCACCCACAGATGCGTGAGCATCTTGAGGAGGTGCGACTTTCCGCTTCCAAAGAAGCCGCTTACCCACGCCGAGTCCTGGCGTGGCGTGCCAAGGTTTGCCAGAAACCTGTCGAGGATTCGCTGAAGAGCATCGCCGAACTGACCGTCGCAGACGAAGCTCTCGAGCTCCGCGCGAAGTTCGGCCCGTGCTCCGGAGTCTGCGATGTCCAGGATGCGAGCCTGGCCGCTGTTGGCGAGGCGTCCGGTCCGGGGATCGCGGTCGAGCAGTTCGTAGATCTTCACAGAGGTGTCCCTTCGCCGTGGAGCGTGATGCCATTGGCCAGGTAATTCCATCCGTCCCGCGCGTCAAGCAGCCGGTAGTTGTTCCCGTTCTTCGTGCCTGGGAAGAGCACCACGAGTTGACCGCGAATGGCGCGCTCGACGTCGTGAATAATCTCGGCAACGCGCACGAATCCGTACAGTGATGCCACCCCGAGGAGCGCCACCACGGTGTTGTCATCCGCCTGTTCGAGCTGCTCCGTCAATCGGCGCACGATGTTGCGTTTGAAGTCGACCTTCAGCTTCATGACGAGCAGCTCGGGCATCTCGAAGTACGACTCGCGGTATTCTTCGCCGGCCATCCACTCGGAGAACCATTTCGAGCAGTCGACCAGCTTCCAGGCATGCTGTGCTCGCAGGGTGGCCTGCTCGAACTCTCCTATGCGCGCACGAAGCGCGCGCTCGGCCTCTTTTTCGTAGACCACCAGCATCACGCGCTGAGCACCCGACGAAGTGCGCTGCCAGGGCACGCTGATGTGCCGGTGATACGCCGCAGCGAGATCCTCCACTTTTCCCATGTCAGGCCGCCTTCCACGCAGGATCCAGCCGGCTCGCGTCTATCTCGATCACGCCACCACCCACTCGCGCGTGCAGCAGACCGAGCTGTTTTGCCTGAAGCACCAGCGTCAATAACTCCTGGCCGCTCCGGTCAAGAACTGCGGTCCACCTGCCGGAAAGCAGGGCCTCGCCGCCGAGGCCCTCGAGCGTGCCGAGCCAGAGCGCGTACGCAACGGCGCCCGGCGTTGCCTGAACGCGCTGACGGATTTTTCTCATGCGGCCAAGCAGATGCCCAGACTGCGACCAGGAGCTGGCTGCATTGCGCGCAACCTTGTCTAGAACGGCGTCGTTCAGGCGCGATCCGACCGCCTCCCGCATGGCGCTGAGAAAGAGGGAGCGCACGAGCTCGAAGCCAACGGGCAATGACAACACCGAGGCCGCAGTCGCTCGAAGAAGGGGATCGCGTGTGAGGGCACACATCATCGCGACGAGCGGCCTCCCGTCCTCATCGAGATCCCACAAACGACGAAGCACGCGAAAGACGGGGATGGCGGGGTCGAGCCCGTACAACTCGCCGAGTCGCTGGTTTGTGAGGCGGCGGCTGGCGTTCGTCGATTTGCCGAGAACGTTGTGCTCGACGATGGCCGACCGGTAGTCGTCGCGGGTGGCGGACGCCGGCAAGGCGGCCAGGAGATCCGCCAGCTCCGCCAGCATCATCGTCCGGCTCGTGTGCATGCCGGTGTCACCGAAACGGAAGCCGAACCTGGCGAGGTGCGCCTCGTGGTCGATCGCGTGCTCACGCCAAGTCGCCGTTGCCATCGGAGCCGATCCTAGAGAGCGGCTTGGGGCAATGTCAAGTTATATATTTGTTTAGCCGGCAAATTTGCCGGCGTTATATTTGTATGTAAATGATTATTTGCCACAATGTGTCAAATAGTCATATTTAGACAAATTATCTGATAGGCTTCTCTTGAGACCCCATTGGAAGAGATCCCAACGACTGCTATTCAAGAAAATCAGCTTCTACGAGAGGTTCTGGAAATCGTCCGCTCCCGACTCCCCACGGGGTGGTCAATGACCGGTAGGACCGAGGCTTGTTGGGAGATTGAGACCCCCGGCGGCGAGCGGGCCACTCTCCCAATTGAGGTCCAGCCCCGACCGTCTCTGTCGTCGCTTCGGGCCGCGCTTGATCTGTCACAGGCGGGAGGGACACTGCTGATTTCCTCCTTTCTCTCTCCCGCCATTCGGCGAGAGCTCGCTGCGCGCGAGATGAGCTTTGCCGATCTGACTGGCAACGTGCGGATCATGCTGTCCAGGCCCGGTCTGTTCATGGAAACAACCGGCGCCACGTCGGATCCCTCGCCTCTGCGTCCGCAGCGATCACTCAAGGGGGCGAAGGCCAGCCGGGTGGTCCGCGCGCTCGTCGACTGGAGCCCGCCATTTCGCTTGACGGAGATCGGCGCTCGGTCACTCGTTGACGTCGGCCATGTGTCCCGGATGCTGACGCAGCTCGAGCAGGAAGGCCTCTTGACCAGGAAGCCGCGTGGGGCCGTCACGGAGGTGAACTGGGAGGAACTGATTCGCCGATGGACGCAGGATTACCAGGTCACCAGGAGCAACGCGGCCACCTATATGTTCGAACCGCGAGGCCTCGCGTCTCTCCTGGCAGGACTGCGAGCCACGACGCTGCGATATGCCCTCACGGGTTCGGTCGCCGCCTCAATGCGCGCCGCCGTGGCGCCCGCGGCTCTCGCCATGCTCTACGTGGACGACCGCGGCACTGTTGCCGATGAGCTGAAGCTGCGTCCCGCTGACTCCGGCGGCAACGTCGTACTGTTGGTCCCGAAGGACTCGCTGCCCCTCGAAGGTACGACTCGAGAACAGGATCTCGTGTTGGCGGCGCCGAGCCAGGTGGCCGCCGACCTGCTCAGCGGGCCGGGGCGGAGCTCGTCGGAAGCCGAAGCCTTTCTCGATTGGATGAAGGAACACGAAGATGTCTGGCGACGCTGACCCGAGTCGCGGTTGATCTTCTGGTTCCTGAGTCGCTTGGCGGCGGTGGCACCCGCGGCGCGCGACTGGACGGGCATGACTCCAAAGCGGCGCGCAAAGTGCGGGGAATCGAAGGCTGCCTCGTTGACAAATCTACGTTCACCATCGCAGCGCTTGAGGCGACGGACCAACGACGTTTCGAACTTGAAGTCGCGGGCCCGGCTGCCCTCCTCGTGTCAAAGTGCCACAAGCTCGCCGAGCGAATTGCGGAAGGCGGGCGTCGCGCCAAGGCGAAGGACGCGCACGATGTGCTGAGGGTCCTGCGAGGCGTCACCACCGACGTGCTGGCTGTCGGATTCACACTGATGAGGACGGACGAACTCTCGCGGCAGGTTGCCGAGGCAGGTATTGACCAGCTGCAGTCTCTTTTCGGACGCCCCCGCCTCGCGGGCTGCGACCTCGCCGCGCAGGCGGTGGCTGGTCTGGAGAATGAGGAGACGATTCGACAGTCCTGCGCGGCGCTGACGGCTGATCTCCTGGCGGCCCTTCGATGATCTCGTGCTCGCGGCCATCGTCGTACGGCCGGTTCGGTGAGCGCCGTCAGTCTTTCGGATTGGTGGCGAACACGGTCAGCTCGGTGATGAACCCCCGGTCGTCCATTTCAAGCGCTGACTGGACGGCGTGCGCGATGTCGTCGCCGTGCAGTTTGGTCGGGTTCTCCTGGGCCTGCGGTAGCCCCGCCGCCGAATAGAAACCGGTGAGTACTTCGCTGGGAGTCACCAGGATCACGCGGATATTGAACGGCTGTGTCTGCCCGCCGCGCCGCCAGACAAAAAACGCTCTGCCTTCGGTTAAGCCCCGGACCGGGCCGAAAGGGCACTCATAGTTAGCGGCAAAGCCTCGAAACCAACAACGGAACGCGCAATAATACGCCGCGATGCCCGGGAATGGCATCGGCACGGAAGCCGTTGGACCATTCCACTTGAGGGCCAGGAGCGCAAAACTGGTGCGATACGCGACGTAATGAAAGTACAGGTAGGCCGTCGCGTAGACCAGCACGCTGGCCGCGAGCGCCCCGATGACCGCGATGGCGAGCCTCTTCACAACACGATCGAGTACTTGTACGGATACTCCGCCCGCTCGATGGCGTCCTCGAGCTGCTGGCGGGTCACCGATGCGCCGCGCTTCACCGTGATCCGGATCTCCTCCGCGTCCCAACGCAGGTCGATCTGCTCGATCTCCGGCATCTCGGCGAGTCGTTTTTCAATGCCGTACATGCAGTAGGGTCCCGGAATGCCCGGCACCGCAATGGTGACACCGCGCGGTGGCTGGCCTGCGGTGTCACCGGCCGTCACCATCACGAACACGGTCACGAGCGCGATCGTGGCGATGCGCATGGTCCAGGCGCGCGTCATCATCACGCCAGAGGATTCCTCCAGCGCAGGTCCGGGAAGCGGGAGAAGTCGCGATCGGTCGTGTAGAGTGTGGCGCCGTGCTCGATGGCGATCGAGGCCAGGGCGGCGTCCATCACGAGGGGCCCGGATGTCTGGCCTTGCCGCGTGAGGGCTCGCAGAATCGCCCAGTGCCGCTCGCCCGGGTCGAGAATGCCCGCGACGGGTTGGGCCAACCAGGCGCCCACGGCCTCCTCGGCCTCCGCCATCGTCAGCGGCTGTTCGAATACGCGAGGGCTCGTCGAAATCCGCAGAAACGCCCACAGCGAGAGCCAGGCGAAGCGCACGAGCGATGGCCCCGAGAGCGTGGCCTCCAGCCAGCGCCTGCTGCCTTCGTGGTCGGTCGCACGCGGGTTGTACGCGTACAGGAGGAGATTCGCGTCGATGAGAATCACCGGGCGAGCGGACCCTCGACGCGCTCGATCAACTCCGGGATGCTGTCGAGGTTCAGCCCGGGACGCAACGCGCCGAGGTCGCGCGTCACCACGCGGAAGGGCGCACGTGAGGAACCGGCGGGCGGGCGCGCCAGGCCGCGCCGCAGCGTGTCGTTGACGACCTCACGAAAGGCGCGTCCCGATCGCCGCGCCAACGATTTCAGCTTGGCGGCCACGTCGTCATCGAGCGTGAGGGTCGTTCGCACATTGTGATGCTATGGGAGAAGCATCATGATGTCAATGCCGGGCCGCTACCAGTCGTTCCTACCGTTGATCGTCTTCGACCCCCGCACAGCCGCTTCAGAGGTCTCGTGCAAGTGGCAAGTGGAAGGGCATGAAGCGGCCGTGGTGGAACCCGCCGATCCCGGCTGGTTGTGGCCGACGACATCGCGTGAGATCGCTCCTGGCGGTGGTCGTACGCAGGCCGATTGAGATTGAGGGTTCTACAGGGAGAGGAGCGGCTATCAGCACTACTTCGCGCCGAGGCTGTGGGGGACGAGGACGGCAGTGGTCGCCGTCGAGGCGTCGCCGCCGAGGTCCGTGCAGGTGATCGCGATCGTGTAGACGCGACCGCTGCCCAGACCCGAGCGCTCGGCGCGCAGCCGCACGTGCCCGGCGTCGACAACCTCCCAGTCCGGCGAGAGGTCGCCGTCGCCCAGGCCATCCTCCGGCTCGTTGCTGCTGACGCTCAACGAGCAGGAGTCGACCGGAAGCGGGCAGTTGTCGGTGACGTCATAGTCGATGACCACGTCTTCGAGCCGGTGATCGGGGGGCCAGAGCACCGATTTGTCGACCGCCGCATCGGTGATTGCGGGCGGGGGATTCGAGGCGGTCGTGGTGACGAACGCGCTGTCGTTCAGCGAGTCCGGATCCAGAGTCGCCGCCGTGACGCTCGCCGTGTTGTTGATTACCGTGCCATCGGCCACCCCGCACAGGACCGTCGCCCGGAGCGAGACCGTGCGAAGGGCGCCGACCGGAATCGTCCCGAACTCGACCGTCCGATTGTTGTTGATTCCACCGCAGATACCATCGCCGTCGGCGGCGCACGCTCTGAAGATCGTCTGCGGTGGCAGCGTGTCGACGACGGTGACGTCCATGGCATCATCCGGGCCGTCGTTGTGAATCGTCAGCGTGTAGGTCAGATCAGTGCGCGTCTGTACGGGATCTGGAGCATCGGACTTCGCGGTCGACAGATCCGCCGCCTCCGTCCTCAATGTCAGTCTTCCCACGCGGATCGAAAACCCGGTCGTTTCAGTGCCAACGTCGTAATAGAGAAGATAGGTGCCGTCGTGTAACCGGACAATATCGGGACCATTGCCGTCAATGCCCAGAGAATACAACGCATCGAACGTCACTCCATCTGTGGAAGTGCCGTAGCGCAGACGCGGGAGGGTGAAATTGTCCTGGTAGTGAGTGCTGTAGAAAAAGAGCGTGGCGCATCCATTCCCACGCTGCAGCGCGTGAGGCTGTTCCGCAGAATAATCGGATGCGCCGGTTCCCACTCTTATACCTTCGTCCATTGTCCACGTGAGCGGGTGCTCCGCCGAATCGGTCAGGATAGGGGCGCCGGGGCCGAGCCTGACGCCTTCTTCGACCGTTCAGGTGAGCTGATCCGTCGAGACCGCGCTCTTGACGAGATGCCCGCCGGGAGGGTCGCCGGGGCGCGACAGATCGCTGAAGTACATCCGGTATCGCCCATCCGCAAGGCGGACGATCGTGGCGCCGCCGGTCGCGCCCGTTTTGGTGGTACTGCTGAATCCGGCGGCCTCCGCCGTCATTCGAAACCCGGGCTCGATGGTAAAGATCAAACCGTCGGCGCTCACGGCCGACCGGATGCTGCTCTCGCTGATGTAGAAGAGCCGCCAGCCGCCGGCCGGATTGACAACGACGCGCGGCATGCCGGCTCCGTCGGGAAGCCGCGCGCCAGCCTCGGGGACGAAGCTGGCCCCGTCGGCGGCCAGCGACACGGCGCTGACGATGCCGAGTCCCTGCGCAAACACGTGCAAGCGGACACGGCCGTCGGCGAGCCGCGCAGCCGACGCGTCTGCGACGGGCAGGCCGGCGGCCACGCCGAAGTCGGACGGTCCGAGCAGCGGTCCGACAATCGTGCAGGCGCCGGCGGCCGTGGGGGGCGGCGTCGGGGTCATCTGACCGGCCGATGCCTGCGGGAGCAGACAGAGAAGACCCAGGACCGCTGCGCCGCGCGAGAAAGGCGCGGCGCGGCTGGTCCCACGAGCGAGCTCTTCAGGCTAGCGGGAAACGAATGCGCCGTACATCAATCCCTCCTCCGGATGGGCCGACTTCGCCCCACGCGTGTCCGTCCAGCGCCGAATCCGCGTCGGCTCATGGATCCCGGATTTGGCGACTATATGGCAGAGGCATGTCGGCCTCAATCCCGCCTCGACAGTATGCCTCGACCGTATTGCATTGGACCGCTATATAT
>Ga0156172_1138_pt1 | contig 25192 bp, 24 predicted proteins | sample RifCSPlowO2_12_FD_107825 | JGI IMG/M metagenome (GOLD analysis project Ga0156172, IMG submission 107825) | Acidobacteria bacterium RIFCSPLOWO2_12_FULL_67_14 | reverse complement strand
CATTATTCGTGAAGGGGCCGATTTCGGTGTCCGGGCATGGTGATCCTCCCGTGACGCAGTGAGTGGAGGGAGCGCGGTGAGATGCCGCGGGCTGAGGTGGGCGAAGACACGCCGTGAGAGAGCCGGCACGCCACTCGCGACGACAGCTCCGCCACGAGACGTGAGACCGCGCGAGCATGGAGCGAAGGGCGACGGTTAGCCGGGGCGCGCGCCGAGCGCGAGGGCGATCTGACGCCACGCGTGGAGATCGGGCGTGGCGGTTGGCAGGTGCCGGACGATCCGGCGCCCGGAGACGACCACATGGACGCCGAGTTTGAGCAGCCGCTCGCGCAGCCAGGTCACTTGGGCGCGGGCACAGGCGGTGCGCGCGGCCCGCAGGCGGAGTTCCTGCATGCGCACGTACGCGGCGGCGGTGAGGAGCCCGCGCAGTTGATTGGCCCAGAAGCGACAGCAGCGCGTGCGGCCGATCTGGAGTCCATCGTGGAGTTCTTTGATCCGATTTTCAATGTCGCCGCGTGCGCAAGAGACCTGTTCGTAGACGACGCGGGGCGACTGCCGGAGATTGGTGATGCCGAACCGCGGGGTGTCGCGCGGGTCCCGCCCGGCGAGCCGGACGACCTCGGCTGCGATCACCACGCGGCGCTCGCGCCGCCGCCACGTGCGGGCGGCGTACCGGGCCTCAGTATAGACGTGCTCCGTCTGGCCACTGGCCTCCGTCATCGTCCGTGCCTCGCCCATCGCGGGCGCCGCGAACTGCGCCAACCGGCTGTTTTCGGCCATGGCGACGACGTACTCGAGGCGCGGCGCGGCGTCCAGGAAGTCCAGGATGTCGGGCGTGGCAAAGCCGCCGTCGAGGCGGACGAGAAAGCGCGCCTTGGGAAAGGCCCCCCGCACGCGCGCGAGCCACCGGCGCAACCGGCCCCGCGTGCCGCGGCTCGCCGGCACGTTGCCCGGGCGGAGGATCGCCGCGCAGAGGTACTGCTCGGCTTCGGCATCGAAGGGCAGGAAGGCCAGCAGGGGCAGGTAACACCACGAGTCATAGTGCCCGTTGAAGAACGTGAGCTGCTGCGCGCCATGGGTGGGGTCGTCGGTGGGATCGAGATCGATCGTGATGCGGCGGGCGCGGCCATGCAGACGCCGGCGGTGCCGGTCGATCGCGCGTCGTCAATACACCGTCGCCACCGGGCCGATTCGCCCCGATTGTCGCGTGCCGTCCGCTGCTTCCGGGGGGTCGCCCGGTCGTGCCGGAACACCGTCTCCATCGCCAACAGTCCCAGCGGCTCGCGCGTACCGTCTGCGGCCAGGGCGAGTGAGAAATGACCGAAGAATCCCCGTCATCGAGGTTCGAATGACTCATCTTGGGCGCGTTCGAACAGAGCGCGGACGAGCGCCTCGCCATCATGAGGCGACGTCTTCAAGGTCGGCGAGTCTCGCTGAACGAAGCATGGGGTGCAGTCTATGCCGGCGATCGGCCCCGACTACCGACTCGCGATGAAGGTTCTGACGAACTTGAACACGAACCGAGAAGCGAGAACCCAGAAGCGGGAACGATAGGTTTCATGACTCGTTGTTGTTTGACAGGGTGCTCAGCCGCTGCTACATTGGGTGTCGCTCGTAATTCACTGACAACCAAGCGTTTAGATCATCCGCGCCCGGCGGTAGCGGAGTCGGAGTGCCTCTGTGTCCCTGCGACGCCTGATCCTTTACGCGGGCCTCACGTTCTCGTTGTCCTCGCTGGCGTTCAGCCTTGGGAGCTGGACGGCGCAGCGCTCGGTGGCCGCGCAGCTGGCGGCCAGCGATGCGCGTGTGGCGGCGCTCCAGGAGAACCTCGCGCGGGGCATTCTGCGCTCGCGGGAGAGCACGGTGACCGTCTCGGGCACCGGCGGCGCCCGGCAGGGGGATGCCGTCCCGGCGGCCGGATCCACGCAGAGTGCGCTCGTCGATGAGATCAAGCGGCAGCTCCAGAGCGAGATGGGCCTGCTCCCGGTGCGCCTGCTGCGCGAGCGGCGCGAGAGTTTTGTCGAGCTGAACGCCGTCGACAACCTCGGCAAAGCGAGCTACGGCACCGCCGGGTATCTCGGCAACGGCTACTTCATCACGGTCAAGCACGGTGTGATCGCGCTTGACGACGCATCGCAGGGACGCGACGCCCGGCGGATCGTCTCGGTCACCATCCGGCACAAGGGACGCGACCTGCCCGTGCAGGTCGTGGACAGCGGCGGCGCGAGCGTGGAAGTCCACGAGGGGGACTGGGCGATCGTCAGGGTGCGCGGCGAGGTCGACCTGCCGCCGCTCAGGGTCGATATGGCCTATGGGTTCGATTTTGCCGAGCCGATCTTCCGTCTGGGCAACGACTACTCCAAGGGCATCATCCTGGGCACGGGCTATGTCGGACAGCGCATGAGCAACGGCCTGGTCACCTGTCTCACCGACGGCCATCCCGGGGTGTCGGGAGGTGGCGTGCTCAATCAGCAGGGCGATCTCGTCGGTATTCCGGTGGGCCGGATGCAGGGAGACTACCGCTTCTCGTTCATCCTGCCGGTGCGCCCGGAGATGTTCGAGAAGGTGCCCGGGCTCATGGCGGTGACCGCGACTGAGTAAGCGGCGCGACGCACGCCTATTAATCCGGGCATGCGTCGCGCTGCGATCGTCACCATCCTCTGCCTGTCCGCCGCGGCCTGCGGCCGGACGGCCAACACACCGGCACAACAGGGGGCCCTCGATGCCGGCGTGCGCGAGCTGGCGGACGCGTACATCGACGGGTTCTTCCGGCAGTTTCCCGAGGCGGCGACCTCCTACAGCCTCGCCGACAGGCCGCACGATCGGCTGAGCGATCTCTCGCCGGCGTCGCGCGCCCTCCGTGCCACCCATGCCATCCTGCGCGAGGCGCTGGAGTCGGCGGTGGCCACCCGCGTCTGCCGCAGCGAGCTCTGGAATGTCAGCCAGATGACCGGCTGGCATGTGTCGCTCGGCTATCTGGTGACGATTCAGCCGACCGGCGGCGACAAGGCGCGCCAGGAGTCGCTCGCGCGCTGGGGCGCGCTGCCGCAGTTCCTGGACACCGAGGCTGCCAACCTGCGCGAGGGCATGAAGCTCGGCTACACTGCGCCGAAGCACATCGTGCAGATCGTCATCCGGCAGACGCGTCAGCTGGCGGCGCTGCCCGTTGACGAGTCGCCGTTCTCTGCGCCCGCCCGGGCGGACCGGACGCTGGAGTTTCAGGCGCGGGTGCGCACGCTCGTCTCGGAGCAGATCGCGCCGGCGATCCGGCGGTATGCCGACTTCCTGGAGCGTGAGTACCTGCCGGCGGCGCGCGAAGCGATTGCCGTGGCGGCGAACCCGGACGGCGAGCGGTGCTATGCGGCGGGTGTGCGCGCGATGAGCACGCTGCCGAAGTCCGCGCAGGAGGTGCACGACATCGGCCTGCGAGAGGGAGCGCGCATCGACGCCGAGATGAAGCTGTTTTCAGGCGATCTCGATCGCCTCGGCATGCTGTCGTCGCAGAACTGGCGCGCGGCCCGGCTCGTCGTCGACACCGGCCTCCATGCGCTCGGATGGACGCGGCAGCAGGCGATTGAGTACATGCTCGCCCACACGGCGCAGTCGGCGGAGAGCGCCGCCTCCGAGGTCGACCGCTACATCATCCTGCCCGGACAGGCGACCGCCTACATGCTGGGACGGCTGGAGATCCTCGCTGCGCGGGAGGAGGCGCGCCGGGCGGCGGGATCCGGGTTCGACATCAAGGCGTTCCACGACCGCGTGCTCGAGGATGGCGCCGTGCCGCTGACGTTCCTTCGCGCGAAGATCACGGAGTCTTTCCGCGCTTCCGGCTCTTGATCTGCTCCCATCCCTCGAGGCGGCGCTTCAGCTCCTTCTCGAAGCCTCGATCGGTCGGGCGGTAGTACTTCCGCCCGGCGACTGACTCGGGCAGGCAGTCCATGCCCGCGACCGCGTCCCCCTCGTCGTGGGCGTACTGGTAGCCCTTCCCGTACTCCAGCTCCTTCATCAGCTTCGTCGGCGCGTTGCGCAGGTGAAGCGGCACCGGTTCGGCCGCCCGCTCGTGGGCGTCGGCGGCCGCCGCGGTGTACGCCGTATAGACGGCGTTGCTCTTGGGCGCCGTCGCCAGGTAGATCGCGGCCTGCGCGAGCGCCGTCGTGCCTTCGGGCATGCCGATGAAATGGGCGGCATCCCTGGCGGCCACCGCAATCGCCAGCGCCTGCGGGTCCGCGTTGCCGACGTCCTCGGAGGCGAACCGGATCATCCGCCGGGCGATGTACAGGGGGTCTTCGCCCGCCTCGAGCATGCGCGCCAGCCAGTAGACCGCCGCATCCGGGTCGCTGTTGCGCATCGACTTGTGCAGCGCCGAGATGAGGTTGAAGTGCTCCTCGCCGCCCTTGTCGTAGAGGAGCGCCCGCCGGCGGATGACCTCCTCGAGCTGCGGGAGATCGAGCCGCCGGCCGCCGGCGTCGGTGTCCCCGGCAGCCAGCGTGGCGGAGAATTCGAGCAGGTTGAGCGCCGCTCTGGCATCGCCGTTGGCAAAGCGCGCGATCGCGGCGAGCGCCGGATCGGTGACGGCGACGCCGGACGATCCCAGCCCGCGCTCCGAGTCGGTCAGCGCCCGCCTCAGGATGCTCTCGATCGCCCCGGCGCTGAGCGGGCGCAGCACGAACACCCGCGAGCGGGAGAGCAGCGCGGCGTTCACCTCGAACGACGGGTTCTCGGTGGTGGCGCCGATGAGCACGATATCGCCGGCCTCCACGCGCGGAAGAAACGCGTCCTGCTGCGCCTTGTTGAACCGGTGAATCTCGTCGATGAAGACGATGGTCCGCCGCCCGGTCGTGCGGCGGCGCACTTCCGCGGCCGCCATGACGTCCTTGATCTCCCGGATCCCCGAGAGCACCGCGCTGAACTGCACGAAGTGGGCCCGGGTCATGTCGGCCACGATGCGCGCGAGCGTGGTCTTGCCGGTGCCCGGCGGGCCCCAGAGGATGATCGAGTGGAGTACGTCCCGCTCGATCGCTTCGCGCAGCGGCATCCCCGGCGCGAGAATGTGCTCCTGCCCGACGATCTCGTCGAGCGTCCGGGGGCGAATCCGATCGGCGAGGGGAGTGTCCTCGGAGGGCGGACCTTCAGGTCTGCCCGATTCGTCGTCAAAGAGCGAATCTGTCATGGGGCCTGCCGCTGCCGGCGTGCAGCATAGACGAGAACGGCCGCCGCCACCGCGACATTCAGCGACTCGACCGGCGGCGCCATCGGAATGGTAACGAGCGCGTCGGCCTGCGCCAGCGCGTCCTCGGCAAGCCCCGGGCCTTCGCCGCCGACGACGATTGCGACGCGTCCCCGCCAGTCGATCTCGTCCGGCGTCTGTCCGCCGCGCGCGACCGCGGCCACCACATGTCCGCCCGCCTGCCGGAAGCCGCGCAGCGCGGTCGCCACATCGGACCGGGCAGCGACCGGCAACCGCAGGATGCTGCCCATGCTGCCTCGAACCGCCTTCCACGAGAACGGGTTGGCGGACGCGCCGCAGACGACCACGCCGGTCGCGCCCGCCGCCTCGGCGGATCGGATCAGGGCACCGACGTTGCCGGGATCCTGCACGTCGACCGCCACGATCACGAACGCGTGCGGATGCGCGCAGATCGTCTCGAGGCCGGTCGGCGTGCGGCGGGCGATCGCCACGATGCCCGACGGTGCGCGGACCGGCGTCATCGCGCCGAACGCCTGCGCGGTGGCGGCGATCACCTGTGTGCCGCGTGTCTGGAGCGAACGCGCGAGCTCCGCCTCCTCGGTGCCGGATCCCCGCCCGGCGGAGACGGCCACCATCTCGAGCTCGACGCCCGCGTCGCACGCGTCGCGGATGAGATGCACGCCGTCGAGCAGCAGCCGACTGCCGTCGGGGTCGGCATCCCGCGCGAGTGTTCTGAACGCGCGCACGACCGGATTCTGGCGGCTGGAGATGAGAGGCATCTAGCTGGTAGGTGGTGGCTGGTAGGCAATTGTTCCATGTTCTTTGTGCGTGCTACCAGCTACCAGCTACCGGCTATGCTAAAGTCAGGTTTTCGATGAAAGAGAAGATTCTGAAGCGCTTCCAGGAAGAGATCGCGGCGCTCGAGCGGGAGCTGCGGCTGGAGCTGCCGAAAGAGATCCAGCGGGCACGCGAGCACGGCGACCTGCGCGAGAACGCGGAGTACAAGGCCGCGAAAGAGCGGCAGACGATCGTCAACTCCCGCATCGCGATGCTGCAGAAGCGCGTCGGCGAGATCTCGCTGATGAATCTCGACCGTATTCCGCACGACCGCGCCGGGTTTGGGTCGACGGTGCACCTGATCGGCGAGACCGGCGAGACCGTTGTCTATCAGCTCGTGATGCCCGAGGACGCGGATGCGGAAAAGGGCATGATCTCCACCTCGTCACCCATTGGCCGCGCCATTCTCAACAAGGAGGAGGGCGACGAGATCGAGGTCGTGACGCCGGCGGGCGTCCGCCGCTTCGAGGTGAAGAAGCTCACCACCATCCACGACGATTAACTCCACTCGTGCAGCCGTACTCGCCTGAGCGTCGCACCGCGGTTGTCCTGTGCGGTACCGGCGCGCACGGCGCCTACCACGCGGGCGTGCTCCGGGCGCTGCAGGAGGCGGGCGTCAAGATCGACGTCATGGCGGGGCAGGGGGTCGGCGCCGCCGCGGCCGCGCTGGCGGCGATCGACGGGGCCTCGCGCCTCTGGGAGGAGCAGGGGGTCTGGCGCAGCGGTGAGGTGCGGTCCCTCTACAGCTGGAAGTGGCCGGTGCGGGCGGCGGCGTGGCTCGCCTGCGCGGCAGCCGCGGTGGTTGCGCTCTCGGCGCTGTTGACGGCCGCCGGCGTCGATGCCGGGGCGCTCCGGTGGCCGCTCGTCGCGTTCGGGCTGATCGCCGCCATGCCGATGGTGCTGGGAGTGGGAGCGCTGGCGGGCGGCCGGGCTGCCAGACGCAGAGGAGACGGCGCCTGGTGGTGGCGGGTGCTGGGAGCCCCCATCGATGCCGAGCGCGCGCGGTCGACGTTTGCCGGCGCCCTCTGGGTCCTCATCCGCGGCGGCGGCCAGGCGGCGCGGCCGGATCGCCCTCTGATCGGCCGCCGGTATGCGGACGTGCTGTCGGAGAATCTCGGGCAGCCCGGGTTTCGCGAGCTGATGCTGATCGTCAGCGACCTCGATGCGCGCCGTGATGTCGTGGCGGGCTTCCTGCGGGAGCCGTACCGGCAGGCGTTCGTCGCGCCCCGTGCCGATGGCGAGCGCCGGTCGGAGGTCATCGACCTCGCGGGCACCGGCCGTGATCTCGCGTTCGATGTCATCGCCGGGGCTCTCACACCGCCCGTCGTCTGCGACCCGCAGCCGATCACCTATGGGGTGGACAGCTACTGGCGCGGGGAGACGCACCGGTTGTGCGATCGCACGGGCGCGTGTTCCCGCCTGCTCGAGGAGCTGGCGGCGGCGGGCGTCTCGCAGGCGATCCTCGTCAGCGCCGTCGCCGCGGCGCGCGCGCCCCATCGCCTCACGGTGCCGCGGCTGGAGCTCCGGTACCGGCTCAGCGACGCCCTGGCGGCGGCCGAGGCGGCCGCGGTGCGTGACGCGCTTGAACTGGCGCGCCTCAGGTTCGATTCGGTGTACGTGATCTGTCCCTCGCACAACCCGATTGGAGCCTTCGATCTCGAAGGGGCGTATGACGAGGCGTCGGACCGTCGCCAGACGCTGCTCGAGCTGATGACCCGCGCCTACGAGGATGCGTATCATCAGTTCATCGAGCCGGTCGTCGGCGCCAGCGGCGAGCAGCTCGCGCAGATGGAGTCGCGATGAACCGCGATACCGTGATCGTGCACGCCGGCTATCGGCGGAAGTCCACTGCCGGGCCGTTCCTGGCCGGCCCCCAGTTCTCCTCCACGTACTCGTCACCGGGCGACCCGGCGCAGCATCCGCTCACGTACGGCCGCTTCCACAATCCGACCTGGACGGCGTGGGAGGACGCGCTCGGCGTGCTCGACGGCGGCGAGGCCGTCGCCTTCGCCTCGGGCATGGCCGCCGTCGATGCTGTCCTGGGTGTCACGCTGAAGGCGGGCGACGTGGCCGTGCTGCCTGCGGATTCGTACTACGCCATCCGGCGGCTCGCCTCCACCTGGCTGGAGAGCCGTGGCGTCCAGGTCAGGCTCGTGCCGACGAGCGGGTCCGATCACCTGCAGGCGCTCGAGGGGGCGACGCTGCTCTGGCTCGAGACCCCGTCGAATCCGCTGCTGGACGTCTGCGATATTCAGGCGCTTGCCGAGACCGCGCGGGCGCGTGGCGCCACGGTCGTCGTGGACAACACGACGGCCACCGCCTACCTTCAGCAGCCGCTGCAGCTCGGTGCCACGCTGGTGGTCGCGTCGGACACCAAGGGGCTGACCGGCCACAGCGATCTCCTGCTCGGGCATGTCTCCACGACCGACGCCGGGCTGGGCGACGCTCTGCGGGCCTGGCGCACGCACCACGGCGCCATCCCGGGGCCGATGGAGGTCTGGCTGGCGCACCGGTCGCTGCCGACGCTGCCGGTCCGGATGATCCGGCAGTGTGCATCGGCCGAGCGGCTCGCGGCGTGTCTGGCGTCGCGGGCCGATGTGGCGGCGGTCCGATACCCGGGCCTGCCGCAGCACCCGGCCCATGCCATCGCCGCACGTCAGATGCGGGCCTTCGGCACGATCGTGAGCTTCGATCTGGCCACCCGCGCCCGCGCCGAGTCGTTTCTCGGCGCGCTGACGCTCGTGCGCGAGGCGACGAGCTTCGGCGGGGTGCACTCGATCGCGGAGCGGCGGGCGCGGTGGGGCGGCGATGCCGTCAGCGAAGGGTTCATCCGCTTCAGCGTCGGGTGTGAGGCCGCCGAGGACATCCTGGCCGACGTCGGCGCGGCGCTGGAGGCGTCTCCGCCTACGCCCTGACGAGGCGCTTGTCGGGCGGCTGGTGCTCGTGCAGGAACTCGAGCGCCATCGCGAGCACGCGCTCGGTGAAGGCCTCGGCCTGGACGTTGCCGAACTTCTCGCGGAAGGCGCGCAGCGGGACCACCGCCTTGGCCATCGCCCGATGGCCGCCGGCGCTGCCGATGTCGGCGAAGTACTTGCGCACGAACTCCCCGGCGTTGCGCGAGTAGCCGAGATTGCGCACCGACATGATCACCGAGTCGTTGACGATGCCCGACACCACTGTCCAGCGGACGTCCTCGAGCTGGAGGTAGAAGTCGGCGACGTACGGGATGAAGTCCTCGCGGGGGGTGGTGCCGAGGAACGCGCAGAAGACCTGCTCGGCGATCCGTCCGTGCTGCTTGGCTTTGAGCACGTACTCGAGCCGCTCCATCGTGATCTCGGCCCCCTCCATCTTCCGGATGAGCGCCGCGTCGGAGAGCGGATAGAGATACGAGAAGGCATCGATGTCCACGCGATTGGCCTGCCGGTTGAAGAAGAGCGTGTCCGACTTGATCGCGTAGAGCAGGGCGGTGGCGGCGCGCTCGGAGATGTTGGCGTCGACGGCGCGGAGATGCTCGGTGAGGATCGTGGACGTCGAGCCGTAGTCCGCGCGGATGTCCTTGAACACCGCGCTGTAGCCGGGTTGCTCCGGATGATGGTCGATGACGAGGTCGACCTTGTCGATCGCGCCCCCGAAGTAGTGCGGCTGCACGTCGACCAGGGCCACGCGGTCGTACTCGGCCACCTGGGCGGCCGTCACGCGCTCGACGTGGATGTCGAGCAGGTTGACCATCCGCACGTTCTCGGGGCGGGTGACCCCCTCGAGCGCCGCAATGATCGCGGTCTGCCGCGTCCGCCGGAGCACGTTCCGCAGCGCGAGGCCGCTGGCCAGCGCATCGGGGTCGGGCTCGTTGTGCAGCAGGATGAGCACGCGGTCCGCGTCGCTGAAGAACCGCTGATACTGCTGCACCTTCAACCGCGTAATCGACCGGCTGAACTCGGTCAGCAGCGGGCCCCCGAACAGCTCCGAGAGCGCCAGGTAATTCAGCTCCGGAAACTGCGCTTTGAGCTCCTCTTCCCGGGAGCGGAAGTCCGAGATGCCGACCCCGAGGACGTACACCAGCGTGCCGCCTGCGTCGCGGATCGCGCCGAGGATCTTGCGGGGGCTGCGGCGGCCGTTGTCCTCGACGATGACGCAGGTGCCCGGGGTGAGATCGGCTTTGAGGTAGGTATCGGTGCGGCGCGGGTCGGCCGCGGTGACGTTGAGGCCGGCCTCGTGCAGGCGGCGCGCCATCAGCTTGCTGTCGACGAGGAATTCCACCTCGAAGCTGGGCAGCAGGATCTCGTCGAGCATCCTGATGACCAGGTCGGTCTGACAGACGGCGAGACACCTCATCGAAGGCCGGGAGCCATGTCTGGAACAGGCTGCACCATAGGCGCGAACCCCTCATTATACGACGCGGCCGCGTCCCCCGCTTATCGGGTATACGATCGAGAGACTGCAGCGAGGGGGCATGGCGAGGCGTCTTGCAGCGGCGGTACTCATGGCGGCCTGCGGGCTGAGCGGAGCCCTGCCGGCGCAGCAGGCTGTCTTCCGCTCGCGCCTGGATCTCGTCACGTTCGGCGTGACGGTCACCGACCGGCGCGGGACCGTCATCGACAATCTCGTCGCCGGAGACTTCGAGGTCTTCGAGGACGGCACGAGACAGACGATCACCCATTTCGCGCCCGGCGGGGCGGGCACGTCGGACCTTCCGCTGCACCTCGGCCTGCTGTTCGACACGAGCGGCAGCATGGGCGAGGACATCAGGCTGGCGCGGACGGCGGCGATCCGGTTCCTGAACACGCTGAGCGACGCCGAGGACATCACGCTGGTCGACTTCGACACCGAGGTGCGGGTCGCCACCTACGGCCAGCGCGACTTTCCGCGGGTGGTCGAACGGATCCGCGGGCGCGAGCCGGGCGGCTGGACCGCCATGTACGACGCGCTCGGCGTGTTCCTGGACGGCGCCGGCGAGAACGAGGGCCGGACGATTCTGGTGGTCTATACGGACGGCGGCGACACGCGCAGCACCAGCCGCTTCAACGACGTCATGACGCTCGTGCGCGCGTCGGATGTCACGATCCATGCCGTCGGCTTCATGGAGCATCAGCCGAGCAGCGTCCGGTCCTCGCAGCGCGGGCGGCTGCGGGAGATCGCCGAGGCGACCGGGGGCCAGGCGTTCTTCCCGTTGGCGATGAAGGACATCGAAGCCGCCTACGAGAAGATCGTGGCGCAGATCCGCAATCAGTACACCCTCGGCTACACGTCAACGAACACCGCGCGGGACGGCCGCTGGCGCACGGTCGAGATCCGCGTGACGCGCCCCGACCTGAAGTCCTCGCGCATCCAGTCCCGCAGGGGCTACTTCGCCCTGTACGCCAAGTAGATCATCTATGATTGATTGTTTGTGATCGACCGGTTCACCCTTGTCAGCGACTTCGAGGTGCGCGGCGATCAGGTGCGCGCCATTCCGGAGCTGGTCGAGGGCCTGAACCGCGGCGACTCTCATCAGGTGCTGCTCGGCGTCACCGGATCCGGCAAGACCTTCACGATGGCGCACGTCATCGCGGCCGTGAACCGGCCGACGCTGGTGATGGCGCACAACAAGACACTCGCCGCGCAGCTGTACCAGGAGTTCAGGCGGTTCTTCCCGCAGAACGCGGTCGAGTACTTCGTCAGCTATTACGATTACTATCAGCCGGAGGCGTACGTGCCGGCCACCGACTCGTACATCGAGAAGGAGGCCACGATCAACGACGAGATCGACCGCATGCGCCTCTCGGCGACCCGATCGCTGTTCGAGCGGCGCGACGTCATCATCGTCGCCAGCGTGTCGTGCATCTACGGCCTCGGGTCGCCGGAGGCCTACTACGGGATGCTGCTGCCGCTGCAGGTGGGGCAGCGGATCGACCGCGACCAGATCCTGCGCAAGCTCGTGGAGATCCAGTACGAGCGCAACGACGTGGAGTTCGGGCGCGGGACGTTCCGCGTACGGGGCGACATCGTCGAGGTGGTCCCGTCGTACGAGGAGCACGCGCTCCGGATCGGCCTCTTCGGCGACGAGGTCGACGAGCTGGCCTGGTTCGACGCGCTGACGGGGAAGATCCTTCGGCGGCTGGACAAGGTCGCGGTCTACCCGAAGTCGCACTTCGTCACGTCGCGCGACCGGACGAAGCAGGCCGTCGAGTCGATCGGGCAGGAGCTCGAGTCGCACCGGGGGCAGCTCGAGTCGGAGGGAAAGCTGCTCGAGGCCCAGCGGCTGCACCAGCGCACCATGTTCGATCTCGAGATGATCCGTGAGATCGGGTACTGCCACGGCATCGAGAACTACGCGCGGCATCTCACGGGCCGCGCGCCGGGCGAGCCGCCGCCGACGCTGCTCGATTACCTGCCGGGGGACGCCCTCGTGATCGTGGACGAAAGCCATCAGACGGTTCCGCAGATTCGCGGCATGTACCACGGCGACCGGTCGCGGAAGGAGGTGCTCGTGGCGTACGGGTTCCGCCTGCCGTCGGCGCTCGACAACCGGCCGCTGAACTTCCAGGAATGGGAGGCGCGGGCCAGACAGGTCGTGTTCGTCTCGGCGACCCCGGGCCCGTACGAGCTCTCGAAATCCGGCGGGGTGGTCGTCGAGCAGGTGATTCGCCCGACCGGGTTGATGGACCCGCCGATCGAGGTGCGGCCGGTGCGGGGCCAGGTGGACGACCTGCTCGCAGAGATCCGGACGCGCGTCGAGCGGAGGGAACGCGTGCTCGTGACGACCCTGACCAAGCGGATGGCCGAGGACCTGACGGCCTATTACCAGGAGCTCGGCGTCAAGGTCCGCTACCTGCACTCGGATATCGAGACGCTCGAGCGGGTCGAGATTCTCCGCGACCTGCGCCGCGGCGCCTTCGACGTGCTGGTCGGCATCAACCTGCTCCGTGAGGGGCTGGACCTCCCCGAGGTCTCGCTGGTCGCCATTCTGGACGCCGACAAGGAAGGGTTCCTGCGGTCGGGGGGCTCGCTGATTCAGACATCCGGCCGCGCCGCGCGCAACGTCAAAGGGCAGGTCATCATGTATGCGGATACGATGACGGCATCCATGAAGACAGCCATCAGCGAGACCGAACGCCGGCGGGCGCTCCAGGCCGCCTACAACGCCGAGCACGGCATTACGCCCGAGTCGGTCGTTCGTCAGATTGACGATCTGCTCTCGAGCGTCTACGAGCGCGACTACACGGTCGGCGCGGGCGCTGGCGACGGCCCGGACGCGTTCAGGACGCAGGCGGAGCTCGACGCCGAAATCGGGCGGCTCGAGACGGAGATGAAGGCCGCCGCCGCCAACCTCGACTTCGAACGGGCGGCTTCGCTGCGCGACCGCGCGAAGGCGCTCCGGACCCGCGAGCTCGGGCTCGCGGGATCCCCGGCGGATCGGTAGGCGGCGTGCTGAGCCAGGCCGAGCGATGGATCAAGGCGGCCATCCTGGAGGTCCAGGAGTTCGTGCAGCTCGTGGGCGCCGTGTTCCGTGCCATGGTGAGCCCCCCGTACTATCGGCGCGACGTGATCCTGCAGTTCGAGGCGATCGGCATCGGATCGCTCATGGTGGTCTCGCTCACCGGCTTCTTCACCGGTGCGGCCCTCGCCCTCCAGACGGGTCAGACGCTCGACCGCTTCGGCGCCCGGACGCTGGTCGGTCAGCTCGTCAGCGCCTCGATGATCCGCGAGCTCGGCCCGGTGCTGACGGCGCTGATGCTCGCCGGGCGGGTGGGATCGGGGATTGCCGCCGAGCTCGGGTCGATGGCGGTCACCGATCAGATCAATGCCCTGCGCGCGCTCGGCACCGATCCGCTGCGCAAGCTGGTCGTCCCGCGGGTCCTCGCGGTGACGCTGATGGCGCCCGTGCTGACCGTCATCGCCGATACCTTCGCGATCGTGGCGGGCTGGCTCATTTCGGTCACGAATCTTGGCGTCGGGTCGAGCACGTACTGGACGGCGGTGCTCGAAGGGCTGTACCTCGGGGACGCCTGGCAGGGGATCATCAAGCCGTTCGTGCTCGGCTTCGTGATCGGCACCATCGGATGTCACGTGGGCCTGAGGACGAGCGGCGGAACGCAGGGCGTCGGCCGGTCGACGACCAACGCCGTGGTCGTGGCGTCGGTGCTGGTGATCGCGGTCGACTTCTTCCTGACGCCGCTCCTGATGCGCGTGGTGTACTAGGGTGATGACGGTGACGGCCGAACGGTCGCCGGCACTCGAGGAAGCGCTCGGTCCGGGCTCGCCGATCGTGGTGTTCGACCGGGTCTCGCTGGCCTTCGATGATAAGGTGGTCCTGCGCGAGATCAGCTTCACGCTGATCAAGGGGCAGACGAAGATTTTTCTAGGCGCGAGCGGATCCGGGAAGTCCACGATCCTGAAGCTCATCATCGGCCTCCTCAAGCCCGACTCGGGCGTCATCTGGGTGAACGGGGAGCGCGTCGACGACAAGGGCGAGGCGGATCTCATGAAGGTGCGCACCGACCTCGGAATGGTGTTTCAGGAAGGGGCGCTGTTCGATTCGCTGACCGTCGCCGAGAACGTCGGGTACAAGCTGCTCGAGGAGGGGATGCCCGATGCGCAGGTGTGGGACCGCGTGGGCGAGGTGCTGGGGTTCATCGGCCTCGGCGAGTATGCCGACCGGATGCCCTCGGAGCTCTCGGGCGGCCAGCGCCGCCGGGTCGCGATCGCGCGCGCCATGGCGTACAAGCCGCGGATCCTGCTGTACGACGAAGCGACGACGGGGCTGGATCCGATGATGGCCGATACGGTGGACAACGAGATCATCAAGCTGCGGGACCTGGAGGAGATCAGCTCGATCGTCGTCACGCACCAGCTCCGGGATGCGTTCCGGGTGGCGACGCACGAGGCCCGGCGCGACGGCACGGACATCCGCATCGTCACCGCCGGAGCGGAGAAGGCCGAAGAGGCGGAGTTCATCATGCTCAAGGACGGGGTCATCCATTTCGAGGGACATGCGACCGACCTGCGGCAGTCGCGCGACCCGTACTTGCGTTCATTCCTGTCGTAGTGGCGACTAGAGGGTAGACGTCATGCCTCGTACGCGTTCACTGGCCTGGGCCGAACTCAAGATCGGCATCGTGTCGGTCGTGGCGCTGGCGTTGGCCGCCACGCTGATCTTCATGCTGAGCGGAGAGGGGGGATTCAGCTGGCAGCGCTACTCGCTCAAGACCGTGTTCGACGACATCGCCGGGCTCGACGAGGGATCCCCGGTGCGCCTCGCCGGCGTCGAGGTCGGCTCGGTGACCGGCATCGATTTCATCGGCGACCGCGTGGAGGTCACCTTCGAGCTGTCGGAGCGCATGCAGCCGCGGGTCACGACCGGGTCGATGGCGGCCCTCGGCTCCGTGTCGCTGCTCGGCGAGAGCTCCGTGGACATCACGGCGTCCACCGAGGGGACGCCGATTCCCGAATGGGGCTATGTGCCCTCGGGGCGGGCGGCGGGCTCCCTGACCGACGTGACCCGGCAGGCGTCAGAAGGGATCGAGGAGCTGACGGCCGTCCTGGAGGACATGCGGGCGGGGAAGGGCACGATCGGGCGCCTGATCACCGACGACTCGCTCTATCGCGAGATGAACGCGCTGGTGGCCGCGGCGGAGAATGTGGTGCAGAGCGTGAGCGCCGGGCGGGGCACACTGGGCCGGCTGGCCAACGATCCGGCGGCGGCCAAGGCGCTCGAGGCGTCGCTCCAGAATTTCGAATCGATCACGGCGCGCGTCAAGGCGGGGGAAGGCAGTCTGGGACGCCTGCTCGCAGACGACGCTCTCGCGACGTCGCTGACGTCGACGACCACCAACCTCGATGCCATCACGGGGCGCATCAGCCGCGGCGAAGGGACGGCTGGAAAACTGATTACGGAGCCGGAGCTGTACGATCGGCTGAATTCGATGTCGGAGCGGCTCGACAAGGTGATGGCCGGCCTGGAGCAGGGGGAAGGCACCGCGGGCCGGCTTCTGCACGATCGGCAGCTTTATGAGAACATGAATGGCGCAGTCGGCGAGCTGCGGCAGCTCGTGCGCGACATCCGCGCGGATCCCCGCAAGTTCCTGAACGTGCGCGTGAGTCTGTTCTAGTGACCGAACAAGTCTTCCTCGGCATCATCGCGGTGGCCGTGGTGGTGATGGCCGCCATCCAGGTGGCGGCCGTCGTCGTGGCGGCCCGCCTGGCGCGCCGCGTCGATCGCTTTGCCGACCGGCTCGAGCAGGACCTCCGTCCGGTCGTCGCCAGCCTGCAGGCGCTGACCGAAGATGCCGCGCGGGCGACGGCGGTGTTCAAGGCGATCCTCGCCATCTTCCGGTCGCCGCGCAAAGGCGCCGCGTCCGGCGGCGTGGACGAGGACCCGCTCTTCATCGGCTGACTCGTTTGTACGTGGGCCGGCCAATCCTGTTTTCATCCGATTGACGGGGGCACCTCCGGGTGATACAAGACCCCCTATCGCGGATTGCCGCCGTGGCGGCACAGCGGCGTTCCTCCTTTGGGGGCACCCATGACTGAATGCGTCCGTGGCGTGCGTGGACTCGTCGTCGCCTCCCTCCTGATCCTGGTTCCGGCGCTGGCCATCGCCCAGGAAGCCAAAACGGCCACGCTCGCGGCGGAGCTGGCCAGGCTGCTCGACGCGAGGAAGCTCGATAGCATCGCGGCCAAGATCGAGGGCGACCAGTATGCCGGCGCGCTATACTTCCCCGGCAGTCAGCTCCTGGCCGTGAAGGCGCGGTATATCGTGCCGGAGCGGATGGACGTGCAGCTGGCCGGCCGGAACTATCGCGACGTCTACATCGACCTCAACAGCGCGTCGGTGGCCAACTCGAAGACGCTGATTTCGGACCTGGGCGTCAACGGGCTGTTCGCCCGGAGGCGCGAGAATCAGTTCGACACGGCGGACCTGAGCGGGAAGAGCTACACGTTCGACGGCGACTGGGGCAAGCAGGAGCTGTCCGAGCAGGAATACATGAAGGCGTTTCAGACGGCCGATGGCGAGTACGCGCAGATTCTGGAGGCGCTGATCGCAGAGCTCAAGAAGTCCTCGTAGCCGGCGCGAGCCGCCAAATGCTGCGAGGCCAGGAGGGGCAGCCCGTCAGGGCTGCTCCTCTCGACTGACGAGGCATGATGCCGAGGGAGGCGACCGTGAAATCGATTGCGAAGAGTCTGCTGATGGTGGTGCTGGGCGCCGGGATGACGGCCGGCGCGTTCGTGATGCTGCCGGACCAGCCGTCGGAAGCGGCCGCCGCCCAGGACCAGGCGCCGCCTCCGCTGCCGGGGGCGTTTCCCATGAATCCGAACCTCCGCCACAACACCTGGACGCCGGTGAACGGCAAGGGTGGGCAGGAGATCAGCGGGCCGTACGAGGTCGACACGAAATGGCCGGCCCAGCGGGTCGCCGACGGCTGGACGATCAACGCCGAGGGCATCTTCCTGCAGTCGCCGGACCGCATCATCTCGGTCGGCCGCGGCACCCGGAAGTGGGCCTGGCCGAACTACTGGGGTCCGGGCGTGTTCCGCGCGCTGGGTCCCGAGCTCAAACCCGAAGAGCAGAAGCGCGGATCCACGATCGTGGTCTACGACCGCAACGGCAAGGTGATCGAGGACTGGACGAGTCAGTGGCGGTCGATCCTGCCCGACGTCCAGCAGGTGCAGGCCAACCCGTACGACCCTCAGAAGCACCTGTGGATCGCGACGGGGCAGGGCGTCGTGCAGCTGACGGCCGACGGCAAGCAGCATGTGAACACGATCGATGCCGCCGACGTGCCGCAGCAGGATCCGAAGAACCCGTACTTCGTCGTGGAGCACTTCGCGTGGGCATCGAATGGCGACTTGTACACGGCCGGCGGCTATCAGGTCCACCGCTTCTCGAAGGATGGCAAGCATCTGGCCGCGATCGGCAAGCCGGGCAACGGCCCCGGTGAGTTCGGCGTGTACGGCGCGGGCCGGGCTGGCGCCGGCATTCATGGCATCGTCATCGACTCGAACCGGAACCGGATGTATGTGGCGGACCGCGTGAACTCGAGAGTGCAGGTGTTCGATCTCAACGGCAAGTTCCTCGACGTGTGGCCGAACATCACGGGGCCCTATGCCCTCAAGCTGACGCGCGACGGCCGCTACCTCTGGCTGGGCGACGGGTACGCGATGAAGTTCCAGAAGTACGACGCGATGAGCGGACGGCTGATCCCGGGATCGACCTGGGGCACGATGGGCGTGGCCCCCGGGTCGTTCTGGGGCATCCACTGGTTCACGACCGATGCGGCGGGGAACCTGTTCGTAGGCGAGGACCTGGCGTTCCGGATTCAGAAGTTCACGCCGCGGAAGGACGGGAACCCGGAGCAGCTGATCGGCCAGTTGATGGAATAGCTCGCCTAGACGAAGCTCGCCCGAAGGGCGAGCGAAGTCTGGTGGACGCGACTGGACTCGAACCAGTGACCTCCCCGGTGTGAACGGGGTGCTCTAACCAACTGAGCTACGCGTCCGTCTTGCGACGTCTTCGGCGGGCCTGAAGGCCCGCCTTGAAATTGTCAGTCTAACACGCCCTCTATTCGGTCCCGTACAGACGATCGCCGAAGTCCCCGAGCCCGGGGACGATGTACTTGTGGGCGTTCAGGTGGCGGTCCACGACCGGCGTGTACACGGCGACGTCGGGATGGCGCTGTTCGACCAGCGCCACGCCTTCGGGCGCCGCGACGATGCAGATCATGCGGATCGCGCGCGCGCCCGCCGCCTTGATGAGATCGATCGCGGCCACGGCGCTGCCGCCGGTGGCCAGCATCGGGTCGATCATCAGCACGTAGCTGTCGGCGATCTCCGGCGGGAGCCTCGAGTAGTACTTCGACGCGATGGCAGTGGCCTCGTCGCGCTGGAGGCCGATGTGCCCGACGCGCGCCGCCGGCACGAGCTCCAGCACCGCATCCAGCATCCCGAGGCCCGCGCGCAGCACCGGGACGACGACCACGTCGTCCCGGACGACCTGGCCCTCGGCCGGCCCGAGCGGCGTGGTCACGGTGCCGGCCACCGCGGGCACGTCGCGAAGCGCCTCGGCCGCCAGCAGGACGCTGATGCGATTGGCCGCCCGCCGGAATGCGGGTGGCGGCGTCCGTGCGTCGCGCAGCTCCATGAGCGCGTCCTGCACGAGTGGATGGCGGATGAGGTGAAGAGGCACGGGCCCTATGATAGTGCGAGGTGCGACGTGGGAGGATGCCGGTGCAACGGTGGGAGGATGCCGGTGCAACGGCGAACGTGACGGTGCGACCGTGAGAGGCGTGCGATGAAGAAGGCCGGTGCAATCGGGGGCATTGCGGCGCTGGTACTGGCAGCGGCATTCGTGGCGGTGCGGAGCCAGTCCACCCAGCGGCAGGTGTCGCTGGTCGTGACGCACGGCACCATCGTCACGATGGACGGCACCGGCCGGATTGTGGAGGACGGTGCGGTCGCGATCGATGGCGCGGACATTGTCGGCGTGGACACGACCGAGGCGATCGGCAGCAGGTTCGCCGCCAGCGAGACCATCGACGCCGGCGGCCAGGTGGTCTTGCCCGGCCTGGTCAATACGCATACCCACGCGCCGATGGTCCTGTACCGCGGGCTGGCGGACGACCTGGCGCTGATGGACTGGCTCACGAAGTACATGTTCCCGGCGGAGGCGAAGACCGTGTCACCCGAGTTCGTGCGCGACGGCACCCGGCTGGCGGCGCTCGAGATGATTCAGTCCGGCACGACGACCTTTGCCGACATGTACTACTTCGAGGAGACGATCGCCCGCGAGGTGAAGGCGGCCGGACTCCGGGGTGTGCTGGGACAGACCATCATCCAGTTCCCCGTCGCGGACGCCAGGACGCCGGCGGACGCGTTGAAGCGCGCTGAGACGTTCATCGGCGAGTTCAAGGGCGATGTGCTCATTACGCCCGCCGTGGCGCCGCACGCCGTCTATACGCTCGACGGCCCAACGCTGATGGCCGCCCGCAGTCTGGCGCGGCGGCACGGTGTCCCGACCCTCATCCATCTGGCGGAAACGCGCGATGAGGCGAAGACTGCGCAGGAGCGATTCGGCGCGTCGCCCGTGGCGTATCTGGAGAAGCTCGGATTTCTGGGTGCCGGCGTTCTGGCCGCCCACGGGGTGTGGGTATCGGAAGCCGAGTCGGCCCTCCTGCGGAGGCGGGGCGTCGGGGTGTCCCACAACCCCGAAAGCAACATGAAGCTGGCCAGCGGGATTGCGCCCGTCACGAGGTACCTCGAGGAAGGCGTGGCCCTGGGGCTTGGCACCGACGGCGCCGCGAGCAACAACGACCTCGACATGTTCGAATCGATGCGCACGGCGTCGCTGCTGCAGAAGGTGGCGACGGGTGACCCGCGTGCGCTCAGCGCCCGCGCCGCGCTCGAGATGGCCACTCTCGGCGGCGCGCGCGCGCTCGGCATGGCCGAGCGCATTGGGTCCCTGGAGCCGGGCAAGCGCGCCGACCTGATCGTCGTGTCGATGACGACGGCCCGGCAGACGCCGATGTACGATCCTGTCTCGCATCTCGTCTATACGACACGAGGCGATGACGTGCGGACGACCATCGTGCACGGGCGCATCCTGATGCGGGACCGCAAGGTGCTGACGCTCGACGAGGCGGCGGTGCTTCGCGACGCCCGGCTGTGGGTCCCGAAGGTCCGGGCTGCCGTTCAGTCCAGCACGGCGATGTAGGGAAGGTTCCGGTACTGCTCCGCGTAGTCGAGCCCGTACCCCACCACGAACCGGTCCTCAATCTCGAACCCGACGTAGTCGACCGTGACGTCGACCTGCCGGCGCGACGGCTTGCTGAGCAGGCATGCGGTCCGGAGGTGGCGCGGGCTTCGCGCCCGCAGGATCTGCTGCATGTACTGCAGCGTCAGCCCCGTGTCGACGATGTCCTCGACGATGACGACGTCGCGCCCCTCGAGGCCGCTCTCGAGATCCTTGAGCAGCTGGACCTGCCCGGAGGATTTCGTGCTGGTGCCGTAGCTCGAGACGGCCATGAAATCGAGCGAGCAATGGCCGGGAATCGCCCTGGCGAGATCCGAGAGGAAGACGAACGCCCCTTTGAGGACCGCGATCAGATGCACGCCGTCAGGGTGATCGTGGTGGATCTGGCCGGCGAGCGCGCGCACGCGCTGCTGAATGTCGTCGGCAGAGATGAGTACAGTCACGATAGCGTCACGGGCCACAGAGGCACAGAGACACAGAGACGAGAACAAGAAAAGGAAGGATCTTCTCTGTGCCTCTGCGTCTCTGTGGCTTCGTAGTTGAGTGCTGTCGGACGCGAGAGTAACATAGCGGCTCGCCCGATGAAACGCTTTCAGATGATCGCCGAGGCCGATGCCCGTACGCTCGAGTACGGCAGCACGGTCGTACTGGTAAAAGGCGGGCACGTCACACCGCTTGCCCTCGACACGCTGAAGGCGAGGCGGGTCGCGATCGTGCGCGAAGGCGTCGACGTTGACGCCGAGGCGCTGGCGCCTCCCGCCGAGATCCGCACGGTCGCCATCGCCGGCGACCATACCGCGGTGGCGCTGAAGGCGGCGATCCGCCAGCATCTGCGCGGCCGCGGGCTTGCCGTTCACGATCTGGGCACCGAGACGAGCGAGCCGGTCGACTACCCGGATACCGCTGCCGCCGTCGCGAAGCAGGTGGCACGCCGGGAAGCCGACGCGGGCATTGTCATCGACGGCGCGGGTCTGGGATCGGCCATTGCGGCCAACAAGATCGACGGCGTGCGCGCGGCGATGTGCACGACGCGAACGCTGGCGCGGTACGCGCGCGAGCACAACGGGGCGAACGTGCTGGCGCTCGGGGCCACGCTGCTCACGCCCGACGACGCGCTGGCGATTGTCGACACGTTCCTCGGAACGGCCATGCGCGAGCCGCGATACATGCGCCGGCTGGCAAAGATCCGGCAGCTGGAGGAGCGGCAGGGCTGAGCCGCCGATCCGACCCATGCAGGCCGCCGAGATTCAGCGCATCGTGCAGATCGTCCTCGAAGAGATGGCGGCCGCGCGCCAGGGCACTGCGCCGGCGAGGTGCGGATGCCATTCCGTCCTGTACGAGTGCTGCCCGGATCGGCTGCAGGGGATCCTCGACGCCGGCGCCAGCCGCATCGGCTTTCATGCCTCCGGCGGCAGCGCCGGGACGGTGGCGGCGATGATCGACCATACGCTGCTCAGACCCGATGCTACGCGGCAGGAGATCGAGGCGCTGTGCCGCGAAGCCGGCCAGTACGGATTTGCGAGCGTCTGCGTGAACCCGACGTGGGTGGCGCTCTGCACGCGGCTGCTTCGAGGTACGTCCGTCAGGGTCTGCTCGGTGGTCGGGTTTCCGCTCGGCGCAACCACGACGGATACGAAGCACTTCGAGACGCGGCGGGCCATTTTCGACGGCGCCTGCGAGATCGACATGGCGATCAACGTGGGGGCGCTGAAGTCCGGGGACCTCCGGCTGGTCGAGCGCGACATCGAGGCGGTGACGATACCCTGCCGCGAAGCAGGGGCAGTGAGCAAGGTGATCATCGAGGCGGCGCTGCTGGCCGATGAAGAGAAGGTCACCGCGTGCACACTGGCGAAGGCGGCTGGCGCGGACTTCGTCAAGACGTCCACCGGTTTCGGGCCCGGCGGCGCCACCGTCCACGACGTCGCCCTCATGCGGCGCGTTGTCGGCGAGGAGATGGGCGTGAAGGCGGCCGGGGGCGTCAGAGATCTGGAGGCGCTCCGGGCGATGGTGGCCGCAGGGGCGACCCGCATCGGGGCGAGCGCCGGTGTCCGCATCGTTTCGGAGTCGCGCGGACAGACGCCTGCCGACGCGTCCAAAGGGTACTGAGGAGGTGCCGGCGGCCGTACGTCTTCTGTGGTGCGCCGTGCTGGCGCTCTGGCCTGTTCCGGCCCTGGCGCAGGCGGTGGATCCGCCGCCGGGCCCATACGTCGTGGACGCACGCGCGGCGGTGAGCTCGCTTCCACAGGATCCGGGGTTCTATCCACCTGCGCCGACCAGTACGCTCATTCCAACCCGCGGCCTGGGGGTCGACGTGGGCGGCCACGTGTACCTGCTCGGCCTTGGGCCCGCCCGGATCGGACTCGGCGCCAGCTTCGCACGGATGACGGGGAAGGTGTCGTCAACGACGACCAGCGGATCCGGTTCGAGTACCGGCCCGCCGGCTCCGCCGACGCGGCCCGATGTGGACACCACCGTCCGCTTCATCACGCCGCAGCTCTCCTTGAATTTCGGATCGGCCCGAGGCTGGAGCTACATCAGCGCGGGGGTGGGCCAGACGCTGGTCCGCACGGGCACGTCGCCGTTTGCCGGCAGCACCTCGAGCACGGCGCCGCTGACGCCCGCCCGGACGCTTCAGACCGCCGCGCTCCAGACGATCAACGTCGGGGGCGGCGCGCGGTGGTTCAAGACGCGGCATGTCGCGTTCTCCTTCGACGTGCGGTTTTACAAGATCGCCGCCCGGGCGAAAGAGGGCGTCCGGACGCCGGCGATGATGCTGATGACGGCGGCGGCCGGGGTGTCGCTGAAGTAGGGGGCGAGGGGCAAGGGGTGGCGGCTCAACGACCGAGGACGACGTCGATCCCGGTGAAGACCAGGTCCAGCTTTCCTATCGGGATCTTACCGGCTGCCCCACAGGCTCGCCAGGGTCTACCCACCAGATAACGCCGTCTTGCAGTGCCCAGCTGGTAAGGTGACCCTCAGCTGGAGCGGAACTGTTCAGGGACTCGATGGTGTCGAGTATGCACGTCGCTGACTGAGGAAACAGCTTTACCTCGGCGCGACCCCGGATGCCAAACTTCCAGACGAACTTGCCGACGCCTCCGTAGTAGTGACCATAGGGTCCTTTGGTCCAGCCGCTGCGAACTCGGTCGTTCAGCCTGAGTTCGAAGCCGTCCCTGATGAATCTATAGTCGAGTGCATAGCGACGGCCTGCCACGTTTGATGGCGATCGGCATCGTGCCGGTTAAGCCGTCTCGACAGAATGAGCCGCGCGCTTCCGCGACCAGTAGCGCGTCGGCTCCATTCGTTAGACCGCCGCCCTATAGATCTTCAAGTCGAACGCCTCGGCCCTCTCGAAGCGCTGTTCGCGACTCAGCTATCCGGCGCAGGAACTCCGGATGATGCTCCAGACGATACTCGAACCAATCGTCTTCTGAATCAAAGCCAATCAGGATGCCCGCCGGACGGCCGTGGCGCGTGATGACAATCTCTTCGTCCGCTGCGAGACGCAAGTACTTCGAAAGGTCGTCTTTGACTTCAGCCAGTGCCACCGCCCGTGGCTGGCGTGCCTTGTTCGTCGAGCCAGGCTTGCGCTTCGTGTTTCTCGACGATGGCAAGGATTTCGACCGCCGTTTCTGTAACGTCATAGAACACCCTGATGTCGCCGGCCCTCAGACGGAACTGCGGTTGGCTCATGCCCCGCAGTCGCTTGATGCGGCTCTTGCTGACCTTCGTAGGCTCGTGTCTCAAGTGGACTTCGAGAGCGTCCTTTACGTCGGCCCGGACGTGCGCGTGAAGCCTCCGCAACGACTTCACGGCGTCCGGCGCCAGAATCACCTCGAAGGTCATTCTGGCTAGATTATAGCCAGATTAGAGAACGCCGACGAACTGCCCTATTGTGCCTGTGGCGGTCTACTAGGCCGAATTGGGCGGACCTGCACAACACATCGCTGGCGCGACACACAACGCAGGTGGCGCCCGATCGCGATAACGTGTTGACGCAGTGGAGCGGGCGACGGGAATCGAACCCGTGTTCTAGGCTTGGGAAGCCTCTTTCTTGCCACTAGAAGACGCCCGCGGGTCGGAAGCGTTCGGGATCAGCCGTCTGCCATTATCGCACGCGATGCCAGGCGGGCCTGCCCCTTGCCCCCTGCCCCCTATCCCCTGATCAGCCCCAGCACCTCGTCCCGCTTCTCGACCATCAGCGCCGGTGACGCCGCCTCGAGATTCAGGCGCAGGAGCGGCTCTGTGTTGGAGGGGCGCACGTTGAAGTGCCAGTCGGGATACTCCACCGATACACCGTCGCTCCAATCGAGCGCGGCGTCCTCGTACTTCGCGGCAATGCGCTCCAGCGTTCGCGGGACATCGTCCATGGACGGGAGCTTCGTGTTGATCTCGCCGGAGATGAAGTAGCGCTCCCGAAAGGGCTGCAGCAGCTCGCGGAG
>Ga0156172_1126_pt2 | contig 25605 bp, 29 predicted proteins | sample RifCSPlowO2_12_FD_107825 | JGI IMG/M metagenome (GOLD analysis project Ga0156172, IMG submission 107825) | Acidobacteria bacterium RIFCSPLOWO2_12_FULL_67_14 | reverse complement strand
GCTCGCGGCCCGCCGCGAGCTCCTGCCGCGCCTCCGCCAGCAGGCGCTCCGGGCCTTCCTCGGGCTCATCCGTCGAGGCCGATTCCGGCACCGGTCCGGCCTCGTCCTGCTCCTCCTCGAGCGCGCGAATCCGGCCGAGACACTCGGCCGCCCCGGCCTCGTCGCCGCGCTGGCGCCGGCGCTCGGCAAGCTGGCCCCAGTACGTGCGGGCGTCGGCCAGCAGCCCCTGGCGCGCGGCGATCTCACCGAGACGCAGCAGCGTGTGTTCGTGGTGGCCCTGCACCTTGAGCGCCTTCTTGTAGAGCGCGGCGGCCTTGGGCAGAAAGCCTTCGGCAAACAGATAGTCGGCCACGCGCGTGAACTGCGCGACCGCGCGGTCGGAATCGCCCGCCCGCACGTACAGATCGCCCAGGGCGTTGATGGCGTTCCAGTCCTGCGGCTGATCCGCGACGAGCCGTGCGTATTCCTCGATGGCTCCGTCGAGCCTTCCCTGCCGCAGGAGCTTCTCCGCCTTCTTGAGAGCGGCCTCGCGATCTATGGGCACCGGGTGTTCAGATTAGGTCAAAAGACAAAGGTCAAAGGGCAAACGTATTTTTGACTTTTGACCTACGCGTTCTCGATCGTATCAAACAGGGACGGGGGCCTGAAGGAGTGTCGATGGAGCGCGGAGTAGCCGTGCTGGGCGACCGCGGCCAGGTGCTCCGCGGTGGCGTAGCCTTTGTGATGATCGTAGCCGTAGCGGGGGTCGGCGGCGTGGTGCACGAGCATTTCACGGTCGCGGGTCACTTTGGCGACGATCGACGCGGCCGCAATCGCGGCGCACCGCCGGTCGCCGTGCAGGACCGGCCGCTGCGCCATCGGCAGGTCGGGAATGCGGAAGGCATCGACCAGCACCAGATCGGGCAGCGGCGCCAGCGCGAGCACCGCTCGGGCCATGGCCATCAGGGATGCCCGGTGGATGTTGAGATCGTCGATCTCCTGCGGCCCGGCGGAGGCGACCGACCACGCAAGCGCGCGGCTCGTGATCGCCTCGTAGAGCCGCTCGCGTTCGGGCCGTGGGACGAGCTTCGAGTCGGCGATGCCCGGGATGTGTCGATCGGGATCGAGCACGACGGCGGCCGCGACGACGGGCCCGGCCAGACAGCCGCGCCCGACCTCGTCGCAGCCGGCCACGCGATAGAACCCCCAACGCCGCATGGCGTTCTCGAGGGTTCGCATCGCGCGTGCGCGCACGTCCGCCGCCTACTGCCCGCTGCCTGGCACGCGCCTGGCAGTCTCTTTCATCCGCGCCGCCTTGCCTTTCAGGCCGCGCAGAAAGTAGAGCTTGGCGCGGCGCACGCGGGCCGACCGCACGACGTCGACCTTCGCAATCGACGGCGAATGCAGCGGGAAGATCCGCTCGACCCCCTGGCCGAACGACACTTTCCGCACGGTGAACGACGCGCGGGCGCCGCCGCGGTGCATGCCGATCACGATCCCCTCGAAGATCTGGATCCGTTCCTTGTCGCCTTCGCGGACCTTCACGTGCACACGCACGGTGTCCCCGGATTTCAGGTCGGGCCGCGCCGTCAGCTGCGGCTTCTCGACCAGCTCAATCGCGCTCATGATCTCTCTCCTGTTCCCTTCGAATCTCGCCCAGCATCGCCCGCTCCTCGTCGTCGAGGGCGGCCGCGTCCAGCAGCTCGGGCCGCCGCTCCAGCGTCCGCCGCAGCGCGGCCCGCTTGCGCCAGCGGCGGACCTCCTCATGATGCCCCGAGAGCAGCACGTCGGGCACCCGGCTTCCCTCGAATTCCGAGGGGCGCGTGTAATGCGGGTAGTCGAGGAGCCCCCGCGCGAACGAGTCCTCCTCGACCGACCGGCTGTCCCCGACGACCCCGGGAATCAGGCGGCCGACCGCATCCATCACCACCAGAGCGGCCAGCTCGCCGCCGCTCAGCACGTAATCGCCGATCGACAGTTCCTCGGTGGCGACCGCCGTCCGGACCCGCTCGTCCATCCCTTCATATCGGCCGCACAGCAGCACGACATGCTTGAGCGTGCTCAGGCGCACCGCGTCGGCCTGCGTGAACCGCCGCCCCTGTGGCGTCAGCAGGATGACGGTGGCGGGATCGCCGCGCCGCTCCCGGATCTGCCGCACGGCCCTGGCGAGTGGCTCCGGCTTCATCACCATCCCCGGCCCACCGCCATAGGGGACGTCGTCGACGCTGCGGTGACGATCCGTCGTGTGGTCGCGAAGGTCGTGCACTTCGACGTCCAGCAGCCCCCGCTCGATCCCGCGCGCCACGACGCCGTCGGCAAGCGTCGCCTCGACCATCCGCGGAAAGATCGTCACGATGTCGAATTTCACTGCCTACTGCCTACTGCCTGCTACGTTCAGCTCCAGCAGCCCCTCCGGCGGATCGACTCGAATCGTGCGCGCGGCGATGTCGACGTCCACGCAGATGTCGGCCGCCAGCGGAATCAGCACCTCCCCGCGCCTGCCGTCGACGATCAGCCGGCTGCCTCCGGCGCCGCCTTCGACCCGCGACACGACGCCCACCTGCTCGCCTCGCAGCGTTTCCACCCGGCACCCGACGAGCTGATGCTCGTAGTAGTGGCCCGGCCCCAGCGGCTGCAGATCCTGCTCCGGCACGCGAAGCTCGGCGCCGGCCAGCGTTTCCACCTCGTCGACGTGCGACAGCCCCTCGAACCCGATGACCGGCCGCCCGCTCTGCATCCGGGCCGAGGCGACCGTCAGCGCCCTGGGACCATCCGCTGCACGCATCCAGACTACGGCCCCGGGACGGAAGCGCGCCTCGGCAAAATCGGTCTCCGGATTCACGAACACGTGGCCACGAAGCCCGTGCGGCCGCGCGATCCGTCCGACGAGCACCATGTCATCCCACGAACTGGGGTCGGAGGTCATTTTTCGAGGACACTCCTCGTTCAACCTTCAGGACTCGGAGTGTCCTCGAAAAATGACCTCCGACCCCAGTTAATCTTTGATGTCCAGCTGCGCCCGCTGCCCATGCCGCTCGGCGGTCACCGCAAGCAGCGTCCGCAGGGCCGCCGCCGTCCGCCCCTGCCGGCCGATGATCTTGCCCATGTCGCCCGGCGCCGTGCGCAATTCCACCACGGTCATGCCGCGGCGCACGGTTTCAGTCACCGTGACCGAGTCGGGCTGATCCACCAGCCCCCGCACGGCGGTTTCAATCACCGCGCGGAGCGGGCTGGCACCTCCGTCCGCCGGCATTACGGCACTGCCGGCGCGTCGGCCGGAGCCGCGAGGTCGCGCGACAGGTGCTTGCCGAGCAGCGTCCGCACCGTATCCGAGGGGCGCGCGCCGCGCTTCAGCCAGTGCGCCAGGCGCGCCTTGTTGATCGCCACCTCCGCCGGCTTCGAGCGCGGGTTGTACGTGCCCACGTTCTCAACGAAACTGCCGTCGCGGCCGGACCGCCCCTCCGTCACCACCACACGGAAGTAGGGCTTCTTGGTCGACCCCGCCCGCCGTAACCGAATCGATAGCATCACTCACCTCGTCTTGATGAGCCCCCACGGCCCACCCTTCTTCCGCCTCTTGCCCGACGGCGCACCCAGCGCCTTCTGAGGCATTTTCGGGATCTTGAGCCCGCCGCCCATTCCCGGCATCCCACCCTGCCCGATCATCTGGAGCACACGCCGCATCTCGGTGAACTGCTTCAGCAGCCGGTTGATCTCTTCCACCGACGTCCCGCTGCCCGCCGCAATCCGCTTCCGGCGGCTGCCGTTGATGATTGTATGGTTGCGCCGCTCGGCCGGCGTCATCGAGCTGATGATCGCCTCCACACGGCCCATCTGGTTCTCATCGGGCTTGTTGTCGGCAAGCTGTTTCAGCCCGCCGAGGCCCGGAATCATGCCGAGTACGCTCTCGAGCGGCCCCATCCGCCGGATCGTCTTGAGCTGCGTGCGGAAGTCGTCCAGCGTGAACTCGTTCTTCCGCAGCTTCTCTTCGAGCTGCTCGGCCTCGTCCTTGTCGATCGCCTGCTCGGCCTTTTCGATGAGCGACAGCATGTCGCCCATCCCGAGCATCCGCGACACGATGCGATCGGGATGGAACAGCTCCAGATCCTCGAGCCGCTCGCCGCTGCCGATGAACGCGATCGGCACGCCGACGACGGAGACGACCGAGAGCGCCGCGCCGCCGCGCGCGTCGCCATCGAGCTTCGTGAGCACGACGCCGGTCACGCCCACGCGGCGATTGAATTCGCCCGCGCTCTTGATCGCGTCCTGTCCGGTCATCGCGTCGGCGACATACAGCAGGTCCGCCGGCTGCACGGCGTCCTTGATCGCCTGCAGCTCCGTCATCAGGTCGTCGTCGATGTGCAGCCGGCCCGCCGTGTCGACCAGGACCGTATCGAACCCCTTGGCCCGCGCTTCGGCGAGGGCGCCGCCGGCGCGCGCCACCGGGTCCATCGTGTCCGGCGTGAAGACCCGGACATCGGCCTTGTCTCCGAGCACCGAGAGCTGCTCGATGGCCGCAGGACGCCTGACGTCAGTCGATACCATCAACGGATGCCGGCCCTGGCGGGCCAGCCACATGCCGAGCTTCGCCGCCGTGGTCGTCTTCCCGGATCCCTGCAGACCGAGCAGCAGGATGACGCGCGGCACCGGGGCGCTCTTCGTGAGCCCCCCTTCGGCATCGCCGAAGAGCGCGAGCAGTTCGTCGCGAACGATCTTGATGACCTGCTGTCCGGGCGTCAGGCTCCGAAGGACCGTCTGGTCCATCGCGCGGTCCCGCACGCGGTCGACGAACGCCTTGACGACCTTGAAGTTGACGTCCGCTTCGAGCAGCGCGAGCCGGATCTCCCGCAGCGCCTCCTCGACCTGTTCGGGCGTCAGACGGACCTCTCCCCGCAGCGACTTGAAGACGTCCTGAACGCGGGTGCTGAGCGACTCGAACATGGGAAATGGACATGCGGCCCCGGGAAGGGACCACCCCTACAAGGGCGCTAACCCTAACTGGCGCAAACTCTTATCTTAATGCATGCGACCGGGTCAGGGAACGGAGGGAACGGATTCACACGGAGAAACGAAGGAACGGAGCCAAAATCCGTGCCCTCCGTAGCCTCCGTGAGCTCCAGCTCTACCGGGCGGCGCGGGCCGCGGTGAACGCGCCTCCGCTGCCGCCGGTGATGGTTCCCTTGATGGTGTTGCCGTCGACCCGCCCGGTGTACTTGGCGGCGCCGACCGAGAAGCTGATCTCGTCGCCCCGCACGCGCCCGGCGGCGAGCGTGGTCGATCCGAGCGACCCGGAGAGCATCTGGAACTGCTGCTTCAGCACGAGCTGGTCATCCGCCAGCCGCCACGTGCCCTCGACCTTGGCCGGCACAATCCACAGGAGCGCGGTGCACCAGGAGCTGCATCCGTCGCCGACCGTCTGCGTGGCATCCGGCTCCCAGTCCTCCAGGGTGAAGGTGTTCGACACGATCCGCGTGCCGGGCCGGAGGTTCAACAGCGTCGGCCGCAGCTTCATGTTGATCGACGGGAGCAGGAACATCGTGATGACCTGCGCCTTCGAGAGGTCGATGGTGAAGAGGTCGGCGTTCTGGAAGGTGGCGCGGTCGGTGACGCCGGCGGCCGTCGCATTGCGGCGCGAAAGCCCGACCATCTCCGGGTTGTACTCGATGCCGACTGCGCGTGCGCCGCGCCTGGCTGCCGCAATCACGGTCCGGCCGTCGCCCGACCCGAGGTCCATGACGAAATCCTGCGGCGTCACCTTGGCCATGTCGAGCATGGTGGCGACGAGCGCATCGGGGGTCGGCACCCAGACCACGTCCTTGCCGGCCTGGCCGACCTGCGGCTTGAACACCTCGCCGGCGCCCTGCTGCGCCAGCGTCGGGGATGCAGCAATGAGGACGGCGGCAGCAAGCGCCACGAAACGGAAAACGAAGCATCGAATGGGGAACAGGCTCACGGCTACATCACTCCTCACCCGCAGGGTTCCGGCGGCGCGGGCATCGAACCAGCCGAGAGCCCTCGGCTGGTTGACAGTATCTCCTCACGCGCTTCGCGCGTCCAGGGACAATGCCAGCACTCTTGGCCGGCCGTCAAGCGGAATCCTGGCTACACCGACGACAGGCGGTGCCCGAGCTTGTCCTTCTTGGTCTTCAGATAGCGGCGCGTCGAGTCCGACGCCGGAATCTCGAGTGGCACTGCTTCGGCGATCGCCAGGCCGTAGCCCTGCAGCCCCACGAATTTCCGCGGGTTGTTGGTGAGCAGGCGCATCGTGCGGACCCCGAGGTCGCTCAGGATCTGCGCCCCGATGCCGTAGTCCCGCTGATCGGCCTTGAACCCCAGGCGCTCGTTGGCTTCGACGGTATCGAGCCCCTGGTCCTGGAGCTCGTAGGCGCGGATCTTGTTGGCCAGCCCGATCCCCCGCCCCTCCTGATTGAGGTACAGGAGGATTCCTCGCCCCTCCTGCACGATCCGGCCCAGCGCGGTCTCGAGCTGGTCGCCACAGTCGCAGCGCGCCGAATGGAACACATCGCCGGTCAGGCATTTCGAGTGGACGCGAACGAGCACGTCGCGGCCGTCGCCGATGTCCCCGCACACGAGTGCAACGTGGGTTTCGTTGTCGATCTGGCTCTGGTACGCGTAGATGCGGAACGGCCCGTGCTCGGTCGGCAGATCCGCCGTGGCCACGCGCCTGACGAGCCGCTCGGTGCGCATCCGGTACTTGATGAGGTCGGCAATCGTGATCAGCAGGAGGCCGTGCTTCCGGGCAAACCGCGTCAGCTCGGGCACGCGCGCCATCGTGCCGTCCTCGTTCATGATTTCGCAGATCACGCCGGCCGGGTAGAGACCCGCGATCCGGGCCAGATCGACGGCCGCTTCGGTCTGACCGGCGCGCACGAGCACCCCGCCGTCCCGCGCGCGCAGCGGAAACATGTGGCCGGGGCGCGCCAGGTCGCCGGGGCGAGTGGCGGAGTCGATCGCGGCACGCACGGTTGCAGCGCGATCCGCGGCCGAAATTCCGGTGCTCACGTCGTGCTTGGCTTCGATGCTGACGCAGAACGCGGTGTTGAACGTCGTCGTGTTCTGATTGACCATCAGCGGGACCTCGAGCTGATCGAGCCGCTCGCCCGTCATCGGCATGCAGATCAGCCCGCGACCGTGCCGGGCCATGAAATTGATCGCCTCGGGAGTCACCTTCTCCGCCGCAATCGTCAGGTCCCCCTCGTTCTCGCGCTCCTCATCGTCGACGACAATGACCATGCGGCCGGCGCGGATGCCGTCGATCGCCTCTTCGATGGCCGCGAATTGCCGGCGCGGGGCCCTGGCCATCCGGATGTCGCGGTTCTTCGTCGTCATCGTTCGCCTTATCGGCAGATCAGGCGTGCCGCGCCACCAACTCGGCCGCCCGAACCACATACTTCCCAATCACGTCGCATTCGAGATTGACCCGATCGCCGACGCCGAGCGAAGGCAGGTTCGTATGTTCCCACGTGTGCGGCACGATCATGACCTGAAAGGTGCTCTCGCCGAGCGCGGCAATCGTCAGGCTGATTCCGTCGAGCGCCACCGACCCCTTCGGAATGAAGAACTGCGCCAGCGGGCGTCCAAACGAAACCGTAAGCCACATGGCACCGCCCTCTTCGCGAATCTCGGCCAGCCGGCCCGTCCCGTCGACATGGCCCAGCACGAAGTGCCCCCCGAACCGGCCGTCAGCCGGCATGGGACGCTCGAGATTGACCGCCGCTCCGGCATTCAGCGACCCGAGCGTCGTCACCCGTGCGGTCTCCGGCCCGACGTCAGCCTCACACGAGTCGGCCGCCGACGCGCGCACGGTCAGACAGACGCCGCTGACGGCGACGCTGTCGCCGGGATGCAGCTCCGCCGCGAGCGCCGAGCCGATCGTCAACCGCAGGCCCGCCGTCGTGCGCTGCACGTCGGCGATGCGGCCAACTGCCTCAATGAGGCCGGTGAACATAGCCTTCAATCAGCACGTCGGGTCCGAGCATGCGCACCTGCGGCTCGAACAGCGACGTCACGGCGCAGGACGTGTTGAATGCGACCGGCGGCCCGCCGGTGCCGACGGCGATCGGCGCCACGTAGAGCTGCACGTAATCGACGACACCCGCATCGAGCGCCGCCCGGTGCACGCCGGAGCCGCCTTCGAGCAGCAGGCTCTGGATGTCCAGCCCGCCGAGCACCTGCAGTGCCCGGCGAACATCACAGTCGTCGAGCGCCACGAGCGTCGCGCCGGCAGCCTCGAGTGCCCGTGCCCGGCCGCTTTCAGCGCGAACGGCTGCGTGGGATGTCACTATTATCGCCGGTCCCGAATCGAGCGTCGTGAAGAGGCGCGCCCCCGGCGAGCTCCGCAGCCTGCGATCGAACACCACCCTCGTCAGCGGCCGCTCCCGGTAGACGTGACGCACGGTGAGCAGCGGGTCGTCCGCGAGAAGGGTGCCGGAGCCGATCGCCACTGCGTCGACCTGCGCACGGTGCTGGTGCGCGTGCCGGAGCGCGGCCATCGATGTCAGCCGGGTTCGCGCGCCCGGCGCCGCAGCCAGCCGGCCGTCCACACTCGTCGCCGCCTTCAGAATGACGAACGGCCGCGCCTCCCGGATGGTCGTGAGAAACGGCTGATTGAGCCGGACAGCCTGCTCCCGCTCGACGCCGGTCTCGACCGCAATGCCATGGCCGCGCAGGATCGTGAACCCGCGGCCGCTGACGAGCGGATGCGGATCCTCCATCGCGGCCACCACCCGCCTGATGCCCGCCTCGATGATGCGGTCGGTGCAGGGGCCGGTGCGTCCCGTATGCGAACAGGGCTCGAGGGTGCAGTAGAGCGTGGCGCCGCGCGCGCGGGATCCGGCCTCCTCCAGGGCAAACACCTCCGCGTGAGGCTCGCCGGCCCGCTGATGCGCCCCGTCGCCGACGACAACGCCCTCGTCGGTGACCACGCAGGCGCCCACGACCGGGTTCGGCGTGGTGCGACCGAGCCCGCGGTGCGCGTGCGTCAGCGCCCGGCGCATCCATCGGACGTCGTGCGCCGCCGGCAGCGCCGCGTCGCCGCTCGGCCCGGCCACCTCGCTCACCATTTGTCCTGAAACAGCGCGTCGACGTATTCCTGCGCTGAGAACGGCACGAGGTCGTCGATCCCCTCACCAACGCCCACATACCGGATCGGCAGCTTCAGGTCGTGGGCGATCGCGACCGCAATGCCGCCCTTTGCCGTTCCATCCAGCTTCGTGAGCACGATCCCGGTAACGCCGGCCACGCTCGTGAACTCGCGCGCCTGCGCCAGCCCGTTCTGTCCGACCGTGGCATCGAGCACCAGCAGCACTTCGTGCGGCGCGCCTTCGGCGGCCCGGGCGGCAACGCGGCGTATCTTGTCGAGCTCGCTCATCAGATTGGCGCGCGTGTGCAGCCGTCCGGCGGTATCCACCAGGATCGGATCGCAGCCGCGGGCACGGCCTGACTGAATCGCGTCATACACGACCGACGCGGGGTCCGCGCCGTCACGGGCGCGCACGATGTCGACGTCCGCCCGCCTGGCCCATATCTCGAGCTGCTCAACGGCGGCCGCGCGAAACGTGTCGGCGGCACAGACGAGCGGTTGTTTGCCGGAGGCCTTGAACAGATTGGCCAGCTTGCCAATGGTCGTGGTCTTGCCGGTGCCGTTGACGCCCACGATCAGCGTCACGTGCGGGCTGTGCCCGTTGGCAGGCGGGACGGGCTCCACCGCCTCGAAGATGGTGCGGATTTCGCTCTTGACGAGATCGCGGAGGCTGTCCCCGCGGCCGGCCCGCTCGAGGACGCGCCCGACGATCCGTTCGGTGGCGTCGACGCCGACGTCGGCGGAAATGAGCAGCTCCTCGAGGGCTTCGACGGTTTCGACGGCGATGGGCCTCCCCGCGGCCGGCCCGGCGCCGGCCTGCTCGACGATCTCGTCGAAGCGGCCGAGAATCTGCTGCTTGGTGCGGCTCAGCCCATCGCGCAGCCGCTCGAAAAAGCCCATGGTCCCATTATCCTGCTTCGGCCCGCTGCGGCCGGAGCATGAGCTCCTCGAGCGCCGTCTTCGCCTCCTTGCGTCCCGCCAGCAGCTCCGCGACCTGCGCGGCAATCGGGAGCTCGACCCCGTGCCGCGCACCGAGGGCCAGCGCCGCCTCGGTCGTCCGCACGCCCTCGGCCACCATCTTCATGCCCGACAGCACGTCGGCCAGCGTGCGGCCGTGCGCGAGCTCGATGCCCACATGCCGGTTGCGGCTCAACGACCCTGTGCAGGTCAACACGAGATCACCAAGGCCCGTCAGCCCCGCCAGTGTGTCGCGCTGCGCGCCGGCCGCGCAGGCGAGGCGGGTGATTTCGGCAAGCCCGCGGGTGATCAGGCCCGCAAGCGCATTGTGCCCGAGCGCCAGCCCTTCGGCCACACCTGCGGCAATTGCAATCACGTTCTTCAGCGCCCCGCCGATCTCGACGCCCACCATGTCGCAGGTGCCGTACAGACGGAAGTACGGCGCGCGGAAGTCCGCCTGCACCTGCTCGACCACGGCGGTGTCCCGCGAGGCCACTGAGACCGCCGTCGGCAGCTGACGCGCACATTCGGCCGCGAAACTGGGGCCGGACAGCACGGCGATATGTGCGGCAGGGCCGAGCTCCTGTGCCATGACTTCCGACATGCGGAAGAGCGTGTCCTGTTCCAGCCCCTTGGTCGCGCTGACCACGATTGTGCCCGGACGGAGGAGCGAGGCGACGTGCCTGAGAATCGGCCGTGTACCGTGAGACGGCACGGCCGCCACGACGAGGTCGACCTTGTCCAGCGCCTCGGCGAGGTCCGCCGTGACGTGCAGATGCTCGGGGAAGACGATGTCGGGAAGGTACACGGCATTCGCACGCCGCGCGCGCATGTCGGCAACGAGCGCCGCGTCCCGCCCCCAGAGGCGCGCATCGTGGCCCGCGCGCGCCAGGTGGACCGCCAGCGCGGTTCCCCATCCGCCGGCGCCGATGATCGCTGCGTGTCGGATATTGCCTCCCGATCGCATTTACGAATTTACGGATTTACGAATTGATGGATTTGAGAACAGTCGCCCGGAGGCTGAAAATTCGTAAATCCGTAGATTCGTAAATGCGTCAATGGTCTATGTTCTCTGTCCCAGTCGCCGTTCCGTGCCGGCAGCGAGCCGTCCCAGATTCGCGCGATGGCTGTGCACGACGATGACCGCCGCGACCAGCGCGCCGGCCGTCACGGCTGCCGGCGCGCCGACCGCGGCAGTCGTGGCGACCAGCGCCATCGATGCCGACATCGACCCGACCGACACGTATCGCGTCCACCACGTGGCCAGCGCAAAGACCCCGGCCGCCATCGCCGCTGCGGCCGGCGCCAGCACCAGGAACACGCCCCCGGCCGTCGCGACCCCTTTGCCGCCGCGAAACCGCAGCCAGACCGGATACACGTGGCCGATCACCGACGCGAGACCGGCCGCAACCGGCGTCGCCGGCGCATCGGCGAGGCGCTGCGCCACGAGCACCGCAAAGGCCCCCTTGCCCGCGTCCAGGCAGAGGGCCGCGACCGCGATTCCCACGCCGCTCGTGCGCAGCACGTTGGCGGCGCCGACATTCCCGCTCCCGGCCTGGCGCAGGTCGACGCCGCGCCGCCGCGCCAGCAGCAACGCGAACGGCACGGAGCCGGCCAGATATCCAAGCGTGACCGCGACAAGTTCTTCCATACGATGACGTTCTGGTCGTAGAGGCCGGGCTTCAGCCGAGCCGGGTGCGCCGCAGCGGAACGTCGACGTGCCCGCTGGACGAAGGCCGGCTCTCGAACAGTGTAATCGCGTCGACCGGCGAGCTGCCGAACACCTGGTCCACGAGGCCGGCAAGCAGCGGACCGGATCGAAGTCCGCCCGGGTCGCGGATCCGCGCAAGTGTCACGTGCGGACGGAAGGGGCGCTCGTCGCGCGCCACGCCGCATGACTCGAGCCGCCCCGACACCTCCCGCGCGAGGTTGCCCAGCGCGTCCTGACCGCCAGTCACGCCCGCCCACAGCACGCGCGGCCGGCCACGTTCCGGAAAGGCGCCCATGCCCGCCGCGACGATGTCGAAGCGACGCGTCGTCAGCGCCGGTTCGAGCGCCGATCCGATTGCCGTGACCCGCGTTTCGTCAGCCTGGCCGATGAACCGGACCGTCACATGGAGACGCTCCGGTGGCACCCAGCTGACACGCGCGCGAGGGGCCATCGCCTCCGCCCGGCGCCGCAACTCCCGGCTGCACTCTGCAATCTGCGCGGCGACCCGTGGCTCGAGCTCGACCGCCACGAAGAGCCTCATGCCTCCAGCATCCGCCGCACCATGTCGAGCGCCGCCTGCGACGCGTGAAACTTGACCTGCGCACGGTCGCCCGTGAAGCGGAACACGCGCGAGCGCGTCTCATCCGGCGAGGCGACGGCTATCGCGACGGTGCCGACGGGCTTCTGGACTGTGCCGCCGCCCGGCCCGGCGATCCCTGTGACTCCGATGCCGAGATCCGTGGCGGCACGGGCGCGAATGCCTCCGGCCATGGCGCGCGCGACCTCGTCGCTCACGGCGCCATGTCTCGCAATCATCTCCGCCGGGACGCCCAGGAGGGCCGTCTTGGCTTCGTCGGCGTAGACGACAACCGCCCTGTTCACATATCGCGAGCTCCCGGGCACATCGGTCAGCCTCGACGTGATCAGCCCCCCGGTACACGACTCCGCTACGGCAATCGTCAGCCCTCGGGCCACCAGCAGTTCGCCGACAACCTGTTCCAGAGACCGTCCGTCGCTGCTGTACACGTCCCGTCCGACGGCGCCGGCAGCCTGCCCGGCCGCGGTGCGCACGGCCGCTTCGGCCTCTGCCCGCGACCTGCTCCGCGCCGACAGGTGGAGCTCGATCTGCCCGAGCGAGGCCAGAATCGTGGCGACAACCGGAATCGGTGCCTGCGCCCACTCCACATACAGCGGCCGCAGCACCTCCTCCGTGTGTGACTCGGTGCGTCCCGTGATGCGGAGGACAGCCCGCGCGATCGTGACGCCGTCCGCGCGCTCCTTCAGCGCCCCCATGGCGGCCGAGAGAACCGCTTTCATCTCACGGGGCGGTCCCGGCAGGAGCAGCACCACCTGGTCTTTCTGCTGAATCCAGAGCCCGGGCGCCGTGCCCACCTCGTTCTCCAGCACGCGGGCGCCCCGCGGCACCATCGCCTGCCGCCGGTTGATCCCGGGCATGTTCAACCCTCTGGCAGCAAACCTCGCCCGGATGCGGTCGTCGATGCGCGGGTCTTCTTCGAGCGGGCGGCCCAGGAGCGCCGCCGCCACATCTCTCGTCAGATCGTCGTCGGTTGGACCAAGCCCTCCGGTGCACACCACCAGATCCGTACGAGCCAGCGCGGCGCCGAGAGCCGCCCCGATCTCATCGCGGTCGTCACCGACCACTCCCTTGAAGACGACCTCGATGCCCAGCAGGTTGAGCTGCTCGGTGATGAACAGGGAGTTGGTGTCGATGCGCGCCGGCGTGAGCAGCTCGCTGCCGACGGCCAGAATGGCAGCCCGGCCGATCGGCCTCACGCGAACCAGCCCGGCAGCGTCGCCACGGCGCCGCGCATGACGAGGTTGCCGTACACGCCCGCCATCACATCGTCGGCCATCACTCCGAGCCCGCCCGGCAGCCGCTCGAACCCGCGGGCGGGCCATGGCTTGACGATGTCGAGCAGGCGGAAGAGGAAGAATCCGAGGAGCGCGCCGGCGGTGTTGACCGGAATGAACGCCAGCGTGATCAGCATGCCGGCGACCTCGTCGATCACGACAGGGCCCGGGTCCGGCACCCCCAGCTGACGCTCAGCAGCCGAGGCGCTCCACGTCCCGGCAAGCAGCACCGCCGCGATGACGGCGGCTTCGAGCGCCGGTACGCCGCCGCTGCGAACGGCCCAGAACAGCGCCAGGCCGGCCGCCGATCCGAAGGTGCCGGGCGCCACCGGGGCGTACCCCACGTACCCGCATGTCGCGATCAACAGCGCGAGCTGACTCATGAGACGCCTGCGGAGCCGGCGCTCAGACTGACGGCAGCGCGATCACCCGGCTGTGCGCCACCCGGTCGTGGAGCGCGCGCCGATCGGGGTCGAAGAAGACGGGCAGGAAGCCGAGGCCGAGCACTGCGGCCGAGAGCGTGCCGGCCATGGCGCGGCGGGCTGCGAGCGCCGGCTCGAGACGGGTGTTGTCGGCGGCGACGACGCGAAGCCTGAACGCCATCTTGCCGATTGTCTGTCCGCCCAGCGCTGTGAACGCGCAGAAATACGACCACTGCACGAAGAGCAGAAATGCCGCGAGCGGTGCAGGAGGGAGCGCCGACCATTCCCCCATCGGGAGGCCCGCGATGCGGAGCGTGAGATAGATCACGGCGAGGGCGATTCCTCCCAGCAGAAGGTAATCGAGCGCGGCGGCCGCCAGACGAATGCCCGGCCGGCTGACCTCACCGCTCACCGCCGCGGTGTCCCGGCCGCGCGCCTCCGATGCCCAGACGCCCGACGCCGGCCGCGGCATGACCACTTTCGGTAAGTCCTCCTCGGCCTGGTCCCGGCGATCCTCGAACTCGAGGACCGGCTCGCGCGGGGGGCGCGCCGTCGCAAGCGGCGTGGTTCGCAGCCGCGGCGTCGCCGGTGTGCGCCGGACGGCAAGCGGCGGCCGGGGCGCCGCCGGCAGCTTGATCAGCGGCTCGTCGCTGTCCTGGTCGATGGCTCCCGTGAACAGCGGAAACCGGAGCTCGGGTGCCGGGGACGGCGGCGGCTCGGCTACCGGAGGCGCCGGCTTCGGTTCCTGGACCAGCGCCGGGCGCTCTGCGGCCAGGGCCGCGTCCATATCCGCGGTCCAGGACGACGGATCCTGGGTTTCGGGACCGAGGTTTCGCAGATCGAGATCGATTTCAATGGGGGGCTGGTCGGCGTCGGCAAGCAGCGAGAAGTCGTATCCGCAATTCCTGCAACGGTCCCCGGTCTCAAACCCGAGATAGCTGCATTTCGGGCACTTCACGGCTGTGTGAGGCTCCCGCCCGTAAGGCCGGCTGCCACGAACAGGTCCCGCTGGATGTCGGCCCGCGCCCGATCGGCTTCGGGCCGCAGCGGATCGGCCAGCCCGACGCGGTCCAGCGCGCGCAGCGCGTCGCGAAGATGCCCGCCGGCGTACAGGGACCGCGCGCGTGCGAGTGCCGCCTCCGACGATCGGACGACGGGCAGCGCCTCCTCGGCCATCGGCATGGGCGTGCGCGCCGGGCGTGTCATCTGCAGCTCGGACAACCAGGTCCCGAGCGGTACGCCGCCGAGCAGCATCGCGGCAGCGATCACCAGACTGGCAACGACGGCCGCCGCCCACCCCTGCCGCCTGGGCCGCCCCAGAGCCCGGCGGCGCGGCGGAGATGGTCTCGAGGGAAGGACCTCAGGGCGTACGTCGACGGCTACCTCGGTGGTCCCGGCCTTCTTGAGACGATTGAGGAACACGTCGGCCGCGTCACTGCCCTGCTCGACGGCCCGGGTCAGGAGATCGCGTGCACGATCGATCTCACCGGCGTTATAGGCCGCCACGCCGTGGTGCAGGAATTCGTCCGACTCGCGCTGCCGTTCGGCGAACGCGCCGCGAGCCCGCTCGATGTAGGCGCGCGCCCGATCGTGGTGCCGGTCGAGAAAGATGATGCGGGTCCAGACGCTGATCGCGCGCTCGTACTGCCCGGCGAAATAATGATCCAGGCCGAGGAGCAGCAGCTCCTCAATCCGCGCCTCGCGGTCCGCAGCGTCTCGCGGCTCGGCAGCGCGGACGGAAGGGGGAGACAGCGGATCGGACATGTAGCGTGTGAGCTGGTGCCGATTATCGGGCAAAACTCGTCTCGGGTCAACGAATTAGCAGCGGCAGGCGGGGCTGGTTCCGCCGCCCCGCCATGATAGAAGAAGGTGCGATGTCTCTCATCGAGTGCATCCCGAACGTCAGCGAAGGACGGCGGCAGGATGTGGTCGCGACGCTGGTCGACGCCGTCCGGCGCACGCCGGGCGTACGCCTGCTCGATCACTCCTCCGACCCGGCCCACAACCGATCCGTGCTGACGATGGCGGGCGACGCGCCCGCTCTCAAGGCCGCCGTACTGGCGCTCTTTGGCGCTGCGCTGCCTGCGATCGACCTGCGCACGCACTCCGGCGAGCACCCCCGAATTGGCGCCGTCGACGTCGTCCCTTTCGTGCCGATCGAGGGCGCCACGATGGCCGACTGCGTCGCGCTCGCACGGGAGACGGCCCAGGCCGTGGCACAGCGGTTCCAGGTGCCGATCTACCTGTACGAAGACGCGGCCACGGATCCGGCACGGCGGAATCTCGAGGACATCCGCCGCGGCGAGTTCGAAGGGCTGGCCGGCAAGATGGCCACCGCCGGCTGGACGCCTGATTTCGGGCCCGGCGCGCCGCACCCGAGCGCTGGCGCGTCCGCCATCGGCGCGCGGATGCCGCTCATCGCGTACAACATCAACCTCGCCACCGATCGGCTAGACGTCGCCAAGCAGATCGCCGCTGCGGTGCGCTCCAGCAGCGGCGGGTTCCGGTACGTGAAGGCGATGGGCGTGCGGCTCGAGCAGCGCGGAATCGTCCAGGTCTCCATGAACCTGACCAACTACGAGAAGACGCCGATCCTTCGCGTCTTCGAGGCGGTCAAGACCGAAGCGGCGCGCCGCGGCGTCAACGTGCTCGAGAGCGAGATCGTCGGGCTCGTGCCGGCGGCCGCGCTGATCGGCACCGCGCAGCACGTCCTGCAGCTCACGTCGTTTACGCCTGAGCAGATTCTCGAGAATCGACTTCGCGAGACCTCGATTTAGACCGTCGGAGCGATCGAGGACAACCCGGTGCGCAGTCCTATGGATCCAGGTCGACACCCGACCAGGCCGCGACCTGGCACGTACCCAGAAATCGCCACATCGCTACCCCCTCCGCCGAGCAGAAACGGCCACCTGCCGGAGTCGATCGCAGGATTCTTGACCTGTTCCGTGCGGCCCCTCCCCTGCAATGACGATGTAGAATCGGGCCGGGCGGGACCCGCCAGGGAGATTGGCGGCATGGGCAGCCTCGAAGAACGGATCACTGCCGTGGAAGCGCAGACGGACGCGCACACCCGTGCGATTGACGGCTTGCGGCATGACCTTGCCGACTTTCGCGCCGAGGTACGGACGGAGATCGCGGATCTCCGACGCGACATGACGGCCGGCGACGCCGCGCTGCGCGCCGAGGTCGCCGACATCCGACGCGACATGACAGCGGGCGACGCAGCGTTGCGCGTCGAGATCAACGAACTGCGCGCCGAGATGAGCCGCCGGTTCGACATCATGGACCAGAAGTTCCTGTGGCTCGCAGGGACCCAGGTGGCCACGCTGCTCGCGGTGGTAGGCGTCCTTGCCGGCGCATTGTTCCGGTAGACTCCTCCGCGCGCCAGCCGGTCACTTGTCCACTTTTCCACTTACTTTCCACTTTCAACTTTCTCCTTTCTACTTGTAGTATCCGGGGCCATGTCGCTTGCGTGGCTCTCCCTCCTCGCCCTCCTCACGGCCATTGTCGTCAGCTGCGTCTCCCGGCTGAACGTCGGGATCCTCGCGGTCGCCTTCGCGTGGATCGTCGGCGTGTACTTCGGCGGGATGTCGCTCGGCGACGTGGTTGCGGGATTTCCGGTGCAGCTCTTTCTCACGCTGACGGGCGTGACGCTGCTCTTCACCCAGGCACAATTGAACGGCACGCTGGACAAGATTGCGCACCAGGCCGTCCGGGTCTGCCGCGGCAACACCGGCTTCATCCCCGTGTCGTTCTTCCTGCTCGGCAGCGGCATTGCGTCGCTCGGGCCAGGCAACATCTCGACGGCGGCGCTGCTGGCGCCGATGGGCATGGCGGTGGCCGGACGCGCCGGCATCCCTCCGTTTCTGATGGCGCTCATGGTCGGCAACGGCGCCCAGTCGGGCGCGCTGTCGCCGTTTGCGCCGACCGGCATCATCGTGAACGGCCTCATGGACCGCATCGGGCTGGCCGGCCTCGAATGGCGGACCTACTGGACCAACCTGGCGGCGCATGCCGTGCTGGCCTTTGGCGCGTATCTGCTCTTCGGCGGATGGCGGCTCTTTCGCGCGAAGTTCCGGGGCGCGGTCGCGGAGACGACCGAGGCCTTCGTCGTGCAGAACTGGGTGACGCTGGGCGTGATTCTCTGCGTGCTGGCGGCGGTGCTGTTTGCCGACGCCAACATCGGGATGGCGGGCTTCGCCGGCGCCGTGATCCTGGCGGCGACGCGCGTCGCCGATCACGAGCAGGCCGTGCGGCGGATGCCCTGGTATCCGATCGTGATGGTGACCGGCGTCACCATCCTCATCTCGCTCCTCGAGAAGACCGGCGGCCTCGACCTCTTCACCCAGTTTCTGGCCTGGCTGGCCACGCCGGCGACCGCCACCCTCGCGGTTGCGTTCGTCACCGCCGTGATCTCGGTGTACAGCAGCACGTCCGGCGTTGTGCTGCCCGCGTTCCTGCCGACGGTGCCGGGCCTCGTCATGCGGCTCGGCCTCGGGGACCCGGGCGCGATCGCGGCGTCCATGAACGTCGGCGCCCATCTCGTCGACATGTCGCCGCTCTCGACGACCGGTGCCCTGTGCCTGGCGGGCATCACCGATCCGGAGCAGGTGCGGCCCACCTACAACCGGCTGCTCGCGTGGGGGCTTTCGATGACCGTGATCGGCTCGGTGCTGTGCTGGGTGATGTTCTGGGTGCTGGGGCTTTAGGCGATCTCTTCGTCCTCCGGGCGCCGTGACGGCGCGATCCCGAAGCTGCGCATCTTCCGGTACAGATTGCTGCGCTCGATCCCGAGCACGTCGGCGGTCCGCGAGATGTTGCCCTGCTGGGCGGCCAGCGCCCGGAGGATGAAGTCGCGCTCGAAGCGGTCGCGCGCCGCGTGCAGCGGCAGCCCCGTGGCGGCTGCCGGCGCGGGCCCCTGGGCGGCTGCGACCGGGTCCTGCTCCAGAAACGAGAGGTCCCGCGACGAGATCCGATCGCCGGGCACCATGATCATCAGCCGCTCGACGACGTTTCGCAGCTCGCGGACGTTGCCGGGCCAGCCGTACTGCCGCAGCGCAATGACGGCGTCGGCCTCGAACGTCTTCGGCCGACGGCCGTACTCGCGCGCCAGCATCGCCATGAAGTGATCGGCGAGCAGCAGAATGTCCTCCTGCCGATCGCGCAGCGGCGGCACGAAGATCGGCACCACGTTCAGGCGGAAGTAGAGATCCTCGCGGAACCGGCCGGCCCGGATCTCGGCGGTCAGATCCTTGTTGGTGGCCGCGAGGACGCGCGCATCGACCTTGATCCGCGTCGACCCGCCCACCGGCTCCATCACCTGCTCCTGCAGGACCCGGAGCACCTTGGCCTGCGTCTTCAGGCTCATGTCGGCAATCTCGTCGAGGAAGATCGTCCCGCCGTGCGCCAGCTCGAACTTGCCGCGCCGTTCCGCGACCGCGCCGGTAAAGGCGCCCCGCACGTGGCCGAACAGCTCGCTCTCGATGAGCTCCTCGGGAATCGCCGCACAGTTGACCTCGATGAACGGCCCGGCCCGCCGGCGGCTCAGCTGGTGGATGTTACGGGCCACGAGCTCCTTGCCCGTCCCGTTCTCGCCGAAAATGAGCACGCGACCGTTGGTCGGCGCGGCCATCGTGACCTGCTCGCGCAGCTTCTCCATGGCGTAGCTCTCGCCCACCATGGTGTGCTGCGCATCCACGCGCGCCCGCAGCGCGCGGTTCTCGGCTTCCAGGCTCCGCTGGCGCAGCGCGTTGCGCACGACGAGCACCGTCTTCTCCAGCGACAGCGGCTTCTCGACGAAATCGAACGCGCCCATCTTGATCGCACGGACGGCCGATTCGATGTTGCCGTGGCCGGAGATGATGACGACCTGGGCATCGACCTGGCGCTCGCGCATCCGCGTCAGGGTCGCGAGCCCGTCCATGCCGGGCAGCCAGATGTCGAGCACGACCACGTCGTAGGTCTGCTGGCTGAGACGCTCGAGGCACGCCTCGCCGCTCTCGACCGCATCGACCTCGTACCCCTCGTCTCGCAGCACGCCGCCGAGCGCGCTGCGGACCCCGGGTTCATCGTCAACGATTAAGACGGACGGCATATAGCGTCCACGAGCCACAGAGACACAGAGTCACAGAGGAAATCAATATCGTCTCTGTGTCTCTGTGACTCTGTGGCCTGTTTCATTGGGTTATGCGGGCAACTCCACCGTGAACCGCGTGCCGCGGGGCGTGTTGTCGCCCATCTCGATGCTGCCGCCATGCTCGGCCACGATGCGGCGGACGATGGCGAGGCCGAGGCCGGTGCCGCGCTTCTTGGTGGAGAAATAGGGGAGGAACAGCTTGTCGCGATCGGCGACCGGAATGCCCGGGCCGTCGTCGGCCACCATGATGCGGACCAGCTTCTCGGCGGGCGCATGGCGCGTCTCGATCTCGATGGTCCCCCGCTGCTCCATCGCCTCGACCGCATTGTCGATGAGATTGAGCAGCACGCGGCGGATCTGCTCGGGATCGACCGTCACGCGCGGCAGCCCCTCGGCGAACCGGGTGCGCAGTTCGACCTGCGGAAAGATGCCGCGATACAGGCCCAGCAGATCGCCGATGAGCGCGTGCAGGTCGGTCGGCACCGCGCGGGGCGCCGGCATGCGCGCAAACTGCGAGAACTCGTCGACGAGCCCCTTGAGCGCCTCCACCTCTCCGACGATCGTGCTCGTGCATTCCTCGACCAGCTCGCGCGTCTGGGCCGGCGACGCCGAGAAGTGCCGCCGCAGCCGCTCTGCGCAGAGCTGGATCGGGGTCAGCGGATTCTTGATCTCGTGCGCCAGCCGCCGGGCGACCTCGCGCCAGGCCGCAACCTTCTGCGCCCGGATGAGCGGCGTCATGTCCTCGAAGACGAGAACCAGGCCTTCCGACACGCCGTCCTCGCGGCGAAGCGGCGTCGCCGTCACCGCCACGTGGACCTCCTTCCCGTCCCGCGTGATCGACACGTCCTGCGGGAGTCCGTCCTCGCGGCTCCGCGAGCCCGCATCGAGCAGCAGGAGCAAGGGCTTGAGCTCGGTCGAGCCGAAGACGGCCGCCACCGGCTGTCCCGACACGCTCGCATCGAGCCCCAGCAGCCGCGACGCCGCCGCGTTCAGCGTCCGGATGCGCCCCGCGGTATCCACCGACACCAGCCCGGTCGCAATCCGCTCGAGGATCGTCTCGACATAGCGCCGGCGGGCCTCGACATCCTGGTGCCTGCGCTCGAGCTCGATTGACGAGCGCTCGAGTCGCCGGCGGCTCACTGACAGATCGCCCGCCATGCGGTTGAAGGCCTCGATCAGCGCACCGAACTCGTCGCGGGTCTCGGGCTCCACGCGGTAGTCGAGATGGCCCGCCCCGATCTCGTCGGCCGCGGCGGCCAGCATCTGCACCGGTCTGGTGATGCGCTTGGCGAGGTAGAGGCCCATCCAGCTGGCCGCCACCAGAATCATCAGCGTCAGCGTCAGGAAGAACGAAAGATAGACGCCCGCCAGCGGCTGCTTCAGCACACGCAGCTGCTGATAGTCCTCGTATGCCTGCGTCATCTGGCGCGCGCGCGAGGCGAACGCCCCGGCAATGTATTCGCTGGCGATCACGACGCCCTGGGGCCTGTCGGATGCCGATGAGGGAATCGCCGCCGCGCTCCGGATCAGATCGCCGCCGTCGGGCAGCCGCTCGACGATCGGGTTCGAGAGCCCGCGTCCCTCGCGCGCCTCAACCAGCTGCGCCGCGGCCCGCCGCGCGCCATCGGCCGGGATCGGCGACGCTCCGATCTCGACCACGGGGACGAGCAGCGGACGCTCGGCATTGCCCGCCGTCTCCAGCCGGTAGACGTCCACGTGTGTCACGCGCTCCTGGCGGACGTCGGGCTCGAGGAGCTCCCGGACGGCGGCCGCCGGCGCCGACGCCAGATCCAGGTCGCCCAGCGCGCGCGCGAGACGCTCGGCTTCGGCCGCCACCAGCCGCTGCCGCTCCTGGTAATAGTCGCCGGCGATTGCGTTGGCCGACGACAGGACATCGTCCATCGGGGCGTTGAACCAGCGGTCGACGCTGTTGCGGATGAGCTCGCCGCCCACGAGCAGCACGAGCACGGCCGGGATGAGCGTCATCCCGAGCAGCACGCCCACGAGCTTCGCGCGGAAGTGCGCGAACGGCAGCGCGCGCCGCTTCTCGACCAGGAGCTTGATGATGTTGCGTGCGAGCACGAACCCGAGCGCCAGCAGAATGGTGAGGTTCGTTGCGGAGAGCGCGTAGAGCACGACCTCGGTGAGGAAGTCGGGCGCCAGCGTCGCCGAGCGGCTCGCGAGCCACAGCAGGCTGGCCAGCGCCGCCACCAGCACGCCGATGCCGGCGAGGATCAGCCTGGTGTTGTCGCGAAACGGCGGGCGCCGCCGCGGAGGCGCAGGGCTCCGCCGCGGCCGCGGCGCCACGGGCCTGGGACGGGCGGGCTCCTTGAGCGTGACAGCCATTCCTGCCTACTGCCTACTACCTACTGCCTACGAACCCCTGACCCCTTGCCCCCTCGCCCCCTTATTCCTTGGCATTCAGCAAGTCCTTCAGCTCGGTCATGAACTCGCCGATGTCGCGGAAGTGGCGATACACGGACGCGAACCGCACGTAGGCGACCTTGTCCAGGCGCTTGAGCTCCTCCATCACGACCGTGCCGATCTCCTCGGTGCTCATCTCCTTCTCGGGACGCTCCTGCACCGTGGCTTCGACGCGATCGGCCACCGCCTCGACGGCCGCAACGCTGACGGGACGCTTCTCGCACGCCTTCAGCAGACCGGCAATCAACTTCTGGCGCTCGAAGCGCTCGCGGCTACCGTCCTTCTTGATGACCATGTACGGGATCTCATCGATCCGCTCGTAGCTCGTGAAGCGGCGGCCGCACTCGAGACATTCGCGCCGGCGGCGGATCACTTCGCCCTCCTTGCTCTCGCGCGAATCGACGACCTTGTCGCCCAGATGGCTGCAGTACGGACATTTCATGGATGTCGGGCACCTCCCTGATGCCGTCCGCCGACGATACCCGGCAGTGGCCCCTCCGCCCCTGGCAGCGGCCGCGCCGCCGAATCGGCCGCCATCGCCCGCAGGCCGCTGAAGCTGAGGCCGTCCTGCACCATGAACACGAGCCCGGCCAGCACGACCGGCACATACGACACGGCATGCGTCACGATGGCGGCAGCCACCGCAGGGTCCCCGGCCGCGCCGAAGAACGTCGTCACGCCGATGCGGTACGCCTCGTGGTAGCTGCCCACCGCGCCCGGCGTCGGCACAGCCACGCCGATGACGAGCAGCCCCTGCAGGAGAAAGGTGCCGGTAAAGGGCATCGCGATGCCGAAGGCGACCGTCACGAGCCAGGCTTCAGCCGCAATCATGACCCACAAGGGAAAGGACCACGCCAGCGCCGCCAGCAGCGAACGGGGCTGCCGCACCACCGCGAACCCCTCGCTGAACGTTCTCGCCAGCGATGCCAGCCGATCGGCCATCGCATGCGGCAGCACGCGCGCGGCCGCAAACACCAGCCTGCCGATACGCTCGGGATGCGTGGCCAGCAGCCACATCAGCCCCATCAGCGTGGCGGCGGCGACCCCGGCCAGCCCGGCCGAGATCTCGATCGGCCGGCGCAGCGCCGGCGGAATCGTCGCCGGATCCGCCGTGCCCCAGACGTACAGGGCGAGCAGCGTGAGCACGGCGATCAGGTCAAGCACGCGCTCCATGACGATCGTCGCAAACGTTGCCGACAGCCTCAGCCCTTCCTGCCGGGCCAGCAGGTACGGCCGCAGCAGATCGCCGGCGCGCGCGGGCAGCACGCCGAGCGCGGCAAACCCGATCACCGTGGCCCGGAACGCCGTCCGGAAACGTGTCTGCCCGATCGGATCGAGCAGGTACTGCCACCGCCGCGCCCGGATCGCGTACGTGAGCACGACGGCGACGAATCCGGCCACGAGCAGATCGACGCGAGCGCCCTGGACCTCGGCCCACACGCTCGCGAGATTCGCGTGGCTCAGGAACCAGGCGAACAGCGCAATCGCCAGGACCGACACCAGGACCGTACGCGTGTGCACTCTGAACCGGTACCACAATATATCAGGCCGTCATGGCAGAAGGCCCGGTACTGTTGCGTACGGTTGCGGGGCGGCGGTCGTGCCTGTAAGATCCCTGCTTCCTTCGTCTGATTCGTCGTCTGACGCCGTTCCGGATGCCCTCCCCACCTCTTCTCGAGACACGACTGAACGGGCTCGTCCCCCATCGCCAGGGCAAGGTCCGCGACATCTACGACCTCGGCGACACTCTGCTCCTCATTGCCACCGACCGCATTTCGGCATTCGACTACGTGCTCGGCTCCGGCATCCCCGACAAGGGCCGGGTGCTGACGCAGCTGTCGGCGTTCTGGTTCGACCGTACCCGGCACCTGGTGCCGAACCAGGTGCTCGAGACCGACGTGCGCCGCTTCCCGGCCGAATTCCGCCCTCACGCCGACCTGCTGGCGGGCCGCTCGATGCTGGTGCGGAAGACGAACCCGGTCCCGGTGGAATGCGTGGCCCGGGGGTATCTCTCGGGGTCAGGATGGAAGGATTACGTCGCGACGGGTGCCGTCTGCGGCATCCCGCTGCCCTCAGGGCTGCGCGAGTCGGACCGGCTGCCCGAGCCGATCTTCACGCCGGCGACCAAGGCGACGAGCGGCCACGACATGAATATCAGCGAGTCGGAGGCGGCCCGGCTCATCGGCGGGCCGCTCATCGAGCGGCTTCGCGCGCTGACGCTCGAGCTGTACGGCTTCGGCGCCGCTCACGCGGAGCGCTGCGGCATCCTGCTGGCCGACACGAAATTCGAGTTCGGCCTGACGGGAGACGGCGACATCCTGCTGATCGACGAGGTGATGACGCCCGACTCGTCGCGCTACTGGCCCACAGACCAGTACACCCCGGGCCGCGCGCAGCCGAGCTTCGACAAGCAGTTCGTGCGCGACTATCTCGAGCAGATCAGGTGGAACAAGCAGCCGCCGGTGCCGACGCTCCCCGAGGACGTGGTGCTGCGCACGCGTGAGAAGTACTTCGAGGCGTACCGGCGCCTCGTCGGAAAGGAGCTCGACTGATGCAGCTCCGCGATCAGCTCGAACGGCTCATCGAAGACCTCGTCGCCCGCGGTGTGCGCTACGAGGAGGCCCTCGGAGAATTCGAGAAGCGGTTCATCGCCCACGTGCTCACCCGCGCCGGCGGCAATCTCGGCAAAGCCGCCGAGCTGCTCGGCATGCACCGCAACACACTCAGCCGCAAGATCGCCGAGCACCGGCTCCGCCGCCCGTAATCAGCGCTCTGCCTTCAGCGCCGCGACTTTCTGTTTCAGCGCTTTGACTCGAGCCTTCAGCCGCTCCAGTTCCATATCGCGCGCCGCCGGCACGACCGAACCCCGCTCCTCCTGCCGGTCGACCTCCGGGTTCACCCACGACTGCACGCCGTCGACAAACCGGATCGGGCCGTAAGGCGTCACGGTCACTGACTGGCCCGGGTAATCGTGCAGGCATTCCCATCCGTGGTCGATGAA
>Ga0156172_1088_pt1 | contig 25653 bp, 18 predicted proteins | sample RifCSPlowO2_12_FD_107825 | JGI IMG/M metagenome (GOLD analysis project Ga0156172, IMG submission 107825) | Acidobacteria bacterium RIFCSPLOWO2_12_FULL_67_14 | reverse complement strand
GCGCCTCTCCCGTGACAAGTGCTTTTGGCGCCGAGGACGGGTGGGGCTGCCGGGCGACGGGACCCGCCGCCTCGTGGACCAGGATGGGGAGCGCTGCCTGAAACACCCGCTCGGAGCAACCTTAGCAGCCGAATTGGCGAGGCCTAACGAAGTTTCGTTCTTGAGCGTCGACCCCTCGTTATTCGGATCGATGGCTTTGGTGGCGGCAGAGCCGCCACTCGCGAAGCCTGAACTCGAATGTTCATGATACGCAGGGTTCGCACTGGCTGGTCTGGCGCCGTGCTCGATAACACGCGGAAGGGGGCATCCGCGGAGTTTGATACTCGCACGAGGGGCGGCAAATTGGTTCCAGAAAACACCGATGTGCTCATGCCGACTCTCTCCAACCCTCGTCGATAATCTTACCCTGCACGGCGTCAAACTTCATCCCGTCCTTCACCAAAGTCGTCCGCTTGAGTTCGTGCGACGTCGCAAAGCAATGCTTCAGGTCTAAGGACTCAATGACCGCGCGCATGTTGGTTCTTTTAACCGACTGCTGGGTTCCAAGCTCGATCTCTACGTTCCACGGTTGAGCAAACTTCATCTCTTCAGCCAAGGTAGTGTACACACCCCACATCGCGTCAGCGACGTCCGGCGTGGCGTCCTCAATAGGCAGACCGATATCCTTCGCCTCAGTCCTTCCAATAACGTAATCGTGAGACAAAAGTTGCCGAGTCAGCGCATTAATAATGCGTTCGATCTTCGATTCGTCGTCCAGGTGCTTCTTGAGCAGCTTCCGTGCCAGCATACCTATCTGTTCACGCGCTCGGTAGACCGCGCCGAGCGCTAATGGGTTCACACGAGTGCAGAGGTGTGCGAGCACTTCATTCATCCGGTCCTCTGCCACCTTCGCCTCAGCTCGAGCGAGCGAAAAATAACCGGCCACATCTTCAACGCTGACAGGTATGAACTTGGTCTCCGTGCCCTGGGTTAGGTTGGGACCGTGAGGGCTCGTGATGCTCGGATCGATAGGGCTCAGCTGTCCGAACGGGCCCATCACAATCTTATTTCCGGACAAGGCGATCAGCGTGGCGCAGCTGTGGGCGCGGAACGGAACCAACACCGTCACTTCCTTCGCAAGCTCGCGCATCGCGTTCGAGATCGCAAAGCCAGTCATCGTCTGGCCGCCGCGACTGTATAAGAGGAGCGCTAGGCGATCTACATTGCCAATGGCTCTAAGATGCTGGTAGAAAACCGGCCCTGCGTCATCGCCGATTTGCGTTTCCTGGCCACCTCGGTCGCTGGTGGCATAACAGATCACGCGCGCTGAGCAGAGTGCCTCAAGCTTCGCGATCAGCGTCTTCCGATCTTCCAACGCAGTTCCCCCTTTGTGCTCTTTGTGACCGTTTTTGTGACCATCGGCCCCGTAGCACTATACAAAACTCTGCGGTCTTGCGCCGCCTTCCCTATGTTCCCTTGCCTGTGCCCCTCGGTCCCCACTCCGCCCTCGTGCTCAGGTGCCGGGCGCTCATGGGCGTAGGAGCCCGCTGGCCGCCAGGCACCAGCGCCGACCTCGCTCCAGAACAGCGTGTTTCTACGCCTGGCGCGCGGTGGGGACTGACGTAGACTTGTTCGCAGAAGAAGACGCCATGCGCTGGCAGGACCACATCGTCGCGACGCCCGACACGCTGCACGGCTCTCCGAGGTTCAAGGGGACGCGCATTCCGGTTTCAGTCGTCCTCGACAACCTCGCGGCGGGCCTCTCCCCTGAGGAGTTGTACGCCGACTATCCGACGCTGCCGAAGGAGGCGATTCCGGCGGCCCTGGCCTATGCGGCAGAACTGGCCCGTGATCGCATCGTCCCGATTCCGGCCACGTAGCCGTGGCGGCGTTCACACTCGACGAGAACACCACTGACGACGCCTCACGCCATCACTTGAGTTGACATCGCGGAGCGGGTGGCGCCGGGTGGCGCACGGCGGGGCCGCCCCGCCCGCCGCGCAGGCGCTTCTCCCGTGACAAGTGCTTTTGGCGCCGAGGACGGGTGGGGCTGCCGGGCGACAGGACCCGCGATCGGGGCAGGGTGATCCATGGGAATACTCATCGCGCGGTGTGTCGGGAGTGCTGCCGGGCGAGCTGTGACAAGCTGTGACACCGAGCTGTGACAGGGCGTGACACGGGCCACTGACCCACTGTGACGAACCCTTTTTCCTTCCTCCAACCCGAATGGCCCGCGGTCCACGAGGCGGCCACCAGGGCCGCAGCGGCCGTGCATGCCGATCCGCGAACGGCCTGCTTCTACGCCCGGCGCGCGCTCGAGCTGTCGGTGGCGTGGGCCTACAAGCACGACCCTGCGCTGCGTCTGCCGTATCAGGACAACCTGAGCGCGCTGATCCACGAGCCGACGTTCAAGGCTGCGGCTGGCGAGGCGGTGTTCGGCAAGGCGCGGGTGATCAACACGCTGGGCAATCAGGCCGTCCACAGCCATCGCCCGATCCAGCCGTCGGACGCGCTCACGGCCGTGCGCGAACTGTTTCATGTGAGCTACTGGCTCGCGCGTTCGTACGCGCGCGGCGCGAAGCCGGCTCCAGGAGTGGCGTTCGACCCGAACGCGTTGCCAACGACGGCGCCGCTTCCGAAACAGACCATCGACCAACTCCAGAACCTGGAAGCCGGGCTGCGCGAACGGGACGAGAAGCTCTCGGCGCTGCTGGCCGACAAGACCGCGCTGGACGAGGAGCTGAAGCGGCTGCGGGCCGAAGTCGCGGAGGCAAAGAAGACGGCCGCCGCGCAGCCGGACACGCACGACTACTCCGAAGCCGAGACGCGCGATTACTTCATCGACCTTTTGCTGAAGGAGGCGGGCTGGGCGCTCGACCAGCCGCGCGACCGTGAGCTCGAAGTGGCCGGGATGCCCAACAACCAGGGCAAGGGCTTCGTCGATTACGTGCTGTGGGGCGACAACGGCAAGCCGCTCGGCCTTGTCGAGGCCAAGCGGACGCGGCGCGACCCGCGCGTCGGCCAGCAGCAGGCGAAGCTCTACGCCGATTGCCTGGAGAGACAGTTCGGCCAACGCCCGCTGATCTTCTATTCCAACGGGTACGACCATTGGCTCTGGGACGACGCGAACTATCCGCCCAGGGCTGTGCAGGGGTTCTACAAGAAGGCCGAGCTTGAGCTTGCCATCCAGCGGCGCGCCCGCCGGACATCGCTCGCGGCGGCCGAGATTAACCCGCGGATCGTCGAGCGCTACTACCAGACGCGCAGCATCCGCCGCATCGGCGAAGCCTTCGAGCGCGACCACGACCGCAAGGCGCTGGTGGTGATGGCCACCGGCGCGGGCAAGACGCGGACGGTGATCGCGCTGTGCGATCTGCTGATGCGGTGCAACTGGGCCAAGCGGGTGCTGTTTTTGGCCGACCGCGTGGCGCTGGTGAACCAGGCGGTCAATGCCTTCAAGCAGCATCTACCCGACGCGGCGCCGGTGAATCTGGTCACCGAGAAGGACACCGAAGGCCGAGTGTTCGTCTCGACCTATCCGACCATGATGGGGCTGATCGACGACACGCGGGATGGCCAGCGCCGCTTCGGCGTCGGTCACTTCGATCTCGTGATCGTCGACGAGGCACACCGGTCGGTCTTCCAGAAATACCGGGCGATCTTCGACTACTTCGATTCGCTGCTCGTGGGGTTAACCGCCACACCCAAGGACGAAGTCGACCGAAATACATACGGCCTGTTCGATCTCGAAAACGGCGTGCCCACCGACGCCTACTCGCTCGAAGAGGCCGTGAAGGACCACTTCCTCGTCCCGCCGAAGGCCGTGTCGGTACCCTTGAAGTTCCAGCGTGAGGGGATCAAGTACGACGATCTCTCGGAAGAGGACAAAGACCAGTGGGATGCGCTGGAGTGGGATGACGAGGGCCACGTGCCCGACCGTGTCGACGCGGCCGCCGTCAACAAGTGGCTGTTCAATGAGGACACCGTCGACAAGGTGCTCGCGCACCTGATGACGAGGGGCTCTCACGTCGCCGGCGGCGACCGGCTGGGCAAGACGATCCTGTTTGCCAAGAACCAGGCGCATGCCGACTTCATTGCCGACCGCTTCAACGTGAACTACCCGCGCTTCAGGGGTGAGTTCGCCCGCGCCATTACCTTCAAGACCGAATACGCGCAGAGTTTGATCGAGAGCTTCTCGGCCAAGGACAAGTCCCCGCACATCGCGATCTCGGTGGACATGCTGGACACCGGCATCGACGTGCCGGAGATCGTGAACCTTGTCTTCTTCAAGCTCGTGCGGTCGAAGACCAAGTTCTGGCAGATGGTCGGGCGCGGCACCCGCCTCTGCCAGGACCTGTTCGGCCCGGGTCGCCACAAGCAGTGCTTCTACATCTTCGACTACTGCCAGAACCTCGAGTTCTTCGGGCAGAACCTTGCCGCGACCGAAGGGGCGCTGGGCCAGTCGCTCGGTAAGCGGTTGTTCACACGGCGGCTGGAGATGCTGGGCGAGCTGGACCAGGTGCTCGGTGTCCGGGCGCGCGGTCCCCAGGAGAGCGGCAGTGTCGTGCGAGAGCGGCGCGCGGCGTTCGGCGACCCGGCTATTGAGGCCGACCTTCGTCTGGGGATCGGGGAGCAACTGCACACTGAGGTCGCGGCCATGAATCTCGATAACTTCGTCGTCCGGCCGAAGCGTCGTGTGGTCGAGAAGTTTGCGAAGGCCGAGGCGTGGGCTGTCGTGACCCCGGACGACAGACTGGAGCTGTCGAGTGAGGTGGCCGGACTGCCGTCGGAACTGGAGGCCGAGGCGGAGGAGGCCAAGCGCTTCGATTTGCTGCTGCTGAACCTTCAGCTTGCAATCCTGCGCCACGAACCCGGCTTCGAGAGGCTGCGGGATCAGGTCAAGGCCATCGCCGGACTGTTGGAAGAGAAGTCGGCTATTCCGATGGTTCATGCACAGATGTCATTGATCCAGGATGTCCAGACCGATGAGTGGTGGCAGGACGTCACGACGCCGATGCTCGACGTGGTCCGGCGGCGCCTGCGGGACCTGGTCAGGCTGATCGACAAGGAGCAGCGGAAGCCCATTTACACCGACTTCGAGGATGAGATGGGCGCTGAGACCGCTCATGAGCTGTTTGGCTTCGGCCCAGACCGTGATTTCGAAAAGTTCCGCGCGAAGGCACAGGCATTCCTCCGCGCTCACCAGGACCACATCGCCATCCACAAATTACGCACCAACAGAGCCCTCACAGGCGCCGACTTGGGGGAACTCGAACGGATGCTGGCTGAGGTCGGGGTTGCAGATCAGATCACTCGAGCGAAGGCGGAATCACAGGGGCTCGGTCTGTTTGTCCGTGCGCTGATCGGTCTGGATCGTGAGGCGGCGAAGGAGGCCCTGGCCGGCTTCCTCGCCGGCAAGACGCTGACGGCGAACCAGATCGAGTTCGTAAACCTCGTGGTGAACCATCTGACCGAGCACGGGGTGATGGACGCGAAGCTGCTCTACGAGTCGCCGTTCACAGACCTCACCCCGCGCGGGCCCGATGGGCTGTTTACCTCCAGGCAGGTGGACGAGCTGATCCGAATCCTGGAGCGCGTCAGAGCCACTGCACAAGCCGCCTGACCGTGGGGGCCTTGACAGGGGTCCTCATCGCTCAGGCTCCCACCCGTATGCAGGCAGGGTTGTCAGGCGAACGTCCTCGACTGGGCCACCCACCGTGAAGTGGTAGAAGCTCTGCCACTCACGTGACGCAATCCCAAAGACCTCGTGGACCGGATCGTCGAAGTAACAGCCGATCCCGGTCGACCGAACGCCCGCCTCTTCGGCCTCGAGGTAGAGCACTTGCCCCACCATGCCGGCCTCCCAGAACAGGTTCCGGTAAAACGCCGCGCCGTACGTCGTCAGGCAGTCCATGTAATCGGCGATCATGCCAAGGCTGAACGCTCCATCGCCGGCGATGTCCTGGCCGCAGGAGACCCTGGCGGCCAGCGCTCGACAGTCCCCTTCCTGAAGCAGGTACAAGGGGAGTCCGGGTGGACAGGTGGGCACGCGCTGCCAACGAAACTCCGGACGCATCACCTCCTTGAGGGCCGCCAGCTTGTCGGGATCTCGCAGTAGCGCGTAGAGGCCGGGAGGTAGGCCGTCGACGCGGTGGACGAACAGCCCGAGATGGATGCGCGGTCGCCAAGGGATCGCGTCCCACGGCATCGAGTGCCTGTCACGTGTCGGAATCAAGCGAGCAAGCATGCGGAAGAAGGCTGCCTGCGAGATCGCAGTCGAGCCATCCATGGCCATCGCGCTCCGGCGGCCAAGGATGGCTTTCTCGGCGCTGAGCAGACCCTGACGGACGGGTGTCCCGAAGAGATCGTCGTCGGTCGGGAACCTGAAAAAGTCGTCCGTGATCGACACGTTTACGGAGCATCGCGTCGCCCGCGCAACCTCATCGATCTCAGGCCACTCGACGCTGTGTTCGGGACTCAGCGTGTTGGCCCTGCCCTGCCAGCGCACACCACCGCTCTCCGCCGTCGCTCCGTTCAAGCTGCGTGGAACCATCGGCGAAAGCTCCGGTGCGATCAAGGCGAGAAGCTCAGGCTCCTCCCGCTCCGCCTCCCCGACGTCTTCGTGGCGGCCGAGCCCCAGGAGCCGAGAGACGGTGTGGTCGTCGACACCGTCGAGGAGCACCAATCTCCAGCCGAGAGCTGCCGCCGCGATGCGCATGGTCGCAAGCGCGTGTCCGACATCGTGCTGGCAGTATCGGAACGCCCGCTCACCGTACTTCCAGGCTTCCCGCCAATGGACCGACGAGAGACCCACGAAGAACGATCCTTCGGGGAAGGGCGCGAAGAGCTCACTCCACGACTTCGCGTCGAGGACCGCTCGCCGTTCGAGCGCGTGCTCCCCCGGGGCGTAGTGGTACACAGCGGCCATGTCGCCTAGCCCCTCAATCGCCGGTAGAACGGCATACCCCTCGGTCGGATGGAGATCTCCGCTCGAGGGGTTCGCGCGCAGCGACCACGTCGTCTCACGGAAGCGCTTCCACGCCGTCAGAGACAGTGCGTACCGGAAGAAGAGGGAGACGGACTCCACAGACAGCGGCTCCGGTGGCACGGTCCCCATCGCGTAGAGCTGCCAGTAGGGAAGCGGGCGCCCCGCTTTGGGCAAGGGGAGACGAACGAGGTCCGCTCCCGCGTACCGCCGAAACGGATTGGGCTGCGTCGCCCAGTCCATGTAGCCGAGCGACGCGGCGAACCGGTGGAAGTGGTGCTTCGTCCGCTCGTGGTAGGCGATGACCACCTCTTCTGGAGAAGCATCTCCTTTGTGCGCGGTCATCGGCGCGCCGACGGGATGACCCGCAACGTCGGGCATAGCATCACGCGTCCACTTCCCCTTCGTCCCACTGCCGCCTGCGCCGCGCTCGCTTGCGCAGGGTTGCCAGGAAGGCCATGAACGCGAGGGTCAGGATTCCGATCCACAGCGCCGAGCCGCTGGTCACGACCGGAATCCAGCTCGTCCAGCGGCGGTAGGGCCCCCACGCGCGCGCGGCAGCCTCGTCCGGCGTTTCGCCCGTCTGCAGCTCGAAGGCGTGCGCGAACAGCGTGCCGCGCGCGACACGATCGACGATAGCCCCTGGCACTGTCGCCCCATAACGTTCCCGGATGTCCGACACCAGCGCAGCGTTCTTTTCCTTTAGAATATTATGAGTCTTCTGTTCCATAGGTAACCCGGGGCTATCCGGGGTCCATCCGCCAAGGGGGTTCGTGTAATGAATTCGAGGCCTCGTTACCCCGGGATTCGCGTCACCGCCAACGGCAACCAGCTCGTTTCCTATCACACCGAAGCCCGGATTGCTGACGCGGGCGTGTTCTACCCGATCACGCCGTCAACCGAAGGCGGGGAGCTGTACCAGCAGGCCTTTGCCGAAGGCAAACTGAACGTCTTCGGCGGCAACACGATCGCGATCGAAACCGAAGGCGAACACGCGGCCCAGGGCGGCGCCATCGCGCATTCCGTCTGCGGCAAACGGGTCGTCAATTACACGTCCGGCCAGGGCATCGTCTACGGCGTGGAGCAGTACTACCACGCGCCCGGCAAGTGCTCGACGATGGTGCTGGAAGTGGGGGCGCGCGCGCTGACCAAGCACGCGCTGAACGTCCACTGCGGGCACGACGACGTGTACGGCGCGCTGGACACCGGCTGGATCATCGTGTTCGGCAAGGATGCGCAGCAGGCGGCGGATCAGGCGCTCATCCTGCGGCGCGTGACCGAGTTGAGCCTCACGCCCGGCATGAACGTGATGGACGGGTTCCTGACGACGCACCTGGAGCGGACGTTCTACAAGCACGAAGCGGCACTCATTCGGGAATACCTCGGCGCCCCCGACGACATCATCGACTGCCCCACGGACAGCCAGCGCGTCCTCTTCGGCCCGCGGCGCCGCCGCGTCCCGAAGATGATCGACCTCGCCAACCCGGTCCTGCTCGGTCCCGTGCAGAACCAGGAGCACTACATGCAGGGCGTCGTCGCCCGGCGCAACAACTTCACCGAGCCGATCCTGCAGTTCCTCGAGGACGCCTATGCGGAGTTCGGCACGCTGACGGGCCGGTATTACGGACTGGTGACCGAGTACGAGACCAAGGACGCCGACACCGTGTTCGTCTCGCTCGGGTCGGCGGCCGAGAACATCGAAGCGGCGGTCGATTACCTGCGGCAGACGCGCGGCGTCAAGGTCGGCTCGATTCACCCGAACGTCTTCCGGCCGTTCCCCGAAGCGGCGATCATCAAGGCGCTCGCCGGCAAGAAGAACGTGATCATCCTCGAGCGGACCGACGAGCCGATGGCGGGCGACAACCCGATGGGCCGCGACGTGCGGACCGCGCTGAACAAAGCGCTGCAGGGCGAGCAGGGGGTGCCGCGGATCACCGCCGCCCAGATGCCGCGCCTGTTTGGCGGCGTCTACGGCCTGGGCTCGCGCGACTTCCGGCCGGAGCACGTCATCGGCGCCTACGAGTTCGCGACCGGCGCGCGCGCGCGCAAGGACGGCAAGAAGGCGGCCGACGGCGTCTCGTTCATGGTGCTCGGCGTCGACCATCCGTACGAGGTGAAGGCGGATGACACGCCGTCGCTGCTGCCCGAGGGCGCCATCGCCGTGCGCTTCCATTCGGTCGGCGGCTGGGGCGCCATCACCACCGGCAAGAACCTCGGCGCCATCATCGGCGACCTCAACGACCTGCTCTACGAGCGCGACAGGGTCGTCGACGAGTTCGGCAATCCGAAAGAGATCATCCACGTCAGCGCCAACCCCAAGTACGGCTCCGAGAAGAAGGGTGCGCCCACCTCGTACTTCATGATCGCGGCGCCCGAGCGGATTCGCGTCAACTGCGACCTCCGCCATGTCACCGTGGTGCTGTGCTGCGACCCCAAGGCTTTTACCCATACCAACCCGCTCGACGGGATGGCGGAGGGCGGAGCCCTGGTCTGGGAATCGGACGAAGAGGGCGAGCAGGCGTGGGAGCGGCTGCCGCTCTGGGCGCGCAAGCAGATCATCGAGAAGAAGATCCGCGTCTTCACGCTGCCGGGGTTCAAGATCGCGCGCGAAGCCACCGACCGCGGCGACCTGCAGCTCCGCATGCAGGGCAACGCGTTCCTCGGCGGCTTCTTCTCCGTGTCGCCGATGCTCAAGGAGTTCGGCATCACGCCCGAGCAGTTCCGCGACGCGGTGCATAAGCAGTACGTCAAGAAGTTCGGCAAGCTCGGCGACGCCGTCGTCAACTCGAACATGGAGGTGATGACCAAGGGGTTCGAGCTGGTGCGCGAGATCAACATCGGCCCGCTCGAAGCGGCGGATCGTTCGACGCTCCGCGGCCGGGCGCTGCTGCCGGTCGTGATGCCCGAGAGCATCGCCGCGAGCGAAGGCTGCGGGACCGGGTGCCGCACGATCCCGCCCCCGCCGGAACAGCCCGAACGGACGCCGCTCACCCGGGTTGCCGAATTCGACCGGCTGTTCCGATCGAAATTCGGGTACAACCAGCCGGCCAACGCGTACGCCGCGCTCGGCGTCATGGCGGCCGGCAGCGGCGACACCGCGTCCAAGTACGTCGCCCGCCGCGAGACGCCGCTCTTCATTCCGGAAAACTGCACGCAGTGCATGGAGTGCATCGCCGTCTGCCCGGACACGGCGCTGCCCAACTGCTCGCAGGACCTGCAGACCATCCTGCGCGCGGCGGTCACCAACTATGTGAGCGACACGGGCGAGCGGCAGAAGATGCTGGCCCTGCTACCCGAGATCGAGAAGCGGACGCGCGACTTGATGCGCGACGGCCTCAAGCAGGACCCGCCACCGCTGCTCCCCTTCATCATCGAGAAGGTCACCAACGAGGTGAACGGCTTCGCGCCAAAGGCCAAGCAGGAGTTCTTCGACATCATCGCGAAGATCCCGATGGCGTATCAGAAGACCAACGCCATCTTCGCCACGCCCGAGAAGAAGACGCCGGGCGGCGGCGGCGTGTTCTCCATCTTCGTCACCGACCTCTGCAAAGGCTGCGCGGCCTGCGTGACCGCCTGCGGCGAGCACGAGGCGCTCAGGATGGTGCAGGAGACCGAGGAGGTCAACGCCGAGCACGAGAGCGGCACGGCGTTCCTGAACCTGCTGCCCGACACGCCGCCGAAATACCTGGGCCTCTACAACGACACGCGCCCGCAGGACTCGAAAACCGCGACGCTGCGCAACATGCTGATGGTCCGGCGCAATTACGACGCGCTGGTGTCAGGCGACGGCGCATGCGCCGGCTGCGGCGAGAAGAGCATCCTGCGCTCGATCGCGGCGGTGACCGAGGCGTACATGCGGCCGCTCTACCACGCCAAGGCGGATCGGCTCCGGGCGAAGGCGGATCAGCTCGACAAGGAGGGCCTGCAGAAGCTGGCCGCGATCCGGGAGCGCGACCCGCAGGAGTACGAGCTGCTGCGCCAGGCGATTGCACACCTGCTCATGGGGCTGGGCGGCGAGGACGAGAAGGACACCAAGGGGCGCATTGCCGCCCACGGGCCGATCTCGGACCGCGACATCGTCGACGCCATCACCGCGGTCGTGCGCCAGGAGGCGTTCAACCACAAGAATCTCCAGGCGATCGACGGCCGCCTCGCCAACGGCATGTCCGTCATGGCCATGGCGGCGCACACCGGCTGCAACACCGTGTACGGCTCCACGCCTCCCAACAACCCGCACCCGTACCCGTGGATGAACTCGCTCTTCCAGGACGGCATCACGGTCGGCTGGCTCATGGGCGAGAGCTTCATGGTCGACCACGGCCGCCGGTCTGTCATCCCCGAGCGGCTGGCGGATGCGCTGCTGACCCGGGCGGCGGGCGTCATCACCCCGCGTGAGTACTACGAGTACGTGCACTTCAGCGATGCGCTCATGACCGATTCGGAGATCCTCGAGCTGCCGAAGGTCTGGGTGGTCGGCGGCGACGGCGGCATGGGCGACATCGGCTACCAGAACATGTCGAAGGTGATCCTGCAGAACCGGCCGAACGTGAAGTCGGTCATGCTCGACACGCAGGTCTACTCCAACACCGGCGGCCAGAACTCCGACTCGACGCCCATGCCGGGGGGCAACGACATGAACGTGTTCGGCGCCGCGACCCAGGGCAAGACCAACGAGAAGAAGACGGTGGCCGAGACGTTCCTCGCGGGCCATGGGTCGCCCTTCATCGCGCAGGTGTCGATCGCCAATGCGCCCAAGCTGTACCGGGCCATCCTCGACGGCATCGAGTACCGGGGCACCGCGTTCCTGCAGTGCTTCACGACGTGCCAGCCGGAGCACGGCGTGGCGGACGACATGGCGCTCGTTCAGGCACAGCGGGTCCGCGACTCGCGGGGCGCGCCGGAGTTCATCTTCAACCCGCGGCTCGGCGAGTCGTACCAGGAGGCGCTCGACGTCAAGGGCAATCCGTCAATCGACATGGACTGGTATGAGTCGAAGTTCAAGGCGACCAATGAACCCTACCGGTACACCGTGGCCCACTGGTGCGCCACCGAAGCGCGGTTCCGCAACCACCTGAAGAAGATCAGGAAGGACGACACCGCCAAGCTGATCCCGCTCGAGAACATGATCGTCCGCATTACCCAGCAGGACGTCGTGTACAAGCGGTACCTGCGTGAGGACCATCGTGCGTACGTGCCCGACTTCGGCGTCTACATCCGGGTGCAGGGCTCGAACGGGGACGTCGAGTACCGCGCGATCTCACGGCAGCTCGTGCTCTTCTGCGTCGAGCGGCGCAAGGCGTGGCGGATGCTGCAGAGCAAGGCGGGCATCGAGAACCGCGAGTACAAGGCACAGCGAACGCTGCTGGCCGACGTGGACGCGGGCAAGATCTCGAAGGAGCAGCTCTTCGCCCACGCCGAGCTGCTGCTGAAGGAGCGGATCCAGCCGGCCGGCGGCCATCCCAAGCCGGCGGCGCCGGCAGTGACCCCGGCCGTGGCGGCGGCCGCCAAGGCCGCCGCGGCCACAGCTGGAGCCGCGACCGCGGGCGTGTCGTAGGCACGCCGGGGCCGCGGCTCGATGCGATAACCTCGCCGCGGCATCCGGTCCACATGCGTGGGGCGGGTTCCGCCGGAGATCCGGAGATCCGGGCTCATCGACCGGCGGACCCGCCGACCTACGGATTCACCAGCACGGCCATCCCGATGACCGGCGCGAGGCCCGTGCCGGGAGTCGACATGTTGGAGTACATGACCTGCAGGGCGGGGTTTCCCGTCGGCATGAACATCATGTAGTCGTCCAGGGCGCTTTCGTTCTGCGCATTCACCTCCGAGCCGTCGGGCCAGAGGACGTGCACGTCGCGCGCCTGCGCCACCGTCTCCCAGTCCTCGAAATCCACCGTGGCGGGATCGCCGGCGGTGCCGCCGTCGGCGTAGATCACCTTCAGCGGCTTGAGATCGGTCAGCGGGTTCGACATCCCGCCCCGGCGAATCGGATTGTGCGAGAAGTACGTCTTGTAGCGCGTGCCGCCCATGTGCACGACCATCGGCGCCTGCATCTCGGTCATGAACCTGGGACACCCCGCGGCGTCAGTCTGCATGACCCACCGGACCCCGTCCCACACGGCGTAGGACGTGTTGAAGAACGAGTCGCTGGAGCACGCGCCCTCGAACTCCGCGGTCACCAGCATGAAGGTGCCCGGCGCGCCGTTCCACCGCCAGTCGGTCCTGGTGGGATACCCGATCTTGAACTGGCGCGCGTTGCTCAGGCCCTGATTGCCGGCGATGGCGTCGCCCTGGACGCCCACCACGACCGTCGGCACGCAGCCTCCGCCCGCCGAGTAGTCGGCCAGCGTGCCGCAGATCGTCCTGTCGCCGGCGTTGAAGTCGCGTCCCACGTAACCGTCGCGGCTGTCCAGATACATCACGCGGGTACGCTGGTCGGTGCCCTGGGCTTCGAAGAAGAGCCTGATGCCTCCGCCCATCGATGCGTCCAGCGGAATGGCCTGTGTCGTCGTGACGCCGACCGCGACGCTGTCGCCGGGACATGAGAACGGCTCGCCGGCCCTGAAGCCGCAGATCTGCAGGAGGCCGAACCCCGAGACCGGCCGGTAGGATGCAAGGGACGCGACCGAGTCGAGCGTGCCGCTCGTCATCTCGCCGATCTTGATCCCCTTTTCGGACGCGCCAAAGGGATTGTAATAGAGCTGCACCTTGCCGCTCAGCGACGCACCCGCCCAGGCGCCGTACGGGACGCCGAACGCGTAGGTGTTGCCGTCGGAGACGATCTTCGTGGCGGTGCTGTACGAATTGCCGGTGCCCTGCACCTGCCAGTACTCCGCAGCGGTCCGGCCGCTTGCCGGGGCATCGGCGTCCAGGCTGGCCGCGCACGCCTGATCGAGGCATGCCTTGAGCATGGCCGTATGCGCGGTGCCAGACTTCAGGCCCGAGACCGTGACCCGCGTGTCGGTTGCCTCGAGCACCGAAGGGGCTCCGGTCACGCCGTCGGTCAGCGTCAGAAGGTAGTGGTGCACGGCCTCGGCCGGCGCCGTCCAACTCACCCGAAGGCTCCCCGAGGACGGGTACACGGTCGCACCGGCGCGGCCGCCGTCCGGGGATACCACGGTGAGCCCGGCCGCCCAGGTCTGCGCCTCCGCTAAAGACGCAGACACCGCGGAGACGCCCAGACAGATCACGACAACGCAGATCGATCGCATGACAGGCTTATCGGCCGATCAGAGCGCCTTGTTGATCTCCGCCCAGTTGACCACGTTCCACCACGCCGCAATGTAGTCGGGCCGGCGGTTCTGGTACTTCAGGTAATAGGCGTGCTCCCAGACGTCGAGGCCGAAGACGGGCGTCTTCCCTTCCATGATCGGGTTGTCCTGGTTCGGCGTGCTCGTGATGGCGAGCCTGCCGCCGTCCTTCACCACCCACGCCCAGCCGCTGCCGAACCGGCCGGCGCCGGCCTTGGCAAACTGCTCCTTGAACACGTCGAAGCTGCCGAACGAGGCGTTGATCGCGTCGGCGATCTTGCCCATCGGTGGGCCGCCGGCGCTCGGCGCCATCCACGTCCAGAACCGGGAGTGATTCCAGTGGCCGCCGCCGTTGTTGCGCACCGCGGTGCGGATGTCTTCGGGAATGGTGTCGATGCCCCGGCAGAGCTCCTCGACCGTCTTCGAGCTGATCTCGGGATGCTTCTCCAGCGCGGCGTTCAGGTTGGTGACGTACGCCTGATGGTGCTTGCCGTGATGGATCTGCATCGTCTGCGCGTCGATGTGCGGCTCGAGCGCGGCGAAGTCGTATGGAAGCTTGGGCAGTTCGTGAGCCATTCGGTCCTCCTCGGACGAAGGCGGACCTGAAGGTCCGCCTCTACGTACCGAATCAGCACGGAAGCGGACCCACAAGGGCCGGCGTAGAGGCGGACCTTCAGGTCCGCCTGAATCTGCCGATCGTACTCAGATTGCTACTGAATAGACAACATGCGATCGAGGGCCACCCGGGTCCAGTGCTTCTGCGCCCCGGGGACGACGATCCGGTTGTGCACACGACCCTGGACGAGCTCCTCGAGCGTCCACAGCAGATGGTTGGGCGAAATGCGGAACATGGTCGAGCACAGGCAGCCGAGCGGCTCGAGCGACATCACCGTCCGGTCCGGCGCCAGCGTCTGGGCCAGACGGTTGACGAGGTGGACCTCCGTGCCGACGGCCCATATGGATCCCGGAGGGCTGCTCGACACCGCCTTGATGATGTATTCCGTGCTGCCGCTGTCGTCGGCCGCCTGCACGACCTCCCACGGCACTTCCGGGTGCACGATGACCCGGATGCCGGGGTGCCGGCGGCGCATCGACTCGATCTGCTGCACCGTGAACCGCGTGTGCACCGAGCAGTGGCCCTTCCAGAGCACCACGCGCGCCTTCGCGAGGTCGGCCGGATCCACGCCGCCGAACAGCTCGTCCGGATCCCAGACCACCATCTGATCCAGCGGAACGCCCATCTTGTACGCCGTGTTCCGCCCCAGGTGCTGATCCGGCAGGAACAGGACCTTCTCGCCGCGCGCGAATGCCCACGTCAGCGCGGCCGCGGCGTTGGACGACGTGCAGACGGTGCCGCCGTGCTCGCCGACGAACGCCTTGATCGACGCCGCGGAGTTGATGTAGGTCACCGGCACCACGCCGGCCTGCCCCGAGCGCCGTCGACTGGTGACGCCCAGCTGGCCGAGCTCGTCCCAGCACGCCATCAGCTGATCCGGCGCGGCCATATCGGCCATCGAGCAGCCGGCCGCCAGATCGGGCAGGATGACCTGCTGGTGCGGAGCGGCAAGGACGTCCGCGCTTTCTGCCATGAAGTGCACGCCGCAGAAGACGATGTAGTCGGCCTCGGGGCGCGCGGCCACCTGGCGGGCCAGCCGGTACGAATCGCCGGTGTAGTCTGCGAACCTGATGACCTCGTCGCGCTGGTAGTGATGGCCGAGGATGACCAGCCGCCGGCCGAGGGTCCGCCGTGCCGCGGCAATCCGGACGTCCATCTCGGCGTCGGACAGCCCGAGATAATCCGCCGGCAGCGGCTGACGTTCCGAGAGCAGGCTCTCGTCGTCGGCGGTGAGGAGCGGAAGAGGTGCCATCAGCCCAAACTTTGTGAAATTTTTCTCAATCTCTGAACGTGAAAAAGGCCAAACTCCAACCTGGCTGTCGCCGTGTGGAACTTGGACCTGTGAGAAGTATAAGGCGAGCGGTGCCCCGGTCGCCAGGGAGCTAGCCGGCGACCTCTTCCCGCACGTTGTAGAACGTGTCGCGCTCGAGCGGCTCGCGGCCCGCCGCCTGCACCAGCCGCGACAGCTGCCCCATCGTCAGCCCCTCCGGGGTCGGCGAGCCGGCCATGTGGTAGATCTTCTCTTCCTGCACGGTCCCGTCGAGGTCATCCACGCCGAACCACAACGCGGTCTGCGCCACGTCCACGCCGGTCGCGATCCAGAACGCCTTGATGTGCGGCACGTTGTCGAGCATGAGGCGCGCGACCGCGTGTACCTTGAGCGTGTCGGCCGCACTCGGCGCGGGCAGCTTGCGCATCTGATTGTTGTCGGGGTGGAACGCCAGCGGAATGAACGCCTGGAAGCCCCCGGTCTCGTCCTGAAGCGTCCGCACGCGCAGCATGTGGTCGATCCGCTCCTCCGCCGTCTCGATGTGGCCGTACAGCATCGTCACGTTCGTCCGCATGCCCATCCGGTGCGCGGTGCGGTGGATCTCGAGGTAGCGCTCGGTGCCGCACTTGTCGTGGCAGATCTTGCGGCGCACGCGCTCCGCAAAGATCTCGGCGCCGCCGCCGGGCAGCGAGTCGAGGCCGGCCGCCATCAGCTCCCTGAGCACATCCTCATCGGTCATGCCGTAGCGATCCGCGAAGAACGCGATCTCGACCGCGGTGAAGCACTTGAGACGGATCGCCGGACGGATTCGCTTGAAGCCGCGCAGCAGATCCGTGTAGTAGCCGAACGGCAGATCGGGATTGAGGCCGTTGACGACGTGAATCTCGGTCAGCGGCTGACTGGAACGCCGGCGCAGCTTCTCCCACGCCTGCTCCAGCGACATCGTGTAGGCGGCCGGATCGCTCGGCTTCAGCCGCGCGAATGAGCAGAACAAACAGTTGGCGACGCAGACATTGGTCGGCTCGAGGCGCAGGTTGTAGTTGAAAAACGTCCGGCGCCCGTGGCGCTTCTCACGCTCGCGGTTGGCCAGCCAGCCGACCGCCAGCAGATCCGGGCACTCGAACAGGCGAACGCCGTCCTCGAAGCTGAGGCGCTCCCCCGCCGACACTTTCGCATCGATCCCGGAAAGCGCGGCCGCACGGATTCGTGAATTCACGCAGAAACCTTCGGAAATTGTACCCGTGCTATACTGCCCGCCACAACCGACACCCGTCCGGGTGAACAGGGGAAGTGGGTGAAAAACCCACGCGGTCCCGCCACTGTAAGTCTCGCCGAAATGCCGGAGCGCGTCAGCGCGAAGGCACGGAGGCGGACAAGTCAGGATACCTGCTCCCGGCGCTTGTCTTCTCGCTCGCTCGGGTTCCATCACCTGGCGAGTGCCGGCGCGACAGACGCCGGAGGGAGACGATGTTTCTCACCGCCGAGCACATTTCCTTTCAGTACGGCGCCCCGCCGGGGCGCAGCAGGGTTCGCACCGGCGAGGGCCGCGCGTTTGCCCTCGACGATGTGTCGTTCACGGTCGAACGTGGCTCGCTGACGGGCCTGCTCGGCCCGAACGGCTGCGGCAAGACGACGCTGCTCAAGCTGATCGCCGGCGTGCTGCGCCCGCACCAGGGCACGGTGGCGCTGGAAGGCCGGTCCGTCGCGGACATCCCGCGGCGCCAGCTGGCGCAGCGTGTCGCCGTCGTGCCGCAGGAGACGCACCCCGCCTTCGATTACACGGTCCTCGAGATGGTCCTCATGGGGCGGCATCCGCATCTCGGTCTCCTGCAGCTCGAGGGCCCGGACGATCTGCGGATCGGCGGCGAGGCGCTGGCGGCGACCGGGACGACGCATCTGGCGGCACGCCCCTATATGACACTGAGCGGCGGCGAGAAGCAGCGTGTCGTGATTGCGGGCGCGCTGACCCAGCAGCCGGGGGTGCTGCTGCTCGACGAACCGACCGCCTCTCTGGATCTGGCCTTCCAGCTCGAGATCGCGGCGCTTCTGTCGCGGCTGAACCGCGACCGCGGCGTCACCATGGTGCTGGCCACACACGACCTGAACCTCGCGGCCGCGCTGTGCGACGCGCTCGTGCTCATTCGCGACGGCCGCGTGCTGGCCCGCGGTGCGACCCGCGACGTGCTGACCTCGGACATGGTGCGCCGCCTGTACGGCGTGGAGGCCGACGTCCGTTTTCACGAGCCGTCCGGCCACGTGACGGTCGTCCCGGTGAGGCGCGCGCCATGACGGTGTCCCAACCGGCGGCGGCCGCGATCGGCGGCGGCATCCGGCCGATTCGGGCGCGCCTCACGGCCACGCTGCTCGTCTTCGGCGGCGTGGCGGCGGGCGCGTGTCTCGTCGCGCCGCTTGTCGGCAGCACGTCGATCAGCCTGTCCCGCGCCTTCGATCGCTCGGTGCCGTTTGCCGACAACGTCGACGCTCAGATCTTCTTTCTCGCGCGCCTGCCGCGGGTGCTGGCCGGCGCCCTGGCCGGCGCCGCGCTCGCCTCGGTCGGCGTCGTGCTCCAGGCGCTGCTTCGGAACCCGCTCGCGAGCCCGTACACGCTCGGCGTGTCCGCCGGGTCGGCGCTCGGGGCCATGCTGGCCATCTCGTTCGGCGCGAGCGTGGCCTTTGGTCCGCTCTCGCCCGTTCCGCTGGCCAGTCTTGCCGGCGCCTGTGCGGCTGCGGCGCTCGTCTACGCGCTGGCCACCAAACCGGGCCGCCCGATGTCGACGTCCGTGCTGCTGCTGGCTGGCGTCACGCTGAACTCGTTCTTCTCGGCGCTGATCCTGTTCGTCCAGTACATGGCCGACTTCACGGAGACCTACCGGACGATCCGCTGGCTGATGGGCGACCTCGACGTCGGGGGGGTTACGCCGCTGCTCGGCGTCCTGCCGCTGATCGCGGCCGGGTGGGCGATGCTCGCGCCGCTTCCGTCGTCGCTGAATCTGCTGAGCGTCGGCACCGACGCCGCGGCGACGCGAGGCGTCGACGTGGCGCGAACGCAACGCATGGCGTTCATCGGGGCCGCGCTGACGACGGCCGGCGCCGTGGCGCTCGCCGGGCCCATCGGCTTTGTCGGCATCGTCGTCCCGCATCTCGTCCGCCTGATGATCGGCGTCGATCACCGCGTGGTGCTCCCGGCGTCGGCGCTGCTGGGCGCCGCGTTCCTGGTCGGCTGCGATCTCATCTCGCGAACGATTCTCGCGCCGGTCGAGGTGCCGGTCGGGATTGTCACCGCCATGCTCGGAGGCCCCTTCTTCCTATGGCTGCTCGTCAGAAAAGCCTGATCCTCGTCTGCGCGCTTGTGTTGACGGCGTGTGGGACGAGCGTTGTCACGCTCGCCCGCGCGAACCCGGCAGGGTTCGCGCCACAGACGTCGCCATCGCAGGCGAAGCGGATCGTGTCGCTCGTCCCCGCGCTCACCGAGATGCTGTTTGCGATCGGCGCGGGGCCACAGGTGATTGCGGTCAGCAGCTACGACGAGTTCCCGCCGGAGGTGGCCGCGCTGCCTCGCGTCGGCGCGCTCCTGGATCCGGACGTCGAGCGCATCCTCGCGCTCCGGCCCGACCTCGTGCTCACGTACGGATCGCAGGGGCCGATCGAGGATCAGCTGGGCCGTGCCGGGATCCGGACGTTCAGCTACCGCCATGGCGGCCTGCAGGCGCTGCTGTCGACGATGGCGGCGCTCGGCACGGCCACCGGCCACGCCGCCGGTGCCGGGCGCGCCGCGCGCGCGCTGCAGGCGCAGCTCGACGCCGTGCGCGACCGCGTCAGGGAACGCCCCCGGCCAAAGGTGCTGCTCGTCTTCGGCCGGCAGCCCCAGTCGCTGCAGCAGATCTACGTGAGCGGAGGCGCCGGCTTTCTCCACGAGATGCTCGAAGTGGCCGGAGGGGACAATATCTTCGCCGATGTACGGCGCGAGTCGGTGCAGCCGTCGCAGGAGACGCTGCTCGCGCGCGCGCCCGACGTCGTGCTCGAGCTGCGCGCCGCCGGCAGCCTGAGCGCGGCCGACCTCGCGCGCGAGCGCGCCGTCTGGTCGACGCTGGCGTCGCTCCCCGCCGTCCGCAACGGCCGCATCCATCTGCTGCAGGGCGACCATCTCGTCGTGCCCGGCCCGCGCGTCGGGATCGCCACGGAGGCGTTGGCCCGCGCACTCCACCCCGAGGCGTTCAAATGAAAATCCTGCTGTCGTGGAGCTCCGGAAAGGACAGCGCCTGGGCGCTTCATCTGCTCAATCAGCGCTGCCCCGGGTGCGTTGGCGCCCTGCTGACAACGGTCAACGAGGCGGTCGACCGCGTGGCGATGCATGCGGTGCGGCGCGAGGTGCTCGAGGCACAGGCGGCCGCAGCCGGCCTGCCGCTCCACGTCGTCCCGATCCCGCATCCGTGCCCCAACGAGGTGTACGAGGAGCGTATGCGGGTCGCGGTGGCGGCCGCCGTCGCCGATGGGTTCACCCATGCGGCGTTCGGCGATCTCTTTCTGGAGGATGTGCGCCGCTACCGTGAAGAGCGGCTGGCCGGTACCGGGCTGACGCCGCTGTTTCCGGTCTGGGGCATCCCGACGCACGAGCTGGCGGACCAGATGCTGGCCGCCGGCCTGCGCGCCCGCCTGGCGTGTGTGGACACCCGCGTGCTGGGCGCACCGCTGGCCGGCCGCGAGTGGGACCGGGCGCTGCTCGAAGAGCTCCCGCCAGGCGTCGATCCGTGCGGAGAGCGCGGCGAGGTTCACACCTGCGTGTACGCGGGGCCGATGTTCGCCGCGCCGATTGCGCTCGAGAACGGGGTCACGCACGCACGCGACCCGTTCGTCTGGGCGGACTTCACGGTCGGTTCAGGCGTGATCGCATGAGCACGTACCCCTCCCGCATCGTCTGTCTCACCGAGGAGATTACCGAAACCCTGTACCTGCTCGGCCAGGGCGATCGGATCGTCGGAGTGTCCGGCTATACCGTCCGGCCGCCCGAGGCGCGGCGCAAGCCGCGGGTGTCGGCGTTCCTGAACGCTCGCTTCAGCAAGATCGAGGCGCTCAAACCGGATCTGGTGCTCGGGTTCTCCGACCTCCAAGCCGACATCGCGGCCGAGCTCATCCGCCGCGGCTATCCGGTGGCGGTGTTCAATCAACGGAGCGTCACGGAGATTCTCCAGATGATCCGCGTGCTCGGCGGCCTGGTCGGATGCCAGGACGGGGCGGCGGCGCTGGCGGCGCAGCTCGAGCTGGAGATGGACGCGGTTCGCGCCGCGACGGCAGGACTGCCGCGGCCGCGGGTCTTCTTCGAAGAGTGGGACAACCCGCTCATCTCGGGGATCCGGTGGGTCGAGGAGCTCATCGAGATCGCGGGCGGCTGCCCGATCTTTCCTGAGCTGCGCGAGGCGAAGCTGGCGAAGGAGCGTATCGTCACCGCCGAGGAGGTCGTGCGTCGCAACCCGGACGTGATCGTCGCCTCCTGGTGCGGCAAGGCCGTACGGACCGGGCGGATTGCCGGCCGGGTCGGGTGGGGGGACGTGGCCGCCGTCCGAAACGGCCACGTCTACGAGATCAAGTCCACCTACATCCTGCAGCCGGGTCCCGCCTCGCTGACCGACGGGCTGCGCCAGCTGCACGCGATCATTTCGCGGGTGCGAACAACGGCCGACGACACGGGCCACAGAGGCACAGAGTTAACCAGCCAAGGGCTTCGCCCTTGATAATCCCGCTCGCCCTAGGCTGGTTGGCAGTATCTCTTTGGCGCGCTTCGCGCTCCTAGCCCGTTATGCGGTCGCACAACGAGTACAATATTCTTGTTCGAGGCCGCATAACGGGCTAACTGGTGGCCATCGCGCTGGTGGCAGGAACTGCCACCTTCCGCACGCGACGTGCGGTCATAGCCGTCATCATGGCGTGCGTGGTCCTGCGTGTGCGCAAACGCTTGGGCCAATGCCGGTGGCACGAGATTCGCGATCCCTCTGGCCATCGTGCACCCGGTCGGTAGTACATCGGTTCCCTCGCCATCACCGCCCAAGCTGCTGAATGCCGTACGGGAGGCCATTCGGCTCCGGCATTACAGCCGCCGCACGGAAGAGGCATACATCGCCTGGATTCGGCGCTTCATCGTCGCGAGCGGCACGTGCCACCCGCGCGAGATGGGTGAAACAGAGGTGACGGCGTTTCTGTCACGCCTGGCGGCGCGTGGGGTGGCAGCCTCCACGCAGAATCAGGCGCTCAGCGCCATCCTGTTTCTCTACGGGGTGGTGCTCGGCCGGCGTATGGCGTGGATGAACGATTTGGTACGGGCGCAACGTCCCGCACGGTTGCCGGTCGTGCTCTCGCGCGAGGAGGTGGCCCGGCTTCTCAGCAAGCTGCACGGCCCGGTCTGGTTGATGGCCTCGCTGATGTACGGCGCGGGTCTGCGACTTCTTGAATGCGCCGAATTGCGGGTCAAGGATCTGAACCTGGATCGCGCGGAACTCACCATCCGCGACGGGAAAGGCGGCAAGGACCGGGTCACGATGCTGCCGCTCGCGCTGAAGCCGCCGTTGGCCGCGCATCTGGTGCGCGTCCAGGCGCAACACGACGCGGACCGCGCGGCCGGCCGCGGCGCCGTGGCGCTGCCTGGTGCGCTGCGCGCGAAGTATCCCAACGCGCCGTGGGAATGGGCGTGGCAGTGGGTCTTTCCTGCGACGCGCTTCTATGTCGACACGGAGACGGGAGAGCGCCGCCGGCATCACCTCCATGAATCGGTCGTCCCGCGGGCGGTCAAGGACGCCGTGAAAGCCGCCGGCATCGCCCGGCGGGCGACGTGCCACTCGCTCCGGAGCGTGTCGGCATAATACCCACCTTTCAAAGACGCCTCATTTCAACGGCAATTCGTCTTGTCCACGGATCGGGCGTGGGAGTGTGCGGCCGTCGTGGACGGCTTGGATGCGCGCTTGTACGGGAGGGCGTTGCAGATCGACGCGCGCGATCACCCACGGGGCACATCTGACGACTTGCGGGGCGGGCAAGACGCCGTCTGCGATGAGGTTCTTGATGACGGTATTGCTGACGCCGCGCGCGCGCGCGGCAGCCTCCAAGGGCAACCAGGTGCCCTCATGGCGGTAGTTGGGGAGTCGCCGACCATATCTCACGTTCGAGACATGATGCACGCGCCACGTGTGGCCCTGGCCGGTCCGGGACCCCAGGCGATTGAGGACGACGGCGATCGTCTTGTCGTCGCAGATTGTTGACAGCTCGGCGATCAATTCGACGGCCTTGCCATCGGCCACTCGACGGTGCTGGCCTGTCCCGTTGCGGGCGACCCGAAGCTCCGTATGCACGCCGCCCTTCCAGGGCAGGTGGAGCACGTGCTGCCGAGGCTCATCGGTGTTGGTCACGACAATGTCTTCGAGCACGGTACGCAGGATGCGTTTCTTCAGTTCCACAGACGCGGCGGGATGCTGCCACAGGGCACCAAGATCAGTTCCCAATTCCAGCAACCGTTCCCGCTGTGGAGCGCTCAACGGTTCGGAGGACTCGTGCAGCCGGTGGACGCGAGACTCGAGTGCGGAGACCTGGGCGAGGGCGAGGTTCCAGCGTTGCTCCAGTTCGCCGGCGACCAACCGGTTCTCTGGGTCGACCACATCGAATTGCCGCTGCGCCCGGCGCGCCTCATATCGGGCCTTCTCCAGGGCCAGTTCAACGGCGTGGCGTTTCGTCGCGTCCTCGTGCAGTGCCTGTTCCATCGCATCCAGGGCCGCCTGCAGACCGGCGGGCTGGATCGCGTCGAGGACCTGGTCGACCACGGCTCGGTCCACCCGCAGACTCCCGACCGAGAGGCAGGCGGCCGCGCCGCGATTCACGCGCCCGCCGGGGCACGCGTCGCGGGGCACGTTCCCCTGCGTCCCGCTATACGCCACCAAGAGCCGCCGGCCACACCGCCCACACCGTAAGAGGCCGGAACAGCATCGCCGCCCCACCTTTGGCCGCGCCGGTGGGTGGTGTCGTTCGACGGGACACGTTCGCCTCCAAGATGCGTGGCGTGTGCAGGTACTCGTCCCACGTAATGTCCCCCTCATGGTGGTCCCGGAGACAGACTGTCCACTCCTCCGGGAGTCGCTTGTGGTGGCGCGCAGGGCCAGAGGGTCGGCCAGGCACGCCCGGCGTGGTCCCGGTGCGCCCATACGCGAACGCGCCGGCATACTGGGGATTGTGCAGGATTTGTCGAATGCGGCTGTCGCTCGGCAACCGCCACACGACCTCCTGTCCCGCCGTCCCGCGGACGACTTCCGGGAGCCGAATCTGTTCATCGCGAAAATACAACATCGTTTGGCGGGCACTCCCCAGTTCGCGAAACTTCTGAAACACACTCTGCAGCGCGGCCTGGATTTGGCGGTCCGCCGATTTCTCCACGCGCTCGTCGGCCGTGCGGACGAAGCCGACCGGTACCTCCCACATCACACAGCCCCGCCGCACTTTCTGCACAAACGCTTCGCGGGCGCGCTGCCGAAACAGCTTCAGCTCAAACTCGCTCATCGTGCCTTTGAGGCCGCGGAGGAGTCGGTCGTTAATCAGGCGCGGATCATAGATCCCGTCGTCATCGACCAAGACCGTCTCGGTCATGCCGCACAGATCAATGAGATGATGCCAGTCGCGATTGTTGCGGGCGAGGCGCGACGCCTCCAGGGCAAACACGGCACCGACGGTCCCTTCACACACGGCGGTGAGCAGCCGGCCGACGCCCGGACGCGCCTGCCGGCCTGTGCCGCTCACGCCGAGATCGTCGTCAATCACGACGACGCGCGTGAACCCCACTTGCCGCGCGCGATCGGCGAGCCCGTACTGGCGTTGTTGGCCTTCGCGGTGATGACGCACTTGCTGCAGGCTGGACTGACGCACATAGACGTACGCGGCTCGTTCAAGACGATCGGGACGGATTTTCTCGTTCATCCTCGCTCCTTGTGGGTGCCTCGGCGTGAAGCACGGCTCTCAGTAGTTGTCCGACCAGATCCCGGCACTGCACGCGATCCGGATCCGGGAGTGTCTGCCACGGTTCGCGTCGGTCGAACGTCAACGTCCGTTGTGCCGGTCGACGCACGATCAGGTCGCGCATCGTCACCTCCTGGCTGTTGTGATCCCACCGGGTTGATCGCGGTCGTCGTCGTGACCACGACTGGTTGACTGTCCAGCAACGCGCGAAGTTCGCTCAGGGCCGCGACCGAGAGGCGCGGGTGCGCTTCGTCGGTGAGTTGCTGACAGGCCACAGGATCCAACATCCAGGTCGGAACAGCCACCTGCACGTCATCGGCGAGCGTGATGACGACGCACTCAGCCGTATACCGGCGGAGGCGACGGACGATCTCTACAGGTTCGCCGTGGAACGGGTGGTGACGGTAGTGGATGATGGCGGTGGACGATTCATGGGCAGTGTGAGGATGCGCTGCGGCACTCATTCGCAACCCACCTGCTCGAGGATGGTCATGACATTCGAACCGTGCAAGAGTTGCTCGGGCATTCGGACGTTTCCACGACGATGATGTATACGCACGTGCTCAAC
>Ga0156172_1073_pt1 | contig 26477 bp, 26 predicted proteins | sample RifCSPlowO2_12_FD_107825 | JGI IMG/M metagenome (GOLD analysis project Ga0156172, IMG submission 107825) | Acidobacteria bacterium RIFCSPLOWO2_12_FULL_67_14 | reverse complement strand
GCCGCCGTGACGACGAGCAGGGCGCCCGGCGAGGCGCCAAAGGCGAGCAGCGCGGTGGCAAGCGGGAACGCGAGCTGCCCGTAGGCGCCGTGCTCGCGCGGCAGCGGAATCAACTATATGACCTCGATCATTGAGCTTCCGGCTCTCTGATGCGTAAACTGACGGAGATGCTGTTGAAAATTGGACAACGGCCCGACCACGGCTTCGACGAACCGCTCGGGCTCCTGAGCGACTGCCACCGCCGGATCGAGCACTTCCTCAAGGTGCTCCACCTGATCGTGCGCGAAGCGGCAGGTGGTCCGTTGACCCCCGCCCAAGCCAGCCAGTTCGAAGGCGCGCTCGCCTACTTTGCCACGGCCGCGCCGCGGCACACGGCCGACGAGGAAGAGAGCCTCTTTCCACGGCTGAAGCGCACGGGCGATCAGGCCGCACGCTCCCTGATCGAGACGCTGGAGCGGTTGGAGCACGACCATACGATCGCGGACGACCACCATCGCCGCGTGGACACGCTCGCGCGGCGCTGGCTCACGGAGGGCCGTCTGCCTGCGGGCGATCTAGCGGAGCTGCGGGGCCGCCTCGCCGAACTCGAGAGTCTGTACCGCGCGCACATTACTGTGGAGGACGAGGAACTCTTCCCGGCGGCCGCGCGGATCCTGTCGCGCGACGAGCTGCGGCAGATCGGCCAGGAGATGGCCTCCCGGCGACTGGAGCCCCGGTCGTAGCGATTCAAGTGGCATCTCGGCTAGAGAGTCCCGCCACACGGCGGACGAGACCTATCAGGGCAAGCGTCCACGCCGCAAGCGCCAGATACAGGAACACACGCGCGACCGGCAGGAGCACGGGCACGCCGATGGCCTGGGCGAGCCGGAAGGTGCACACCGCGTACATCCCGAGCGGGAAGACGGCGCCCCAGTACAGCGGATCGTATCGAAGCGGGAACCGCCGGTAGACGTGGCGCCAGACGCCCAGCCCCACGAGCATCGGAATCCACCAGGTGGCGGTGGCCCAGAACAGGAGCGTCAGCCCTTTGAGAAACGGCAGCAATTCGGCCAGGACGCTCCACGAGGGCGTCGCGGCAATGAGCATCGTGCCCGCCAGCGTCGAGATCGCGACCGCGCCCATGTTGATCCAGTACGGCGGCGCCAGGTCGGATGGGCTCATCACAAAGAACGTATAGCGGTAGAAGATGAGCGAGATGATCCAGATATAGAGCATGCCGCCGCCCAGCCACATGCTCAGACAGAACAGGAGCACGTTGGGAGCCGCCGCGCCGAACCCGGCGGCCAGCTGCGCCCCAAGCACGCACACCGACTGGGCGGCCACCACCGCGACGAGCCATCCGCCGTTGATGCCCTCGGCGAGCGGCGGTTTCTCACGCTTGACCGTGAGCACCGTGAAGACCGTGTAGGTCACGATCGCCCACAGCACGATCCCGAAGCCCCACAGCGCCGCGGCCATCGTCCATGCCCCGCGGATGACCAGCAACTGGCTGCCGAGCACGCAGGTCGCCGCCACCGTCGTGAAGAAGCCGACCGCGCGGCCGTGATGGGCGACGTCCGCGAGCAGCCGGTCGCGGAACCGCACCGCGCGGTACACCGTGAGGACCCACAGCGCGCCGTAGAAGGCCCCATTCAGCCAGAGCAGCACCGCCGCAATCGCCGGGCGGCCGAGCAGCTGGCAGGCAATCGAGACGATGCCGGTCGCCATGACCAGCGCGAAGGACGCCGGGTGCATGTCGGCGACGCCGGAGACAGGCGCGCCGGCGGCCTCGGTACTCATCGCCGGGCGCGGTCGAGATGGTACAGGTACCGCAGCAGACCCGTATTGAGCAGCAGGCAGAACAGGCTCGCCGCCGCGGCCGGCCCGATCACCGATTCGTCCCCGCCGAGAAACGCATTCATGGTGGCGGTCAGCAGCCAGAGCTGCAGGAAGACGAGCATCAGGACGAACGTCAGCATGGCATGAATGACGATCGTTCGCTGCGGACGGCTGACGGGACGGGAGTCCATCTCAGATCGTGCGTGCCTCGATGCCGGCGGCGTAGACGTCGCCGCCGCGCACCTCGAGGCGGATGAGGTCGAGCGGCCGCCGCGGCGGCCCGGCCACCGGACGGCCGGATCGCAGATCGAAATAGCCCTCGTGGCATGGGCAGTGGATCATCCCCTCCTCGACGCGCGGACGGACGGCGCACGACAGGTGCGTGCACTTCTGGCTGTAGGCGACGAGGGCATTGTCGCGCGTGCGCACCAGGATGCAGTCGTCCTGCGGGCCCGGGTACGTGAAGGTCAGGAGTCCGCCCGCCGGGAGCTCGTTCAGCGCGGCGATCCGCTGGACGCCGGGCTGGCCGCGGCGGCGCCGCCACCAGTTCTGCGCGGCAATCCAGAACTGTCCCACGGTGAGCGCGAGGCTCGTGAGCACCATGAACTTCATGAAGTCGCGGCGCTCGACGTACTGATCCTGCGGCCAATCGATCGGGAAGTCGCCGCGCCAGGCCGGCTGGGCCTCCATCGGCCGGCCGTCGGGCGCGAGCGTGACCTGCTCCGAGTCCAGGATCGGACGGTAGAGCGTCGCCGGCGCCGTGCCCGTCAGGCCTTCGCGTCCGGGGGTGTCGATGCGGGGATCGACCGAAGCTCTCGAATCATCCGCGTCCAGCGAAGGGCGTTGGGTCTCGTCGATCATACGGCTCCTTCTCAAATCACGACTTCGGCGAACGGGTCCGGCGCGTCGGCCGGGGCCGGCGGTGCGGCCGGCAGCACCCGCAGCATGATCGCACGGGCGGGCGGCCGGTCCTCCATCGCGGCGGTCACGTCCACCCACGGCTGGCGGGCGGCGGTCGCGCGCGGCACCATTGTGAACACGCGGGTCGTGATCACCTGATCGCCGAACTGGAACCGGTTGACCGGGGCCGACAGCGGCCGCAGCTGCGCGATCTGCTCGCGGGAGCCGAAGAAGAGCGCCTGGCTCGGACAGACCGTGGCGCACATCGGCTTCTTCCCGACGCTCGACCGGTCGTAGCACATGTCGCACTTCATCATGATCTGCCGGTCCTCGTAGAGCTCCGGGACGCCGAACGGACAGGCCATCACGCAGTTGCCGCACGCAATGCACCGCGGTCGCTGGGCCGACTGTACCACCCCGTCGCCGGTCCGCTTGATGGCGTCGGCCGGACAGACTTCGGCGCACGTCGGCTGCTCGCAGTGCATGCAGACGACCGGCACCGTCTGAGTGCTCTCGGCCCGTTCGACATATTCGAGGTGCATCATCGACTCACCCCGGTGCGTGTCGCACTCGGTGCAGGCCTGCACGCAGGCCTGGCACCCGATGCACCGGCTGGGGTCGATGAAGAAATGCAAATGGTCCGGCGTTGCCATGGCGCTACTGCTGCGGCTCCAGCACGGCGGCGTAGGCGGGCGGCCCGTCCGCCCGGCGCACGCGGCAGCCGCAGACCTTGTACTGGGGGATCTTGCTGACGGGGTCCTGCGCGGCGACGGTGAGCCGGTTCACGCTCTTCTCCCCGGGCCAGTGATATGGAATGAAGATCGTGTCGGGCCGGATGGTCGTGACGACCATCGCGCGCAGGGTCATCGCGCCGCGCCGTGTTTCAGCGGTGGCCCAGTCGCCATCCGCGATGCCCAGCTTCGCGGCCAGGCGCGGATGGATCTCGATCCGCGGCTCGGCGTACTGGTTCACGAGGGGGCCGATGCGGCGGGTCTGGGTGCCCGACAGAAACTGGCTCACCACCCGTCCCGTCGTCAGATAGATGGGGTACTCGTCGCCGGCATCGTCCACCGGCGGGCGATATTCAGCGACGTTGAAGCGCGCCCTCCCGTCCGGGAAGTAGAACGGCCCGGCGCCGCGCGCCACTGGGTTGTAGCTGCCGCGCTCGAAGAGCCGCGGGGTGCCGGGGTGATCGACGGGGCGGCCGGTCTCGGGATCCTCGCTGTAACAGGGCCAGAACACGCCCATCTGGCGCTCGATTTTTTCGTAGGTGATGCCCGAGTAATCGGCGACGCCTCCCTTGCTGGCGATCCGCAGCTCCTCGAAGATCTCGCGCGGGCTCTCGAAGGTGAACCCGCGGTCGCGGCCGAGCCCCCGGGCGATGTCCTGAATGATGCGCCAGTCCTGCCGCGCCTCGCCCGGGCAGTCCACCGCCTTGTTGATCTTGATGACGCGGCACTCGACCTGCGTGACGGTTCCTTCGTCCTCCTCGTGGAGGCTGCCGGGAAGCACGACGTCGGCGTGGCGCGCGGTGTCGTTGAGGAAGAAGTCGATGGCGGCGTAGAACTCGAGCTTCTCCAGGCACCGCGTGATGAACGTGCTGTCAGGGAGCGACACCTTCGGGTTGAAGCAGATCGTCAGCAGAGCCTTGATCTCGCCGGCGTCGATCCTGCGGAACATCTCGTACGCGTCGACGCCTGGCCCCGGCATGTCCTTCTCGTCCATGCCCCAGACGCCGGCGATATAACGCCGGTGCTCCGGGTTGCTGATGTCCCGCCAGCCTGGGAGCTGGTCGGCCTTCTGCCCGTGTTCCCGTCCGCCCTGGCCGTTGGCCTGGCCGACAATCGTGCCGTAGCCGCACTTCGGCGTGCCGATGCGGCCGGACGCGAGCACCAGGTTGATCGTGCCGAGGACGTTCTGCACGCCGTTCGAGTGATGCTCGATCCCGCGCGCGTGGAAGAGGAAGCTGGTCGCCGCAGTCCCCCACCACTCCGCCGCCTGACGCAGCGAGCGCTCCGGCACGCCGGTGACCTCCGCGGTTCTCGCCGGAGTCCACTGCCGGCAGTACTCGGCCACCTGCTCGAAGCCGACGGTGTGCTGCTCGATGAACGCGTGGTCGAGCCAGTCGTGCTCGATCAGCAGCTGGAGGACGCCGGCGAAGAGCGCCGCGTCCCGGCCCGGCCGCACGGGCAGATAGAGGTCGCAGGTGCGCGCCGCCGGCGTGATCCGCGGATCCTGGACGATGATGCGGGCGCCCTGCTCGCGGGCCTGCCAGAGGTAATTGGTGGTGATCGGCGAGCACTCGGCCACATTCGACCCGGCGACCCAGATCACCTCGGTGCCCACCATGTCCGACCAGGGATTGGTGGTGCGGTCGATGCCGAACGCCTTCTTGTTGGCCACGCCGGCGCTCACCATGCAGAGCCGGCCGTTGTAGTCGATGTACGGGGTGCGCAGGCACATGCGGGCGAACTTGCCCAGCAGGTACGTCTTCTCGGTGGTGAGGCTGGCGCCGCCGAGCAGCCCCACAGCCTGGGGACCGTGGGTTCGCTGCAGCCGATCGATCGCGGCCGCCACAGTCTGTACCGCCTCGTCGTAGCCAATCGCGCTAAAACCGTGCGGGGCCGACGGATCGCGCCGGAGCGCGGCGATCAGCCGGTCGGGGTGCGCGCCCTGGAGGTAGCGCTTGACGCCCTTCGGACAGAGCATGCCGCGGTTGAACGGGAACTCCTCCCACGGCTCGAAGCCGATCACCTGGTTGTCGCGCACCTTCAGCTGGATGCCGCACTGCTGCCCGCAGAAGCAGCAGTGGGTCTTGACGAGCCGCTCGGGCTCGGCGGTCGTGGACAGCCGCAGCCCCGTCATCACGGAGAGGTGCGGCCCGAACCCCTCGGTGATCGCGCGATCGTCAACCGGAAGTGTCGCCATCGTGGGCCGCGACCTAGCCGCGCGCATCCTGCGCCGGGGCGGCCGGCGATCGCCAAAGCGCTCCCTGCGCCAGCCCGTACAGCGCCCGCCGGCAGCGGGGGCAGATCTCCTGATAGTGCGCGCGCCCCTGCGGCGTGTCCATCTCGTAGGCGAAGCCGAGCTCCCGCTCGACGGTGATCAGATCGGCGACCATCGCGGCGGGCGCATACGGGCGACGGCACCGCCGGCAGCGCGCCTGTTCGGCGCGTGCGCCCGCCTCCTTGTAGAAGCTCACGCCGAGCTGCGCCGGCCGCTGGAAGATGTGGAACAGCTTGCCGAATGGCAGGTACAGCAGCGTGACGATCACCGTGGCCGCGTGCAGAATGGCCAGGAAGTCATAGGCGTAGCCCTTCATCCAGGTGTAGCTCGCCGTCAGCAGCAGGCCCGTGACGCTGATCGCAAAGAGCAGCACCAGGGGGAGCATGTCCTGCCCGAACTGCTGCACCGCCAGCGCGCCGCGGTCCAGCATGCGGCGGCGGAATGCGAGCATCACGCCGGCAATCACCAGAAGCGATGCCCACACGAGGCCGTGAAACACCACGAATGCCGCCACCGATTCGACGTGGAACTCCTGGAGGGGAAACCCGAACACGTACGTCTGATAGACGTCGATCTCGCCCGGCACGGTCCGGAAGTGGATCCAGCCCCACACCAGCGGGAAGGTGATCGCCGCGGCGAGAATGCCCCCCCACATGATCAGCCAGTGTGCGAGGCCGCGTTGCGCGCCGCGGCGGAAGATGAATCGGTTCAGCGCGAACTCGAGGAAGAACCGCCGGAGGAACTCCGTCAGGTTGCGCCCGACGTGACGAGGGCTCGCAAACACCTGCCAGCCGCGCCGCCAGTACATGTGCGTGGGCGGCCGTTGCAGCCACATCGCGTATCGATACGTGATGCCGAAAACGGCGAAGAGCGTGGCGAACGTGTAGCCGACAAGCGCCGCGTCGAAATGCTGGAGGTTGCGGGACCCGACGACGATCAGAACGGCTAGGAGGCCGCCGGCCAGCAGCCCTGCGATCCCGGCCTTGACACGTTCGCGCGCCATGCGGGACATGCGTCCTGACAGTACCCTCGCCGGCCGGCAGCGAGCAAGCGCAACCGTGCCATCGACCTGCCGGCGTCCGACGACCCCTGGCTCGAAGCATTCCTGTTCATGACGCTGCCTCCGTGGTCGCGCGGAAGGGCGCGCAGTACCCAGCCCCGGCGCAGGCGCGGCAGAGCGTCCGGCCCCTGGACACGACCTCGCGGCCGAAGCTGACGCCCTCTCCGCACTCCGCGCAGGGCACCCGTGCGGTTCGAGAGCCGGGGAGCTCTTCGGGGCGAAACGCCACCTGCACCCACTCGCAGCTGAACAGCTCCTCGTCCGGCAAGGTGCGGTAAGCCCGACCGAGCGCTTCCTCTTTGTCGGCCGCCGGGAACAACTCGCCGGCCTTCAGGCTTGCGGCATCTCGCGCCGCAATGCGGATGGCACGCCGCGTTCGCAGATCGACGAAGGTCGCCGCCATCTTCCCGAAGTCCTGATGCTTCAGCGTGCGGTTGCCCAGCCGGCAGCCGGTCACCAGCTCCAGGGCGTCGGGCAGGCACCGGTCCGTCTCGACGATGGTGATGAGAGATCGGGAATAGCGTCGAGGCTCGTCGATGCCGAGCCGCCTCACAGCGAGCATTGCCATGCGGATACCAAGCACAATCCCCGACCGGGTGTGCCCGTCCCTGGCCGCCTCGCCAACGTACTCGTATAAGGCCTTCATCGTCGTCATCGCCTCGCGGCAGGCGCTCGGTACCAGCGTACGACCTGCGGCTTGCGCCACAGGTACGGATTCGGCACGACGAGCACGTGCACCAGCCGGCTGAACGGGACAAATCCAATCAGCAGGTAGGCGTTCACGACGTGCAGCTTCACCAGGAAGGGCATCGCGGCGACCACAGCGAGATCGGGCGCGAGCCTCAGGAGAGAGCGGAGGTAGGGCACCACGGCCACGGCGAACCACGACGACGCCCACGGATGCAGCACCGCGACGAGCACGCCGCTGACCACCTGCACGATCAGGAGCGCGTACACGACCCAGTCGGCCCGGCTCGTCACCTGCTTCACCTTCTCGCCCTCGAGGCGGCGCATCACGATGACGACGAGTCCCACCGCGCAGAGCAGGCCGAAGACGAGCGCCGCCACCTCGAGCACGAATACCCGCACCGGAACGCTGTTCCACCAGAGCAGCTGGCGGGGAATCAGGAACGCGACGACGTGCCCGGCGAGCACGACGAGAATGCCGTAGTGAAACGGCACGTTGCCCCAGAAATGACGCCGGTTCTCGAGAAACTGCGACGACAGGCTCGAGTACGAGAACGTGTTCATCCGGTAGCGCTCGATGGTCCCCAGCAGGAACACGACGGCGCTCACGTACGGCAGCACGCCGAGCAGCAGCGGGTCGAAGTACGAGGGAAGGTTCGTCATGACGGATTCCTCGTCTGTGCCACCGTGGCCGCGATCGCGCGCAGCAGCGGCTCGAAGAGATTGTCCTGCCCTTCGAGCGCCGCCAGGATGCGATCGAGCGCGGGGGCGATCGCGCGGGTGGCCAGATCGGCCGCCCGCGCGGGGTCCTGGCGGCCGAGCAAGGTGAGGAGATGCGGCAGGTGGTCCGGCAGTTCCACCGACTCGGCAATGCCGTGCGCCCGAAGCATCTCGCGCATGTCGACGAGAAACGCACCGCGCTCGTACTGCTCGCCGAAGAGGTGCCAGCCGACATCGAGCGTACAGGCCGGGTTGAGATCGAACGTTCCCGTGAACCGCTCCTGCAGCTCCTCGAGTGTCAGTCCCTCAACGCGCGACGCGAACGCCGCCAGCGAGCCATCGGTCCCATCCGCTGCGGCGAGGACGCCCCGGCACGCCGCCAGGCGCGCCGCGTAGTCGGCCTGCGGATACGTGACCAGGCCCGCCAGCGCCTCGACCTCCCTCGCGTGTCGGGTCCTCACAGCCCTCTCCTCGGCCCGGCCAGGAATCCGAACCCGGCGGCCTGCCTGTGCTCGTGCGGCCCCTCGAGCATCTCGAGCGCCTCCTCGCGGTGAGCGGGTGGGATCACGAAGCGATCGTCGAACGTGCACAGGCTGGTGAGCCGGTAAATCGCCTCGGCTTCCTCCAGGGTGCAGTCGGCCTCGTGCAGCATGCGATCCGCAACGGCGCGATCGACGTCACCGACGGTCACCGCCCGCCGGTGCCATCGCACGGCCTTCTGCTTGCGAAGCGCATACCGCACGTGGTGCTCGTGTCCGGCGCCAAAGAGATTCGCCAGAAACCGCATCGGCACGCGCGCGTCGTCGATGTCATGGAAGAGCTTGTCGGACACGTGCTCGATCGGGCCGTCCTGCTGCGTCGCCATCACCGGCGACATCGGAGGGACGTAGAACAGCATCGGCATCGTGCGGTACTCGATGTGCGGCGGCAGGGCGATCTTCCAGTCCTTGACGAACTTGTACACGGGCGACCGCTGCGCCGCCTCGACGACCGCCTCCTGGATCCCGCCACGGCGCGCGGCCGCGATGACATCGGGGTCGTGCGGGTCGAGAATCAGGGAGCGCTGCGCCTCAACGAGCTCGTCGAGCGGCCGCGACGCCACCGCCTCGATGCGCCCCGCGTCGTAGAGCAGCACGCCGAGGTACCGGATGCGGCCGACGCATGAGTGAAAGCACGCCGGGGCCTGCCCCGTTTCAAGGCGCGGAAAGCACAGGATGCACTTCTCGGACTTCCCCGTGAACCAGTTGTAGAACACCTTCTTGTAGGGACAGGCGGCAATGCAGGCCCTCCACGCCCGGCAGCGGTTCTGATCGAGCAGCACGATGCCGTCCTCGCCGCGCTTGTAGAGGGCGCCGGACGGGCACGCCGCCACACACGCCGGATTCAGGCAGTGGTTGCAGATGCGCGGGAAGTAGAAGAAGACCAGCCGCTCGACCGCGAGGAGCTGCTGGCGCTGATCCTCCGGCAGCCCCGCCAGGTTCGGGTCGTGCGCGGCATAGATCGGCGATCCGCCGAGATCGTCGTCCCAGTTCGGCCCGGCCTCGATTGCGATCGGCTTGCCCGTCACGAGCGAGATGGGCCTGGCCGTCGGCTGGTCCGTCCCCTCCGGGGCGTTGAACAGGTGCTGGTAGTCGTACGTCCACGGCTCGTAGTAGTCGTCCATGCTGGGCATGTGCGGGTTGTGGAAGATGTTCGTCACGAGCCGCGCCTTGCCGGTCGACTTCAGTCGCAGCGCGCCGTTCCCATCGCACTCCCAGCCGCCCTGGTACTTTTCCTGGTTCTCCCACTGCGTGGGATAGCCGGTCCCGGGCTTCGTCTCGACGTTGTTCCACCACATGTACTCGGTGCCCTTGCGGTCGGTCCAGATGTTCTTGCAGGCGATGCTGCACGTGTGGCACCCGATGCACTTGTCGAGGTGGAACACCATCGAGATCTGGCTTCTGACATCCATGCGGCTTCCCTCGCTCACCACACCAGCCGGGGCAGCCGGCGCACCAGCACGTGCGTGTCGCGGTTGCAGCCGATCGGGCCCCAGTAGTTGAAGTGAAAGGTGAACTGCCCGTAGCCCCCGGCCATCAGGTTCGGCTTCAGCCGGGTTCGGGTCAGGCTGTTGTGCCCCCCCGCGCGGCGTTCGCCACGCAGCGGCGATTTCGGCACGGAGAACGTCCGCTCGGGCGAGTGGTACTGAATGCCGATGCCCCGCGGAATCCGCGCGCTCACGACCGCGCGCGTCACGACGACGCCGTGGTCGTTGTACACCTCGACCCAGTCGTTGTCGGCGATGCCGAGCTCGGCGGCGTCCCGGTCGTTCATCCAGAACGGCTCCACCCCGCGCGACAGCGTTGTCATGCGCTGGTTGTCGCCGAAGGTCGAGTGGATGTGCCACTTGCCGTGCGGCGTCAGGTAATTGAGCATCCGCGATGGCCCGGCCGCCTCGGTGAACCGCAGATCCGCATATTCGGCGGGCTGCGGCTTCGGCTTGTAGGTGGGCAGATGCTCGCCGAACTGCAGATAGATCGGATGATCCAGGTAGAAATGCTGGCGTCCGGTCAGCGTGCGCCACGGCACGAGACACTCGACGTTATACGTGAACGGCGAGTAGGCGCGCCCGTTCGAGATGAGGCCGGACCACATCGGGCTGTTGACAAAACGCTGTGGCCGCGCCTGCAGCTCCTTGTAGCTGACGCGCACGTCCCGGCTCCCCTCGGCCAGGTGTACCAGCGGCAATCCGACCTTCTTCTCCATGTTGCGATACGACCGGTACGCCAGCTCGCCGTTGGTCACCGACGCGAAGCGCAGGATGAGGTTGCACACCTCTTCGTCCTGGGCCAGCGAGGGATACCGTGCGCCGTTCCAGCACTGGGTCGGGAGCGCGACCAGCGCCTCGTCGTACACGTCGGCGATGTCGTACTGGGTGCCGTGGGCCGAGAGGCCGCTCGACCGCGCCAGCGGGCCGAACGACACGAACTGCTCGTACAGATGCTCGTACGTCCTCGACACGAGTCGGAGCGCCGGCATGGTCTTGCCGGGAATCGGATCCACGTCCCCGCGCGTCCAGTCGCCCAGCGACGGCTGGGCGATCTCGGCGGGCGTGTCGTGGGCCAGCGGCGAGGCGACCAGGTCGCGGACCTCGCCGGGCAGGTGTACCGCGGCGAGCTCCGACACCTTCTTCGCCAGCGTCCGGAAGATCTGCCAGTCGCTCTTCGATTCCCAGCAGGGCGGGACGGCCGCCGACAGCGGATGGATGAAGCTGTGCAGGTCGGTCGAGTTGAGGTCGGCTTTCTCGTACCACGTCGCCGCCGGCAGGACGATGTCCGAATAGAGCGCGGAGGTGTCCATCCGGAAGTTGAGATCGACGACGAGGTCCATCTTGCCGCGCGGGGCCTGCTCGTGCCACGCGACCTCGCGCACCGCGTCGCGCGCCACCTCCTCGGCGACCAGATTCGTGTGCGTACCCAGGTAGTGCTTGAGGAAGTACTCGTGCCCCTTCGCGCTCGACATGAGCGCGTTCCCCCGCCAGATGAACCAGACGCGCGGCCAGTTCTCCGGCGCGTCTGGATCCTCGACGGCGAACCGCAGCGCGCCGCTCTTCAACTGCTCCACAGCCCAGGCCACCACCGCCTCGGGCGTACGCGCACCGGCGGCTTCCGCGTCGCGCACAATCTGCAGCGGGCTGCGGTTGAACTGCGGGTAGAAGGGCAGCCATCCGCTGCGCACGGCGCGCACCTGGACATCCATCGTGTGGCCGGCGGCCAGCGAATCCGGACCCTGATTGGCCGGTACGGTGTGATAGTCGGTGAACTGCTTCTCGTAGCGCCACTGATCGGTGTGCACGTAGTGCCAGCTCGGGGCGTTCTGCAGCCGCCCGGCGGGGTGCCAATCGCGCGCGAAGGCGATCGCCGACCAGGATTCGGCCGGCGCCAGCTTCTCCTGTCCGACGTAGTGCGCGAGGCCGCCGCCGTTGACCCCCACACATCCACAGAACATCAGCGCGTGGATCCCGGCGCGGTACATCAGGTTCGCGTGATACCAGTGGTTGATGCCGGCGCCGATGATGATGATGCAGCGGCCGCCGGTGAGCTCGGCGGTGCGTCCCCACTCGCGTGCGAAGCGAACGAGGAGGTCGCGGCCGATGCCGGTGTACTTTTCCGACCACGCCGGCGTGTACGGCGCGTCCTCGTCGTAGCCGGACGGATACTGTCCGGCCAGTCCGCGAGGCACGCCGTACTGCGCCATCAGCAGGTCGTAGACCGTCGTGACCGTCGCGACCGAGCCGTCCGCGAGCGTGATCTGGCGGATCGGCACGCCCCGGCGCGTCGTCCGGCCCTCGCCGAAATCGTCGAGCTCGACTTCGACGACCCCGTCGTGGCGACCGAGAAACGTGAGGACCGGCTCGATCGGCGAGCCGTCGGCCCCGTCCTTCAGCAGCAGGTTCCACTTCCCCGGCGTGGTGCTCCACCGGAAGCCGGCGCTGCCCATCGGCATCTTCGGCCGATCGTCCACCTGGTCCCACATCAGGAACTTCCACTCGCCGTGCTCCGCTCCGGTGTACGGCCCGAGCCGTCCGGCCCGGAGCAGCTGGCCGGGTCGTGGCGTCGCTCCGCTCACGTCGATCTCGACGAGATAGGGCGCGTCCGTGTACTTCCGGCAGTAGTCGAGGAAGTACGGCACCTGCCGCTGGTGATGGCACTCGGTGAGCAGCACGTGGTTGACGGCCATCCACCACGCACCGTCCTGGCCGGCGTTGATGGCGACCCATTCGTCGGCGTACTTGGCGACCTGGCCGAAGTCGGGCGAGAAGACCCACATCTTCGAGCCGTTGTGGCGCGCCTCGGCCGCGAAGTGGCAGTCGGGCGTGCGCGTCATGTTCAGGTTGGACCCGGTCACGGCGAGCAGCTTGGCGTTGTACCAGTCCGCCGCTTCGTGCACGTCGGTCTGCTCGCCCCAGGTCTCGGGCGACGCGCTGGGCAGATCGCAGTACCAGTCGTAGAAGGACAGCGACACGCCGCCGAGCAGCTGGAGAAACCGGGCGCCGCCGGCGTAGCTGATCATCGACATCGCCGGAATCGGCGAGAAGCCGGCGACGCGGTCCGGCCCGTACCGCTTCACGGTATCGATCGTCGCCGCGGCGATGATCTCGAGCACGGTGTCCCAGTCGGCGCGGCGGAACCCGCCCTTGCCGCGCGCCTGCTGCCACCGGCTGCGCGCCGCCGGATCGTCGACGAGCGCACGCCAGGCGTCGACGGGATCGGCGTGCTCCTCGCGCGCCCGCTTCCAGAGGTCCAGCAGCGGCCCGCGCGCGTACGGGTACTTCACGCGCAGCGGGCTGTAGAGGTACCACGAATAGGAGATGCCCCGCTGACAGCCGCGGGGCTCGTACGGCGGCAGGCCGGCTTCCAGAGTCGGATAGTCGAGCCCCTGCATCTCCCACGTCACGATCCCGTTCTTCACGTAGATCTGCCACGTGCAGCTGCCGGTGCAGTTGACGCCGTGCGTGCTGCGAACGATCTTGTCGTGCTGCCACCGGTTGCGGTAAAACTCCTCCCACCGCCGCAGTGTGGGATCGCGTTCGTCCTTGATCCATCTGATTGGGCTGATCGGTCCGCCGTTTTCTTTCACGCCGTCCCTCCCTCACGCGACTCGTCCACGAGCGGCCGGCGAACGGCGCGGAACCGCCGCCGCCAGACGCAGCCGACCGCCACCAGCGCGATCGCCATGCCGCTCGCGCCGAAGAGCAGCAACTGCAGAACGCTCCGCCACGTCGCGCTGCCGCCTGCGGCTGCCTCGGCCTCCAGAAACGCGACGAGCGCGCTCACTTCGGCGGGCGTCAGGGCGCCCGACACGTAGCTGGCCCGCATGGTCGGCGTCGGCGGCGCCGCCAGCCAGGCCCCGAGCGCCTTGCGCCCCTCGAGCCGCTCGAATACCTGGGAGAGATCCGGTCCGAAACGGCCGCCACCCGGCGCGCCTGCACCCTGCGTCGTGTGACACGAGAAGCACGGTGCGGCGCCGCTCGACAGGGTGGCGGCGCCAAGAAAGAAGCGCCGTCCCCGCTCGACCTCTTCTGGCGTCAACGACCGATAGGCGGTCTCGTCATCAGGTGCCGCCGCGTCGTCGGCCCTCGATTTGGCCTCGATGAAATCGAGCAGCGCTTCGGCTATCTGCGGCGTCAGCCCCGGGACCTGCGGCATCACGAGATTGGCCGCCATCTCCACGAGTAGTAAGGCGTAGGTATCGCCCGAAGCGATGACGCCGTCGGGGTCGAGCATGAACCTCACCAGCCAGGCGCGATCTTGACGATCCGTGACGTCCTTGAGATCGGGGCCGAGGAGCGGCCCGGTGCCGATCGTGTGGCAGGCCGTGCAGTTCTCGTCGAAGAAGGCCTCGATGTCCTGCGCCCGTGCAGGCGCGCCGGGCGAGAGGAGCAGAAACGCCGCCGTCAGAGCGTAGAAGATCCGCATGCGTTGCCTCATCCGAGTGCGTTGTCGAGCACCATCATGACCGTGAATCCGGAGATGAAGCCGAGCGTCGCGACGTCTACGGCGCCGGCGCGCACCGTCTCCGGAATGAGCTCCTCGACCACCACGTACGACAGGGCGCCCGCCGCCGCAGTCATGACGCCGGCGGCAAATCCCATCATGGCGTCCATCAGACGGCGTGGGACCGACCGGACGAGCAACACGGGCAGGGTCCCAATCACCGTCAGCACGTATGTGCCTCTCGTGGCCACCAGCGCCTGCGAGACAGGCGAGAGGTCACGAAACAGATCGAACGTCAGGTTCGTGCGCCTTCGAGCTCCACCGCTTTCGGGAACAGGACGTTCTCTTCCAGGTGAATGTGCCGCTGCAGGTCCCGCTCGAAGTGTGCCAGCTCCTCGAAGCAGACGCGGTACGTCGTGCACGCGTCCGCCGGGACGGTATACGCGGCAGTCAGCCTTCGGATTCTGCCGAGATGCACGCCGGCATCTTCGTGTTCCCGTTCCATCACCCGGATCGGGTTCTCGACGGTGCCGAACGGACTCGGGAGCGGCGATCCCTCGCCGGCCAGTTCTCGAACGTACGGAAACAGCACGTACTCTTCCTTGAGCAGGTGTTCGAGCAGATCGCCGCCGAGCGTGCCGAACTCCGTCGCGATCTGCGCCAGCTCCGGATGGCGCTCGCCGTGGACGTCCCTCACCTTGCGGAGATAGCCGGCGATGCGCGGCAGCGCCGATCGCACGTAGGCGTGGTGCGTCAGCACGATGTGGTCGATGAGGCGATCGATCGGCCAGTGCAGCACGTCGTCTTCCGCATCGTCCGATGGCAGCTCCTCGAGCGCGTGGACGACCTCCGCGGTGTCGATCCCGGCCGATCGGCACGCATCCGCCACGGATTGGCGGCCTCCGCAGCAGAAATCGATCCCGAACTGCTCGAAGATGGCAGCGGCTCGCCAGTCCGCAGCCACGATCCGTCCGACGGCCTGCCCTTCAATCGATCCGCTCATGCCTGCCCCCATGGAACGCAGCCTACGCGAGCGGCGAATCCACACCTATGACCGCCGTCATATTGGGCGACAATGGGACCCATGGCCGATTCCGTGGATGACATCCTGCGTCGGACGCCGATGTTCCGCCGGCTGTCGGGCGAGGACCGGCAGCGGCTCGCGGCGGTGGCGAGCCTGCGCGAGTTCGAGCGGAGCGAGTACCTCTTTCATGAAGGAGACGACTCGGGCTCCCTGTACACCGTCATGTCCGGCCGGGTGAAGGTGTTCAAGACCACGGCGCGAGGCAGCGATCTCATCCTGGAGATCTTCGGCCCCGGAGACCCGGTCGGCGCCGTCGCCGTCTACGAGTCGCGGCCGTATCCCGCCAGCGCGGTCGCCCTCGAAGACGCGACCTGCCTCCTGATCCCCCGCCAGGCGTTCTTCTCGCTGCTGGAGACCTACCCCTCGATGGTGCGGGGGCTCCTGACCGGGCTCACCCATCGCCTGGTCGAGTTGACGAATCGACTCACCGAACTGTCCACCGGTCGGATCGACGCACGGCTTGCACGATTCTTCCTGAAGCTCGCCGACACCATGGGACAACACACACCGGAAGGGACCTTCATCCCCCTCGCGCTCTCGCGCCAGGAGCTCGCCGACATGATCGGCACGACGATCGAGACCGCGATCCGGATCATGAGCCGCTGGGGCAAGGAGGGCCTCGTCCGCACCGATCGGGACGGATTTCTGCTTGCGGACCGCGCCGCACTGGAGGCGGTCGCCCTCTCCTGACGCCGGCGTATGACACCCGTCATAGGCCCGGCGGCGGGGTCACGCGATCCTGTCGGGCATGGGCCCAGGCGCGGTGGCGGATTTCGCCCGGGCGCCGTTCGTCGTCATCTGGGAAGTGACACGGGCGTGCGCCCTGTCGTGCGTGCACTGCCGGGCCGACGCCATTCCGTATCGCGACCGCCGCGAGCTCACGACTGACGAGAGCAAGCGGCTGATTGACCAGGTTCGCGCGTTCGCCACGACACCGCCGATCTTCGTGCTCACCGGCGGCGATCCGATCCGTCGGCCCGATCTGGCCGAGCTCGTCCGCCATGCGGCCGGGGTAGGGTTGACGGTGGCGCTGACGCCGAGCGGCACGGCCGCGGCCACGCCGGCGCGGCTGGCGGAGTTGAAGGACGCCGGGCTCTCCCGCGTGGCGATCAGCCTGGACGGCCCGACGCCGGAGACGCACGACGCGTTTCGGCGCGTCCGCGGGTCGTACGCCTGGACGATGCGCATTGTCGAGACGACGATCGCGCTCGGCCTGCCGCTGCAGATCAACTCGACGATCAGTCGCATGACGCTGCCCCACCTGGTCGAGATGGCCCGGCTGGTCTCCAGCCTGCCGGTCACGCTCTGGGCGCTGTTCTTCCTCATCCAGACCGGACGGGGCGTCAGCCTGGAGCAGGTCACGACGACGGAATGTGAGCGGGTGCTCGACTACCTGTACGACCTGTCGCAGACGTCGCCCTTCGGGATCAAGACGACCGAAGCGCCGCACTATCAGCGTGTCGTGTCGTATCGCGACCGCCGCGAGCTCACGACTGACGAGAGCAAGCGGCTGATTGACCAGGTTCGCGCGTTCGCCACGACACCGCCGATCTTCGTGCTCACCGGCGGCGATCCGATCCGTCGGCCCGATCTGGCCGAGCTCGTCCGCCATGCGGCCGGGGTAGGGTTGACGGTGGCGCTGACGCCGAGCGGCACGGCCGCGGCCACGCCGGCGCGGCTGGCGGAGTTGAAGGACGCCGGGCTCTCCCGCGTGGCGATCAGCCTGGACGGCCCGACGCCGGAGACGCACGACGCGTTTCGGCGCGTCCGCGGGTCGTACGCCTGGACGATGCGCATTGTCGAGACGACGATCGCGCTCGGCCTGCCGCTGCAGATCAACTCGACGGTCAGTCGCATGACGCTGCCCCACCTGGTCGAGATGGCCCGGCTGGTATCCAGCCTGCCGGTCACGCTCTGGGCGCTGTTCTTCCTCATCCAGACCGGACGGGGCGTCAGCCTGGAGCAGGTCACGACGACGGAATGTGAGCGGGTGCTCGACTACCTGTACGACCTGTCGCAGACGTCGCCCTTCGGGATCAAGACGACCGAAGCGCCGCACTATCAGCGTGTCGTGTGGCAGCGCGACCGCCTGCGTCAGGCACAGGGACTCCGGCGCCCCTCAGTCGAGCGGAGCCGGCAACTCAGGGCCCCCCGCGGTGTCACCGACGGCAACGGATTCGTCTTCATCGATCATGTCGGCGCGATCTGTCCGAGCGGCTTCCTGCCGGTCCCGTGTGGGAACGTCCGGACCGAAAGCCTCGTCGACGTGTACCGGAACCACGAGCTGTTCCTGCTCCTCCGAACCCCGGATGCGCTGATCGGCAAGTGTGGCCGCTGCGCCTTCCGCGCGATCTGCGGCGGCTCCCGGTCGCGGGCCTATGCGGCGACCCGAAGCGTCATGGCGCCGGACCCGCTCTGCGCGTACGAACCGGCCCGGGCGCCCGAACCGCTGGTGGCTCCCGCATAGGGGGCCTTTGATGTCGGCAGCAACGCGCGATCCGATGGCGAGGGTGCCCTCGCAGGCCGCGCCGCTCCTCTATCTGGCGACGGCGCACGTCGCGCTCGCCGTCGCCTGTGCCTTCGCGGCGTACCAGCCCGACGCGGTTGTCGGATTCTTCGCCCACTCGTGGACCGCCGCGCTCGTACACCTCATCACGCTGGGATGGATTACCGGCTCCATCTTCGGCGCCTTCTACATCGTGGGCCCGCTGGCCCTCCGCATGGAGATGCGGGCGCGCGGCATGGATTACGTGGCGTATGCACTCGTCACCGCCGGGCTCGCTGGCATGGTGGTGAGCCTGTGGATCCGGGAGCACGCCGGGACGGCATGGGCGGCCGCAACTGTGACATGCGGTGCGCTCTACATGACATCGCGAATCCTCGCGGAGATCCGGCGCGCGGCCGTCCCGGCCGCCGTGCGGCTGCACATCATCCTGGCATGCGTCAACTTCTGGCTGGCGGCATCGATGGGCGTCCTGATCGCCGTCGACCGGGTCGCACATGTGCTGCCAGGGCCCCTGTTCTCCAACGTGATCGCGCACGCCCATCTGGCGGCGATCGGCTGGGCGACAATGATGGTGGTGGGCGTCGGATACCGGCTGCTCCCGATGGTCCTGCCCTCGAGAATGCCGTCGGGGCGGTCGTTGTATGCGAGTGCCCTCCTCCTCGAGGCCGGTGTGCTGGGCCTCTTCGCGTCGCTGCTGCTCCGCAGCGTCGCGGGGCGCCTCTTCGGCGCGATGATCGTGGCAGGACTCGCTGTGTTCCTCGGGCATGTCGTCTGGATGCTGCGCCACCCGGCGCCCAGACCCGCCGGAGCGCCCAGGGTCGATTTCGCTGTCCTGCACGCCGCGGCGGCCGGCGCGTCCCTGCTCGCGGCCGTCCTGCTGGGGCTGACCCTGCTGATGGTGCCACTCTCGGCCCAGACGCTCCGCGCCGCATCGGTGTACGGCGTGTTGGGCCTGGTCGGCTTCCTGGCGCAGATGGTGGCGGCGATGGAGATCCGCCTCCTGCCGATGGTGACGTGGTGTTGGGCGTACGCGTCGAGCGGCTACCGCGTGCCGCCGCCCTCACCCCACGCGATGCGCAGCCGTTCTCTGCAGGTGCTCGGACTGGCAGGATGGACGATCGGCGTCATGGCACTGGCCGCCGGTTTCGGGTTCGAATCGGCGCCGCTCGTGCGTCTGGGCGCCACCGCCCTGTTCGCGGGCGTCGCCGCCGCGACGCTTGACCACGTGTCCGTGCTCACCGGCGCGTTTCATGCGGTGCGCGACGGGCACTCCGCTTGCATTAGCGCGACAGCCGATGGGCATTCATGACGTGCAACGCGCGCGCTGGGGTGCGGTACTGGAGCACTTCAGCCGGAGCCATGAAGGAGCGCTGGCAGGCGTGGTCTGCGTGCAGCACGGCTCGACGCTGTCGTACCACACCGGCTGGTATCCACTGGCATTCGTGAGGGCCGAGAAGGGCGCCACAGGCGCAACGACCATCCGTATCGGCTTGAAGGGTGGCCCCACGGTGGCCGTCTTCGCCCCGCGAGCGCTCGGCCTCGACACACGGGCCGACCGCATCCAGCACGCGCTCGAAGTCGAAGCGCCCGGCGGTGAATTCGTGCGGCTCTCGTTTGGCGACCACGCACGGTGGGCCAAGCCCCGCGCCGGTCAAGGCGTCCGGATTTCTTCGCACGTGCAGCGAAATTCTCCCCATCCATGCGCGCCCACGGGGTAGTGCAGGTGCATCAGTCAATTGAGACGAACGCTCGATTTACAGCCCCACCGGGGGAGCGTAGTCTCGCACTGTGTCGGGGAGGTACGGCCCATGAGCAGTCAACTGTTGAGCGGATTGGCCGCCGCGCGCATGCTCCAGGAGGATTTCGCTCGCATCGGACGCGCCGAGGTCCTCAGGTTACGGCGGAAGCTCGCGCCGCTCGATGCCCAACAGCGTGAAATCGCCGAGTCCGTCGTTGGACGCGTGGTGGAAGCGCTCGCAGCAGACCCCGTACGCGTGCTGGCGGGGCAGCCAGAGCAGCATATCGTGGACAGCGCCGTTCGCCTGTTCGGGCTCACTAGAAGCGATCGCGCGCGATGAGGAGGATGCGGTCCGATGACACCCCAACTCAGCCGACCGGATCGTGTGGCGCAATCCCGGCGGAGAGGCGACAAGACGTCGGCGTCGCTGCCGGCGTCCGGGGACGCAGCGTCGCCAGACGCCGGAAGTCCGCAAGCCGACGAGCCGCTCGGAGAAGTCTCCAGGCTGTTTGCGAACACCGCCGATGGCGTCTGGGTGAGCGGAGCCCAGGGCGAGATTCTGTTCTGGAACCACGCGGCCGAAGCCATCATGGGCTATCCCGCCGAGCAGGTGGTCGGCCAGTACTGCCGCGACGTGTTTGGAGGCTGCGATACCAACGGCAACCGGGTCTGCGGGTGGCCCTGCCCGATCAAGACGCTGCTGCATGGAGGCGATCTGGTCGAGCACTTCGACATGGCCACGCGGACGAAGACCGGGCAACCCCTGTGGATCGACGTGAGCTGTGTCGCCGTTCCCATCGGTCACGACCGGCCGCCGACGATCGTGCACCTCTTCCGGGATGTCACGGCCGCGCATCAAATCGAACTGCTGGTCCGCCAGCAGCTGGCGCAGACGAAGCTCAAGCTGACCACGAGTCAGGACGTGGTGATGCCGATCAGCGAGCTGAGCCAGCGGGAGCTGCAGGTCATCACGATCATGCGCACGGGCGCGAGCACGGCTGCCATTGCCGACCAGCTCTGTATCAGCAAGGCCACTGTCAGAAATCACATCCAGAACATCTTCAGCAAGCTCAAAGTGCATACGCGCCTGGAGGCGGTCGCCTTCGTGAACCGGATCGCGCGTCTCGATCCTGACACGCATATCGAATCCGCGTTGGCGGACCCCCCGATCCACGCCGTCAACCCCATTGGAGAAGGCAAAGGTCGACAGCGCCGCTGACGGCCATGGACGGGGGACGAAAGCTGATCATCGCGGTGGCCTGCGCGGAGGGGCTCGTCATGATTCTGGCCCTCGCCGGCATCCTTGCCTGGTACTACCTGTCCGGGTGATTCTGCACCAGTAACGCGTTGCAGACGGGATCCCACCTGGCGACGAGGTCAGCCTGCTCGGCCGCCCGTCTCGCCTCGCCGCTGCGCGTCGTGTGCACGTGCACATGCGTGGCGCCGTTCCGTATCGCGGACGCTTCCGTCTCGGGGTCGGCCAGCCGGTTTTGAAGGCTTGCAGTATGACCGATGTAGATCGCGACCCACGATCCCGGTTCGTCCTCTTTCGTGTAGATGAAATTCCCCGGCTCGTCGTTGAAGGACGTCCCGATGGGGTGAATCCAGTAGACATAGTCTTTCCCGGACTGCCCATCCCAGTAGATTTCGGTGTCTGTCATCGTTGATCTCCCACAGACGTGCTATCTGCGAACTATTCCGTCAGGCCTGCGGACTATTCCGCCGCGCCTCCGCGACCACGTGCCCGGAGCGAGAGGTTTGAGCGGAACGTCGAGGGCGCCGGCCTGGCCTGCAATCTGCGTACTCGCCGGCCATGCATCAATCCTGTGCCATCGTCGGGACCGCGGCGGCCGCCGTGCTTGCGTGGACCATGGCGAGCGCGGCCGCCCAGGAGCCCGCACAGCCACCGCGCACGGTCAAGGAAGTCATGACGACGATGACTGTACCTGCATCGGAGGCGATCTTCAGGGCGGCATCGGAATCGCCTCGAAACGACGAACAGTGGGCGGCCCTTGGAAAGGCGGCCGAAACGCTTGCTGCCTCGGGCCGCCTCCTGATGACCCCGGCGCTCGCCCGGGACACAGCCGCGTGGACGGCGTTCTCGCGCACCTTGGTGGCACAGGCGACAGCCCTCTCGAAGATCACCGAGGCGAAGCGGGGCGATGCACTCGAACAGGCAGGCAACGATCTGTATGAGACTTGCGAGACCTGCCATATGCGCTATCTCGAGGACGCCAAGTGACGGGCCACGGGTGAACGCGCAGGAGCCGGCCGGCGAACCGATCAATACGGCCCCGCTCCTTGCGGGCCGTCTCGCCGTGGCCCTGCTCGTCTGGATCGGGTCGGCGGCGGTCATCTTCGCCGCGTACGGGGTGATCGAGGGCCTGTGGCTCCGGGAGTTCCCGCTCGAGACCAGCCGCCTCGCGTACCTCGGCCGCGATCTCACCGCCGCACTCGTCGGCGGCGTGGCGGCCGGTTTGTACCTCTTTGGACGGGTACTCCCGTCGCTGGATTCCGGTCTCGAGACGCCGGCACGCCCGGAGAGCGCGGCCGCGTTGCTCCGGGAAGCGCTTGCGGGGTGGCTCCTGGGGCTCCGATGGGTGGCCGTACTGGTCTCGGTGGCCGTCGTGGCGTTTGCGACGTCGTATGGCCCCCGCGTGGAGTCTGGAGCGGCTCCGTACCTCTGGGCCGGCGTCGCGCTGCTCTTTGTGTTCAACACGGTCCTGAGCGTGTACGGCACACGGCGCATAGGGACGCAGAACGCCCTGGTCGGCCAGGTCGCCGTGGACGTGGGCATCCTCGCCTGGCTGGTCCACCACGCCGGAGGACTTTCGAACCCGTTTGCCGGCTTCTTCGTCTTCCATGCGGCGATCGCCGCGGTCGTGCTCGACCCGCCCTGGCCGCGGCGCGCAGCGGTGGGCATCGCGCTGTTCGTCCTCGTCCTCGGCATCACCGAAGTCAGTGGATGGCTCCCGCCCGGGTGCGTGCTGGACGGCGGAGGTGGCTGCGTCGCACCGCCGGCCGACTGGATGCTGCAGGCGGCCACCGGGACGGCGGTGGCCGTCATGGTCGTCGTATGCGGTCTGATCGTGGCGAGTCTCGTGCGCGTGCTCCACGCCGACCGCGAACGCCTCGCCGCCGCCCGGGCCCAGGTGGTGCAAGAGGAACGGATGGCCGTCGTCGGCAAGCTGGCCGCAGCCCTCGCCCATGAGCTCAACAACCCGCTGGGGGCCATTGCGCTGTTCGCGCAACATGCGCTTGACGAGGTGCGCCCGCAGCACCCGCTGCACGACCATCTCGGCACGGTCCTCAGGAACGCGAACCTGTGCAAGAAGATCGTGTGGGATCTCCTGGAGTACGCGCGACAACGGCCGCCCGAACGGCGGGAGGTCTCGCTCGCGGAAATCGTCGCCGATGCGGAACGGACGCTTATGCCCCAGGCGGAAGACTGTCGGGTCACGCTCCATCGCGAAGACGTCACCGGGTCGGGCGCACGCGTGTACGGCGACCCGGACCAGCTCCGGCAGGTGCTCGTGAACCTGGGATTGAACGCGATCGAGGCGATGCCTGATGGCGGAACGCTGACGTTCCGCCTGGGCCGAACGGAGGAGGGCCGGCTGCGCATCGACGTGGTGGACACGGGCGTCGGCATCCCACCCGAGGAGCAAGAGCGGATCTTCACCGCGTTTCACACGACGAAATCCGAGGGAACGGGCCTCGGCCTCACCGTTGCGCGCGATATCCTCGCTGCCCACGGCGGCGTGCTCGCGGTCGAGAGCTCCGAGGTGCGAGGGAGTACGTTCACCGTCGTGCTCCCCGCGTTCGACGCGGTCGAAGCCAGCGCGGATGCTGTGGAGGCATCGCCGTCATGAGCGCACGTATCCTCGTCGTCGATGACAAGCGCGACCTGGCGCGCGGCGTCGCCCTGGTCCTGGGCAAGCTCCCGGCCGAGATTGCCGTCGCTCACTCGGCCGAAGAGGCGCTCGAGCTGCTCGAGCGGGACCCCGCGGATATCGTGCTCTCCGATATCCGCATGCCGGGACGCGATGGCCTGTCGCTGCTCGACTGCGTGCGCGAGCGGTGGCCTCAGGCACAGGTCATCCTCTTCACGGGCTACGGGACGATCGACTCGGCCGTCGACGCGATGAAGCGCGGCGCGTTTCACTATCTCACCAAGCCGTTCAACAACGACGAGCTGCTCGTGGTCACGAGGCGGGCGCTCCACGAGATCCAGGACCAGAAGGAGATCGCACGGCTGCGGGCGGAACTCCGCGGCACCTACGACTTTCGCGGCATCTACAGCCGCGACCGCCACATGCAGCCGGTCATCGAAGCCATTCGCCGCGTGGCGCCGACGAGCGCCACGGTCCTCATCTTCGGCGAGAGCGGTACGGGCAAGGAGCTCGTGGCGCGGGCGATCCACGTCGAGAGCCCGCGGGCGAGCCGCCCCTTCGTCGCGTTCAACGCGGCGGCGGTGCCCGAAACGCTTGCCGAAGTGGAGCTCTTTGGCTGCAAGAAGGGCGCGTACACCGGCGCCGACCGCGACCGCAAGGGACTCTTTCTCGAGGCCGACGGCGGAACGCTGCTCATCGACGAGGTCGCGTCGATGCCGCTCGGATTGCAGGGCAAGCTCCTCCGCGCGCTGCAGGAGCGAGAGGTCCTGCCGCTCGGCTCGTCGACCCCCATCCAGGTGGACGTCCGGGTGATTGCCACGACCAACGAGGAAGCCCGTCGCCTCCTCCGCGAGAACAGGCTGCGGCGCGACCTCTACTATCGCCTGTCGGTCATGCGCATCGCCGTCCCGGCGCTGCGCCAGCGGATCGAAGACATCCCGCTGCTCGCAAAGTTGTTCCTCGATCGCCTGACGTCGCCGGAGAAGGTCGCCAAGCGGCTGTCGCCAGGGGCTCTCCGGCTCCTCATCTCACACGACTGGCCCGGCAACGTCCGGGAGCTCCAGAACGTCGTCGAGCGCGCGGCGCTCATGGCGCGTGGCGACGAGGTCAGTCCCGCCGATATTGCGCTCGAGGACGACGACCTCGACTGGCAGCCCGAGGACGCGGAGTCGGTGCCCTACGAAGAGGCGAAGCGGTCGGCCATCGAACGCTTCCAGCGGCGCTTCGTCGAGCACCTCATGCACGAGGCCGAGGGCAACATCAGCGCCGCAGCACGCAAAGCCGACATGACGCGCGCCGCGCTCCACCGGATCCTCAAGCGGCTCGGGCTCGCGGCCGAAGGCGAAATCGACGCCGACGCCGATCCCGAAGAGGGTCAGGAAGAGGCGCCGATCGGATCCGAAAGACCGAGCGACCCGTTGTTCCCCAAGTAAAGCTGCCTTCGTATAGGGCCCTATACATCTGTGAACCGCCGCTAGCCAGGCCAGCGCGCCAGGCGGCGCGGATCCCCTGAAAAACGACGATCCTCGTGTGCTCGCCGCCTGGCTCGCAGCTTGCTCGCGTGCCCGCGTATGGACTGGCCGTGTATGCAACGGAGGATCGGTATGACGACGGATACAGTGTCGGTGCGCTGCGGTGTGCGACGCGTCGTGCGCTTCGCCACCTTGCTGGCGGCGTTGCTTGGTCTCGCGGCCTTTGGCGCCGTCGACGGGTCGGCTGCGGCCGGTTCCAGCACGGAAGACATCGCAACAGGCGGCAGCATTTTTCAGAAGAAGTGTGTCGGTTGCCACACCATCGGCGACGGGTCACTCCTCGGTCCGGATCTCGGCAACGTGCACAGACGCCGGGAGCACGCATGGCTCGTTCGATGGCTGAAGGATTCGGAGACGATGGTGGAGACCGACCCCGAGGCTCGCAAGCTTGTCGCAGCGCGGGGCCAGTCCCGGATGAAATCTCTCCGCTTGTCCGATCAGGAAGCGCAGCAGGTCCTTGCCTATATCGAGATCGAAAGCGCGAAGAAGGCCCCCGGCGCAGCGACCGTACAGCCGGTGCTCGCCCTGATCGATGCCCGGAGCACGCAATCGCCGAGCGTGGCGGCCCCGTCTGAGGCGCCCGCTCCGGTGTTGACCGGAGCCGCGTTCGAGCAGGCCAAGAACCTCTACTTCGACCGCTGTGCCGGCTGCCACGGGCTGCTCCGAAAGGGCGCGACGGGACCCAACATCGAGCCGGCGCATACCGCCGAACTGGGCGCGAAGGCCGTCCAGAACATCCTCACCAACGGCACGCCTGGGGGGATGCCGGCGCTCGGGAACGAGGGGATTCTGACACCCGAGCACGTGCGGCTCATGTCGGCCTACCTCCTGATGCCGGCGCCCGACCCGCCTGCGGTGTCGTTCGAGGAGATCCGCGAAAGCTGGAAGCTGCTCGTACCCCCTGCGAGCCGGCCCAAGACGCCGGTCACGAAGCGTCAGTGGGACAACTACTTCGGCGTCATCCTGCGCGACGCCGGCAAAGTCGCCATCGTCGACGGCGATACCAAGGAGCTCGCGGGCGTCATCGAGACGGGGTTTGCCGTGCACATCCTGCGCT
>Ga0156172_1105_pt2 | contig 26726 bp, 22 predicted proteins | sample RifCSPlowO2_12_FD_107825 | JGI IMG/M metagenome (GOLD analysis project Ga0156172, IMG submission 107825) | Acidobacteria bacterium RIFCSPLOWO2_12_FULL_67_14 | reverse complement strand
AGGACGGCGACCACCACCAGCCAGATGGTCCGCCTGAAGGCGGACACTAGGGGCGCGCTACGGGCAGTTGACGCGAAAGACATTGTTCGCCTTGTCATACCAGGGCCGGACGAAGACCGGCTCACGCATCGGGACCCGAACGAGCTCGCGGCCGGAGTCGTCCAGGCCCATCACCTCGTCGCCGCGCCGCGCCCACTTCGTCATCACCGATTCGGTCGAGCCGAAGAGCCCGAGCAGGCCGGCCAGGTCCGCATCCGCGTTGCGGTACACCTTGAGCGCCGCTTCGACGCCAGGGCCGAACATCTGGCGGAGAAACGGGATCGGAACGTTCAGCGGCGGGATGTAGTAGACGTTGGGCTCGAGACCGAGCTGCGGGTAGAGCGGAAGCGCGACCTTGCGGACGTGCACGAGGTAGTCGATCGGGTTGTCGGGCCGCGCCTGCTCCGGACGCGAGATGTAGCCCGCCATCCGGATCTTGCCGATGCAGTTGACGAAGCACTGCGGCTGTAGTCCCATTTCCATCTTGGGGAAGCAGGCGATGCACTTCTCCGACGTGCCCGTCATCGGATTGAAGTAGACCTTCTTGTACGGGCAGCCTTTCACGCATTCCTGGTAGCCACGGCACCGGCCCTGATCGACCAGCACGATCCCGTCCTCCGGGCGCTTGTAGATAGAGCCCCTCGGGCATGACGCGAGGCACGCCGGATACGTGCAGTGATTGCAGATGCGCGCGAGGTAGAAGAACCACGCCATGTGCGGCAGGGAGAAGCTCGCCCCGCCGTCGACGCCGACGGCGCAGTCGTCCTCGCCGACGTTCGGATAGGCATAGTCGTCGGAGGCCGGGCGCCAGCTGAGGACGCGCTCCCCCGCCGGCGCGGATTCGAAGATCGTCTGGCCCGTATAGCGGCCGCCGTTCCATGAGCCCGCGTTCAACATGTCGAGCAGGTTCAAATCCCAGGCGAGCGGATACGACCCGTACGGCTTGGTCTCGACGTTGTTCCACAGCATGTATTCCTGGCCCTTACCCGACGTCCAGGTCGTCTTGCAGGCCAGGGTGCAGGTTTGGCAGGCGATGCACTTGTTGGTATCGAAGACGGCGGCAAACTGCTTTCTGGGCCGGCTCTCCGGATACCAGTAGGACATCTCGCGGCCGATCTGCCAGTTGTAGACGCGCGCCATTCCGCTACTCCTTCGGGCCGAGCGCTCCGGCCAGATACCGCTTCATCGCGGCCGACTCGTACCGCGGGCGGATCCCGATTGCCGCGGGGCGCCACAGCGGCTGCGGCGCGATGCCGCCAGGCTCGGCACGCGTGATCTTCACGAACGACTCGCGGGGAGCGCCGGTCGGACAGTGCACATCCGGCAGGAAGCCCTTGCCGATACCCTGCCCGAAGATGTTCTTGCGCACGAGGGAGTCGGTCATCCACGTCGGCTTGAGCCACCCGCGCGTGGCCGACTGGTGCGACCCGGATCGAAACATCGCCTGGTAGCCGGTGCGGGCGTTCTTCGCCAGACCATCCTTGCGGCTCTTGTGCGCCTGCACCGATCCGGGCGTGGCGCCGTACATGTTGAACCACATGCGCGTGACCCCGCGGGGCGTGCCCGGGTAGTAGCGCGCGCGGCAGAGCAGCCGCGCGAACTCCATGTCGCGCGTGTTCTCCTGCCAGCCGCGAAACGGCCGATCTTCCGGATCGGGATCGATCCAGACGTAATCGCCGTCCTGAATGCCCAGGTCCTGCGCATCGCCCGGGTTGATGTCGACGTAGCCCTCGGTGACGAACGGGCTGCGCCGGTCGCGGCGATAGATGTCCCCGAACGGGCCGAACAGCACCGCGTTCATGTCCGTGTCGATCGGCGTCGTATGCGATCCGTGCCGGTACTTCGGCGTATGGAAGATGAACCCGAAGCCCTGTGCCGCCAGGGGATGCCGCGTCTTCCGGGTCTCCGCCCACGTCAGCACGACATTCCGGCCGCACCGCGTCTCGCACGACAGGTCGTCGCGGCTGACGCCGTATTGCTCCGGCCCGGCGGGCCGGATCGCCTCGTGCTTCGGCGCCACGATCACGTTCGGCTCGTAGAACGTGGAGTCGACGGGCTCGCGATGCACGGGTAGGTTCTCGCCCGCTTCGATGAACTCCGGCTCCTCGCGGTAGAACTCCAGCCGACCGCTCTTGGTGTACCACGGCTTCGAATCAGCGACCTGGTCGTAGCCCACGGCCTTTGGCGTGGTGCGCGACTGCATGAGCGCCGGGATGCCTTCCTTCGCCTTCGCCTCGAGGTCGGCGAACCGGTACCCTTTCGTATTCGACGACGCGTCGAGAATACGCTGCAGGTAGACGTCGGTGCGCCCCTCGCGGACGAACTTCCAGCAGTCGTCGAAGCGCCGATCGCCGGTCAGCTGCGCCAGCTTGGACCCGACCAGGGCCAGCACTTCGATATCGCCGAGGGTGTTGAAGATCCGCGGGATCGGCGTCCGGGGAAATACCACGAGAAACGGATTGGTGACCGAAGCCGTCATGTCGGGGTGCTTCAGCTCCGCCCACGAGTCAACGCCGAAGACGATGTCGGCCCACTCGCAGGACCCCGACCACCACCAGTCGTGCACCGCAATCATCTCGATCCGCGGCAGCATGTTGACGACCGTGTTGTAGTGCCACTTCACGTTGCCAAGGATCGAATTGGCATTCGCGAACCACATGGCTTTGGTCGGCGCCGGCATGTGGGTGGAGCCGGTCAACAGCTTCTTCCCGACGCGGAGCGGATGGTCCTCGTGGTTGTAGAAGTGCGCCGACTCGGCCCGCCAGTACTGCCGCGGGCGCGCCGGCTTGGCCGGATCGAGCTCGAGATCGAATGGGTTCTCGTTGATGTACTGAGGGGATCCGTTGAAGAGCGAGACGCGATAGTTGCCCGCGTAGGATCCGACGTTGCCGCCGATCCGGCCGATGTTGCCGGTGAGCGCCGCGAGGAGAAAGATCGTCCGATCCTTGTTGTCGTTGTTGAAGAACTGGTTCGGGCCCATGCCGACCGCAAAGAGGGTCGTGCCGGGCTCTTTGGCGAAGTGGCGCGCCAGCGATTCGACCGCGGCCGCCGGCGCCCAGGTCAGCTCCTCGACGGTCTTGGGATCGAAGTGCGCGGCGTATTCCTTCACCAGATCGAAGACAGGCCGGCAGCGCACCGTCGTGCCGTCCGCCAGCCTGACGTCCACCGCCCCCTCGAGGAGCGGATCGCCGACCGGTGAAAACCTCCCCACCTGGTCGCGCGTCAGGGCTCTGGGCTGCGCCGAGACACGGTCCCACCAGACGTAGTCGCCCCACTCCAGCCGCAGCGCTTCGGGCACCGGCTGCGACCGCTGCTCCGCCGCCGGCGGCTCCCGCTCTCCGGCCTTGAGCACCTGGGTGCGCGCGAGCGCGGCGGGACCGCCCCCGAACACCTCGCTGGCCCGAAGGCACTTCAGTGTGTCGGTGCGGACGAGAATCGGGAGATCGGTCCAGCGCTTCACGTAGTCGGCGTCGTAGAGCCGATCGCGCATGATGACGTTCGCAAAGCCGAGCGCCAGCGCCGGCGTCGTCCCCGGCCGCACCACCACGACATCGTCCCCTTTGCTCGCTGTCGCCGAATACTCGCAGGCGATGACGACGACCCTGGTCCCCTTGAGACGCGCCTCGGTCAGCCAATGGGCGTCCGGCATCTTCGTCGCGATCCAGTTCATCCCCCAGACGACGGCGGTCTTGCAGTACTCCACGGCCGAGAGATCGAACTCGACCGTCTGCTGGCCGGTGACCATCGGATGGCCCGGAGGCAGATCCGTGTGCCACGAGTAGTTGTCGAAGCCGCGCGACCCCAGGGCCTGGTCGGGCCCGACGTTGCGGATATGGGCGTCGAGCAGCGCCAGTGAGTTGGCCATGCGATACATGCCGAACACTCGTGTCATCCCGAGGAGCGGCATGCCGCCGCGCAGCTTCAACGTCTGCGTGCCTGCGCCCTGCACGGACTCGATCACCGCTTCGTCGTAGTGCTGGGCCTGCAGCCGCGCCTTGCCGGCCTCGCCCGAGTAGGTCTCGGCGATGTTTTTCAATGCCGCGGCCACACACGTGGCCGCCTGGTCGTGCGAGAGCCGGACCCACTCGTCACGGCCGCGCTGGAAGAACTCGGACGGCGGTCGGCCGTCCTCCTGGCGCGGAAACCCTGCCTCGACCCACCGCCTGAACCCGACCCGCACCATCGCGCCGTTGACGCGGCGGTCGCCGTAAAACCGGCGCGTGAGCGCCAGGCCCTTCTGGCAGACGCGTGGGTCCCAGCGGTGCGTCGTCCGATTGCCGGACGAGTCGGTCGCGTCGCCGTACCGCATGGTCGGTCCGATACGTGTGATCACGCCCTGACGGACGTACGCGTTGAGAATGCAGTTGTGCGTGTCGTTCGGGGCGCAGGTGAAGGTGTACGTCGAGTCGTACGCCCACAGATCCCGATACGTGCGCTCCCAGTCGCGGTTGGGGTACACGGCCAGCGGATTGGAGACCGCCTGCAGGCCCCAGGCCTCCTCCGCGGCGAGCGCGAATCCGCCAAGCCCGGCCGCGGCCACCGTCTCGAGAAACTCGCGCCGCGACCTCTGTCTCATAACCGGCCTCCCCACGAGCGGATGAACGTCACAACGGCCTCGATCTCCTCGCGTGCCAGGGTCCGGCGGACGGTTGACGGCTCGAGGAATCCGCCCATCGCGGTGCCGCGGCGCCCCCGCGCGACTGTTTCGGTGAGATAGGTGTCGGTCGCCAACTGCTGCAGCACGGGGTTATTGAGCGCGGGGCCGTCGCCTCCCTCCCCCTTGGCCCCGTGGCAGCCGGCGCACGACGCGGCATAAATCCGCTCACCGAGCGCCGCATCCCCACGCACCCAGCGGGGCGGTCGCGTGTCGACGGGCGCCGGCACGCCGGCGCGGTTCCGCATGTAGGTGACGATGGTCGTGACATCGGCGGGCGTGAGCCCGGTGGTCTCGGCGCTCCACGCCTGCATGCGCCGGCCGGGCCGGCCGCGCACGATGGTTTCGGTGATGAGCGCGTCGGGCGCGATCGCGAGAAAGTCGGGGTTCGCGATCGAGGGGAAGACCATCCCGGGAACGCGGAACCCCTGCCCCTCGCGTCCGTGGCAGCCGGCGCAAAAAGCGCCGAAGAGCGTGGCGCCGTCGGACGTGAACTCCCGCTCGCCAAAGCGCTGCACTCGGACCCGGTCGCGCGGCACGTAGCTGCCGGCCACATCGCGCTGCCGGAGCGACAGCGTGTAGAACGTCAGCGCGTCGATCTCGTCGGCCGACGCGTTCACAGCCGGCATCAGCGATCCCGCCACCACGGCCGCGGGAGCCCTCACGTGCTCCGCGAACCAGGCGGCAAGCGTTCGTGGGCCGCTGACGGCGGAGAAGTCCAGCCGGCCAGGATCCTTGGCTCCGGCGCGTGTCAGGTCCGGGCCGGCGTCTCCTCCCACGCCGTTCACTTTGTGGCACCCGAGGCAACCGGTCGCGTGAAAGACGCTCTTCGCGGCGACGAGCCGGGGGGCTCCAACGCGGGTGCTCAGGTACAGATCGAGGTTGTCACGATCCCCCTCGTCCGCCGAAAACGGTTGCCAGGTGTCGTCCGCCGCCGCGCGCTGGCGATGGCGCGAATACCAACCCGGGTCGTACCCCGTGAGCCCGACGCGGGAGAGGTCCGGCGCAGGGACCCCGGCATCGCCGGTCCGCCGGCGGCCGCGCGAGGCCAACGTACTGGGTGTGGTGACGCCGCCTCGCCCGTCGACGCGGTGGCACGCCAGACAGCCGCCGCGCTCCAGTGAGGCTCGCGCCGTCTCGAGCTGTTCGCGCGCGGGGATCCCCAGCGCCGCATGGCACGTGCCGCATCCGGCTTCGGTCATCCCGACCGGCAGCATCGGATCCGGCCAGAATGCCACCCTCCCGTGCGCGTCCGCCTTGGTCGTGGCGCGGCCCTGGCCGCCATGGCACACCGTGCAGCCGAACTCCGACGGATCGTGGACGACCGCCGGGTGCTCGGCCAAGGATGCGCCGGTGACGCTCTCTTCGCCCGGCGCCATCGCGACGTGGCACGAGACGCAGCGATCGGCAATGCCGAGTGCCGGGTTGACCACCTGTCTCAGCCGCACCGGCAGCGGCCCGTCGGGCGTGGCGGCCTGGGCCTGAATGCCCCGCCACTCGACCAGCAGGTTCTCCTGCACGGCCGCGGCGACGAGCAGCGCCAGCACTCCTGCGCTCGACGCGAGGAGCAGCCACTTGTTCCTGTTGAAAGCCTGCATATCAGTGCCCCGGCCAGTCCGCCGGCGACCAGAAGAACTCCCAGTTGGGGCCGCGGAAATAGGTGCCAATCGTCGTCAGCACCACGAACCCGCACAGGAAGCATGTGAAGAGGCCGAGGGCGCCGGCTCGCGTGGACTGGAATCGCTTCACGAGCCACACCGAGTACCAGCCGTACACCAGCGTGAGGATGGTTCCGGGATTGATTGCCGTGATCACCAGTTGCGGAATCTCGGGAAACCACTCCCTGAGCCACCCAAAGCGGATGGCAATCGATTCAATGAGAAGTGCCGCCGCAAGCCCGACGACGAGGGATCTCCTCACGAGCGGCCAGCCGCCGGACCCGCCGAACCACACGCCCGTCCCGGCCTCCTCGCGATCGAGATAGGGAATGAGGCCGAGGCCGGCCAGTACGATGGTGGGAATCCCTATGCCGCCCATGAACGCCGAGAAGGCCACGAGCTCCTGCAATCCCAGGAAGTACCAGGGCGCTTTGGCGGGGTTCTCGGGCACGAGCGGGTTGGCCAGCTCCTTGAGCGGCGCATCGGACACGAGCGCCAGCGCCGTGCAGACGAACACCGTCAGCATGAGGACCGCCAGTTCCGCATAGAACAGGTGCGGCATCGACGGCACGGTCTGCTCCGGCCCGTGGCCGACGACCGGCGTCCGGCCCCGAACAATCGCCGCCAGGTGATACGTCTTGGCTGGAGCCTCGGTGAATACGGGATACACGCCCTCCGGCGGCGGTCCGAGACGCGCGTCCACGTCGGCCGGCTTGGCCAGGCCGCCATCCTTGCGAATGCGCCAGATGTGGACGGCCATCAGCGCCCCGGCCACGAGCGGAAGCAGCATCACGTGAAGGAGGTAGAACCGGATCAGCGCCTCTTCACCCACCGTGTCCGATCCGAGCAGCAGCAGGCGCTGCAGTCCACCCGGATCGAACACCGACGTGATGTTCAGGGCATCGGTGACTTCTCGCGGCGACTGCGCGATGTTGGCGCCGATGGTGATCGCCCAGTACGCGAGCTGGTCCCACGGCAGGAGGTACCCGGTAAAGGACAGGCCGAGGGTCATGACGAGCAGCGCCATCCCGACGAGCCAGTTGAACTCCCGCGGCGCGCGGTACGCCGCCGTATAGAACACCCGCGCCATGTGCAGGATGACGGTGACGACCATCAGGTTGGCCGCCCAGCGGTGGATGTTGCGGACGAAGCGGCCGGTCGGCACGATGAAGTGAATGTCCTTCATCGAGTCGTAGGCGACGTCGGGGTACGGCTTGTAATAGAACATCAGCAGCACGCCGGTCACCAGCGTGATGAGAAATGCGCCGAGCGTGGCGAGGCCGAGCCCGGCGGTCGTGCTCCAGCGCAGGCTCCAGCGATGGGTTCGTACCGAGTGCAGGTGGAGGAAGACGTTGCCGAACACGAAGCCCGACCGCGTGCGATCGGTCGACGGCCGGCCCGTTCGGCACATCGTGTCGACGAAGCGGCGTGGGGCCGCACGCAGGTTGCCGAGAAACTGCTGCAGCCCAGGACCGTTCTCCGCCCCGCTCATGCGGTCACCTTGGTACCGGCAGGCACGGTCGCTTCTTCGTCCACCACGATCGTGTCGCCCCGCAGCGAGACCGCGAGCCAGCTGAGCGCCCGGGGCGCGGGCCCGCGCGTGACGTCCCCGTCGCGCGCGAACCTCGATCCGTGGCACGGACACTCGAAGCCGTCGGCCGTCGGCCTGACGATGCAGCCGAGATGCGTGCAGACGGTCGAGATCGCGTACGTGCCCTCGGCATCCCGGAAGAGCGCGACGGCGCGGCCGGGCGGCACGAACGCCTCGCCAGGCTGCAGCGTGGCGGGCAGCACCGTGCGGAACCGCTTGGCCGGCGACGGCAGCACGGCGGCCTTCGGAAGACGAAGCATGCCGCCGGTGGCGAACAGCAGCGCGGAGGCCATCGACCAGAGCGCAAACAGGCCCAGCACGTCGCGGCGCGGAATCGGCTCGGGATCGAGGCGGGAGAGAGACTGGCCTGCCGAGACTGTCACGACGCACTCCACTCGGTGGAAAAGGTGACGCGCTCCATCGCAATCGCGTCGGCCGGGCAGCGCATCGCACAGAGCGCACAGCGGATGCAGCGTTCCTCATCCTTGAGAATCGCGGAATGGCCGCCCGGGCCGGCGTCTGAGCCGAGCGAGCGATCGATCGCCCGCCCGAGTTCCGGCGTTGGCGAGAGCGCATCGAGCGGTACGAGCTTCAGGCACATGGTCGGGCACACGTCGGCACAGCCTCCGCACAGCACACACCGGTTCCCGTCGAACACCGGGCTCACCCCGCAGTCGAGACAGCGTGACGCCTCGCGCATCGCCTCCGCCCGCCCATAGCCGACCTCGACGAGCACATGGGGATTGCCGACTCGTTCCTGCGGATCTCGAACCGGCACGGGAACCCGCCGGATGGCCTCGTAGCCGCGCTCACGGCGATACGCCGGCAGGGTCAGATACGCCGTGAGCGCGTCGGCATGGAGCGGCCGGCCTGTCACGTAGGCATAGACGGCGCGCGCGGCGGCCTTCCCCGATGCAACCGCATCAATCAGCAACCGCGTACCGTGCGCCAGGTCGCCCGCGACGAACACACCCTCCGCGGTGGTCATGAGCGTCGCGGAATCGACTCGTGGCCAGCCGGGCCTGACCATCTGAATGTCGGCGCCGCCGTCGGTGAGAAAGTCGGTGACCGGCGACTGGCCGACCGCCAGCAGCACCGTGTCGCACGGGACGGTCTGCCGGGTCGTGTCGTCGAATACCGGCGCAAAACGGCGGGCGTCGTCCCAGACACGCACGCACCGCCGAAACGTCATCCCTGTCACCGCGCCCTGCCCGTTTCGATCGACCCCGACCGGACCCCAGCCGTTCTGCCGGACGATGCCTTCCTCGTCACCTTCGAGGATCTCCAGCGTGTCCGCGGGCATGTCCTCGAGGCTCTCGAGCGACACCAGCTGCACCCGGGAGGTGCCGGGCAGCCTGGCGGCCGTTCGCGCCGTGTCGTAGGCGATCTGCCGCAGCACCGTGCGCGCGACGTCGTACGCCACGTTGCCGCCGCCCACGACCACGACCTCGCGCCCGATGTCGAGCGGCTGGCCCAGCGCCACCGAGCGAAGCAGGTCGACACCGCCAAAGACCCCGGGGCCGCTCTCGCCGGGCAGTCCGAGCGTCCTGGACGACTTGGCGCCGACGGCAACGATCACCGCACGGTAGTCGCGACGCAGGTCGCGAAACGTGACGTCGCGGCCCACGGCCACGCCGCACCGGATCTCGACGCCGAGCGCACGAATGACGGCTACCTCTCGTTCGATGACGTCGCGCGACAGGCGGTACGAGGGGACGCCGATGGCGAGCATCCCCGCGGGGATCGGCTCGCTCTCGAACACAACCGGATGGAAGCCGAGCAGCGCCAGGTCGTGTGCCGCGGCCAGACCGGCCGGTCCCGCGCCGATCACGGCCACGCGCTCGCCGTCGGCGGGAGGCACGGTGCCGCGCACGCCCGCACGAAGGAGCGCAGCCATCTCGTCGGCCCCGGCGGCCACCGGAGGGACGAAATCCCTGAGCGCACTGAGTACCGACTCGATGGGACGCGCTTCCGGCCCTGCGATCTCGCAGACGAAGCGCTTCAACGCCCGGATCGAGATCGGGCGGTCCTGCGCGACGAACGACCCGTCGTCGTCCACGCGGGGGATGTGGCCCCGCCGGCAGGCGGCCTCACACGGCGCCCCGCAGATGCGCCCGCAGATCGACGCAAACGGGTTCGGCCCTCTGGCAATCAGGTAGGCTTCCTCGAACCGGCCTTCCGCGATCGCTCGAACGTACCCACGCGCATCGGTGTGAACCGGGCATGCCCGCTGGCAGGCGATCAGTCCCGCGTGGTAGTCGTCGCCCGGAATCTCGACACGCAGCGGCAGCATGGGCGCCCTCCTCTCCGCAGGGACCGTGCCAGCGCTGGACTCACCACGAGATGTCGCCAATGGCGGGCGAGGAAGGTCCGCCGAGTGTCCGTCCGGACAGCCCCGGGCGACATATTTCACGCGGCGCTGAGAAAAATTCCGCTGCCGTCAGAAGCGGATGGCCGTCTCCAGGTAGAGGAAACGCAGCCAATCGCCAGCGAACAGCGAGCGGACGACCCGCCCGCCGTGAAGCGTTCCGGCAAAGCCGGCACAGGAAGAGGAGCCCCGCCTGCGTGGTGACCTGCCTCACAGGTAGGCGAGGAGCAACAGCAGCTCTGTCGCCTGCGTTGTGATGTCGCCCGGTACCGTTATTACCGGAGGTATCGTGTCCGCTGGCGGCGAAGGGGGTGCTGACGCGTCGAGGACAGAAACGGTTCCGGCGGCATAGCTCGTGACCCAGGCGCGTGATGTCGTGGCGTCGATGTCGACGCCATACGGAGCGCCTCCGAGAGAGACGGTTTCGCTCACGACGTGAGTCGCGCCATCCACGACCGACACCGTGCCGCCCCCATAGTTTGCCACCCACACACGGTCATGCGCCTCATCGACTGCAAGGCCGCCCGATGGGCGATGGGGTCTACGGCGACTCCGGTGGCGGCCGGCCCGATGTTCGCAGTCGCGATGATGCTCGTCGCGGCCGTCACGATCGAAACGAGCAGCAGCGCCAGACTTGCCACCATGGCACCACACGACGGTTTCATCTCCGACCTCCAGTTGTTGTCGAAACAATCCCAGGAAGGAAAAGAGGGCTTCCATCCGCAAGCCTCACACCGCGAGCGCGCGCTCGTACAATGGGGCGATTTGAAGCATCGCGTCAACACGCCCGCGCAGGTGCTGTTTGCAAGCCTGATCGGCACGACCATCGAGTTCTTCGACTTCTACATCTACGGCACCGCGGCGGTGCTCGTCTTTCCCGCCCTCTTCTTCCCGACGTCGGATCCCGCGACGGCAACGCTTGCCTCGCTGGCGACCTTCGGCATCGCCTTCTTCGCCCGGCCCGTCGGGTCGGCGCTCTTCGGCCACTTCGGCGACCGCATCGGCCGCAAGACGACGCTCGTCGCAGCCCTGCTGACGATGGGTGTGTCGACCGTGGCGATCGGCGTCCTGCCGACCTACGGCGCCATCGGCATCGCGGCGCCGATCCTGCTGGCGCTCTGCCGCGTCGGCCAGGGCCTCGGGCTCGGCGGCGAATGGGGCGGAGCGGTGCTCCTCGCCATCGAAAACGCGCCGCCCGGCCGGCGCGCCTGGTACGGCATGTTTCCGCAGCTTGGCGCGCCGCTCGGCTTCTTCCTGTCGACAACGGTCTTTCTCGCCCTCTCTGGACGCCTGAGCAACGACCAGTTCTTCGCCTTCGGCTGGCGCATCCCGTTTCTGGCAAGCGCGGTGCTCGTCCTGGTGGGGCTGTACGTGCGGCTGAAGATCACCGAGACGCCTGTTTTTACGGCGGCCGTGAAACGGCGCGAGCGCGTGAAGGTACCGATGTTCGTCGTGCTCCGTCAGTACCCCGGAACCGTGATCAAGGGAACGCTGGTCTCGCTGGCCACGTTTGTCGTCTTCTACCTGATGACGGTGTTCACGCTCTCGTGGGGGACGAGCCGGCTCGGATTCAGCCGGGAGGAGTTCCTGCGGATCCAGCTGGTCGGCGTGGCCACGTTCGCGATCCTGATCCCGATCTCGGCGATGCTTGCCGAGCGGGGCCGCCGACGCGTGCTGATCGCTGCCACCATCGGCATCGGCATCTTCGGGCTGGTCATGGCGCCGCTCTTTTCGATGGGGACGATGGGCGCGGTGCTCACGCTCGGCATCGGCCTCGGCCTGATGGGACTGACCTACGGGCCGCTCGGCACCGTGCTGTCGGAGCTCTTTCCCACGGCCGTCCGGTATACCGGCAGCTCCCTGACCTTCAACCTGGCCGGGATCTTCGGGGCGTCGCTGGCGCCGTACATCGCCACATCGCTGGCCAACAACTACGGTCTCGAGTTCGTCGGCTACTACCTGACCGCCGCCGCGCTGCTCACGCTGATCGGCCTGCTCATGACCGCGGAAACCAGCCAAGGACCTTACCTGTGATCCCGACTTCATCGCGCGTGAAGGTCCTTGGCTGGTTAGCCAGTGTCGCTTCGGCGCGCTGCGCGCGCCGGGGACCGGGACCTGGCGATATCATTGTCGGAACCGGAGGTGATGTGATGGTCCGCGGTGCGCGCTCCGCCGTCATTCTGGCGATGTCCGCGGTGCTGGCGCTCTCAGCGGCCGGCGCCGGCGTCGCGTCGGCACAGACCGCGCTGCCGCCGGTCATTCCGATCTTTCCCCTGCCCGACGCCTCGCTGTTTCCGAACGCGTCGAATCAGTTCCACATCTTCGAGCCGCGCTACCGCGCGATGATTGCCGACGCGCTCAAGGGGAACAAGGTGATCGGGATGGTGACGCTCAGGCCCGGCTACGAAGCCGGGTACGAGGGCCGGCCGCCGATCTTCCCGATTGGGTGCGCCGGGATCATCCTCAACTACGAGGAGCTGCCCGACGGGCGGTTCAACATCCTGCTCGGCGGCCTCTCGAAGTTTCGCGTCGACTCCGAAGACGACAGCCGGCTGTACCGGCTCGCCCGCATCACGGCGATGCCCGAGGTGCTGGACGACTCGGAGATCGAGCCGCTGCAGAAGCAGCGGCAGCGGCTCGAAGATCTCCTGGGCGCGTTGAGGCAGCGGCTCGGCATCGCGGTGCCTCCGAGCGGCGCCGACGACGAAGGGGTCGTGGACGTGCTGGCGCAGTACCTGCCGATGGAGGCGCCCAGTCGCCAGCGTCTTCTCGAAGAGCCGGGCTCGCTCGCGCGCGCCGGCGCGATCATCCGGCTGCTGGAGCAGCTGCTGCCCGCGAAGCAGGCTTCATTTGATCGTAGAGGCCGGGCGGCCGCCCGGCCTCGGCGGGCCTGAAGGCCCGCCGCTACAACGGGAGGCCTTCATCAATGCCGCTGGCCGTTGGGGCGGAAGTCATCGTCGCGACGCTGGGGAAGAAACGGGGCGTCGTCGTCGAAGCAGGCCGCGGCGGCCACTACCGGGTGCGCATCGGCAACGTCACGGTGTCGTGCCTCGAAGACGACCTGTCGGTGCCGCCTCCGGCTGAGGGGAAGCGCAGCAAACGCCGATCGCGAGAGGGACGGTCCGAGGCGTCGCGGGAGCAACAGCCGGCGGCGCCCGCCATGACGGCGCGGATCGACCTCCACGGGCTCACCGTTGAAGCAGCCATCGCCCTCGTCGTCGACGCGATCGATCACGCGCTGCGCGACGACGCCGATCGCCTGGACATCGTCCATGGCAAGGGCTCCGGACGGATTCGGAAAGCGGTGCACCGGCATCTGAAGACCCTGCCGGTCGTGAACAGCTTCGAGCTCGATCCGCACAACGCCGGCGTGACCCTCGTCCGGTTCTAGCGGAGCCGCCCGGCCAGCGCGATGAGCCGGCGGGCGCGTACCACCATCGGCAGCTCCACCATGTCGCTGCCCAGTCTTGTCACACCCTGCCCGGCCGCCAGCGCCGCCTCGTAGGTCTCGATCGTCCGCCGCGCCTGGTCCAGTTCGGCGTCGGAGGGCGTAAAGGCCTCGTTGATGATGGCGACCTGGCGCGGATGGATCGCCATCTTTCCCCCGAACCCGACACCGCGGGCGCGGGCGCAGTCCCTCCGCAGCCCTTCTTCGTCGTCAAGATGGGTGAACACGGCGTCGATGGCCTCGGCGCCGACGGCCGCGGCCGCCATTGCAATCTGGGCGCGCGCGAGGATGAGCTCCTCGCCGTCCATGGTCCGCGTCACACCGAGCGCGGCAGCCAGATCCTCGGCGCCAAGCAGCAGCGCCGCCACCGGAGCGTCAGCAGACGCGATCTCCAGCGCCCGAAGCACGGCGCGCGGCGATTCGAGCAGCGGCAGCAGGGGCGAGGCCACGCCTCCGGATCGGCTCGTGGCTAGCGCGCGGGCGGCGGTTTCGAGCGTTCCAGGCGCATCCACCTTCGGGAGAAGCACCCCGTCGAACCCGTCACGGCCGCGAAAGAACTCGAGATCGGCCGTGCCGAACGCCGTGTGAACCGGATTCAGCCGGATCAGGCGGTGAGGCCCCGCTTGCCGTCCGGCCGCCAGGAACTCGGCAATAGCGCCGCGCGCCTGGTCTTTCTGCGCAGGCCCGACGCTGTCCTCCATGTCGAAGACGACGGCGTCGGCGCCGGTGCTGAGGGCCTTCTCGAACCTGTCGGCGCGGGTTCCGGGAACGAACAGCAGCGATCGCAGCGGGCCGATCATCGCCACCACTTTACCGCGAGCTCAACGTCGCGGTCTTCGACCGAGAGCTCGCCCGGCGGCTGCGCGCCGATCTCGAGCGCGACATCGAGCGATCCGTGCGGATCGACCCCGTGCGCTGGCGCGAGCGCCCGCTGCACATCCGCGGGCGCGAGAAGCTGTGGAGCTATTTCGGCGAGGTGTTCTAAATGATCTAGGGCACCGGCTGGGCGGGTGTTGAAGGCTCGGCGCCCTCGGCTGGCGCCCCCGGCGGGGCCTCCGCCGGCGGCTCGATCGTGACCCGCGTTCCCGCCGCGGTGGTGCCGCCGGGCGCCGTGAACCATCCTCTCGACAGGTAGTCGGACATCGTCAAGCCGAACAGGACGATCAGGAAGAAGAACGCGCTTCCGCAGACCAGCTTCGTCAGGCGGCTGCTGTACTTCAGGTGCATGAAGAAGAGGATCACCAGCGTGGCCTTGACGATCGCAATGCCGAGCGCGACCGGAAAATTCAGCGCCCCGAGATTGATGAACGCCACCGCCACCGTGATGGCGGTCAGCACCATCAGCGAGCCGAAAATGGTGTAGTAGACGCGCTTCGGAGAAACATGCCCTGCCATGGCTTACCCCAGTTGATGCGCCCGGTCTACCAGGTAGAGCAGCGGGAACAGGAAGATCCAGACAATGTCGACAAAGTGCCAGTACAAACCTGATATCTCCACTGGCGTGTTCCACTGAGGGCTGAAGCGCCCGCGCGACGCCATCCAGGTGATCACGGCCAGGATGCTCACGCCGATGATCATGTGCAGCGCGTGCAGACCGGTCAGGCCGAAATAGAGCGACAGGAAGATCTCCACCTGGTGCGCGTGCGGTCCCTCGAACTGGAAGTTCGCGCCGGGAATGTGGTTCAGGTCCCACTTGTGCTTGTACTCGAAATACTTCACGACCAGGAACGTCAGGCCCAGGATCATCGTCACGATCAGCCAGCGGACGGTGGCCCGCTGGGCGCCCGTCTGCGCGGAGCGCACGGCAAAGGCCATCGTGAGACTGCTGCCAATCAGGACGACCGTATTGAACGCGCCGAGCCGGATGTCGAGCTCGAGGCTGCCTTCGGACCAGGCCGCCGGGTACCAGACGCGGTAGAGGAGGTACGCCATCAGGAGGCCACCGAAGAACATCACTTCGGTGACGAGGAACACCCACATCCCGAGCGTCGCGACTTCGTGCTGCTGCTCCAGCGTCTGAAAGTGGTGCTGCAGCGCCGGATGATGGCCTGCCGCGCCGGAGCCGGTGGCGGAGGCGGGCGCGTGCCCGTGCGGATCGGCGCGTGCGGCGAGGCCGTCAGGCAACTTTGATCTCCCGCTTCGAATACTCGTACGCCCCTTCGTTCACGATCGGGGTCTCCGGGAAGTTTTCAGGGATCGGCGGCGATTCGGTCTTCCATTCGAGGCCGGTCGCCAGCCAGGGGTTCGCGCCCGCCTCCTCGCCCCGCCAGAGCGAATAGAGGAGGTACACGGCAATCAGCCCGTAACCGACCGCCAGGATCGACGCCCCGGCCGACGACAGGACGTTCAGCACCTGGAACTCCGCCGAATATGCGTGGTACCGGCGCGGCATGCCGAGGTAGCCGAGGATGAACTGCGGGAAGAACGTCAGGTTGAAGCCGACGAACACCAGCAGCGCCGACAGCATCGCCAGCGAGTCGGAGTACATCCGGCCGGTGATTTTCGGCCACCAGTAGTGCAGCCCGGCAAAGTACCCCATGATCGCGCCGCCGACCATGATGTAGTGGAAGTGCGCCACGACGAAGTAGGTGTCGTGCAGGTGCACGTCGAGGCCGAGCGAGGCCAGGAACAGGCCGGTAAGGCCGCCGACGAGGAACAGTCCCAGAAACCCGAACACCCAGATCAGGGGCGCCCGCCACCAGATTGCGCCCTGGTACAGCGTCGCGGTCCAGTTGAACGTCTTGACCGCCGACGGAATGGCGACCGCGAACGACAGGAACGAGAAGACCATCGCCGAATAGGGCGAGATGCCGGCCACGAACAGGTGGTGCGCCCACACCAGAAACCCGAAGATGGCGATCGCCAGGCTCGAGAAGGCGACAAAGGAATAGCCGAACACGTTCTTGCGCGAGAAGCAGGCGATCACCTCGCTGATGACGCCCATCGGCGGCAGGATCATGATGTAGACCGCCGGGTGCGAATAGAACCAGAAGAGATGCTGGAAGAGCACCGGGTCGCCGCCGAGGCGCGGGTCGAAGATGCCGAACCCGAACACCCGTTCGAGCGCGAGCATTCCGGCGGTGATCGCAATGACCGGCGTGGCGAGGATCATCACCAGACTGGTGGCATACAGCGCCCACACGAAGAGCGGCAGGCGAAACCACGTCATCCCCGGCGCCCGCATCCGGTGGATGGTCACCATGAAGTTCAGCCCCGTCAGAATCGACGAGAAGCCGGTGATGAAGACGGCGACCCCCACGAGCGCGACGTTCGAATTCGACACATTCGAGCTGTACGGCGTGTAGAACGTCCAGCCGGTATCGACGCCGCCGCTCAAGAGCGCCACGAGGGCGAGGGAGAACCCGAGCACGAAGACGTACCAGCTCAGAAGATTGAGCTTGGGGAAGGCCACGTCCTTCGCGCCGATCATGAGCGGCATCACGAAGTTCCCGAGAATGGCCGGCACCACGGGAATCAGCACGAAGAACACCATGAACACGCCGTGCATGGTGAACATCCGGTTGTAGGTGTCGGCCGAGACGAAGTCGCCCTGCGGCGTGGTCAGCTCGATGCGGACGCCGGCGGCGAAGATCGCGCCGAGGAAGAAGGCCAGCGACACGACGATCAGGTACATGATGCCGATGCGCTTGTGGTCCTTGGTGAGGAGCCACGAGGCGAGCCCGTGTCTGACGTTGAGATAGGTGACGCGCGGAAGGACGGTTGTGGTCATCTGGTCTTACCTTGGACTGCTGCCCTGGGCCGGAGCCGTCGCGGGAACCGCTGCGGCGCTGGCCTGCGCCGCGGTTGCCGGCGGCCGGGCTCCCGGCAGCGACTTGATGTACTCGATCAGGCTCATGAGCCCTTCTTCATTCACGAGGCCCTGGAACGTCGGCATCAACGGCTGATAGCCGGCCACCAGCTTGAGCTGTGGCGTCAGGATCGATTCGCGGATGTAACTGTCGTCGACGTTCACGGTGGCGCCCGTGGCGAGCGTTTCCTGGGCGCCGTACTTGCCGGCGAGCGACGGCCCACGCCCCGACCCGTCATTGAGGTGGCACCCCACGCACCCGAGCTGCTGGAAGAGCTGCTCCCCGCGGGCCGACATCGACAGCCCGCCGCCGCCGCTCAGCCACGCCTGATACTCGCCCGGCTCCTGCACGACGACGCGGCCGATCATCCCGGAGTGCCGGGTGCCGCAATACTCGGCGCAGAAGAGGTGGTACTCGCCGACACGGGTCGCCGTGAACCAGATCGAGCTGTACCGGCCGGGAATGGCGTCGGCCTTCACGCGGAATGCCGGAACGTACAGCGAGTGCAGCACGTCCTCGGAGGTGAAGATCACCTTGACGGGCCTACCGAGCGGCACATGGAGCTCGTTGAGCTCGCTCTGGCCGTCGAGGTGCTGGAAGCGCCACATCCACCGCTTCCCGGTGGAGTAGATCTCGAGCGTCTGATCCGGCGCCCGCACGAGATCGAAGAAGACGACGGTCGCCCAGCCGAAGATCCCCATCGCGATGAAGAACGGGATGATCGACCAGCCGAGCTCGAGCGGAAGCGACCCGGTGATCGGAGCGCCCACCTTCTCGCCTGTCTTGTCGCGGTACTTGATGGCGAAGATGGTGACCAGCACCACCACCAGCAGCGCGAAGAACGCCGTCACGGCCGTGACGAAGAAATACAGGTTGTCCACCGCGGGGGCGATGGTGGAGGCCTGCTCGGGAAACAGCGGGATTCCAGAAAGCATAGGTTTCAGGCCCGGTCCAGCCGCGGGCGCGCGTCGCGGCGGCGCATCAGCAGGATCGAGCCGCCGATGAACAGTACTGTCATGACACCAGCGAGCCGCACCAGATTCATCACCATCAGCCCGTAGCGGCCGCTCTCCGGGTCGTAGTGGAAGCAGTAGAGGAGCAGCTCGTCGATCGCCGAGCCGACGCGGCCGTCGCCCGACTCGACCAGCGCCAGCCGCAGCTCCTTCGGCGAGTACTCGACGCCGTAGAAGTAGCGCGACAGGCGGCCGTCGGAGGTGGCCACCAGCACGCCGCTCACGTGGGCGAACTGCCCGCTCGGCTCGTCCCAGCGGTAGGTGAATCCCGCCGCCGACGTCACGCGCCGGATCGTCGCCTCATCGCCGGTCAGCAGGTGCCACGCCGCCGCATCCTGCTCGACCGACCAGTACTCCAGGTGGGCGCGCTTCTTCTCCGCGGCCGTCGCCGGCGTGTCGCGCGGGTCGAAGCTGATGAGCACGACGTCGAAATCCTCGCCCGCCTTGAACGGCGTGACCTTGAGCGCGCTCGACAGCCCGTTCATCACCTGCGTGCACAGCATCGGACAGCTGTAGTAGACAAACGCCAGCAGGACGGGCCGGCGGCCGAAGTAGTCGCCCAGCGTCACGGGCCGGCCGCTCTCGTCGCGAAACGCGGCATCGAGCGGCAGCCGCTCGTTCAACCGCTGCCTGAACGTCACGTCGCGGAGCTGGGGCGGCACGTCGGTCGACACCATGCCCGGCTCCTGCGTGCTGCCGTAGCCGCTCGGGAAGCCGGCCTGGGCCGCCGCATCAATGCCCAATGCCCAATGCCAAATGCCCAATGACAAAAGGGCGACCGCACACACACGTCTGCCGCGTTGGACATTGAGCATTGAGCATTGAGCATTGAGCATTGCCGTCCTACTGCCTCCGCCGCTCCATCGTCCGGCCCGAGCTCGCGTCGGACGCCATCTGCCCCGGCACGCCGGCCGGCTGCGCCGCGTCCGGTGTCCGCGTCTGCAGCAGCCCGCGCTCGACGGTGAGCCGCATCGCCTCCTCAATCGGAATATGCACGATGCCGGCGTCCTTGTTCATCCAGCCGTACCGGTCCATCAGCGTCGCTTCGTCCAGGCGGAACTGGTAGATCTCGTTGTGCGGAAACTGCTGCAGCCGGGGCGCCGGCGGGAGGCGCGGCTCCTGGCCGGTGGCCAGGGGGTACGGCTGCTCGGCGATCATCGACTGCTGGATCAGGAACTCGTACATGAAGCCGAGGCCGATGTGAATGACGATCGCCGACGCCGCGAGCCAGACCATGAACTTGACGATCGGACCGACGTGCGCGTCGGTGTGCTCGTAGGTCGAGTCGGGCGGCGTCGCCAGATACTCGTCGTCTGCCGAGGCGTGTCCTACCGGGTCGTCATGCGCCATCAGTGGCCTCCCGAGCTTTGCAGCGCCTCGCGCAGGTACGGGTCCGCGAACGCCACCAGCGGCCGCTGCGCCAGCTGGGTCAGAAACATCCAGAGCCACAACCCGCCCACCGCCAGCGGGGCGGCCAGGTCGAGCCAGTGAACGAAGAACCCCGACGCGTGCTCGCCCTCCAGCATGTGGAGGTTCGCGCCGGTCGACGCGAACTCGGGCGAGACGAGCATGAAGAGATCGATGTAGCGGACCAGCAGCAGCGCCAGCGACACCCACACCAGCCGGTGGGGCATCCGCTTGAGATCGCGCGAGAGCAGCAGCAGGAAGGGCACCGCGAACTGGAACAGCACGAGGAAGATCGCCAGGAACTGCCATCCGTGGCTGATCCGGGCGACGAAGTACGGAACCTCCTCGACCAGGTTGGCCGCGTAGACCAGCATGTACTGGGAGAAGTTGAAGTACGCCCAGAGCATGACGAACGCCAGCGAGAGCTTGCCGAGGTCGTGGAAATGGCCCGGCTTGAGGATCTGCTCCATCGGCGCGCGCCGCACGAGGAACGCGCTGATCACGATCGTAAACGACAGCGCGGCGAGGCCGTGGCCGCCGATGAAGATGAACCCGAAGAGCGTGGAGAACCAGTGCGGGTTGATCGACATCACCCAGTCGATGCCGGCAAACGTGGCGGCAAACGCGTAGAACACGATCCCGCCTCCGCTCAGGTACTGGAGGCGCAGGTTCACGCTCATGTCGCCCTCGTCCTGCCGCCGCGACCAGCGCGTCATCGTCCAGGCGATCAGGATCCAGCCGGCGAAGTAGATGAACGCCCGCAGCAGGAAGAACCCGGTGTTGAGGTAGACGGCCTTGTGCTGCAGGACTTCGTCGGCCTGCACGTGCTCCGGGTGCGTCCACGAGTAGAGCGTCCCCATGCCGAGCACGATCGGCAGGAAGAGAATCGCCAGCAGCGGCAGCGTCCGGCTCGACGCCTCGAAGATCCGCCGGAAGACGCCCCACGCGCCGCCCGACAGATGCTGGATCATCAGCAGCCCCATCGATCCGAGCGCGATCCCGAGGAACAGCAGGTAGGCAATGAGCCATGAACGGAAGAAGTGATCGCGGTCCACGATGAATCCGATGCCGCAGGCGACGAGGCCGGCGGCGCCGGCGATGAGCGCGCGCGAACGCAGCGCATCGATATCAGCGGGCGGGGCGTAGGTCGTCTCGGCCACTATCGTGCCTCCGGCGCCGGCGGGGTCTCGGGCCGTCCAGGCGGGAGCCTCACCTCAGGCGCCTGGTCCAGCTCCGGCCGGCGATCGACCGGGACGTCGTCGACGGTCGCGCGCTGACTGAGCTGCAGGGCGCGGATGTAGGCGGAAATCGCCCAGCGGTCCGCGACCGGCACCTGGGCCGCATAGTCGGACATGGCGCCAAACCCGTTGGTCATGACATCGAAGAAGTACCCGGCAGGGGCGTTGCGCAGCCGCTGCTCATGGTAGGACGGCGGCGCGCGGAAGCCGCGCTGCACGACCATCCCGTTGCCCTGTCCCGTGCGGCCGTGGCACGGCGCGCAGAAGACGTTGAACCGCTCCCGGCCACGCGCCAGCAGCTCGGCGGTGACCGGCATCGGGAAGGTGTCGGTGAGCTGCCCGTCGACCTTGCCCTGGTACAGGTGGTCGTCCTCGCGCAGACCACCGCGGGCGACGGTGTTCGTGACGAGCGAGCGCGCGCTGCGGCCGTCGCGGAAGAACGGGCTCGCCTCGAGCGGATCGTACCGTGGCGCGTCGTGCATGTCCTGCCGGCAGCCGGCCGCCAGCACACAGAGCAGAATGGCGGCACACTCCCACCGCCCAAAAGACCAACGCCCAAGACCCCTTGGGAGTTGGGAGTTGCGGAATTGGGAGTTCTGATTAGGGCGCAACTTCAGCGACTCCTACCGGGTGGAGGCTCTCGAGGAACTTCCACGTGGCATGGCGATCGAACTTCGGGTCGGTCGCCTCGATACAGAGAAAGAACCGGTCCACCGACGCCCGGGCAAACGCCGGCACGTTGAACACCGGGTGATACGGCTGCGGAAGCCTGTTGAGCGCCCACATGCCGATGAAGGCCGCCAGCGCCGCCCCGAGGACGGTCGTCTCGAAGGTGACCGGAATGAAGTGCGGCCAGCTGTGGTACGGCCGGCCGCCGATGTTCAACGGGTAGGCAATCGCCTGGGACCAGTATTCGAGCCCGTACCCCGCCAGGCCGCCGAGGATGCCGCCCGCGAACACGAGCCTCGGGAGGCGCGTGCGCCGGAGCCCGAGCGCTTCGGACAGCTCCTCGACCGGAATCGGCGAGTAGGCGTCCATCTCCCGGTACCCTTCGAGGCGCGCCCGTTCGGCCGCATGGACGAGCGCCGTCGGCGTATCGAACTCGGCCATCAGGCCGTGCAGCGTGACCGCAGGTGCGTCGTGTGCCATCACACCATCCCCGGCCGCTCGAGCTCGTGCGTCTCTTCCTCGACGAGCGTCCGCATCTCGAACATCGCGATTGCCGGCAGGAACCGGATGAACAGGAAGAACAGCGACAGGAACAGGCCGATCGTGCCCGTGAACATCGCGAAGTCCCAGCGCGTCGGCGCGTACATGTCCCAGGACGAGGGGAGGAAGTCGCGATGGAGGCTCGTCACGATGATGATGAACCGCTCGAGCCACATGCCGACGTTGACGAAGAGCGACAGGACGAACAGGAGCATGACGTTGTCGCGGACGCGCCGGAACCAGAACAGCTGGATCATCACCGCGTTGATCGCAATCAGCGACCAGTACATGACGGCATAGGGCCCGCCCATCCGGTTCGCCATCATGTACTGCTCGTACGGGTTGGCGCTGTACCACGCGAAGAACGCCTCGTTGGCGTACCCGTAGGCGACGATCATGCCGGTGACGAGCATGACCTTCGTCATGTTGTGGATGTGCCGCATCGTGATGAAGTCCTCGAGGCCGTAGAACTTCCGGAGCGGCACCGCCAGCGTCATCACCATCGCAAAGCCCGAGTAGATGGCGCCGGCGACGAAGTACGGCGGAAAGATCGTCGCGTGCCAGCCCGGCAGGACCGACACCGCGAAGTCGAAGCTCACGACCGAGTGCACCGACAGCACGAGCGGCGTCGAGATCGCCGCCAGCAGCAGGTACGCCATCTCGTACCGCTGCCAGTGCCGGGCCGATCCGCGCCACCCGAGCGACAGCACCCCGAAGATGACCGCCGCCGACCGCGACTTGGCGCGGTCGCGCAGCGTCGCCATGTCGGGCACCAGGCCCGTGTACCAGAACAGCAGCGACACGGTGAAGTACGTCGAGACCGCGAACACGTCCCAGATGAGCGGGCTCCGGAACTGCGGCCAGAGGTTCATCGTGTTCGGATACGGGAAGAGCCAGTACGCGGCCAGCCACGGGCGGCCCGTGTGCAGCAGCGGGAACATGGCGGCGCACGCCACGGCAAAGAGCGTCATCGCTTCGGCAAAGCGGTTGATCGAGGTGCGCCACTGCTGGCGGAAGAGCAGCAGGATCGCCGAGATCAGCGTGCCGGCGTGGCCGATGCCGATCCACCAGACGAAGTTGATGATGTCGAACGCCCACCCGACCGGGATGTTGTTGCCCCAGATGCCGATGCCGGTCAGCAGCAGGTGGCCGATCGTCACGTTCAGCAGCATCAGAAACGCGAATGCAATCGCAAACCCCAGGAACCAGCCCACCGGGGTCCGCCTGGTCATCACGATCGCGCTGATCTTCTCGGTGACCGACTCGAAGGTGTGGCCCGGTCCGAGCACCGGCGGCGCGGCACGGAACCAGGGGCGCTCCCCGGCGGCGGTCGTCTGATCGTGCGGATGCTCGCTGGGGGCCATCAGCGTTCGTCCTCAGCGGCGGCGGCCGCCGGTTCCAGCTCGAGATTCGGGTTGCGCACAATCGCCATGTAGGTGGTGCGCGGGCGCGTGTTCAGCTCCGCGAGCAGCGCGTAGTTCAGCGGGTGCGCCTTCAACCGCGAGACGCGGCTGTTCGGGTCGTTGATGTTCCCGAACACGATCGCCTCCGTGGGGCACGCCGACTGACACGCCGTCAGCACCTCGCCGTCGCGAATCTGCCGGTCGTCCAGCTTGGCCGCCACCCGCGCGTGATTGATCCGCTGCACGCAGTAGGTGCACTTCTCCATCACGCCGCGGCTCCGCACGGTCACGTCCGGGTTGCGCTGGAGCCAGAGCGTCGGCGTGTTCCAGTCCTGATAGAGGAGGAAGTTGAAGCGCCGCACCTTGTAGGGACAGTTGTTGGAGCAGTACCGCGTCCCCACGCAGCGGTTGTAGACCATGTCGTTGAGGCCCTCGGTGCTGTGCGTGGTGGCCGACACCGGACACACGACCTCGCACGGGGCGGTCTCGCACTGCTGGCAGGGCATCGGCTGGTGGTACGTCTCGGGGTTCTCGAGATCGCCGGTGTAGTAGCGGTCCACCCGGAGCCAGTGCATCTCGCGGCCGTTGAGGACCTGCGACTTCCCGACCACCGGCACGTTGTTCTCCGCCTGGCAGGCGACCACGCACGAATTGCAGCCGGTGCAGACGCTCTGGTCGATCGTCATGCCCCAGGCGTAGCCGTCGTACTTGAAATCGCCGTACATCGAGATGCCGGGGAGCGGCTGGTGCTCCTCTTTCGCCGCAAACTGCGGGTCGGCGGCGAACTGCGCCGTGGTGGCGACGCGCACCAGGTTGCGGCCTTCGAGCGACCAGTGGTCCTGCGTCGACGCGAGCTGGTAGGTGTCGCCGGTCTTCACCAGCTCCACGCCGGCAATCATGTCGGGCGCGGCGGTCGTGCGCAGCGGGTTGACGTTGAACCCGGTGCCGTTGCCCGCGCGGCCGGCGCGGGTGCGGCCGTAGCCGAGATGCAGCGTCAGCGTGTCGCCGGCCTGACCCGGCGCGAGCCAGACCGGAATGCGCACCGACCGGCCGCCCTGCCGCAGCTCGACCACGTCGCCGCTGACGAGCGAGAGACGAGCGGCGGTGGCCGGCGAGATCAGCGCCGCGTTGTCCCAGGTCAGCTTCGTCAGCGACTTCGGCAGCTCCTGCAGCCACGCGTTGTTGGCAAACCGGCCGTCGTAGATGCTCGGGTCGGGCCGGAAGACCGCTTCCAGCCCCTGCGGACGGCCGCCCGACGGCGGCGCCGCCGGCGCGCCCAGGACGGTGGCCGTGCGCGGTGCAAACGCCGTGTTCGGCACCATGCCGTCGTGCAGCCAGCGCCGCCATTCGCGATCGAACGGCGAGAGCTGCGGAACGGGCGCCGCGGCAATCGGCGGCCGCTCCGGAGCGGCCTGGGCGCCGGCGGCCGCGCCAGCCGTGTTGCCGGTCGGCGCAGGCTGCGAGACCGGAGGGACGGCGGCGGGCGGGGCGGCCGTCGCGGGCGGCGGCGGCGCCTGCGTCGAGAGCCCGGTCTGTCGCGACCAGTACTCGCGAACCAGCTCGTACCCCGGACGCTCGCCTCGTTCGCTCAGGGCGGCAATCACCTCGTGGGCCGACTTCCCGTTGTAGAGCGGCGCGATCAGCGGCTGCACGATCGTGACGGTCCCGTCGTCGCACCGCACGTCGCTCCAGGCCTCCAGGTAATGCGCCTCGGGGATGTGCCAGTGGCAGAGCGCGGAGGTCTCGTCCTCGTAGAGCCCGAGGTGCGCGCGCAGCCGGACCTTCCCGAGCGCCGCCGCGAAATCGAGGTCGGCGGGCGCCGTGTACACGGGATTGCCGCCGAGTGTCAGCAGGAAGTCGACGGTGCCGGCGTTCATCTCGCCGACGAGCTCCTGGAGGGCGGCCAGCTGATTCATCGGCCGCGCCTCGGTCGTCTGGGTGTAGAGGACGGTCGTTCCGGCGTTGCCGAGCGTCTCGTTCATCGCATGCGCGAGCGCATGGACCGCCGGCGGCTGGCCGTCGCCCGCGATGGCGAGGCTCTGGCCGCGATGCGCCTGGAGATCCGTGACAAGCGGCCCAATCCAGGCACGGGCCGGCTCGGACAGCTCCCCGGCCGAGACGCCGGCCACGCCGAGCGCCGCGGCGACCGCGCGGGCGAAGGGCTCCACCTCGGACGGGCGCAGCGGCAGCCGGTGGTCCGCTTTGGTGCCGGTATTCGTCGCGGTGCTTTCCACGGCGTACAGCCGGTTCGGCTGGGTGTGATCGCCGTCGGCGCGGCGGCGCGCCGCGAACGCGCGCGCATTCCGCACGCCCGATCCCCCGGTGCAGAGGAAGTCGGCGTCGAGCGACAGGATGACGGTGGCCTTCTCGACCGCGTACTGCGCGTCGACGTACTCACCGAACGCCAGCCGGCTGCCCTCGCGGGCGTTGTGGCGGCCGACCGGCTCCCACTGCACCCATTTGGCGCTCGGAAAGCGCACCAGGAACTCGTCGAGCTGCGCGGCGAGCGTCGGCGAGGCCACGGTCTCAGTGAGAATGCGGGTGCCGGCGCCCTGCGACCCCTGCTGCGACGACATGGCCGCCTGCGCGGCCGCGGTAAACGCGCTGAAGGCCCTGATTTCTCCGAGATTCGTAATGATCTGCGAGCGATCGGGGTCGTAGAGCGTCAGGATGGACGCCTGGGCGAAGAGGTCGGTCGCGCCGCGGCTCGACGGGTGATCGGGATTGCCCTCGATCTTCGTCGGGCGCCCCTCGTGGCTTTCCACCAGCAGCCCCATCCCGGCGCCGCTCATCGGCATGGCCGTCGCGTAGAACAGCGGCTTGCCGGGCACCAGCTCCTCGGGCTGCCGCACGTACGGCACCAGCTCCTCGGTGGGCTGGCGCGTGCAC
>Ga0156172_1111_pt1 | contig 26956 bp, 23 predicted proteins | sample RifCSPlowO2_12_FD_107825 | JGI IMG/M metagenome (GOLD analysis project Ga0156172, IMG submission 107825) | Acidobacteria bacterium RIFCSPLOWO2_12_FULL_67_14 | reverse complement strand
CGCCGCGCCCGTCCGTTGCCCGCCTTGGTGATCCCGCCCTGGCGGCGCGTGCGGCCACTGGAGTACTCCGACGGGATGAGGCCCACGTAGGCGGCAAGCTGTCGCGGATTGTCGAAGCGCGTGAGACCGCCGAGCTCCGCGACGACGGTGATCGCCACGACCCACTGCACACCACGCAGCGCTTGGAGCGCCTCGACGACGGGCGCGAGTCGCCAGTGCGGCGCAAGATCGCGGAGTTCAGCTTCGATACGCTGCAGCCGATCGACTTGCGCGTTGACCGCCCGCAGCCCTTCTTGAAACACGATTTGCTGGGCGGGGGTCGGACACACCAGCAGCCTTCACCATTACCGCCAGCCGTGTTGGAATCACTTCTTACCGAATACAACGACGTTCGACTCCGGCCTTCTGGGGAGGGACGCGACGCGCCGGCAGTCCCAAATCAACCACCCGTGGGCGATCGAGCCACGATTAGCCCAGACGACCGACTCGAGCAGGCGCTCGCCGAGCTGCGAGAGGGTGTCGCCACAGAACTACTCGAACTACTTTCTCAAGTGTCTCCGGCGCACTTCGAGACCATCGTCTTGGATCTACTTCGTAAACTGGGGCACGGGACGAGTCGCGCCGACCTTCTACGAGTAGGTCGTTCGGGGGACGGAGGCATTGACGCTGTTATTTCGCTGGACCGCCTTGGTCTCGAGAAGGTGTACGTCCAAGCGAAGCTGGTGGCAGAGTTCGGTCGGTCGACCCGAAGTGCAAGCCTTCTATGGGGCGCTGGCTGGCCAGCGTGCAAATAGGGGCGTGTTTATAACGACCTCAACTTTTTCCCAACAGGCAGTCGACTTCGCCGGCTCGGTCGAGCGCATTGTGCTCGTTGACGGCAGTCAACTCGCCGAGTTGATGATTGAATACGAGGTGGGAGTTGCTTCTCGCGCAGTACGTATACCCAAGATCGATTCGGACTATTTCGAAGAGTAGCGAGCAGCTGTCTAACAATGGCGGCTGGTGCAATCATGAGCCGCCGCGGCTGAAACGCGGTCGTTGGGCAGCCGTCATGAAGCGCAAGGACTCCATCATCGAGGATCTCCACAAGCTCCGAGAGCGAATCGGTCGGGCCCATGGCTTCGATGTCGATCGCATCGCCGCGACCACCCGCCAACACGAACGTGAAGCAAGTCGGGCCCCGGTGGAGGCAACACCAAGACGTGCAAAGCGTCGGGCCCATCCTCGTCGTCGAAGGGCTGCCCAACCACGCGATGGAGCCGTCGGCGCGTGAACTGACGCAAACGCGTCGCGGCTCATTCTGTCTAGCCGGAATGACCGGACACTCGCTGGGCTTATGCGGCCGAGAGCTTTACTACGCGGAGCTTCTTGCGGCTCCGCTCGGCATGCCAGAGGTCGTACTGCACCTGCTGGCTCATCCAGCTTTCCGCAGTCGTGCCAAAGGCCAACGACAGCCGTACCGCCATCTCCGGACTGATTCCGGCGCGACCGTTGAGAATACTGGAGAGCGTCTTGCGACTCACCCCGAGAGCGGTGGCCGCCTGGGTTACCGTGAGTCCCAGCGGCTTCAGGCACAGTTCCAGTAACACTTCACCGGGGTGTGGCGGGTTGTGCATCTTCATGGCGCGACCTCAGTGGTAGTCTTCGTAGTCGACGTGCTCGGCTTCTTTATCGGCAAAGCTGAAAGCAATGCGCCAATTGCCGCTTACCTTTACGGCCCAAGTCCCTTTCCGAGTGCCTTGCAACTCGTGTAGGTCCAAACCCGGCAGGCCAAGGTCGCGAGGGGTAGCAGCGGCGTTCAACCGGCCGAGAATCAGACGCAGTCGGTCGGCATGTTTCGCCTGGATGCCGCGCTTGTTACCTGTGGCGAAAAAGCGCTCGAGCCTCTTGTGCCGAAAGCTCTTGATCGCCACTCCGTTCAGTGTAACCTATGTGGTTACACGTGGGCAATCCGGCTAACAGCGAATGGAGCCGACGCGCCGGTCTTCCTGTGCGATCATGTCGCCGCGGCGCGCGGCTCATTCGTTTCCGTTGGACGGACATGCGAGGTCTACAACCGGCGCCGATAAGAGAGGAGGCAAGCGATGAGCACGATCACGACGAAAGACGGTACGCAGATCTATTACAAGGACTGGGGCACAGGACAGCCTGTCGTGTTCAGTCACGGCTGGCCCCTCAGTGCGGACAGCTGGGAGGCTCAAATGCTGTTCCTGGCCTCCAAGGGCTATCGCTGCATTGCCCATGACCGTCGCGGCCATGGGCGCTCGAGCCAGCCCTGGCACGGCAACGAGATGGATACCTTTGCCGACGACCTCTCGCAGCTCATCGAAACGCTCGACCTGAAGGGCGCCGCGCTGATCGGTTTCTCGATGGGGGGCGGCGAAGTGGCGCGCTATGTCGGCCGCCACGGCACGAAACGGTTGGCCAAGGTCGCGCTGATCGCCGCCGTCCCGCCGCTGATGCTGAAAACGGCGGCCAATCCGGGCGGCTTGCCGATGGAGGTGTTCGACGGCATCCGCCAAGGCTCAATCGCCGACCGCTCACAGTTCTACAAAGATATCGCCGCCGGCCCGTTCTTCGGGGCCAACAGGCCAGGCGCCAAAGTCTCGCAAGGCACGATGGACTCGTTCTGGCTTCAGGGGATGCGCGCGGGTCACAAGAACACCTTCGACTGCATCAAGGCGTTCTCCGAGACAGATTTCACCGAAGATCTCAAAACGTTCGACGTACCGACGCTCATTGTTCACGGGGACGACGACCAGATTGTGCCGATCGGCGCCTCGGCTCACAGCGCAGCGAAGCTCGTCAAGAACGCGACCTTGAAGGTCTACGCGGGCGCACCCCACGGCCTCGCGGACACGCACAAAGACCAGCTCAATGCCGACCTGCTGGCATTCCTTACGGCCTGAAGCTGCTTTGCAGGCGCCGCCTGGCCGGTGGCCTGTATGTGCGCCACGCGTCCGTCCATCGATCCCACGACATGAAAGGCCGGGACGGTGGACCGACGGCATTGCAGGCGCTGACGGTCAGTGCGCGCGCCTGGAGTTGTGATACAGCCTCTAAGGCTTCTGAACAGCCCACGCGACGTGCTCGCGCACGATGGGATCGTCGGCCGATGGTCGATCGGGCGCGTGCTCAGTCAGCGCAGCCAGCGCGCCGGCGTCGCCGCTGTTGCCGATGGCGACCGCGATGTTGCGCCGAAGGCCGGTGAGCGTCGCTCGCGTCAGCGCGCGCCAGTCTTCGTCCGGCCGCCGCCAGAGGTCCGGCAGGCGCGGCGCATCGAGTCCGGCCCTGGGCTGCCACGCCGGATCCGACGAGACCGGCGCCGCCTGGTTATAGGGACAGACGTCCTGGCAGATATCGCATCCGTAGACCTGCGCGCCGACTCCTCCGCGCAGCGGCTCCGGAATGGCGCTCCGAAGTTCGATCGTGAGATAGGAGATGCACCGGGTCGCGTCGAGCACCCATGGCCTTACGAGCGCGCCGGTCGGGCAGGCGTCCAGGCACCGCGTACACGTCCCGCACTGGTCGAGCGCCGGCGCATCCGGCGCGAGGGGGAGCGTGCAGATGATCTCGGCCAGGAACAGCCACGACCCGAGCTCCGGATTGATGACGCAGGTGTTCTTCCCGATCCACCCAACGCCCGCATGCTGGGCGTAGACCCGCTCCTGCACCGGCCCCGTGTCGACATAGGCACGCGCCTCGAATGGCTCGCCCGCCTCAGCGCGCATCCAGGCGAGCAGCCCGTCGAGCCGCGCCTTCAGGACGTCGTGGTAATCGTCGCCCCAGGCGTAGCGTGAGATCGCGGCGCTCTCCGGGGGCGTTTCTCCCGACGAGTACGGCGGCACGCTGTTGTAGACCGTACCGGTGACAATCACGCTGCGCGCGCCTGGCACGACGGCTCTGACATCCGCCCGGCGCTCCGCGGAGCGCGCCATGTACGCCATCTCGCCGCGTAGCCGCGATCCAGCCACTCGCGCAGAAATGCGAGCTCCGGGTAGCTCTCGGCGGCAGCGATGCCGCAGAGATCGAACCCGAGCTCGCGGGATTTCGTCTTGATCGCGTTGGAGATCAGCACGGGGCCTGAACCACGAAGATCACGAAGGGCGCGAAGAACACGAAGATTTTAGCCAATTCTCGGCGACGTCATAAGCACGCGGCTCTTTGCGGACAAATTGCGAGACCAGCTCTCGGCGTGCACCTTCCAGACGTCCCCGTCGCAACACGCTGACGCACCGGGGGAAGCGGCGCGAACCTGCCGGGCTGCGGCGTGCCGTCGGAGCACGCCGAGATCGCGATACCGGAACGCGAGTGAAGCGATTCCGCGCCGCGAGTTCGTCCCCCGTGATCGGATGATCCAGGACAGCCCGGACTACTTCGGTGGTGCATGCCACGCCGGCGGTTGCAGGGATCAGGCACTACTCGCGGCGGGAGCGGAAGGTCACGAGCGGAAGGAGCGTTCCCGGCGTGCGGCCTGCGCCGCCGAAGCGTCCCGCGGAGGCGTGAGCCGGCCGACGCAGGCCGGCAGGTTTGCGCGGCGGTCAGGTCCGGCTGAAGCCGGACACTACGTATTCAATAGATTGATCGACCTTCGTGCCCTTCGCGATCTTCGCGACTTCGTGGTTTAACTGCGACTCATCAGTTGACGCACGACGTACGGCAGGATGCCGCCGTGCCGGAAGGCGACCAGCTCCTCCGGCGTGTCGATGCGCGCGGTCGCCACGAACTCCCGGGTGCCGCCGTCGGCCGCACGTGCGACGACGCGCACGTCGCCGCGCGGCGTGAGACCGTCGGCGATGCCACGCAGGTCGAACGACTCGGTTCCGGACAGCTTCAGCGCGGCCGCCGTCTCTCCCGGCTTGAACTCGAGCGGCAACACGCCCATGTTGACCAGATTGCTGCGATGGATCCGCTCGAACGACTCCGCAATGACGGCACGCACCCCGAGCAGCTGCGTCCCCTTGGCCGCCCAGTCGCGCGAGGATCCCGATCCGTATTCCTTGCCGGCGATGACAAGGAGCGGCACGCCGGCCTGCCGGTACTTCTCCGACGCGTCGTAAATCGTCATCACGCCGCCGCCCGGCTGGTACTCCGTCAAGCCACCCTCGGTACCGGGCGCCAGCTGATTGCGCAGCCGGACGTTGGCGAACGTGCCGCGCACCATCACCTCGTGATTGCCGCGGCGGGCGCCGTATGAATTGAAGTCCGGCGGCTTCACGCCGTGCTCGATCAGGTACCGGCCCGCCGGGCTGTCCGCCTTGATCGAGCCGGCCGGCGAGATATGGTCGGTGGTGATGCTGTCGCCCAGCAGCGCCAGCACGCGCGCGCCCGCAATATCGGCCGGTGCCGACGGCGCCATCGTCATCCCCTCGAGGAAGGTCGGCTTCCGGATATAGGTCGACGCCGGTTCCCAGTCGAAGCGGTTGCCCTCGGGGGTCGGCAGCTTCTGCCACCGGGTGTCGCCGGTGAACACGTCGGCATAGCTCTTTCGGAACATCTCCGCATTCACCGCGCGCAGCATCGTCTCCTGAAGCTCCTGCTCGGTCGGCCAGATGTCCTTGAGGAACACCGGATTGCCGGCGGGATCCTCGCCGAGCGGCTCGGTCGTCAGATCCATGGTCACCCAGCCGGCCAGCGCGTAGGCCACCACCAGCGGCGGCGACGCGAGGTAGTTGGCGCGCACTTCCTGCTGGATCCGGCCCTCGAAGTTGCGGTTGCCGCTCAGCACCGAGCAGACGACGAGCCCTTTCTCGCGGATGACGGCGGCCACTTCGTCGGGCAGCGGCCCGCTGTTGCCGATGCACGTGGTGCAACCGTATCCGACCAGATTGAAGCCGAGCTCGTCGAGATACCGCGTCAGCCCCGCGGCGTTGAGGTACTCCGTGACGACCTTGGACCCCGGCGCCAGACTGCTCTTCACCCAGGGCTTCCGCTTCAGCCCGCGTTCGACCGCCTTCTTCGCCACGAGGCCGGCGCCAATCATGACGCTCGGATTCGACGTATTGGTACAGCTCGTGATCGCGGCAATGACGACGGCGCCGTGATCGAGCTCGTCGAGCACGGGGTCGGCCACCGCGACGCCGGACTGGGCCATGGCGCTCGTGCTCGTGGCCGTCCCCTGCCGGGCGCCGCCCGCATCCGCGAGTCTCGGCGCCTTCGGCGGCGCCTGCATCGACGGCAGCGCGGCGGCAAAGGCCGCCTTCGCCCGCTTCAGCGACACGCGATCCTGCGGCCGCCTGGGGCCCGCAAGGCTCGGCTCGACGTGTGACAGGTCCAGCTCCAGCACCTCGGTGTACATCGCTTCCGGCGTGCTGTCGGTATGGAACAGGTTCTGGGCGCGCGCGTAATCCTCCACCAGGCGCACCTGCGCCTCGTCGCGGCCCGTGAGCCGCAGGTAGTCGAGCGTCATCGCGTCGATCGGGAAGATGGCGACGGTGGCGCCGTACTCCGGGCACATATTGCCGAGCGTCGCCCGGTCGGCAATCGTCAGATGGCGCAGCCCCTCGCCGAAGAACTCGACGAACTTGCCGACGACGCCGTGCTGGCGCAGTACCTCGGTGACCATCAGCACCAGGTCGGTCGCCGTCGCGCCGCGCGGAAGGATGCCGGTGAGCCGGAACCCCAGCACCTGCGGAATGAGCATCGAGACCGGCTGGCCGAGCATCGCCGCCTCGGCTTCGATGCCGCCGACGCCCCACCCCACCACGCCAAGCCCATTGACCATGGTCGTGTGGGAATCGGTCCCGACAAGCGTGTCGGGATAGGCGACCGTCCTGCCGTCGCGGGTGTCTGAAAACACCACGCGCGCGAGGTACTCCAGATTGACCTGGTGGACGATGCCCGTGGCCGGCGGCACGACCTTGAAGTTGCGGAACGCGCGCTGACCCCATCGCAGGAAGGCGTACCGCTCACGGTTCCGGGTGAACTCGAGCTCGGCATTGAGCGCGAACGCGTCGGCCCGGCCGAAGTAGTCGACCTGAACCGAGTGGTCGATGACGAGCTCGACCGGCTGGAGCGGGTTGACGCGATCGGGATTGCCGCCGAGCGAGACCATCGCATCGCGCATGGCGGCAAGGTCCACCACGCAGGGCACCCCGGTGAAGTCCTGCAGCAGGACTCGCGCAGGCATGAATGAGATCTCGGTCGCCGGCGCGGCCGCCACGTCCCAGCGGGCCACTGCTTCGATATCGGCGGCCTTGACGAAGGCGTTGTCCTCGCGCCGCAGGAGATTCTCGAGGAGGATCTTCAGTGAATACGGCAGGCGCGAAACGTTCGGAAACCCCGCCTGCTCGAGCGCGGGGAGACTGTAGATCTGTACCGGTGCTCCTCCGGTGCGGATGTCGGTGCGCGTTCCAAATGAGTTGACTGTCATGGGCGTCAGACGCTCGATCATACTCTGGCGAGCACATCCGTGAGCCCAGCGAGCGGATCAGAACCCGATGAACGCGCCGCCCGAGACCGCCGCATGCGGCCTCGGGCGGTCGCCGAACGCCACGCCGCCGCGCATCAGATACACGCGGGCATCCGCCCGCAGGCCCGCCGCCCGCACGAATCCTCGATCGCGCCCCAGAAGCGGATACGTGAGACCCCCGCCGGCGTAATAGGCCTGTCCGTGCTCGATCACGGTCTGCCCCTCGTGCAGCTGCCGCAGGTACCCGGCACCGGCCGCGACAAACGGGGTGAGGGATGCACCGAGGCGCAGGCCGTCGAGCATCACGCGCACGCCCGCATCGATGACGTACTGATCGATCCGTTCGGTCACGGTGAGTGGCGGCGCGCCTTCGGCGTCCAGGCTGACCGACGTCACGAGGTCAGGGTGGCTCACGGTCAGCCCGCCTTCGACGGCCACCCGCGCGCTCAACGGGACGAGCGCACGGGCGTGAAGCGCCCGCCCGCGCGCGATCCGGCTCGCCGCCGAGAAGAGCGGGAACGGCTTGCGGCCAGGCTCGTTGGTCCGCAGATCGGCGCTGGCCGACCCGACACCGGCCCCTCCCAGGAGGCCGCCGCCGACGCTCACTTCAACGCGGCCGGCGCCGGACTGCGCCGCCGCCGGCAGCACCGAGGCCGCAAGCAGGCAGCAGGCTGCGGCGGCACGCTTCATTTCGGCCTCACCGCCACCGTGAAGGGCTCCCCGGTGCCGCCGCGCGGCGCCGCGAACAGCCGTGGATGAAAGGTCACCTGAAAATCCAGATCGATCGGCGATCGCGCGCTGAAGAAGCTGTCGACATCGGCATCGTCCAGCGGCTCGACGCGAATGACGTGCGCGCCAGGTGAGAGTCCGGCAATCTCGAATTCGCCTCCATCATTCAGCGTGAACCCTCCCACGAGCCGGCCGGTCTGCTGACTGTAGGCGACGACGTGCGCGCCACGCACCCCCGCGCCGTTGCGTGTCACCCTCCCGCGGGCGACGCCCGTCTCCGCTCGAAAGCCGCCGTCGGGATACAGGGCCGACACACCCGCGACGTCGTCCGGCTGCAGCTCGCGATCGTGTGTGACGCCTCGCCCGAACGAGATCGGGAACATCACCGCGCCCGACGCCAGCACCCGGCGGCCGCCGTCGGGCCGCGGTTCGGTCTCGCCGAGCGCCGAATGGCCCAGCCCCAGAAAATGCCACGCCTCGTGGACGGCCACCGATTCGAGGTCGAAGCGATCCGGGTCGCCACCCGCCGCCGTGGACCATGGGAAGGTCGAGTTGAAGAAAATGTCGGCCTCGACAATCTCGCCCGTGACCGTATCGATCAGGAATCCGGTGGCGCCGAGCACGCGGTCCAGATCCGGCTCGTCCTGAAAGCCCACAACCGACACCCCGTCGTCCTCGAAGGGCTCAGCGCCGGAGAACCCGGCAAACTGAAACGCGATCGAGGCCGTCGGCACCGCCTCCCAGACCGAGAACGCCCGCGCCATCGCCGCCTGAAAGTCGGACGGCGACACGCCGGGCACGCCCCGGTCGGTCGCGAACCACCGGACGGGCGCGCGCTCCCACGTGATCGCGACCGGCTTGCCGGCACGCAGCCCGGTGAAATGAAGATAGGCATGGAGCGGCTGTGAGAACGCCAGTGCGGCGAGGAGCGCGAGGACGACCGGTTTCATCGGCCGCGCTCCAGGACGGCGGTCACCTGGCGGACGAAGTCCCGGATCGGGAGAGGCCGGCGCGCCGGATCTCCACGAACGATCCGTTCGGCGCCGGTGCCGTCGGCGGTTCGCGCCGCGGGTGTCACGGTGGCGGCGCCGCCCTCCGTGCGAGAAACGCGGTAGAGGCCCTGGCTCAAGCCGTACAGCGCCGGCATCGCCGGGGCGCGGCCGCGGAGAAAGACCACAATCTCGTCGCCTGGGGCAAACTCGGGCGCGCCGACGAGGATCCGGCGGTACCGCCCAACCTGCCCGTTCGGCACGCGAAACGTCACGAACGACCCGGCGGCGCCCTTCAGCGATTCGATGACGGCGACCGTCACATGGCTCTCGATCGCCCGGCTCGATCCGGCAAGGAGCGACCGCACATCGACCACGCGGCCATGGACGATGGTCCCGGCGTCATTCACGACGGTCGTGAAGTCGGCGGGCAGAAGGACGGTGGCGGAGACAGACGAGACGGCCGTCATGCACAGTGCAAGCTGCAGCATGCAGACGGCTTTCGTGCGGAATCCTGAATGCTGCATGGTCGAGTGCTCCGCTATGCAGGAGTCGCGCCGCGCGCGTGGCGGGCCGCCACTTCGAGCACGGCGTCGGCCGCGCGGCCGCTGGCGCCCGCCTCTCCGAACGCCCCGCGCACCTGCCGCAGGCGCTCCTGCATGCCCGCGTACCGGGCGGGATTCGTCAGGAGGTCCACCACTTCGGCAGCCACACGCTCCGGGGTGAATGCCTCCTGAATCAGCTCCGGCACGATCGCCGTCCCGGCCACGAGATTCGGCATGGCATACATCGAGACCCGGACGAACGGCTTGCCGATCGCATACGTCAGCGGCGAGAGCCGGTAGACCACGATCATCGGCCGCTCGTGCAGGGCCGCCTGGACTGTCGCGGTGCCCGACGCCGTGACCACGACGTCGGCGGCCGCCAGCACATCGTCCGCACGGTCGCGGACGACGACGATCGTGGGGCGAGCGCCTGACCCTTCGACAAGCTCGGGGTCACCCCGAGCGGAGTCGAGGGGTGACAGGCCGCGCCCCACGAGTGGAGCCAGTAATGCGTCTGACACTCCCGGTGCTGCGGCGACCACGAACTGGACATTCGGGACCCGCGCCGCAATGAGCGGCAGGGCGGCGGCCATCCCGGGCGCGATGTGCCGCAGCTCGCTCGGCCGGCTGCCGGGCAGCAGCGCCACGGTCGGGGCGTCTGGATTCAGGCCGAGCCCGCGCAGGAACGCCGGGCGCGGCTGCTGCCCGCGGGCCAGATCGACCAGCGGATGGCCGACAAACCGCACGTCGATCCCCGCGCGCTCGTAAAGCGGCGCCTCGAAGGGAAAGATGACCAGCACTCTGTCGACCGAGCGCCGCATCGTCTCCATCCGCCGCGGCCGCCAGGCCCAGAGCTGGGGGCTGACGTAGTACACGACCGGGATGCCGACCCGCCGCAGCGCGGCCATGACACGGAAGTTGAAATCCGGGAAGTCGATCGGGACGAACACGTCGGGCCGGTGTTCCCGGGCCCAGCCGACGAGGCGCCGGTACATCGCATAGGAGCGCGGCAGCACCCGCAGCGCCTCGGTCAGCCCGGTGACGGTGAGGCCCGTGAAGTCGCCGAGGAGCGAGGCGCCGGCGGCCCGCAGACGCGGCCCGCCGAATCCGGCGATCTCGATGGATGGCACCCTGGCGCTGAGCTCCGCGGCGAGCGCGCCCGCGTACAGATCCCCAGACGGCTCACCGCAGGAGATCAGCACTCGCATCGCGGGCTATTGCGGCCGGATGAACAGCGCGTCGGCGAGGGAGTCGTTGACGGACACGTTCTTGAGCGTGCGCTTCACGATGACGCGGCCGGCGCGCATGATCTGCGCCTCGAAGGCGAGCATGAGGCCCTCGACCGGGCGATAGTCCGAAAAGATCTCCTCGCCGCGCATCGGCTCGCCCTCCATGCCGCGGGCGCCGTAGCTCTGCCGGATCACCTGCATGCGGCTGTCGAAGTACAGGCGGACCGGGCCCGAGTCGGGGGTCTCGAACTCGAGCGCCCGGTGCGCCGGCGTCCGCCCCGTCTCGTTCTCCGGGATCCGGCGGACCGGCAGCCGCCTGTCGAGCGCCGCCGCGAGCAGCAGCAGCACCACGTCACGGTTCACCGACGCGCTCGCGTCCTTGCGCGCCACCTCGGGCGCGTCCTCCACGCCGAGCGGATTCTTCATCCACACCTGGCCGCGGTTGTAGACAAGCGTCGATTCCTGTCCGGGCACGAGCGTATCGAGCCGGAACCGGTCCGGATAGCTGATGTAGGTCTTCGTGGCGGCCGACACCGCGCCCTGCGGCGTCTGCAGCTCCATGACGGCGTCGGCGACGATCGCCTGCAGCGCCCGGAGCCGGTCGAGGCCGCCCTTCGCCTCAATGGCGCTCTGCAGGATGTCAGCGGCGTCGCCCGCGGCCGGATTCACCTGAGTGCCGGCGTATGCCGCTCTCGCCGGGTCCGCGGCTCGATGATCGGGGCTCGCCGCGGCACCCGGCCCACGTACTCCATTGGCGCTCGCCGCGGGACCCGGCCCACGGACGGGCGAGTCGGCCGCCTGGGCGCGCGGCTTCTCCACTCGAAGCGTCGCCGACATCAGGTCGAGCTCCTCGATGGGGATGACATCGAAGTCCGTGAACCCGACGCGCTGCAGCTGCGGGATGAACGTCGACGCATCGCCGACCAGCACGATCGAGAGGCGATCCGGACGGATGTACTGCCGGGCGACGCGCTGGATGTCATCCGGCCGCACGGCCTGGACTCGCTCGCGGAACGTCCCGATCTCCTCGACGGGCAGCTCGTAGAAGACCACGTTGAGGACCTGCGTGGCGATGTCGTTGGGCGTCTCGATCGTCAACGGGAAGCTGCCGGCCAGATACGCCTGCGCATCGGAGAGCTCGCGCTCGAACACTCGCTCCCGCTGCAGGCGCGAGAACTCGTCGACGATGAGCCGCAGCGCCTCACCGGTCGTCTCGGTCCGGGTGTCGGTCTCGGCGACGACGTGGCCCGCCTGCTTGCGCGCCTCGGTCTCCGCCTGCGCGCCGTAGGTGAGGCCGCGCTCGGACCGGAGCACGCGGTGCAGCCGGTTGGCGCCCTCGCCGCCGAGGATCTTCACGGCCAGGTCCCAGGCCATGTAGTCGAGGTGCTTGCGCGGAATCGCCAGCTGCCCCACGCGGATCTCGGTCTGAACGGAGTCGGGCTTGTCGACGATCACGACCCGGCGCGTGGGCTGTGGGGGATCCACGACCGTGACAGCCGGCACCTCGCCGCGGGGCCAGCCGCCGAAGACCCGCTCGGCGGCGGCGAACGCCTCGTCGCTCATCACGTCGCCGACGATCGCCAGAATCATGTTGTTCGGCACGAAGTACCGGCTGTGGAACTCCTGCAGGTCGGCGCGTGTGATCGCGGCCAGCGTCTCGGGCGTGCCGCTGTTCGGCAGGCCGTAGGGATGGAAGCCGTACACGAGACGATCGAGCAGGACGCTGGCCACGTAGTCGGGATCGTTGCTGCTGACCTGCAGGCTCGAGATCTTCTGCTCCTTCTGCCGTTCGATCTCCGCCGGGGCGAACGCCGGATTGCGCACGACGTCGGCCAGCAGGTTCATGCCGACGTTGAACGAATCCTTCATCACGACCGAGTTGATGAACGTCAGGTCCGAGCCCGACCCGGTGCCGAGCGCGCCGCCGATGAAGTCGATCTCGTCGGCAATCTGCTCGGCGGACTTCGTGGCGGTCCCCTGGTCCAGCAGCGACGCCACGAGGCCTGCCACGCCGCTCTTCTTCGCGGGATCCTGCACCGACCCGGCGCGCACCAGCAGGCGCATGCTGACGGCGGGCTGCTCGTGATGGAGCACGGTGATGACCTGCAGCCCGTTGCGCAGCGTCCGCACTTCGTACGGCGGAAACCGCACCTCGCGCGCCGCCAGCGGCCCCGGCGGACGCTCCGACGGCCAGGTTGCGCTCTGGGCGCCTGCGATCACGCCGCCGAATACAAGCCACAGAGCCACAGAGACACAGAGACGACCGGAGAATCTCACCGGCGCGCCCCCTTCGGCAGCACGTGCATCACGAGCCGGTTCGACTGGTTGAAGTAGGTGTGGGCCACCCGCTGCACGTCGGCGACGCTCGTCTTCATGAAGATGTCGAACTCGCCGTCGGCGGTCGTCACGTCGTTGTGAATCACCGCGGCGTGCGCGAGGTGCAGCGCCTTGTCCTCGTTCGACTCGCGCCCGAGAATGTAGTCGCGGGCGAACTGGTTCTGCGCGCGCTGCAGCTCGTGCGTCGACACCCCTTCGGTCTTCAGCTTCTCGAACTCGGCGATGAGCGCCTTCTCGGCCTCCGCCGGCGTGCGGCCGGGCTGCACGATGCAGACGGCGAAAAAGAGGTTCGGGTGCTCGGTGATGTTGCCGCTGCCGAACGCGCTCAGGCAGAGGCGCTGGTTGTAGATCAGCTCGCGCGAGATCCGGGCACTCTGCCCGTCGGACAGGATCTTCGACGTGATGTGCAGCGGGTACGAGTCGGGATGCCCGTCGTAGGTCACGTGGTAGGCCACGACCACCGCCGGCAGCGGCCACGCCTCTTCCACCACCGCCCGCCGCTCCGCGGCCATGGGCGGCTCCGCCGGAATATCGCGCGGCACGCGCCGGGCCGCCCGCGGCACCCGGCCGAAATACTGCGTGACGGTCTGCAGCGCCTGCGCGGTGTCGAAATCGCCGACCACCGTGACCGTGGCGTTCTCGGGCACGTAGTAGGTGTTGTGAAAGTCGCGGACGTCGGCAATCGAGGCGGACTCGAGGTCGGCCATCGTGCCGATCGTCGGATGCTTGTACGGGTGCGCCACGAACGCGTGGTCGTAGATGATCTCCGAGAGGCGGCCGTACGGCTGGTTCTCGATGCGCATGCGCCGCTCTTCCTTGACGACCTCGCGCTCCCGCCGGAATGCCGCCTCGTCCACGCGCAGCGTCGCCATCCGGTCGGCCTCAAGCCAGATCGCCAGCGGCAGGTACTGCGCCGGCAGCGTCTGCCAGAAGACCGTCACGTCCTCGGTGGTGTAGGCGTTGCTCCGGCCGCCGACGCTCGAGATCATCGACGTGTGCATCTCGGACTCGACGTTGCGCGACCCCTTGAACATCATGTGCTCGAAGAGGTGCGCAAAGCCGGTGCGGCCCGACCGCTCGTTCTTCGAGCCGACGTGGTACCAGACCGACACGTGCACGATCGGCGTGGAGTGATCCTCCGAGAGGATCACGCGGAGGCCGTTCGGCAGCGTGGCGACCTCGTACTGCAGCTTCGGCGGCCGGACCGCCGCCTGCAGCGGGCCGATCGACAGCGCGGCCACGGCGCAGACGCACAGGCCGATCGCGAGACGGAGAGCGATGCGCATCGTCTGCGTTCGATTATGTCACTCTTCAGCGGCCCACCAGCCGAAACCCCGTGGTCACCCACGTGGCGTGCGAGAACTCGAGCTGGTAGGGGTCGATGCGGCGCTCGACCGCGGCGAAGAGCTCGAGCGCCGCAGCCCGGCCATCGAGCCGGATCCCGCCTTCGGCCCGCGCGCCGTACTGCGTGCCGCGCCCCCGCGACCCATCGACGCCGATCGCACGCACGCCGCCCTGCGCCACCGCCGAGACGCGCGGCCGCACCGCCACCCGCGCGTGGGTGTCCGCATCCAGCTCCCAGCGGTAATCGACGAACGTCCGCTGGATGACCCGGCGCAGATCGGCGCGCCCCTGCAGCTCCGTGCGGCCGCGCGCGAGCCGGCCGCGCACGCGGCCGCCGATCATGTTCCAGTCCACGGGGCCCCGCTTCGGGCGATCGCTCAGATGCCGCGAGACGTGATGGAAGACGCCCGACACCTCGACGCGGCGGGCGCGCGCCGACAGCTCCCCCGCCAGCGTGTAATTGCCCTGGTTCGGATCGAAGGCGCGGAACTCGCGCCCGAGGATCGTCTCGTACAGCGCGGCAAACGCCAGCCGCCCGCGGCCGTAATCGACGAGATCCAGGTCACCGCCGAAGTCCGCGTCCCACACGAATCGATCGTCGTCGGTGTACAGATGTTCGAGCGCGACGCCGAAGTCGAACCGCGACAGGAACTCGACTCCGCCGGCCGCGGACGGGGGCGGCGCCGGCGTGGGCGTCTGAGCCGCGGCCGGCGCCGCCATCAGCGCCAGCAGGAGCAGGGCGCGGCGGATCATCCCTCGACTCCGCTCGGGATGACCCTGAGGCTCTCGAAGGGTCACTCCGACGGCTCTCCGCGCGCGCGCAGCCGCTCCGTCAACGCCGCCACCTGCCCTTCGAGCGCCTCGATGCGCCGCTTGAGCTCCGGCAGGCGGCCGAAGATCACCGACGCCTTCCGCCACTCGCGGCTGTCGATCGCCGGGTACCCCGCCACCATCGCGCCCGGCGTCAGCGAGTTGGTCACACCCGACTGCCCCACCGCGACGCTGCCGCGGCCGATGGTCAGATGTCCCCCGACTCCGACCTGCCCGCCGAAGATCACGTCGTCGTCGACGGCCGTGCTGCCGGCGATCCCGACCTGGGCCGCCATGAGCACGTTGCGGCCGACGGACACGCCGTGGCCGATCTGGACGAGGTTGTCGATCTTCGTGCCGCTGCGGATGCGCGTCTCTCCGACGGCCGGACGATCGACGGTCGTATTGGCGCCCAGCTCCACGTCGTCTTCGATGACGACCGACGCGATCTGCGGGATCTTTTCATGCGTCCCGTCGCCCCGCCGCACGAAGCCGTAGCCGTCGCCGCCGACGACCACCCCGTTCTGCAGGATGACGCGGCTGCCGATCGTGACCCGCTCGCGGAGCGCCACGTTCGAATGGATGACGCAGTCGTCCCCGATTCGCACGCCGGGCCCGATGGTGACGTTCGGGAAGACGACCGTGTTGTCGCCGATGGCCGCCCCTTCGCCCACCGAGACGAACGCGCCGATCGACACGTTGCGGCCGATGCGCGCGTCTGCCGCGACGGCGGCCATCGGATGCACGCCGGGCGCCGGCCGCCAGTCGGGCGCGAACAGGCCGACGGCGCGCGCGAAGGCCAGATAGGGGTCCGGCGTGCGCAGCATCGCGCACGGGGCCGCGGGCGCATCGTCGCGCAACAGAACCGCCGAGGCACGGGTCGCCGCGAGCACCGACTCGTATCTGGGGTTGGCCAGGAACGTGAGGTCCCCCGGCTGCGCGTGCTCGATGCCCGCGACGCGGACGATCTCCACGTCGCCACCGCCTTCGAGGCGGCAGCCGAGGCGCTCAGCCAGGTCGCGTAGTTTCACAGGGTGCTCAGGCGTGCCGCATCGCGACGCGCTCGACGAACGTGGACAGGTGCGGCAGGCGGAGGCGTGCGGCAATGTCGTGCACGCGCGCGTCCCGGTCCGGCGATTCCATCTGCACGACGTCCCGGAGCTCCGCGAGCGGCGGGCAGGGACGGCCCGACCAGGCCACACGGCGCAGGCCCTGCGCCGCGCCCCGCATCGACAGCCAATGCCCCACGACGCGGAAGGCGAAGTAATACGCCAGCACGTTCGGGCCCGGGATGACGGCAATCGGCCCCGACAGGACCAGCCCGATCGTGTCGACGACGAGCCAGAGCCGATGGCGGTCGTAATCGCGCTGCAGCGTGCGGCGGACGAACGTCATCACCTGCTCGAAGCTCATGTCCTGAGGATGGACGGCCACCGCGCACGTCTGACGGCGGAGGTGCCACAGCAGCCGCTGCTCCGCGATGCGCTGCGCGATCCAGCCGAGCGCGCGGTCCTGCAGCCGGCCCGCTACGCTGCGCGCCGGCGCCGCGGCGTCGTGCCGGTGCTGCCGATCCTCCGCCGCGCGCAGCATCATGCTGAAGCGGAGTCGAAGGCGCCCGACCAGACCGCCCGCCGGAACCTCGTCGCCCGCCGATTCAGGGTCGGCCGGCGGCTCACAGTACAACTCGTACCGCTCGCCGCCGATCGGGATGACGAACACGTCCACGACACTGACGATAGCAAAGAATCCCGCCGCACCTGTAATCCGGCCGCGCAGCGCAGGCGCAACGCGCCTGAAGGTCGTGCCCGGTCCCCTAGACCACGGTTCGGCGACCGGTGATCAGGTTGACCAGGAACAGCACGACCGCAATCACCAGCAGGACGTGAATGATGCCGCCGGCCACGTCAAGTGCAAATCCGAGCAGCCAGAACAGCATCAGCAGGACGACTAAGGTCCACAGCATAGGTGGATTCCCTCCCGTCCGTACCGAGGCGCAAGGAGCGTGCCCGAACCGCTCAGCGGCTGAAACGGATGCGGTTCTGCGGGCCCGGCCGTATCGGGGAACGGCGGGAGAGGTAGCTAGCGAACAGCTCGTAGTCGATACCGACGAGCAGCGGATCCGTTCCCTGAGCCAGCGCGGCCATGCCGTCGCCGGTGTCCCAGAGAAAATTGCTGGTCGCGAGCCGGTACCCTTTCGACAGCTCGAGCGGCCGGTCCTGGATGCGCACCGAGTCGCGCAGGATGCGCCCGCCGCGCGGGCGGGAGGGATCGTACGCGTAGCTGAAGCCGTTCGAGACCTGCATGATGCGCGCGCGCTCGGGGCCGAACTGATCTTCGAGCATCTGCAGGAGCACCTTCCCCGTCACCGTCTTGACGATCAGCTCGTTTCCGAACGGGAGCACGGAGAACGCCTGTCCGAAAGTGACCGGCGTCGAGTCGCGGCCGGGCTCCGCAACCAGATCGGTCCGGATGCCGCCCGGATTCCAGATCGCCAGGTCCGGATTCGCGCCGGGCGTCTCGCGCGCCGCATCGAGCAGCGCGTCGGCGACGACGTCCCCGAGCGACGACTCACCGGCGGGGTTCGTCGTGCGCGACAGAGTCGCCGTGATCGATCCCACCACGCGGTTGCTGAGCGCCTCCGCGGCCGGCCGATACCGGCTGATGAGCGCGGTCTGAGCAGCATCCTTCCCGACGTCGCGCGTCACAACCAGGTTGCGCGCCGACTTCGCCTCCACGTCGCCGTCCGAGCGGCGGATGCGCAGATCGATGTCGGTGATGAGGCGGCCGGACGAGGCGGCGCTCGTCACGAGCTTGCCGTCGATCGTGCAGTTGTAGGACTGATGCGAGTGGCCCGAGACGACCACATCGATGTCGTCGGACATCCGCTCGACGACCCTGACCAGATCCGCCGAGATGTGGCTGCACGTATTGATGCCGCCCCCGGCCTGGTCTCCACCCTCGTGCATCAGCACGACAATCGTCCGGACGCCCTGCGCGCGCAGCGCGCGCGCGGCCGCATTGGCGCCGTCCGCCTCGGGACCAACCGTCAGCCCACGGATGCTGGCCGGCAGGATGACGGCGGGCAGCTCCTCGAGGACGATGCCGATGAACCCGATGCGGACGCCGTCGACCTCGCGGATGGCGTACGCCGGCAGCAGCGGGCGCGGATCGGTTCCCTGGATGCCGGCGCGCGCGAGCATCTCCGGATCCGCACGCCGCGGGTCGAGCGTGACGTTGGCCGAGAGATACGTGAAGCGGGCGCCGTCATAGGGCGTGCCGTCCTGGCATCCGTCGACGGGATGACAGCCGCCCTTCTGGATTCGAGAGAGCTCCCACCAGCCCTCATCGAGATCGTGGTTGCCGAGCGCCGAGAGCTGCAGGCCCGCCAGGTTCAGCGCCTCGATCGTCGGCTCGTCATGAAAGAAGCTCGAGAGCAGCGGCGTGGCGCCGATGTTGTCGCCCGCCGACACCACGATCGTATTGGGTTGAGCGGCCTTGAGCGTCTCCACGTGGGTCGCCAGATACTCGATGCCGCCCGCGTCGGTCGTGCCGATCCGGCCCGTCCCGCCCGAGGCGGGCTCGAGCGCGCCGTGAAAGTCGTTGATGGCCAGCAGCTGCACGTCGACGGTGCCGTCGCGCACCTGCGCCTGCTGGGCGACCACCGCGGCGGCGGTGACGCCCACTGCAGCAATCAGGACGGTTCGCCACAGGCGACCCACGATCCAAGATGATACCGGATGCGGATCGGCGCCCACATGTCCATTGCCGGCGGCATCGCGAAGGCGGTGGACCGCGCCGTCGTCCACGGCTGCGAAGCGCTGCAGATCTTCACGAAGAACGCGAGCCAGTGGCGCGGCAAGCCGCTCGACCCAGGCGACGTCCACGCCTTCCGGACGCGGATCGAGGAGACCGGCATCACGCCCGTCGTCTCACATGCGAGCTACCTGATCAATCTCGCCACCACCAACAGCGTGCTCCGGAAGCAGTCGCTCGCCGCGTTCGTCGACGAGATCGATCGGGCGGAGGCGCTGGGGCTGCTTGGCGTGGTGATTCATCCCGGCACGTGTACGTCAGGATCCGAAGAGGACGGATTGCGGCTCATTGCCGACGCGATCGGGCACGCATTCAAGGCCCGGCCGCGCGTCAGGGCCATGGTGATCCTCGAGCACACGGCCGGCCAGGGGCGTACCCTCGGCCATCGCGTCGAGCACCTGGCGGCCATCCTCGGCCACCTCCGAGGCTCGGCGCGCGTCGGGGTGTGCCTCGACACCTGTCACCTGGTCGCTTCCGGCTACGACATCACGACCGAGGCGGGGTATGCCGAGACCTTCGACACGTTCGACCGGATCGTCGGCCTCGATCGCGTGAAGGTGTTCCACGGGAACGACTCGAAAAGGCCGTGCGGCAGCCGGGTGGACCGCCACGAGCACATCGGACGCGGCTGCCTCGGCGAGGAGCCGTTCAGGCGCCTGCTGCACGACCGGCGGTTTGCCGGCCTGGCGATCCTGATCGAGACGGAGAAGGCGCGCGAGGGTCAGAAGGCGGGCACCCTCGAGCCGGATCCGTACGACCTGCAGAACCTGGGGACGCTGAGGCGCCTTCGCGACTCGAAATAACGGAAGCGCTCTGTTGCCTGTCAGGGAACGACGGTCGACTCCGAGAACCGGGCCGGCGTTCGCCCCGCAAACCGCAGGTCGCTGACGGTGACGCGCGTTCCTCCGGGGACGGGCTCGAACGTGAAGTACGGGAAGCGCGCCCAGACGAGAAAGGCGCGGATATTCGGCGCCTCACGGGCGCGCGCCACCCGCGGATCGGTGTCGTGCTTGAAGACCACCGTCGGGTCGAACGTGACCCGCGCGCCGAGCCAGTCGAGCATGCCGGTCTCGTAGTCGATGCCGGCGTCGACGATGATCTCGCGCCGGAAAGGAGTGATGGGCACGGGGCCGACCATCAGGGCCACCGGCGGCCCGCCGCGCTCCACGCGCCATGCCTCGAGGACGATGCCGCGGGCGAGGCGCGCGTTTGCCGTCATCGCCAGCACATACAGTGTCGCCACCGCCAGCGCGTGGCGTGCCGGCAGCGATGTCCGCATCCGCCTCGAAAGCCAGATTCCCGCGCCCAGGATCAGCCACAGCCACGGGTCGATGATGAACAGCGCGTCTCCGTAGAACCAGCGCCAGTCGAACGGCGCGAGCAGCCGAAGACCGTAGGGGTTCAGCAGATCCAGGCCGATGTGCGAGAGCATGCCGACATACGCCAGGAGCAGCAGGCGGCCGGCACGGAGTGGCGCGGCGCCGGAGGGGGCCGGACGGGCGCGGGCCAGCGCGGTCATGATCCCGGTGAGCAGCAGCGGGAGCACCGCCAGCGCGAGCGGACCGTGCGTCCAGCCGCGGCGGAACGCAACCGCGGGGACCGAGGTGGCGAACACGAGCACGTCGATATCGGAGAGGTTGGCGGCCACCATGAGCGTGACGCTCCCGAACCGCGTCCGCTCCTTGAGTCCGGCTTCCCCCAGGGCGGCGCCGACGAGCGTATGGCAGACGTTGTCCACGTGAGTGTGCCGTTATGATGGAAGGCAGGTCATGATGATGGCGCGATCGGGGACGTACGCGCTTACCCTCTGCCTGCTTGGGATTGTACTGGCGGGCTGCAGATCTCTTCGAGAAGATCTCGTCGCCGACGTCGCCCTCTCCCGCCGCGCCGCCCGCACCGAACGCGCCGATCCGCTACGCCGCCATCGGCGTCGGCGGCAGCGTGCCGTGCGTGTCGTTCACGCCGTGTGAGAACGGCACCGGCTACGTGCCGGTACTGGCACGGCAGCTTCGGGCGTCGCGCGAGGTCACGCTCACCAACCTCGGTATTCCGGCCTCGGTGCTGAGCCCCGCCATCGAAACACTGGCGCGGCAGCACGGCCGGGATGTCACCGGCAATTTCGTGGACCGGGAGCTGCCGTTCGTGCCGCGCGACTCGACACTGGTCACGATCTTCGGCTGGCCGGGCGACGTCAATGCCGTCGGCGACGCGATGAAGAACGGCGCCGCCGGCAGCAACATCACCGGCTACATCGAGGCGCAGGCGCGGACGTTCGGCGCCGACTACGACCGCCTGGTCAGCGGCGTGCGCGGTCGCGCGCCGTCAGCGTTCATCGTGATTCTGAACGTGCCGAACCTCGCGGGGCTGCCGTACGCGTCACAGTACCCGCTCGAGCATCGGCGCGTTCTGCAGGCGCTCTCGGTGGCGTTCTCACGCGAAGCTAACCGGCAGGCCGCCAGCGGTGCGGTGGTGGTCGACCTGATGTGCGACCCGGCCGCGTATGCCGTCTCGCAGATCTCGTCAGACGGCTATCATCCCAACGACGCCGGATACTTCCACATCGCCTCGCGCCTGGCGGCCGTCGTCAATGGCGGGCCGGCGCCCGTCCAGTCGACCTGCGGCCAGGCGACCCTTGTGCCGCCGCTCTAGCCGGTCGGCAATCGCTCTCCAAACACGTACGCTTCGAACACGAAGATTCGAGCGCCACGGCGCCACGCGTCCGGCGTCAGGGCGGCCTTCCGGCAGGCGTGCACCACAAACGTCTCGCGATCCCAGCCGTGCTCCACGGCGACCTGCGGCAGCAGGAGGCCGCGGCGGAGGCCCTGTTCGATGACGAGGCCGTGCCGTCCGACTTCGATCTCCTCGATGGATTGAATCTCGGTCGGCGGCGCGAGCACCGAAATCTCAATCTCGATCTCGGGCAACTCGATCGAGGCCACCGGCTCGAAACGCGGATCCGAATCCGAGACCGACGCGGCGAGATCGGCCACCGTGAGCGCCAGCGGCGCGTCGGGCTCGATGCGCCCCAGGCAGCCGCGCAGGTCGCCGCGGCAGTGAATGGTCACAAATGCGCCGCAGCGCACGTCGAGCGCACCGCCGGTCTCGAGCGGCGGCGCAGGACGTCCCTCGACGCGAGCAACGAGCGCCCGGCGCGCGAGGGCGAGCAGCCGTGGCTGGTCTTCTGGAGCGATCAGATCAAATCCCAAAAGCCAAATCCCAAATCCCAAAGCGCAGTCCCACTAACCCCTGGCCCCCCTTGCCCCCTGGCCCCCTGGTTACCAGATCGCCGCCGCCGCGTAGCCCACCACCGACGACTTGTCGCCCGACACGTCGCCGGAATCGGCGTACCGGAGCACGTGCGCCGCCGAGCACCCCAGCCGTGCGGCCGCGTGCAGCACGGCCACGATCGGCCCGCCGCCGCACGCGTGTCGCGGCTCGCGCTCCAGGGCGTCCATCAGCCCGTCGGCGTCGAACGCTTCGATGTGCTGAAGCACGACACCGTCCAGCCGCGATGCGGTCCGCGCGTCCTCGTAGTGCGAGAGGTCGCTGCTGGCGACGAGCAGCACGTCGTCTCCGGGCCGCCCGGCCAGGCCGCGCGCCAGGGCGTCTCCGAGCCCGAAGGCCGTCTCGCGCCGCTGATATCCCATGACGAGCGGGACGATCGGCACGCCGGGCAGCAGGCGCGCCACGAAGGGCAGCTGCATCTCGAGCGAATGCTCGCGCGCGTGGGCGGCCGGGTGCTCCACGATCCCGGGCGATTGCGCCGCAACCGCCCGTGCCAGATCCTCGGCCACCGGCACCGGTCCGAACGGCGTCTCCCAGCTTCCGCGCGGCCAGATGGCCACCCCGTCGAACGCCACGAAGTGCGACGGCCCCACGATCACGACGGCGGTGTACGAGCAGGACTGCGCGAGCGCGTACGCGTAGGCGGCGACCGGCCCCGAGTACATCAGGCCGGCGTGCGGCGCGACGATCGCGCGCGGGCATCGGCGCATCTCCGCAGAGCCCGCCGCCGCGGCGAGGTGCGCCTCGACGGCCGCCGCCAGCGGCGCGCGCGCGCCGGGATACCAGCTTCCTGCAACCGCACTCCGCCTGACGTCGTGCATAGCCAGCAAGGCGGGTCTCAAAGACCCGCCTCTACGCAAGCCACGTAGAGGCGGACCTTCGCGGGGCCCCCACCGCGCACGCCTGCGCGGTGGGGTGCAAGATCCGCCTGCGAACGAGCGATGATAGCATCCGGGTGATGGTCGCACTCACGACGAGCGACGTCGAGCGCATCGCCGCGCTCGCGCATCTCGAGCTGACCGCCGACGAGAAGGCGCTGTTCGCGCGGCAGCTCGCCGGCATCCTGGCGTACGCGCAGCAGATTCAGGCGCTCGACACGAGCGGCGTGCCGGCGACCGCGCACGTGCACGCCGGCGCCCATCCGGAGCGCGAGGATGAGCCGCGGCCGTGCCTGCCGCGCGACGAGGCGCTCGGCAACGCCCCCGACGCGGCGCCCGAGGCCGGCCTCTTCCGGGTCCCCCGCGTCATTGGCTGACATGCTGGCGTCGGGCGCGCGCGCGATCCGGGACGAGGTCGCGGCCGGGCGCGTGTCGGCCGTCGAGGTCTGCCGGTCGTTTCTCGACCGGATCGAACGGCTGCACGCGTCGCTGAACGCCTTCACGCTCGTCGACTCCGAGCGCGCGCTGGCGCGCGCGGCCGATGTCGATCGCCGCCGCGCGGCCGGCGAGCCGGCCGGCGCGCTCGCCGGCGTCCCGGTCGCGCTGAAGGACAACCTGTGCGTCCGCGGCATGCGGACCACCGCCTCCTCGCGAATCCTCGAGGGCTTCATCCCACCCTACGACGCCACCGTGGTCCAGCGGCTCGAAGCCGCCGGCGCCGTGATCGTCGGCAAAACGAACTGCGATGAGTTTGCGATGGGCTCGTCCAACGAGAACTCGGCATTCGGCCCCGTCCACAACCCATGGGCCACCGAGCGCACGCCGGGAGGCTCGAGCGGCGGATCGGCGGCCGCGGTCGCCGCGCAGTGTGTGCCCCTCGCCCTCGGGTCCGATACCGGCGGGTCCATCCGCCAGCCCGCCGCCTTCTGCGGCGTCGTCGGCCTCAAGCCGACCTACGGGCGGGTGTCGCGATACGGACTGCTGGCCTTCGCGTCCTCGCTCGACCAGATTGGACCCATCACGCGGTCGGCGGCGGACGCGGCGCTCGCGCTCGGCGTCCTCGCCGGCCTGGATCCCGCCGACGCCACTTCGTCGCCGCAGCCGGTGCCCGATTGCGGCGCGGCACTGACGGGCGACATCGCGGGCCTGCGGATCGGCGTGCCACGCGCCTTTGTCAGCGACGGCGTCGACGGCGGCGTGCGCCAGGCGTTCGACGCGGCGCTCGACGCGCTGCGCGGCCGCGGCGCCGCGCTGGTCGATATCGAGCTGCCGCATGCCAAGTACGCGATTCCTGTCTATTACCTCGTCGCAACCGCCGAGGCGAGCTCGAATCTGGCCCGGTACGACGGCGTGCGCTTCGGCTACCGCTCCTCGCGCGACCCGGATCAGGGCCTCAAGGCGATGTACTCGCGGACGCGCGACGAAGGGTTCGGGGCCGAGGTCAAGCGCCGGATCATGCTCGGCACCTACGTGCTCAGCGCGGGGTACTACGACGCGTACTACCTGAAGGCGCAGCAGGTGCGGACGCTGCTGCGGCACGACTACCAGCAGGCGTTCGAGCGCGTGGATGTCGTCGCGATGCCGACGAGCCCGATCCCGCCGTTCCGGCTCGGCGAGAAGACGGACGACCCGCTGCAGATGTATCTCGCCGACGTCTTTACGGTGAGCGCGAACCTGGCGGGGCTGCCCGCCATCAGTGTTCCCTGCGGCTTCACCGACGGACGGCTGCCGGTGGGTCTCCAGCTGACGGGCCGGATGTTCGATGAGTCGACGCTGCTGCGCGTGGCCGACGCCTACGAGCGGCTGACCGACTGGCACACACGAACGCCGGAGTTGTAAGGTCCGCTTAAAGGCGCCTAAAGGCAGGCTTTAGACAATATGGAATGACCGGCTCTCCATCGTATCGTTGTGGTGCTTAGCAGCACTCAACACCGGTGGCAGAGCCCACCGAAAACGCGGGTTAGCGCCGCGAGGCGCCAGAGCCGCATCGAAGGGAGCCGGTCATGAAGAACGTTACCACGCACGTGGGGATTGATGCGCACAAGAAGGATCTGTTCATCGCGATGCTGATCGGCGATCAGACGACGCCGGTGACGTGGCAGCTGGCCAACGAGCCGACTGCGGTGCGGCGCTTGGTCCGGAAGCTCGAGCGCGAGGCACCGGGACCGGTGCGGGTCTTCTATGAAGCGGGCCCGTGTGGCTACGCGCTGCAGCGACAGATGACGACGCCGCGCGTGCACTGCGACGTCATCGCGCCGGCGCTGATCCCGCGGAAACCCGGCGAGCGCGTGAAAACAAATCGGCGCGATGCCCGCAAGCTGGTGGAGCTGGGACGCGCGGGATTGCTGACCGCGGTGCAGCCGCCGACGCCCGAAGACGAGGCCGTGCGCGACCTGGCACGGGCGCGTGATGACGCCCGGGAGGATCTGCAACGGTGCCGGCATCGGTTGGGCAAGTTGCTGCTGCGGCGGGGCCTGCACTATGCGGGACGCAACTGGACACGGGCGCACCGCCAGTGGATCGACACGCTCGAATGGGCGTATGCCGCCGAGCGTGCCGTCGTTGACGACTATCTGCTGGCGATCGATCACACGGAGGCGCGGCTGCTGGAATTGGATGCCCGTCTAGCGGAAATCGCCGAGTGCGACCCGTATCGAGAGCCGGTCGGCTGGTTGCGCTGTTTCCGGGGCATCGATACGTTGACGGCCATGTTGATCCTCGCGGAGTTGCATGACTTTCGACGATTCGCTTCGGCGCCGGCGTTGATGGCGTATCTCGGACTGGTGCCAGGCGAGGACTCCAGTGGGGAGAAGCATCGGCGTGGCCGTATCACCCGCACAGGGAACGCGCTGGTCCGGCGGCTGCTGGTGGAAACGGCGTGGCATTACCAACATCGCCCGAGCATCGGTGTCGCCCTGACGCGGCGGCGCAAGGGGCAGCCGGGGCGCGTGATTGCGATTGCGGACAAGGCGCAGCAGCGTCTGTGTCGGCGTTTCCGGAAGTTGGCAGCAGAACATAAGCCGGCACCGAAGATCGCCGTTGCGATCGCACGTGAGCTGGCGGGCTTTCTGTGGGCCGCGCTCCAACCGGCCCCGATATCGGTGAAGTAGCGACACGCGTACGATAGGAAACATCGGTGAAGGCAGAGATGATGCGGTTCGGTGACGGACCGCGAAGACGGCGGATGATCAGAGGCACGATTGCGAGGATCGGCGGACCGGCTATGCGATACGGACGAATGTCCCAACTCGCGCCTTTAGACTGCACGTCCTCCCGACGAAGCACTGTCATGTGTGCTCTGCCGCGAGCGATCGCGGTAACCACCGTATATCAGCGTGACTCGTCGTCGAAGCGCCCTCGATCGTCCGTCGTCTTCGCGGCCCGCGTACCGAGCTGCGTCCGAGATCCCACGTGGCGAACACGGCATCCAGGGCTTCGCGCCCTGCGGGCGGCGCCTGCGGCGCCCCTGGACACCGCGCTCGCCACGTGGGCAGAGGCTCTTATGCCAGCAAGCTGACGCTTGCTGGCTATCGCCAAGCCACCATCCAAAGATCGGGGCTTGACAGAGGGTCATTCCATATCAGCC